>Ga0075017_100000926_pt1 | contig 17399 bp, 11 predicted proteins | sample AleBraG_ABR_2012_FD_71475 | JGI IMG/M metagenome (GOLD analysis project Ga0075017, IMG submission 71475) | Freshwater sediment microbial communities in response to fracking from Pennsylvania, USA - Alex Branch Run_MetaG_ABR_2012 | ecosystem: Environmental > Aquatic > Freshwater > Creek >... | reverse complement strand
GCTGGGCCCGCGCATGGTGCTGTTGTCCTGCATGTTGCCGTAGACGTAATACGGCACCTGGTTGTCCGTGGCCACGTGGTACATCTGGCCCACCGGCAATTGCACGCGATGGAAGCCACGCCCGTGTACGGTGGTGATGTTCACGCCGCCATCGTCGGTAATCGCAAAGCGGTCGGCGTTGGTGGGATCGATCCAGATATCGTGATGGTCGCCGCCCCACGGCTGCGGGCGAAACGTCTCGCCGCCGTCCAGCGATACATGGAACGAACTGTTGGAGATCATGACCTCGTTCTCGCTGGCAGGAGATACGGCGAGGTGAATATAATAGCCCGCGCGCCCAATCAGCGCGCGATCCCAGTTGACTACCCGCCAATTGTCTCCACCGTCGTCGGAACGCCACAGCGAACCTTGATCCTTGGTCTGGATCAACGCATATACCCGGCTGGAGTTGGTCGGCGCCACAGCAACATCTACCTTGCCCCACGGCGCCTTCGGCAAGCCGTGCCCCTCAATCCGTGTCCAGGTGGCTCCGGCATCGCGCGAAACGTATAAGCCGCTGGAAGGCCCGCCCGACATCTCTGCCCAGGTGTGCATTTCCAATTGCCATGCGCCGGCGAATAACACGCGCGGATTTTGCGCGTCCATCGACAAGCCGGAGCAACCCGTGTCCGCGTTCACAAACAGAACCCGATCCCAATGATTTCCGCCATCCGTCGTGCGATACACCCCGCGCTCCTGCTGCGGGCCCGTACCGCGCCCAACGGCGCACGCGTACACGATGTCGGCATTCGCCGGATGCACCAGAATGCGCCCGATGCGCCCGGTTTCCGCCAGCCCCATGTTCTTCCAGGTCTTGCCGGCGTCGGTCGATTTGTAAATTCCGTTGCCCATCACGTCGGCATCGCGGATCACCCAAGCCTCGCCGGTCCCGGCCCACACCACGGTATGGTCGGAGGGCGCAACGGCGAGCGCGCCAATGGCCTGCACCGGTTGCTCGTCAAAAATAGGATTCCAATTGTTGCCGCCGTCGGTCGACTTCCAGACGCCGCCCGACGCGGCCCCCGCGTAGTAGGTGGATGGATCTCCAGGCACTCCCGCGAACGACGCCACTCGATTGCCGATTTGCGGCCCCACCAAGCGGAAGCTGAACTCCGGGCGAGGGCGCCTGCCGCGGCGTTGTGCCGGAAGAACCGAGACCATCAGGATCAGGAGAAAGGTTAGTTTGCGCATGGCCGGAAATCAAAGTGTAGCCGATTGGCGAGTCACGCCACTTGCAAATTTTTCCACCACGCCGCCAACCGTAGCATTTCCATGGAAATGCGGTTTTGTTCCAGGCCTTTGCTAACGCCAAAACGCTCCGTTCTGCCACGCGTGACTGCTATGTTCGAGCCGTGTGGGGTGTTTCCTGCGCGCACGAAAGGAACACAACCATATGGCTTATACCTTGGTCACTGCCTCGAATGCCGAGGACCTGGTGAACCAATTGAACACGTTTGAAGAGAATCTCGCCAGCACTGGCGAGGTGATCGACTATCAGATCCCGGTGCTTAACAGCATCGGAGAAATCGACGACAGCCAGGGCCCCGATTGCGGAGCTACCGGCAGCGTCGAAGACAGCCGGCACGCCGTAGCCAGCTATTTCACCGCCTGGGACTTTACGCCCCAGCCGGTGCAGACTAAACTCCTGCGTTTGAGCGACCGCCAGACCTCTGACTGGCTCAGCTTCGACGAAGCGACCGCGTTTGCCGGAGAAGCTCCGCCCGTGGCCGCGTAACCTCAGTGCCGCGCACCGGGGGACCTTTGTGGTCCTCCCGGTGTGCGGCGCTGACCGCTGCCGAAAGCCGAGCTTGCGTCTTGCCGCGGATGGGCTAAGTTGAAGGTGTGACGATCGAACTCAAACCCGAACAAGTGCAAATCATACAGCAGCAGTTGGCCAGGGGCCATTTCAAGTCCGTAGATGAAGTGCTTGCCACCGCTCTGGCTAGCCTGCCTTACAAACCTCGTTCCAACCGTAACGCCGGTGCCCGCATGATTGAGTTTTCCAGGCAACACTCGGTTAAGCTGCCCCCTGGCGAAACCGTTGAAGGTCTTGTTCACGAAGGTCACCGCTACTGATGGATTCTTTCGTTCTGGATACTTCCATTGCCTTGAAATGGTTTTTGGAAGATGAAAGCGACCGTGCATACAGCTTGGCGATTCTGGACGGCATTACCAACGACGTATATCTTTCAGTTGTTCCGTGGCTGTGGTTCTACGAAATTGAGAGCACGATTTTAGTCCAAGTCCGCCGCAGACGGATTGTGTTTGAGAAAGCGGTGGACTATCTGAAGATCATCGATGAGATGGCGATCGATATTGACCCGCCAGCCAGCTCATCAATTCTCCAGCTTCCTCACCTGGCTCAGGCACACAATCTGACCGGTTACGATGCAGCCTTCCTTGAGCTGGCGATGAGGCTGCAATTGCCGCTCGCCACCAACGATCAAGCGCTTGTCCGGGCAGCAGCGAATACAAAGGTAGAGCTTCTCAAGCCTCCGGCGTAGCGCGGTTCTCCCGGCGCGCGGCGCTGAGCAGTTCCTCTTTGGCCTTCAGCCATCGCTCAACGCGCTCTTGCTCTTTGCCTGCGTGGTCCAGAGCCTCCGCAGTCGCCTCCGGCGCTGGCCCGCCGGTCACCCCGCGGATACGCACAAAATGTTGTGGATCGAGCGCCTTCTCGATCTCCGCCACACTCAGCGCCAATGCCGGCTCCAGCCTCAACATGGCTGCGGCCATGGCCCCCGGGCTATCATCGGCCCCGCACAGTTTCACCGCGCGCGCCACCAGCGAATGCGCCTGCCGGAAGCTCATCCCGCCCGAGCGCACCAGCGTGTCCGCCAGCTCTGTCACGGTCAGAAAGTCGGCCCCGGCCCGTTTCTCCAGCCGCGCGGTGTCGATCTGGACGCTCTTCAAAACTCCGGCCAGCAAGCGCGTTGACCGTAGCGCCGACTCAAACATTTGGAACACCAGCGGCAGCAGGTCGTCCTCGCTGTCGTTGATATCGCCAAACGGCGTGTTGTGCGCGCACGTGAGTATCGCTTGTGCTTGACCCAGCGCGCGGCTGGCAAGAATGCGGGCATGCTCCAGCGACACCGGATTGCGCTTCTGCGGCATGATGCTGGACGATTGCACAAAAGCGTCCGACAGCCGCAGAAACCCGAACTCGCGCGTCGACCACAACAATAAATCCTGCAGAAATTTTCCCTGGTTCACCATCTCCACGGCTACCGCGGCAGCCGACTCAGCGAGGTAGTCGATCGCAGCGATCGCTCCATAGGAGTTCTCCGCCAGCCCTTCAAACCCCAGCAGCCGCGCCGTGATTTCGCGATCAATCGGAAACCCGGTCGTCGTGATGGCGCAAGCGCCCATCGGACTGCGGTTCACGCTCACGAAAGCTGCTTCCAGACGCTGCAGATCGCGGCCCAGAAACTCGATCGCCGCCAGCAGGTAGTGCGCCAGCGTGGTGGGCTGCGCCGGCTGCGTGTGCGTATGCGCCGGCATAACCGTTTCCCGATGGCGCGACGCCAGCTCCAGCAAAACTCTTCGCAGCTCAACCACGGCGCGCGCCAGTTCGAGCAGTTCAAGGCGCACCGTCATGCGGTACAGCGTGATGGCGATGTCGTTCCGGCTGCGAGCCGTGTGCATCTTGCCGGCCGCCGCCGCACCGCAGGCCTGCTCCAGCATATTTTCAATAAAGAAAAACAGATCTTCGTAAGCGCCGTCGTAGTTCGCTTGTTCAATGGCCTGCCGGTCCAGTCCGCTCAGCCCCTTCAACAGCACCTGCTCTTCTTCCCGAGTGAGGATGCCCTGCCGCGCCAGCATATGCGTATGCGCGTAGTGAATCTCGATCAGCGCGTCCAGAAAATACGCCTTGGCGTCTTCGAAGTTCGGCGCTAGAACCGTTTCGGCGTAGATCCGCGCCGGGAAAATTTCCGGGTCTTTCACCAACTGGGGTTCTTTCCGAGACTCACCAGGTTCGCCAGAATTCGGTACGCGCCCGGCACACCCGACGGCAATTGCCGGTACAGTGCGAACGCATCGTAGATATACGCGCCCTTGCCGTAGCGAGCCAGCAGCAGGCCGCCCCGCTGCGGATCCTGTTCCGGATCCGCCGTCTCTACTAGCGCCTCATACTGCGCATCCCACGATTGCAGAAAACCATGCCCGCGTTCTTCCACCCAATGCGAAAAATCATCCTCGGTGATCCGATTGGGCCACGCGAACACGGGGCTGTCCGCTTTCAGCAGCTTCACCTTGGAGTGCTCATCCACCACCTTCTGCGGATTGTTGCCCAGCGTGAACGGATACGGTCCGTAGTTGTGGTCAAAGTCTTGCAGGTTGTATTGCACGATCAACACGCCGCCTCCGTGCACGTATTCGAGCAAACGGTGATTTACCGCCTTCAACTCCGGCCGCACCGCATACGCCCGCGTGCCCAAAATGATCGAGCTGTATTGCGATAGATCGCCTTGCGTCAGGTCGACCGGTGACAGCGTGCGCACCTTCACCCCCAGATTGTCCAGCGCTGTCGGCACATCGTCACCGGTCCCCGGCAAATAACCAACCAGCAAGCCGGGCGCCGTCTTCACATCCACATTCACCGCGCGATACACGGCTGGCCGGTAGTAAGGATATGGGCGCAGGCCCGTGTAGCCAGTCAGCCGGTAGCCTTCCTCGTAAGTCTTGCCATCACATTCCGCCACCGCCGTCACCGGATATTCGCCGGCGTGCATGGCATTGGGAAGCACCGAAAATGTCACGGTGCGGTCCTCGCCGTCGCGCTTCATGGAGAGGGGAACCGATTCCGGCAGCGATTTCCAGCCGTCCGGCAAGCGCAGCTTCAATAGCACGCTGGCCGGGCCTTTCACGTTGCTGTGAACGGTACAGGAGAACGCGAACGATTTGGTCCCCAACGGCACCGCTCCCGCGCCTGGCGACAACGTCACTGAGATCGCCGGCGCCATCAGCAGCGGCTGCGTTTCAATGCCCCGTCCGGGTACGCGATCTAACGTCTGCACGACTTCGTCAATATGCAGAGGCGCACCGTGGAACGTAAACTCAGCCGACACCGCCAGCGGATAAGGCGCCAGCGACCAGTTCCGATACTTCTCGTCGACTGGATTGTAGAAAGGCTGCTCCTCATCCGCGCGCGTGAAGTAAGGCCGGGTGAGCGCCGCATCCGCCGGCGCAACCACCGAGTATTGCGCTTCCGCCTGCGCCTGTGCGGCCAGCGTCTTGGGCGGTTCCTTCACCGCGCTGATCTGCCAGGCCTTGCCATCGGAGGGTGTCAGCGAAATGGACTCCAATTCTACCGGCACTGCACTGGAATTGAGCAGCGTCACCTTGACGCCGAACTTCTGCCCCGGAATCGCCATGGTGAACGTCGGCGCCGGTCCGGCGAACCCGCGCAACATTCCGGTCGGTTCATGTTCCGGCATCACCGCCGCTTGCATCGAGAGGCTCAACGCCGCCGCCAGCGCACGCTCAAACTGTTCTTGCTTCGCATTCAGTTCAAACAGTAAGTTCTGCTTGCCGGCATCCGGCAGATTGCTGGCCCGCACGCGCGAAATCAACTCCCGCGTGGCCTTCAGTCCCTCCGCCAAAGCCGGCGCGGCGGTCCGCGGTTCATCCACTTGAAAATGCGCTGAAGCCTCGTCGACCCATCGGGACATCTCAGCCAAACCGGCCTTCAAAAACTCAGGCGCAGGCGTCACCAGATCGGCCATGCCTTTGAGCGAAACATCAATCCCGTCGAAAAAAGACTCTTCGTGTTCCGCGGCTGGAATCCGCGACCCGTAGCGATGATAGGCGCTGGCAAATGGACCGGGCGGAGGAATCGTCAAGCCGCCGTTCTGGCTCTTTTGATACCCCAACCCCTCGCGTCCGATCTGCAAATAGGTCAGACCCGCCGCGGCGGAGTAAGCGCCTTCCTGGATCTCCAGCGTGGTGGACGGCTTCTCGGTCGACCACTTCTTCGTCACGTAGTCGTAGAAGCGCACCGGCACGTATTTGTCGATCGCGTAATCGTACATACCTTCCTTCGTGAGCGCAAAGAATGGTACGCGTGCGTAGACCTTCAGCGGCGTCCAGGGTTGCAGGCCTTCCTGGATCTGTTCGGGAAATCGCGTCGGGTCGCCCGCGGCCTCAAACGCCTCCTGCGCCATTTGTCCCGCCACCTGGTGATTTCCATGGCCATCGCTGGCGGCGCCCACAAACACCGAAGTAATCACCAGCGGATGCGTCATCCGGATCACGCGCACCACGTCCGAGAGCACGCGGTCATGGCCCCACTTTTCCAGCGCCTCTTCGCGAGTCTTTGAGAATCCGTAGTCGATGGCTCGCGTCCAGTACTGATCCACGCCATAGTAGCGATCGGCTGCCAGCAGTTCCTGTGTGCGCACCAAGCCGAGCGCGTCATAGAGTTCCGGCGACATGGCGTTCTGTCCGCCCTCGCCTCGATTCAAGGTCAGCAGGATTCCGCGCGCGCCCAGGCCGCGCGTTTCATACGCCAGCATCCCTCCGTCTTCATCGTCGGGGTGCGCCGTCACCATCAATATGCTGGCTCGCGTGTGCAGCGCTTTCAGCCAGCGGGAAAGCCCCGCCGCGCCGCGATCCACTTCCACCGGCATCGCATCCGCCGCCGGGGGCCGCCGCGCCGGATCGCCACTCAACACACCAATCAACGAACCAAAGGTCACAAGCCCAATCGCAATGGGCCGGGCAAAAGTCCACTCTCGCATTTCTTCTTAGTGTGTCATGGAGTACAGCACGTAATTCACTCCCAGCCGGATCCCCAGCGCCGAGTATTTCTCCGGATAGCGGGGATCGTCCGCCCACTCCCAGCTATCGCCAATGTCGGAGTTGAACGACATCACCACCATGATTCGGCCTTTGTCGTCAAAGATGCCTCGCCAATGCGGAATCTCTCCGTCGTTGCGATAGGTGGTGCCCATGCGCAACGCCCACTGGCCCGCAATCTGATAGCGGTCGTCCAAGTCGTAGGCGGCATGAAAAATCGCGTTCTCGTTGGGAATTTCCAAGATCGGCCGGTCGGGAAACACCAGCCGCATGCTCTCTTCAAAGCGCTCCCACTCCGGCGTTCCCCAGAAGTCGTCCAGCACCAGAAATCCGCCCCGCAGCAGGTAGTCGCGCAGCCTTTGAGCCTGGGAAGGAGTCAGCTTCCAGTCCCCCATTTCGCCCGCGCACAGCCAGGGATAACCGTAGACATCGTCGCCGTCGTCCAGATTCACCGGTTGCTCTACGGAGCGCGTATGGACCCGGGTCAGCCTGCGCAGCGCTTGCGCAAAATGACGATCGGCTCGGGGATAATCCTGCGACCAACTGGTTCCTCCATCGCGCCAGTCTCCTGGCCCTTCGCTAAAACGAAAGAAGCGGCCGAACCGCGCGTTGGGGTGCTGTGGATACATCAACCGTGCAAAAATCCACTCCGCCTTTTCCCGATAATCGGGCGGCAGCGGAATGTCGTCGTACGGCTCCATGCTCGGGTAAACCCGAAACGGCTGCGTCTGAAACGCGCACAAAACGGCCACCAAGGCAAAGCCTCCAACCAACCCCGGGAACAATTGCCGGCCTCGCATGTGAGAGTCCGACGTGAGTATATCAGGCGCGCTAGCACACGGGCTCCCAAAGGCCAGCCGCTTAGTAGGCCGCCACGACATATTCAGTGTGCGAGCGGAAGCAGCCCCAAACGCCGCTGCCGAACGGGGGAAGCAATGGTTAATCCTGAATCAAGGGCTGGAGCGGATCCGGAATGCGTTGGCACGCCGCCAGTGCCCGGCGCAGATGAGCGATGTCCAGTGGCTTGGGAATAAAGTCGTCCATGCCGGCCGCCATGCACTGTTCGCGGTCGTCCTTAAACACATTGGCGGTCAGCGCGATCAGGCGCGGCCGCTTGCCGGGCTCCGATTGACCGGTAATTCTGCGGGCGGCTTCCAGCCCGTCCATCTCCGGCATCTGAACGTCCAACAGCACTACGTCGTAGCACTGTCGGCGTAGCGCGCCTAATACTTCCAGACCATTGGACACGATATCCGGGCGATATCCCAGCCTCTCCAAAAGTCGCACGCCGACTTTCTGATTGACGACATTGTCTTCCGCCAACAGAATCCGCAGCGGTTGCCGCTCACCCAGGCTGGCGTCCAGTTCTTGCCTGCGGCGCTTGCTGTGGACGGGCTGCACGCCGTTCAGCAAACGCGCAATAGCTTCGGTCAACTGCCGTGATTTGGCGGGTTTGGTGAGAAACGCATCAAACGGGTTGTCCCCGCCATCCCGAATCAGTTCTTTGATAGCGGTCACCGACGAACTCAACATGATGGCGGGCATAGTGGGCGCCAGGTCCAAACGAATTACCGTGCGGATGAATTCCAGCCCGTCCATCTCCGGCATTTCTAAATCGACCAAGGCCAGTTGGAAACTCTCGCTCTTCAACAGCTCCAGCGCCTCTCGTGGTGTGTCAATCACCACCGGGTCCAGCTTCCAGTTGCGCAACTGCAGATCGAGAATTCTTCGATTGGTGGGATTGTCGTCCACTACCAACACTCGTTTGCCGGCCCAATTGTCGTAGCTCACTTTTGGCGGCTCGTAGCCCGCGGCCACCCGCTCCGGAATCGTGAAATGGAACGTCGATCCCTTGCCCACTACGCTTTCCACCCAAATCCGGCCTCCCATCAATTCCGTCAGCCGCTGGCTGATCGCCAGCCCCAGGCCGGTGCCTCCGTATTTTCGGGTGGTCGATGAATCCACTTGGCTGAAAGATCGGAACAGGCGGTCCATTCGGTCGGCCGGTATGCCCGCGCCCGTGTCGCGGATTGCAAAATGAAGCCCCCGTCCCCCCTGGTCGTCCGTCTGCGGATGCACCGACAACACCACCTCTCCGGCGGCGGTAAACTTCACGGCATTGCCCACCAGATTCACCAGAATCTGGCGCAGCCGCGTCACATCGCCCAGAATCCACTGCGGCACCGAGGTGTCGATGTCGGTCACCAACTCGATCTTCTTTTGAGCCGCCAGGGCGCTGAGCAGATCCAAAGCCTCTTCCACGCAGTTCACCACATCAAACGGCTGATCCTCGAGCTCCAGCTTGCCCGATTCAATCTTCGAAAAGTCCAGAATGTCGTTGATGATGGTCAGCAGCGCGTCCGACGAAGTGCGGATGGTTTCCACAAACTCGTTCGCGTCCGGTTCCATCTTCATGTCCAGCAGCAGACTCGTCATTCCCATCACGGCGTTCATGGGAGTTCGGATCTCGTGGCTCATATTGGCCAGAAACTCGCTCTTGGCCTGACTGGCCATCTCCGCGGTTCTCTTGGCCGATTCGGCTGCCAGTTTGGCTGCCTCCAATTCGCGGTTGCGGGCAGCCTCTCGCGCCCGTTCCCGGATTTGTTTCCAGTAGTTGGTGTTCAGCAACCGGCCTTGCAGTATCAGAAACAGACCCAGGATGAAAGTAGCCAGGGCGAAAACATCGCCTTCGGCGCCCCCGCGAACGACGCCCGCCAACACCGCCTGCCCCAGAATCAAACAGACATAAAGCCGCAATAGCCGGCTGTCGGGCGTGAAGGAAATAGTTCCGCCCGAAGCAAATCCCACAATCGAAAGCATGACTATGGTAAAGGTCCAGTTTTCAAAGCCATAGAACCAAAGCGCGCTCGCATATAAGAAGCCAGACGTGCCCGCGGACACCGCCACCGTTCCCGTGATCAACAGCCGCAGGCGCGCCCGCGAGGCTTGGAGGACCTGCTCGCCCCGCATTTTCAAAAAAATACGCAGGCAAGTCGTGAGCGTCACCGAAACACCCGCGCTCCAGAACAGCGCCGGGTGGTCCACCTTAAAATGGGTGGTCAACGCCAGAATGATCAAGAGCAGTGGATGGGGATAGAAACCCTGCAGCAGCCGCGAAACCAAATCCAGATCGGCTTCCCGCTGGAGCTCCAACCAGGATTCCGATTGGATGAAACTGGCGTCTTCCTTTTGAACCACGCTTGTACTACTGGCTCCTCTTCCCTATCTCATCGGCGAACGGGCTGCTGACCAAATACCATTTTGCTCTAAAACTACCGCTGGTGGCTCGAAAGAAATCGGCTCTTCTTCAAAAATCCACCGGCTGCCAGCCCCAATAGGAGCAAGCCCGCGCTGCCCGGTTCCGGCGTCGTTGCCGTCGCATCGGCCGGACTAAAGTTCGTACCAATGATGTCCACATCTCCTGCACCCACTACCCCGAGGTAGAGAAAGCCTTGCTGAAAGTCCGTTTCTTGCGCCAGTGTGATAGAAAATGCCTCGTCTGGAGTCACGCTTCCACTGTACGTCAGGCCACCTGGATCCACATTCACCACTACATTCTGGAAGACATAGATCGTTGCGTTTCCGTTCCGGTCCTCAATGTCAACCACTGCAGGCAATATCGCTAACCCGGTGAACTGAATATTCGTCAGTTTCAAGCACAGCGGATGTGCCGCGTCGGTGCAGAAGCCGTCCGGCGCCGGATCCAGCAAACCGCTAAAGCTCAGGGACGCCGCATGCGCCGCGGCGCAGACTAACAGGAAAGACAGGCATCGTTTTTTCATAGAGTCTCCTCAAAAAATCAAGCGAACGGATAACTGCACTTGCCGGGCGATGTCGCCCAGCGGCGTCTGGGTGGGGAAGGTGGCCTGGGTTCCCAATCTCCCGTACGATGCCACCCCGAATCCGCCATCCGCCAGAATATTGTCCGGGTTGTCCAGATTGGCGTGATTCAAAATGTTGTAAGCGTCTACCCGCAATCCCAGCAGCACCGATTCCGGCGTGCGCGGCAGCCTGAAGTTGCGCGCCAGCGACAAATCGACGTTGTAAAAACCTGGTCCCCGGAAGGCGTTTCTGCCCGAGACCGAGCCGCCACCGGTGAGGCCGAACGCCGCTTTGTTCAGCAGCAACAGGCCGCCATCCTGCGCTACGGGTTGGGCCAGCAGCGTATTCCGCGGGTCAAGCACGTATGCGCGGTTTGCCAGCGTCGACCCATACACCGAAAACGGAAACCCGGTGCGAAATGCACCCAGACTCGCCACGGTCCAGCCTCGGAACATTCCCGGCAGCTTGTAGACGGCGGCAAACACCAGGTTCTGGCGTTGATCGAAGTCTGAGTTTCCCCGGTCGCCCCGGCTGTCTCCCGGATTCAAGAAACCCGGACTCACCTGATGAGCGCTGCTGAAGCCGAAATCAAACAGTTCCAGGCCCAGCGCGTCGCTCTGGTTATCGATGCTATGGCTCCAGGTGTAGGACATCTGCAGCAGCAGATTCTCCTTCTGATACCGCGCCGTGGCCGCCAATGCGTAATAGTCCGAGATTCCTTGGTTCCCTCGATAGACAACATTCGAGAACACCGGCCGGCCGGGAAAATCGTTCGTCAGCAACTCACGGCCCAGCGAACTCAGCCCATTCACCTCGATCGTGAAGTGCCCGGCCAGCCGCTGTTGTACGCCCACAAACATGTTTTGGGCGTAGCCGTTGCGCAAGCCGTTTTGAAAATAAGTGATGTTCGGCGCTGTCCCGGTTGCCCGCGGCGGGCTCAACAGCGCCAGCGCCTGGCGGGCGGGCGTGCCCAGATAGTTTTGAAGATTGCCGGGCAGGGAATTCAGAGAAAAGAAAATAGCGTTGTTGCGAACAGTCTGCCAGAGATTGTCGAACGGACGATCGTAGAAAATGCCGTAGCCGGCGCGAACCACCAGAGATTGAGTGGGCGAGAAAGACGCGCCCAGCCGTACGCCTAAGTCGCGGTTGTCTCTGCTGAAGAGCGGTTGGTTTCCACTCCCCGGAAACACCAGCACGCCGTTCGAGAACATCACGTCTTTGGTAGATCCAACGTTTACTGGCGCTCCGAAATCCTCATAGCGTAGGCCGTAATTCAGCGTCAGCCGCGGCAGCGCCTGATACGTGTCTTGCACAAAAGCGAAGTACTGGTTGTAGCGATACCTGCGGGAAAAATCGGGCGTGGCCAGATTGGCCGCCGCTCCCACCGGACCCCGGAGCAACGAAGCCTGGACGTTGGCGGGACTATCCTGCGCAAACGAAGCCAGCGTATTGAACCCGTAAATCCCGGCCTGCTGCGGCGACAGAGCTCCATCAATGCCACGCAGCAACGCGCCCCCGCCCACCTTCAAAATGTGCCGGCCGCTCGTCCAGACCAGGTTGTCGAGCGCTTCAACGTTCTTCGTCTGATTGCGGAAGGGATAGATCTGCCGGTACGGGCCGGGCAACGTGACGGCGGCGCCAAAGCGCGTCAGCAGGCCCGGAATTTGCGCGTTGGCGCGGTCCCAGTGCAAACCATCGCTGCTAAAACTTGCCTTGCCTTCATTCGTAAGGCGCGGGCTGAGCGCAAATACATCGGACACCACGCCGCTATAGGCCGGGTCTTTCAGCGGCGAAACGAATTGCCGGTAGGGACTCCAGATAAAATCCGGCCGCGTCACCCGATTGATATTTACCCGCCCAAAAATACGCTGGCGTCCGCTGGGAGAAATATAATCGAGCCGCAACAATCCCAGACTCCGGTCCAAGGTCTCGGGCTCCCTCACGGTGACAGTAACCACGCAGGCGTTCAAGGTTGTGGCGCTGCACCCGGCGGCGCTCGGCGCGGGCGTGGGAAAGCGCGTCAACAGGTCGCGCGCTTCGCTATTGGCCGGCAGAAAGCTAACCAGATTGCCGGAAGGCAGCGTGACCGTCTGGTCCAGATCGGTTTGACTGACGCCGTGGAAATACTCGTACGATCCGGACACAAACAAGCGGTCGTGCAAAATCGGCCCGCCCACCTGCACCCCAGGCTGGAATTGCCGGTCCCGCTTGCGGGGCTCGCCGTTGAAATTACGCCGGAACGTGTCTGCATCCAGCGCTTCGTTCTGCAGGTAAAAGTACCCGGCGCCATGCCATGAGTTGCCGCCCGCGCGCGTCACGGCGTTTGCCAGAAAGCCGGCCGTACGGCCGTACTCGGCGGAATAGTCGACCGTGGAGACCCGATACTCCTGCACCGCCTCCGGCGCCACGGTCACCAGCGGCCCGGTGACCAAATAGTTGTTATTTTCCACGCCGTCCAACAGAAAATTCGACGCCGTGGGACGCTGCCCGCTAATGGAAAGCCCCAGCCCGCGCGATGTGCCGCCGTCGGAAGTCACCGCCGCCTGGATGACCAGCAGGTTGTACACATCGCGGCCCGCCAACGGCAAGTTGTCAAGCTGCAGAGGATCGATCACGCTGGACACTGTGGCTTCCAACGTCCCCTGGCGCGCGCGATCTGGATCCAGCAGCGCGGTATGCGTTTCGTCCAGATCCGGACCAAAATAGGTGACGATGGTTCGGTTTCCCGGTACAACGTAATTTCGAAATTGTCCCGCTTCCCAGATGTCCGATAGCGGCCGTAACTGGAAATCCACCTGCAGCCGGCCGGCGACCAGCAACTCCAGTTCCTGCGCCTCTTGCCCTTGAAAGCCATGGGAATCCACGCGCAGCCGGTAAAGACCGGGCGGAAGCAGAGGCAAGGCGTAGTACCCGGCGTCATCGGTCAGCGCGGCCGCGTTGGTGTTGGTGGCGAGACTGGAACAGGTGATCGCCGCCGCGGCAATGCCGCCGTTGGATCGAACATCCACGATCCGGCCCGCAATCAAGCCTTGGGTGGTCTGCGCGAACACTCCGGTCCCGCAAGGGACCAAGGCACAGACGAGCCAGGCTAGATGTCGAGGAACTGAGGTTCTCCTATCTGCCATTTAGTTCGGCAGTTAGGGGTCGTTTCAGGAGGTCGTTATGAAATCAGCCCGGAGCGCTAACGCGCTGCAAACACGCTCCATTTCCCCATCGAAAGCGTCCGCTGAATTGCGCAAATAGTGGTAGAACCAGAACGCGGGGATCGCGACGACCAAACCGAGGCCGGTCGTTACGATGGATTCGGAGAGGCCTCTAGCCACCAAGGCCAGACCATCGGCGGCCGAACCATTGAACCCTTTGAACATGCTCATCATTCCGAGCACCGTGCCCAAGAGCCCCACGAACGGCGCAAGAGACGCCACTGTGGCGAGGCTATTCAAGCCGCGGCGCATCTGTAAATGAACCCGGGCCGCCTCTCGCTGCGAGGCTCGTCTGGCCGCATTGATCGCGTTTCGTTCGTGGCCGTAAGCCATCACAGTCTTTGACACCGTTCGCCGGGCTTGGTTCCCCTCGGCCCGTCCAGAGCAACCCACCCGGTGTCACCTCTGCGGGGAATGGTCCCAAGGCTCTTCGATTTCATCCTGTACCCGGCCCCATTCTTTTTCGAGTACTCGGGCTTTGGGGTCCCGATTTGCTTCAACACAGGCCAGCGCGAGATCCGCTTCCTGCTCCCGCAGGCTCTTTTCCAAGGCCTCGACCAGGAACCGGGCCCGTTCGTGAGCGGGAACGCGCTTTCTTGCTGCCATACTGTCATCCTAAGCTGAATTCGGCGGCGTCACTGCGCTTGCTATGCGCGGCCGCAGACATACCCCGAGCCCTATCGCGCCAAATGCATCTTCACCAGCCACTCCGCGTACCGCGGATCGGTCCGCAGATTCGCCAGCAGTGGATCGGCCTTCATCTCGGTGATTCCCGCATCGTGCGCCGCATAGGTCTTCCCCAGCCATTCGAACGCCCGGTCGCGCTCTCCCTGGAATGCATAGGCGGCTGCGATCTGGTAAGGCGCGTCTTTGGGGTACTTGGCTTGCAACTCCGCCATGCTGGCATCCGACTCTTTCTTTCGGCCCAGAGCATGATACACCAGCACCAATCCGGCCAAGCGAAATCCTTCGTGTGCTTCCTTCCGCACTTGTTCCAGTGCCTGCTCCGGGTGCGATTGCGCCAGCTCGATCCGGCTCAGCAGCGCATGGGCGTTTTCCAACTCCGGGCTCAGTTCCAGAGCTTTCTCCAATGCCGCGGCCGCCTCTTTCTGCTGTCCGGCGCAGTGCAAAGCCAGCCCGTAATCGTGGTGCGCTACCGGGTTCAGCGGATCGATCTCGATGTGACGCCGATGCAGTGCGATCGCCTCATCCAAGCGCCCCTCGATTCTCGCCAGCACCGCGCCGCTGAAGAGCGCGTCTCCGTTGGAGGGCTCCAACTCCAGCCCGCGCTGGAAACTCGCCTTGGCGCCGGCCCAGTCCCAGTCGTGCAGCATTTGAATCTGCCCCAAGGCGGCGTAGGCTTGAGCCGAATTTCCGTCCAGCGCCAGAGCGCGGTCAATGGCCTCGCGAGCTTTGCGGTAGCCTTCTTCCACCGGAACATAGCCCCAGTTGGCCTGGCTCAGACGCGCGCCTGCCAATCCCACCCAGCCCGGCGCATAGCTAGGCGACAACTGAATCGCCTGTTCGAAATACGCGGCCGACTTCGCGTAGTTTTCCCGAGTGCTGTGTTGCAGGAAGTAACGGCCTTGTAAATACGCGGTGTAGGCTTGGCCGTTGGCCACCTTTGAGGCGGGCGACAGCGGCGCTGCATTCAGCGCTCCCAACGCGCCGGCCACGGCCCGCGCGATCTCCTCCTCCACCGCGAAGAGGTCGTTCATATCGCGATCGAAAGTCGCCGACCACAACTGAAATCCGTCCGAGGCGTGGATCAACTGAACGGCGATCCGGGCGCGGTTGCCCTGCTTGCGCACGCTGCCCTCCAGAATTGTGGCGACGTTCAGCTTCTGGCCGATGCTTCGGGAGTCCTCGGTGTTGCCTTTAAAGCGGAAAGACGAAGTCCTGGCCGCCACCCGCCACCCAGGGATTTTGGCGAGACCGTTGAGCAGTTCCTCCGCCAAGCCGTCCGAAAAATATTCCTGGTTCTTCTCTGGACTCAAGTCCACAAACGGCAGCACCGCGATGGATTGCTTATCCTGCTTTCCGCCTCGTCCGGACAAAAATATTCCCACAACCACCGCGGCCAGCGCCAGCGCGGCAATCGTCAGGCCGATCCACGGCGTGAGTTTGCGTTTGCGCGGGAGGATGGTCAGGACCGGCTGTGCGGTGCCGGTATCGGATTTGCCTTGCGCGATTAGTTCCAACTCGTATTTCAGATCGCGCGCCGATTGCCAGCGTTCGTCCGGATCCTTGGCCAGACAACGCCGCACTACATTCTCCAGCGGAGCGGGAGCCGCACCGGCCACCGACGGGGCCTCCCGCCCCAGAATCGCCGCGATCACGCTGGCCTGGCTGGTGCCCTCAAACGCGCGTTTGCCCGTGATCATCTCGTAGAGCGTGGCGCCGAAGGAAAAAATGTCGCTGCGCGCGTCCACTCGCTTCCCTTCCAATTGCTCGGGAGCCATGTATTGCAGCGTCCCGACAACCGCGTGTTCCGCCGTCAGATTCACGCTGGCCGTCACCGCACTGTCAGCCGTCTCCAGATCCCGGCCCATTTTCGCCAACCCGAAATCAAGCAGCTTGATGCCCGATTTGCCCACCATGATGTTGGACGGCTTCAGGTCCCGGTGAGTGATGTTGCGCGAGTGCGCCGCGTCCAAGGCATCGCAGATCTGTGCCGCATATTTCAGCACTTGGTCGATGGGCATGGGGCCGGTAAGCGTGTGACCCTCCACGTATTCCATCACGATGTACGTGGGGCCGACGTCGTAGATTTGGCAGATGCGCGGATGATTCAGCGCCGCTACGGCCCGCGCTTCGCGTTCAAAACGGTCCGTGAACTGTTCGCTGGAAACTTTGATGGCGACTATGCGATCCAGACGCGGGTCGCGGGCCTTGTAGACTTGTCCCATGCCACCCGCACCGAGTGCGCTGACGATCTCGTAAGGGCCAAGTCGAGTCCCATTCGCCAGAGGCATCGAAGTCCACTGATTTTACCTTATACGCTTGCCGCGCAGTGTTAGTGAATTTTCTTGCGTGCGCGAGATCCTTGCCTCCACCAGCTAGACTGCAAGCCGCCTAGAGTGGAGCCGCCGGGGACATTCCGGGCCCCTGTCCGCAATCCTTCGCTTTTCAGGTACCGCAGGATTGTCCCCCCAAGCGTCTGCGAGCAAGTGGTAACGCCGAAACAAAATAAATCTGCTCCCGCGTTCTCAGTCATTTAGCGCCAATGAACTTTCTGGTGTGCCCAAAATCCTTGCACCCGCCAGCTAAACTGCAATCGAGAGTACCGCACGCAAGTAAAGCAGCCGAGCCGCCGAGCTCGTCGAGCGGTCGGCCAAGCCGCCGGGGACATTCCGGGCTTCTGTCCGCAATCCTCCGCTTTTCAGGTATCGCAGGATTGTCCCCCAGCAAAGCACTAAAGCACTAGAAAGGACCGAACATGAAATCGCATTCCACCGGCCCCCGCACCCAGCAGGGCAAACAGCGCTCCAGCCTCAACGCTCTGCGCCACGGCCTCACCGGCCAAACCGTTGTCATCCC
>Ga0075017_100000925_pt1 | contig 17411 bp, 20 predicted proteins | sample AleBraG_ABR_2012_FD_71475 | JGI IMG/M metagenome (GOLD analysis project Ga0075017, IMG submission 71475) | Freshwater sediment microbial communities in response to fracking from Pennsylvania, USA - Alex Branch Run_MetaG_ABR_2012 | ecosystem: Environmental > Aquatic > Freshwater > Creek >... | reverse complement strand
CCCGGGCGCGCCCGACGCACGCCGATCGTGCGCCCGGCCACGTGGTCGGCGTCGTAGGGGTGCGTCGGCTGGCCGAGCTCGAGCATCACCAGGTTCGAGGCGTCCACGACGTTCGAGATCGGTCGCATGCCCGCGGCCCGGATCCGACGCTGGACCCACGTCGGTGACGGACCGACGACGACGCGACGCAGTACCGAGACCGTCAGGCGGCCACACAGGTCGGGCGCGTCGATTCGCGCGGTCGCGACGTCGGTGCTCGTCTGGGCGACGTTGGTCGTCGCGAGGCGAGGGGCGCGCAACTCACGACCGAGCCTGGTCGCCAGGTCGCGGGCCACGCCCACGATCGACCACGCGTCGGGCCGGTTGCCCTCGACCGAGATGTCAAAGACCACGTCGGGTTCGATGTCGAGCGCACGCATGAGACTCGTCCCCACCTGCGGATCGATCACGTCGTCGAGGATCATCAGCCCGACGTGGTCGTCGCTCAGCGCGAGCTCGCGCGCCGAACAGAGCATGCCGTTCGAGACGACGCCGCGCATGGTGCGCCGGGTGATCTCGAACCCGCCCGGGAGCACCGCACCGATCGGCGCCAGCGGCACGTGGTCGCCAACCGCGAAGTTGGTCGCGCCGCACACGATCTCGACCGGTCCGGCGCCGGCGTCGACGACCACCAGGCGAACACGGTCCGCGCCCTCGATGGCGCGGACCTCGTCGATACGCGCGACCACGACGTCGTCGAGGCCCTCACCGACGCGTTCGATCCCCTCGACCACGAGACCGAGGTCGTCCAGGACCGCGCGCAGCTCCTCGGGCGACTCGGTGACGTCGACGAACTCGCGCAACCACGACAGCGGGACTCTCACGAGAACTGCCTCAGGAAGCGGGTGTCGTTCTCGATCAGCGCGCGCATGTCGGCGATCTGGTGGCGCATCTGGGCGCAGCGGTCGATGCCGAAGCCGAAGGCGAAGCCGCTCCACTCGTCACCGTCGATACCGACGGCCTCGAACACGGCCGGGTCCAGCATCCCGCACCCGCCCAGTTCGATCCAGCCGGTCTGGGAACAGGTGCGACATCCCTCGCCCTTGCAGATCGTGCACGTCACCTCGAACTCGGCGGACGGTTCGGTGAACGGGAAGTAGGCCGGTCGCAGTCGCGACTCGATCTCGGGTCCGAAGTAGGCGCGGGTGAAGGTCTCGATCACGCCGGCGAGGTCGCTGAAGGCAATCCCCCGGTCGACGACCAGGCCCTCGATCTGGTGGAACGTCGCCAGGTGGCGCGCGTCGGGCGTGTCGCGTCGGTAGCAACGCCCGGGCATCACCGAGTGGATCGGCAGCGCGTCGTTGGCGACCGCCGCCTCCATCAGGTGGATCTGCGTCGGTGAGGTGTGCGTGCGCAGCACCACTGTCTCGGGTTCACCGAGCTCGACGTAGAAGGTGTCCCACATACCGCGCGCGGGGTGCGCCGGGGGCATGTTGAGCGCCTCGAAGTTGTACCAATCGCTCTCGACCTCGGGTCCGTCGGCGACGGTGAAGCCCATCGCGACGAAGACGTCCTCGAGGTTGCGTTGGGTGATGGCGACGAGATTGGGGTGGCCGAGCGTGGCCGGGGATCGCACCTCGCCGGGGATGACGTCGCCCAGGTCCAACCGGTCGACCTCGAGCGACGCGGCGCGCGCGCGGGCGGCCAGTTCGACTCGACGCAGGTCGAGCGCCTCTTGGACGACGCGGCGCGCCTCTTGCAGCGTGGCGCCGGCGTCCTTCCGCTCGCTCGGATCGAGCGCGCCGAGCGACTTCTGCAACGTGGTCAGGGGCGACCGCTTGCCCACCAGGAAGGGTTCGGCGTCACGCAGGGCCTCGATCGAATCGAGGCCGGCGACCGAGGCCAGCAGCGCGTCGCGCTGTTCGTCCAGGTCGGCGAGTGGAGAAGTGCTCATGACCCTTAAAGGCTAGGTGGTGACGGAGGTGCGGTGGTGTTCTGGCGCTGCCACAGCGACTCGAAGACGATCAGCGAGGCCGCCACGCCCGCGTTCAACGACTCGCTGCGACCGGCCATGGGGATCGACACCCGTTCGTCGCAGGCCTCGACGGCGGCGGGGTCCAGCCCGTCGGCCTCGTTGCCGATGACGACCACGCTCGCGGTGGTGAAATCGACCTTCCGGTGGTCGACGCCCCCGCGCACGACCGTCGCGTAGGAGCGTGCGCCGGCGTTCGCGAAGTGCGCGAGTGTCTCGGCGAGCGAACCGACCGCGACCGGAAGGTGGAAGATCGAGCCGGCGCTCGCGCGCAGGGTCTTGGGGTTGAAGGGGTCGACGCTCTGACCGGTGAAGACCACCGCCGTGACGCCCGCGGCGTCGGCCGAGCGGATGATCGTGCCCGCGTTGCCCGGGTCTCGCACGTCGTGCAAGACGAGCACCGTGCCGCTCGCCTCGAGGGCGGCGACCGGAGTCACCGTCATGCGCACGGCGGCCATCACCGGTTGGGGCGTCTGGCTGTCGGTCACCTTCGCGAGCACCCCGGGACCCAACGCGAAGACCCGCACGCCCGCGGTGTTCGCGCGGGCGAGCAGCGCCACCACCGGTTCGCGTTCGAGCGCCGCGGCGTCGACGTAGATCGCCTCGAACTCGCTCTGGCTGGCCAGCGCGGCGTCGACCAGGTCCGGGCCCTCGATCACGCAGACGCCCTCGCTCCAGCGCAGCGAGCGCTTCTGCACGAGACGCCGGAGTCGACGAACCCGCTGGTGCGTGGGGCCCAACGTCTCGATCAGGGCGACCTACTTGGTCAGTGCGTCGCTGGCCTGGGCCACGATCGCGGCGAAGGCCGCGTTGTCGTTGACCGCCAGGTCGGCCAGCATTCGTCGGTCGACCTCGATGCCCGCGGCGTTCAGTCCGGCGATGAACCGGCTGTAGCTCATGCCGTGCGCGCGCGTACCCGCGTTGATCCGCTGGATCCAGAGGCGACGCATCTCGCCCTTGCGCGCTCGACGGTCGCGGAAGGCGTAGACGCCCGCGTGCTGCACGGCCTGGTTGGCCGCCCGGAACGTCCGGCTACGGTCACCGTAGTAACCCTTGGCCTCTTCGAGAATCGCCTTGTGGTGCTTCTTGGCGTTGACCGCCCTCTTGACACGTGCCATTTCAGTCCCTCTTTCCTAACTCGTTCCCTACAGGCCCATCATCCGCTTGACGTTCTTCTCCAGGCCCGGCGAGATGTCGGTCTCGCGTCCCAGACGACGTGAGCGCACGGACGACTTCTTCTCCATGATGTGGCCGCGAAAGGCCTTGCGCCGGCGCAACTTGCCGCTGCCGGTCACCTTGATCCGCTTCTTGGCACCACTGTCTGTCTTCATCTTCGGCATCTCAGCCCTCCTCTACGTTCACCGACGGCGTCGCAATCGCGTCGCCGTTGTTCGATACTTCGTCCTGCGGGCTCTCGGCCACCTTCGGCTTCGCCTTCTTGTCTGGTCCGAGGACCATGATCATGTTGCGCCCATCGAGCTTCGCCGCCGATTCGACCTTGGCGATCTCGCTCAGTCGTTCGACGATGCGGTCCAGGATCTTCTTGCCCAGCTCCGGGTGCGCCGATTCGCGACCGCGGAACATGATGGTGATCTTGACCTTGTGACCTTCGTTCAAGAACTTCTCGACGAGTCGGGTCTTGGTGTCGAAGTCCCCCGGCCCGATCTTGGGTCGGTACTTCATCTCCTTGACGCCGACGTGCTGGGTCTTTCGACGCGATTCCTTCGCCTTTTGCGCTTCGTCGAACTTGAACTTCCCGTAGTCCATGATCCGGCAGACCGGTGGCTGCGCGGTGGGCGCGATCTCCACGAGGTCCAGGTCAAGGCTGCGGGCCAACGCCAACGCATCACGTGTCGCCATGACGCCACGCTGGTTTCCCTCGTGGTCGATGAGTCGAACGGACTCGACGCGAACGCGCTCGTTGACGCGGTGGTCTCCAGGCACTGTTGCGATAACTCACTCCTTGCTCTCTGCGACGCCACGCTGGCGTCGCCACGGCAAGCGAGGCGCAAAACTCCTGAACCCGACGCACGATGGTGCGCAGGTGGACGTTGGCACTGCCAACCTCACTTGCTGTGAACTGCTGAATAACGTTAGCAGAACGCCCGGGCGGCCCGGTGCTCGGGCCCGAACGCCGGCGAACGAGGGTGGCGCAACGCCCGAGCACCGTCCGGACGGCTGGACGGCACGGTGAACGCTACTTTGGTGCAATGACTGATCACCCCACGGAAGAGTTCGACGAGGCGCGCGAGATCGAGTACCTGCGTTCGACGCCGGTCGAGACGGTGCTGGGCAACCACCTGTTCGTGCTCTTGCAACTGGCCACGGTCCACCTGGCGTCCACGCCGCCCAACCTCCCCTCGGCCCAGTTGGTCATCGACGCCGTCGCCGCGATGCTCAGCGCCACCGGCGACCGGCTCGGCGAGCACGCGTCGATCTACCGCAACGCCCTCGCCGAAGTCCAGCAGGTCTACGTTCGCGCCGTGGCGCTCCCGAGCGAGCCGCCCGAGACCGAGTAGTCCGCCGCCGGCGACTCGACGAACACGAAGACCAGCGCCAGGCCGCCGAGGTCGCTCGGCGCGGTCGTCATGGACCCGTGCAGGGCCTCGGCGATGTCGGTCATGATGCTCATGCCGAGACCCGAGCCGCCGGTCTCGCGCGAGCGCGAGGGGTCGAAACGCTGGAATCGCTGGGGGCGCTCGCCGTAGACCGGCAGGCCCGCCCCACCGTCCTCGATGCGCAGCGTGACCTGACCAGAGGCCCGACGAGCGCTGACGCGCACCGGCGCGTCGCCGGGCGTATGGCGCACGACGTTGCTCAGCGCGTTGATGACCAGGCGATCGAAGAAGTCGCGCCGACCTTCGAGGACGAGGCCCGCCTCGACGTCGCTCGTCACGGACCTCGCGGGGTTCTCCGTCCTGAACTCGGCCACGTGGCCATCGAGGATCCCACTCACGTCGACGCGTTGACCGCTGATCTGGGGCACTTCGCGCACCTCGGCGAGCAGGAGCAGGTCGGTGATGAGCGACTCCATCCGTTCGATCTCTCGCTGCACGCGCGCGACGGCCCTCGCCTGCTGCTCGGCCGTGGCCTGAGGGTTGGCGAGCAGCTCGTTGTAGCCCTTGATGACGGTCAGCGGCGTGCGCAGCTCGTGCGAGGCGTCGCCGATGAAGACCTGCATGTTCTCGACGCTCTTCGTCTCGATCTCGATCCTGCGATGCAGGGCGCTGACCATCGTCGCCAGGGCCACCTGCAACTCACGGACGTCGCGGCTCCCGTGCGCCTCGGGCACCGGTCCGCTCTCGTTCTCGGCCGCGACGTCGCTGGCGTAGTTGATGAGGTGGTCCATCGTCTCGAGGTCACGGTGCATGACCAGCCAGGCCAGCAGGATCACCACCAGCGCCGCCAGTAGTCCCGCGAGCGCGACGTCGAGCGCGAGTCGACGGCTCTGGCTGGCGATCTTCATGGTGGAGCCGGCGACGACCAGGTAGTCCCCGCCGCCCACGTCGATCGAGCGGATCCGGAACCCGGGGAGGTTGGCCACGGCCCGGACGTGCCCGAGCGACTCGCGCACGTCGGCCATCGTCGGGCGACCGCTCAACGCGACGCTGCCGGAGTTGACCTCGGTCAGCGCCCCCGACGGTCCGACGAGGTCGAGCGTCAGGTCGTAGTTGTTCGACTGCACGGCGTCGATCGCGTTGTTGAGCGCCTGATCGGGGTGGCCCACCCCGGTGTCGATGACGTTGTTGATCGACGTGTCGAGCGTCGCGTACTGCGCCTGGCTACTGGTGTGGACCGCGAACCATCCGACCGACAGCGCGACGACCGCCGTCACGCCGACGAGCAGGATCGCCAGCCGCGTCGCGATCTTCACTGCTCATCGACCTGACTCACCAACTTGAAGCCGACGCCGCGCACGGTCGTGATCGGCGCGAAGGCACCCTGGTGGATCTTGCGTCGCAGGTACGAGATGTAGGTGTCGAGGACGGAGGTCTCGGAGTCGAAGTCGATGCTCCACACCTCGCGCAACAGCTGCTCGCGGGTGACGAGGCGCTCCTTTCGCTCGAGCAGCACCTCGAGCAGACGGAACTCCGTGGCCGACAGGTCGACCGGCACCCCGCGCACGGTGATCTCATGCTTGTCGACGTTCATCTCGATCGATCCGGCGCTGAGCACCACGTCGCCGGCCTCGTCGATCGTCGACCGGCGAAGGATCGCCTTGATGCGCAGCAGTATCTCCTCGAGACCGAAGGGTTTGCGCACGTAGTCGTCGGCCCCGAAGCGCAGTCCGCGGGCGACGTCCTCGGGCGCGTCGCGCGCCGAGAGCATGAGGACGGGCGTCTGAGTGTCGTGGGCCCGCAGGCGCTCGAGGAACTCGAACCCGTTCATGAGGGGCATGTTGATGTCCACGATGCACAGGTCGGCGTGGTGTCGGCGCAGCTGGTCGAGCGCTTCGGCGCCGTTGGACGCCAGCTGGGTGTCGTAGCCGGCGATCTCGAGCGCGTCGCGGAGCAGGTCGCGCACGCCCGGCTCGTCGTCCACGATCAATATGGTCGTCATATCCCCTCCGTCCATGAGAGCGTACCGCCCGACTTTGCCCTCGTCGGGGCGCGCGCGAGGGTCGCCGCGATTCTCAGCGAATCGACAAGTGGATCACAGGAGTTTCGAAAGTTGCCTCCGTACGGTGATGAGTGTTCCTTTGAAAGGGGTCCATATGAAGAGCTTCACCACCCGAGGCGTCGCCGCAATGGCGATCGCCGCGACATTGGGCCTAAGTGCTCCGGTCGCCGCGTTCGCCGACTCGACGACCACCCTGCCCACCACGACGGTCGTCACGACCACCGTCCCCAACCCGATGAAGGCGTGGCGCATCGCCGAGGCGTCCTACCTCAACAAGCGCGCGGCGATCCAACAGACGTACCTCGCCGCAGTGGCGACGGCGCGCGCAACGTACTACACGTCACTGGCGAACGCGACCACCTCGGTGGAGGACGCCACGGCCCGCACCATCTTGGACCAGGCGATCGCCACGGCGATCCTGGCGCGCAGCTCGGCCTACGTCGCGCTCGGCAACCCGCCGGCCGCGCCCTCGACGACCAAGCTCGGTGCCTACATCGACCAGGTGCAGGGGATCAATGAGACCTACCGCTCCTCGGTGATGGCTGCTCAGGCCACCTACGCGGCGGCGCTGCAGGTCTCGACCACCTCGGCCCAGCGGGCCACGGCGGAGGCCGCACTGAAGCTGGCCATCGCCAACGCGGAAGTCGTTCGCGCCGCGGCCCTCGCCGCACTCGGTGCGCCGCCCGCCCCGTCGAGCGGTCCGTCCACTTACCGCAAGGCCGTCCAGGCGATCAACAGGACGTTCAACCACGCGGTGGACGCCGCGAAGGCCACGTACTTCTCTGAGATCGCCACGACCACCACCAAGGCCGGTCGCGCCGCCGTCAAGGCAGCCGAGGACCTGGCCATCGCCAACGCCTGGGTCGCTCGGGCCAATGCGTTGACCGCGTTGGGTGCTCCCCCCGCCGGTTGATCCGCGTTCGAGACCAGTCGTACCAACAGCGCGCTGTCCTTGCGGACAGCGCGCTGTTGGTTCTCTCACGTTGCGCCCGGAACTTCTCATCCGTTCGTCATCTCATTCACAGGAAAATCAAAGACTCGACCGGTAGAATTACCCTCGAGTAGTCAAGGAAAGGACGACCGTGCAGGGCATGCGCATCCGTGGCGTAGCGGCGATCGTGCTGGCGGGCGTCCTGACGTTGGGTGGTTCGGTCGCCGCCTCGGCGACAACGGCCAGTCAGCGCGCGGCCGCCAAGTACGCCCTGGCCCTGAAGGCCTGGAAGGTCGCCGACCAGACCTACCTCGCCAAGCGCAAGGCGATCAACGTTGCGTACACCATCGCCGTCAACTTGGCCCAGACCAACTTCACGTCCGCCAAGGCCGTCGCCACGACGTCGGCCGAGCGCATCTCGGCGCGAACGAACTTCCGCTTGGCCATCGCCGAGGCGACGTCGACGCGGTCCTTGGCCCTGATGACGTTGGGCACGGCCCCCGTCAAGCCCGTCAAGCCCGCCTAGGCCGTTCGCGCCCCGCGGGCGCTACGACGTCGTACGGACGTCCACCACTTCGTCGTGGCCCACGTGGCCCACGACCCTGCGCGCCTCGACCTTCGCCCCCACGTCGATGACGCGGGTCCCGTCGGCGATCGCGACGCAGTGAAAGTAGAAGAGCGCCCCGTCGTCGCGACGCAGCCACCCGTCGCCTCGACGATCGTCGAACCGCTCGATGACGCCGCGCACCACGTCAGTTCGCCAAGGAGCCTTGCCGGAGCAGCGAGACCATCTCCAGGGCGGTGAACGCCGACTCACGTCCCTTGTTGGTGGCGTCGTCGCGCGAGCGCTCGAGCGCCTGATCGATCGTGTTGGTCGTCAGGACGCCGAACACGACCGGCACCCGAGTGCTCAACTGCACGTCCTGGACGCCGCGCGCGCACTCGCCGGCGACGAACTCGTAGTGTCCCGTGTCGCCACGGATGACCGCGCCGAGCGTGATGACCGCGTCGTAGGGACGCTCGGCGTCGGCGTACGCGAGCGCGAGCAGTGGGATTTCGAAGGCCCCGGGCACCCACGCCACCGAGATGTCGTTGCGGTCCACGCCCGCCTCGTGCAACGCCGCCAGCGCCCCGTCGAGCAGTCGGGTGGTGATCGCGCCGTTGAAGCGACCGCACACCAGCGCCACGCGCACCCCGCGACCGCTCGTCGAGCCGATCAGGTACTCGCCCACGCGCGGGCGCGTGGTCTCGTCGACCGCAGGGTCGAACTGCGTGTCCTCACTCGACGTCATCGAGACCTCCGAGCATGTGGCCCATCCGCTCTCGCTTGGTGCGCAGGTAGTCAATGTTGTACGCCGTCGGGCTGCTCTCGAGCGCGACGCGCTCGACGATGTTGAGCCCGAAACCCTCGAGACCGCCGTACTTGCTCGGGTTGTTGGTCATCAGTCGCATGCTGGTGACGCCGAGGTCGACGAGGATCTGCGCGCCGATGCCGTACTCGCGCGAGTCCACGGGCAGTCCGAGCTCGATGTTGGCGTCGACCGTGTCGCGGCCGTCCTCTTGGAGCGCGTACGCGCGGATCTTGTGGCCCAGGCCGATCCCGCGGCCCTCGTGGCCGCGAAGGTAGACCACGATGCCCGCCCCCTCGGCGGCGACCTTGGCCAACGCCGTCTCGAGCTGGGGTCCGCAGTCGCAGCGCATCGAGCCGAAGACGTCACCGGTCAGACACTCCGAGTGCACGCGCACCAGCACGTCGCGGGCGCTCGCGATGTCGCCGTAGACCATCGCCAGGTGCTGCTCGCCGTCGAGCACGCTCTCGAACACGTACACCTGGAACTGGCCGTGCTCGGTCGGCAGCGTCGCGTCCGCGACGCGCCGCACCAGCTTCTCGTGGTGGCGGCGGTACCGGATCAGGTCGGCGATCGAGACGATCGGCAGGTGGTGGGTCTGCGCGAACTCCTCGAGCTCGGGGAGCCGGGCCATGTCGGCCTTGTCCCGGGTCACGATCTCGCACAGCACCCCCGACGGTTGCTTGCCGGCGAGGCGACACAGGTCGACGGTGGCCTCGGTGTGCCCCGCGCGCTTCAAGACCCCGCCCGTGCGGTAGCGCAGCGGGAAGATGTGACCGGGCCGGTTGAGGTCAGTCGGTCGGGTCGCGGGATCGATCAGCGCGCGCACCGTGGCCGCGCGGTCACTCGCCGAGATGCCGGTCGTGGTGCCGTGGCGGTAGTCGACGGTGACGGTGAACGCGGTGCGCTGGGCCTCGGTGTTCGCCACCACCATCAAGGGCAAGTCGAGCTCGTCGGCGCGGGCCGACTCGAGGGGCACGCAGAACACGCCCGAGGTGTATTCGAGGTAGAACGCCATGCTCTCGGCCGTGACGTCCTCGGCGGCCATGATCAGGTCGCCTTCGTTCTCCCGGTCCTCGTCGTCCACGACCACGACCATGCCACCGCGGCGCAATTGATCCAGGGCCTCTTCAATCGTCGAAAGTGCCATCAGACCTCCACGTCTATACGTATATCTTCGCCGATTCTTCGAACATCGACCACTCGACCTCGTTTCAGGGCGTCGATCGTCGGTGTCGTCAGTCCCGACAGGGCCCCTCGGGTGCCGATGGACCCGGCGAACGCCGGCGCCACGTACCACACGACGTGGTTGACGAGCCCGGCCTCGAGGAACGCGCTGATCGTCGTGGGGCCCCCCTCGACCAAGAGCTGGACGACGTCGTGTCCGGCCAGTTCGTCCAGCACGTGACTGAGGTCGCCCGACAGTTCCAGGCACGGTCGGACCTTGGCGTGCTCGGGGGCCCGGCCGAGCACCACGCGAAGCGGTTCGAGCACGATGTCGCCCAGCCGCGCGGTCAGCGCGGGGTCGTCGCTACGCACCGTCCCCGCGCCGACGAGCACCGCCTGGCTCTGGGCCCGCAGCACGTGCGCGTCGCGTCGGGCGGGGTCGCCGGTGATCCACTGGCTCGTCCCGTCAGCCATGGCGACCGCACCGTCGAGGGTGCTCGCCACCTTGGCCACGACGTACGGGCGTCCCGTAGCGCGATGCCACAGGTAGGCCGCCAACTGGGCCCGCACGGCGTCGGCCTCGATGCCGACTTCGACGTCGACGCCCGACGCCTTCAAGAGCTCGATCCCGCTCCCGCGCACTCGGGGGTCGGGGTCCTCGATCCCCACGATCACCCGCGCGACGCCCGCCTCGACGATGGCCTCGACGCAGGGGCCGGTGCGACCCACGTGACAGCACGGTTCGAGCGTCACGACCAGCGTCGCTCCGCGCGCGGCCGCGCCGGCGCGCCGCAGGGCTTCGACCTCGGCGTGCGACTCACCGGGCGCCTGCGTGTGCCCCTCGCCCACGATCACGCCCGACGCGTCGACGACCAGTGCGCCGACCCAGGGATTCGGTGGCGCGTGCCAGCGGGCCTTGTCCCCCGCCGCGATCGCCATGTCCATCAGTTCAGTGTTGGAGAACCTCATCGTCGGGCGCCGCTCGCGGCGTCGCGCAGCGTGTGCGCCGCCTGGAGCGGTGCCGCCGCGGCGAAGATCGCCGAACCCGCCACCAGCACGTTGGCCCCCGCGAGCACCGCCACCGGTGCCGTCGTGGCGTCGATGCCGCCGTCGACCTCGATGTCGAGCGCGAGATCGCCATTCGAGACCTCGCGGCGAGCCGTCGCGACCTTGGGCATCACGTCGGCCATGAAGGACTGGCCGCCGAAGCCCGGAAAGACGGTCATCAACAACAAGAGGTCGATCTGGTCGAGGAACGGGGCAACCGAGTCGAAGGAGGTGTCGGGATTGGCCGCCAGTCCGACCCGTAGTCCGAGCGCGCGGGCGTCACTGATCAGCGCGGCGGTGCCGCCGACCTCGACGTGCACCGTGCAGCCGTCGGCTCCCGCGGCCTTGAAGGCCTCGAGGTAGCGTCCGGGGTCGCTCATCATGAGGTGGCAGTCGAAGAACCGTGAACTGTAGCGACGAAGCGACTGCACCACCGGCGGTCCGATCGAGACGTTGGGGACGAAGTGCCCGTCCATCACGTCCACGTGGAGCCAATCGGTCTCGGCGTCGATCTCCTCGACGGCGTGGGCCAGCGCGCCGAAATCTGCGGCCAGAATCGATGGCGCGATGCGAAGTGCTCCGGCGGGTCCGGCGTCTATCGAAGTCACGTTCCCAGCCTAGGGCGTGACCCGCGGCCCTACGTCCAGCGGGCGTCGGCGCCCAGGCGCGCGCCGCTCCACCACGCCGATGCGTCCATCACCGACGAACCCTCGGGCTGGACCCGTTCGAGGACCAGCGCGCCGTCGGCGCAGCCGAGCAGCACGTCGCCGTCGACCTGGTCGACACTCCCGGCGCGCACCGACGTCACGTCGCTCGCGTGCGCCGCGCGAACGCCGAGACGGCGACCGGCCACCGTGGTCCACGCGCGACCGAGTCGCACCACGCGCGTCAGCGCCGGCGCGGTCATCGAGGGCTCGAGACGGAACGTCTCGCTCGTCAACTTGGCCGCGTAGGTCGTCGTCCCGACCTGGGCGTGCGGATGGGCGAGCAACTCGGGCGAGGCGAGGACCTCGACCAGGGCCCGCGCCCCGAGTTCGGCCAGCTCGGTCGTCAGTTGCGCGGCACTCTTCTCGTCGACGCGCACGCGCCGTTCGAGGTGCACGGGGCCGGTGTCCAACCCCTCCTCGAGCGTCATGATCGCCACACCGGTCTCGACGTCACCGGCGAGGATCGCCCGCTCGACCGGGGCTGCCCCGCGCCAGCGCGGCAACAGCGAGAAATGGACGTTGAGCATCGGCACCGTCGCCAACAGCGCGCCGGGGATCAGTGCGCCGTAGGCGACGACCACACCTCGCTCGACACCCGCGTCGGCGACGGCGTCGAGGTCGTGCACCACCCGAAGACCGAGTGCCCGCGCGGCCTCCTTCACCGGGCTCGGCGAGGTCGCGGCCCCTCGACCGCGTCGGCGGTCGGGACGCGTGACCACGAGCTCGACGCGGTGACCGGCCTCCACCAGGGCGCGAAGCGACGCCACCGCCGGCTCGGGGGTTCCGAGGAAGGCGAGGCGCATCTAGTCGTCGCGCAGGAGTCGCAGGCCGTCGGGGTCCGAGCCGGACGTGGGCATGGTGCGGCGGCGCAGGATCTTCTTCGCCTCCTTGCGCTGGTCGTCGTCGAGGCGCTCGATCAACAAGACGCCGTCGAGGTGGTCCATCTCGTGCTGGAAGATGCGGCCCTCGTACTCGTCGGCCTCGACGTCGATCTCGTTCCCGTCCAGGTCGTAGCCGACGAGGTGGATGCTGTTCGCCCGGGTGATCTCCCAACTCAGGCCGGGCACCGACAGGCAGCCTTCCTCGAAGGTCCACTCACCGTCGGACTCGACGATCACCGGGTTCACGACCACGACCGGACCGTCGCCCTTGTCGTAGACGAACAGTCGCTTCTGCACGCCCACCTGATTGGCCGCGAGGCCCGATCCGGGTGCCTCGTACATCGTCTCGATCATCGTGTCGGCCAGCGCGGCGACCTTGCCGTCGATGTCCACGATCGGCGTCGTCACCTGGCGAAGCACCGGGTCCCCGTACAGTCGAATCGGCAGCGTATTCACGACTCCACGATAACGGACCGGCCGTCGCGGCGGCCCGTCCTCACTCGACCGCGATGCGCACCTTGGCCGGGGGCCGTGGCGTCGCGCGCAGGGCCGCGGTCAACGTCGCCACGTCGTTCGCGCGGATCACGTACTGCTCGGGCGTCTCGAACACGCGTAGGCCGCGTCGATCGAGCGCCGCCATGAACTCGTGCGACCCGTCGCCCGAGACGGTCGCGCCGGCACCGAAGGGTGCCAACCCCAGCAGTCGCGCCGTCTCCAGGTCGTCGCGGATGATCTCGTCGAACGTACCGCGAACGAGCGACGTCACCACCTGGTCGTCGCCGCGACGCGTCTGCACCACCACCTCGCCACGATCGTCCACGCGCGAACCGACCAGGCGTCCGGCCTTGGCGACCGCGACGATCGCCGCTCGCCGCGCCGACGAGCGCGGCGCCAACAGGTACTGGTCGAAGTCCACGAAGATCACGAGCGAACATCGCCGGACCCGTTGCCACACCGCCTCGGTCCCGACCACGACGCGTTCGAGCGGCGCGTTGAGATCGCTGGCGGCGGTCACCTCGCTCACCGGCCGTGCGAGCTGCGCTCCGACGTCGCGGGCCAGGGTCGTGACCCCGACGCGGACCCGACGTAGGTTCGTCGCCCCGCACGAGCGACAGAAGTGGGCGCGCGACTCGTGGCGCTCGGCGCACGCGAGCTGACCGTCGAGGTCGGCCTCGGGCTGCGCGCAGGTCGCGCAACGCGCCAACTCGCCGCAACGTCGGCACGCCCAGAGCCGTCCCGATCCGAGCCGTTGGAGGACGACGGCGACCGCGACCGGTTCGTCCGTCGCCAGGGCGCGGTGCGCGAGGCGCATGGTCTCGGCGGCGAGCACGCCGTCGTGAGGGTCGCTCGAGCGCCGGTCGACGACGTGCACCAGTGGCCACCCGTCCCCGAGCGACGTGACCCGGGCGAACGACGCTCCGCCGGTCAGCGCCGGTGAGGGCAGGACCGACGTGCACCACAACGGCGCGTCGTCGAGTCGACAGCGTTCGCGCAGCATCGTCACGGCGTCCCAGGTGGGCGAACCCTCGGAGCGGTAGGCCTCGTCGTCGGCGTCGACGATCACCGCGCCACAGACCTTCGCCACCGGCGCGAGGGCCGTTCCGCGCGGACCCACTACGACGGGCCACCCCGCTCGCGCGCGGTCCCACTGCGCCGCACCGGCGACCGCGCAGCCGCGCTGTTCGAGCCGCCCGCGCAGCCGCGTCGCCCAGGCCTCGGTGGGAACCAACACGACCAGCGACCCCTCTCGCTCGCGCGTCACGTCGTACGCGCCCAAGATGAGCGCCAGCGGATCGGTCGTCGGCGCGACCTCGAGCACACCGGGCTCGACGACGTGGGCGCCGTGCATGACGGCCTCGCTGAGGGCGTTCGCCGGGGGCGCCGTGGGCAGCGCCGTCACCAGGCTCGACGGTGAGGCCGCGGCCAGGAACCTCGAGGTCGGGCCGCACCATCGCTCCCCCGCCCACGTGAGCAGCCCGAGCATCGACGCCGGCGGCCCGTACCCGAGCCACTTGGCCACCGGCTTGAGCGAATCGTCGGCGACGGCGTCGCCGACCACCCACCCGCGCACCGATCGGTGGTTGAAGTCGATGCGGACCCGGTCGCCCACGGCCAGGTGGCCCATGGTCTCGGGCACCGAGTAGTCGAAGGCCCGATCGACGGCCGCGACCTCGGTGACGATCCGCACCGCACGCGCGGCCACGCCTAGAGCGACAGTTCGCGGCGCAGGTCGTCGGCTCGTGGCGTCTGCTCCCACGTGAAACCCTGGTCACTGCGGCCGAAGTGCCCGTAGGCGGCCGTGCGCTGATAGATCGGGCGCCGTAGGTCCAGGTCGCGGATGATCGCGGCCGGGCGCAAGTCGAACAACGCGTCGACGGCTTTGGCGATCTTCGTGCGGTCGACGACCTCGGTGCCGAAGGTCTCGACGAGCACCGACACCGGGCGCGCGACGCCGATGGCGTACGCCACCTGCACCTCGCAACGGCGCGCCGCGCCCGACGCGACGACGTGCTTGGCGACCCAGCGGGCGGCGTAGGCGCCCGAGCGGTCGACCTTGGACGGATCCTTGCCCGAGAACGCCCCACCCCCGTGGCGAGCCATCCCGCCGTAGGTGTCGACGATGATCTTGCGACCCGTGAGACCGGTATCGGCGTGGGGACCGCCGAGGACGAACTTGCCCGACGGGTTGACGAAGACGCGCATCGAGCTGGTGTCGAGGTCGGCCGGCAGCATGGGAGCGATGACGTGCTCGATGACGTCGTCGCGCACGACCGTCTGCGAGTCGTAGCCGTCCTCGTGTTGGGTCGAGACCAGGACCGTGTCCACCCCCACGGGGCGACCGTCTTCGTAGACGATCGTCACCTGGGTCTTGCCGTCCGGGCGCAGGTACGGCACGAGTCCCGAGTGGCGCACCTGGGCCAGGCGCATCGACAGCCGGTGCGCGAGCCAGATCGGCAGCGGCATGAAGTCCTCGTTGTCGTCGCACGCGTAGCCGAACATCATGCCCTGGTCGCCCGCGCCCAACGCGTTGAGGGCGTCCTCGCCGCCGGAACCGGAGCGGTGCTCGAGCGCCATGTCGACGCCGTCGGCGATGTCGGGACTCTGCTTGTCGAGCGAGACCAGGATCGCGCAGCTGCGCCCGTCGAAGCCCATAGCGCCGTCGTCGTAACCGATGTCGGTGATTGAGCGCCGCGCGATCGCGTTGATGTCGACGTAGGCCGAGGTCGTGATCTCGCCGGCGACGATGCACAGGCCCGTGGTGAGCAATGTCTCGCAGGCCACCCGCGCCATCGGGTCCTGGGCGAGGATCGCGTCGAGAACACTGTCCGAGACCTGGTCGGCGATCTTGTCCGGATGTCCTTCGGTCACCGACTCCGACGTGAAGAGGGTGCGGTTGCTCATGGTGCTCCTTGGGCTAACAATGAGGCCACCCTAGTCAATATCGCCATCGCCACGTCCTCTTTGGAACGCAACGAGACGTGCTCGGCGATTTCGTCGCGACCGAGCAGGACGACCTCGTTGGTCGGATGTTCGAAACCCACGCCGGGCGCGGCGACGTCGTTGACGACGAGCAGGTCGACACCCTTGCGGCGAAGCTTGGCCAACGAGTGGGCTTCGACGTCGGTGGTCTCCGCGGCGAAACCGACGACGACCTGGCCCGCTCGACGTCGCCGCACCAGGTCGGCCAGGATGTCGGGGGTCTCCACGAGTTCGAGCGCGGGCGGTCCGTTCACCTTCTTGATCTTCTCGCTCGCCGGGCGCACGCTGAAGTCCGAGACCGCCGCCGCCATGATCACGGCGTCGTGGTCGTCGGCGCGTTCGATCAGCGCGCGGTGCATCTCGGCCGCGCTCTGCACGCGGACCAGGTCGATCGAACGCACCGTGTCGAGGGCGAGCGCCAGGTCCGACGCACTGACCAGGGTGACCTCGGCTCCGAGGCGACTGGCGACCTCAGCGAGGGCGTGGCCCTGGCGGCCGGACGAACGGTTCGTGATCACCCGCACCGGATCGATCGGTTCTTTCGTGCCCCCGGCGCTGACCAAGAGTCGAGCGCCGCTCAGCATGCCGCGATAGCCCTCGACGATCGACGCCACGATGGCGGCGATCGCGGCCGGATCGGCGAGCCGCCCGGTCCCCTCGTCGCCCCCGGCGAGGGGGCCCGCGTCGGGTTCGAGGATCATCACGCCGCGTCGACGCAACGTCGCCAGGTTCTCCTGCACCGATGCCTGTTCCCACATCTCGGTGTGCATCGCCGGACACAGCAGCACCGGCGCACGCGTCGCCAGCAACGTCGCGGTCAGGAGGTCGTCGGCGAGACCCATCGCGTAACGGGCGATCAGGTGCGCGGTGGCCGGCGCGACGACGACGGCGTCGGCGTTCTGGCCGAGGTAGGTGTGCGGGATCGGCGTGGTCGCGTCGCCGTAGAGGCTCGTGCGCGCCGGCTCGCTGGCCAGGGCGGAGAACGTCACCTCGCCGACGAAGCGGGTCGCGTCAGGGGTCAAAACGGGTGCGACGTGGTAGCCACGCGTGCGCAGGATCCGCAGCAGTTCGACGGACTTGTACGCGGCGATACCGCCGGCGACGCCTAGGACAATTCTTGGTGTCGGCGACTCAGGCGTCGCGGAGGGCATCGGTGAAGGCGTCCAGGTCGCTGTTGGCGTCCTGGCGAGCCTGCTCGAGCGCTTCGGCCTGCAGCCG
>Ga0075017_100000924_pt1 | contig 17417 bp, 24 predicted proteins | sample AleBraG_ABR_2012_FD_71475 | JGI IMG/M metagenome (GOLD analysis project Ga0075017, IMG submission 71475) | Freshwater sediment microbial communities in response to fracking from Pennsylvania, USA - Alex Branch Run_MetaG_ABR_2012 | ecosystem: Environmental > Aquatic > Freshwater > Creek >... | reverse complement strand
GCGACGCCGGCCGCCACTTGAGAAAATAGGTCTACGCACATCAAGCGGCCCCGCGCTGTTGGTAGCAGCCGGGGCCATGGCCCACGGAGGTAAGTCCGATGAGCAGAGGCAGCGTAGCCCCCGCGTTCACGCGACGGCACTATGTAGCGGTCGCCGACGCGATCGAGGGAGTCCGGGAAGGCCTCGATGAGGACGGCGCGTGCCGGTTCGGTATCGAGGCTGCGGCCGACGCCCTGGCGGCGTTGTTCGCTGAAGACAACGAACGGTTCGACTGCCGGCGATTCCTGGCAGCGTGCGGGATCGAGCAGGTGGTCCGATGACGACGACGATCGACATCGAGCAGCTTCGGAAGGCGGCGGAGATGCTCCGCACGCCGACCGCGAGCTGGCACCGTGAGGAGATGGCGACCGTGCTGGAGCTGGCCGCGAAGCGAGGCGAGCGCAAACCGTCCAGGCCGCGCAAGGCCAAGCCGTTCGACCCGTTCACGGAAGACCTGATCGGGAAGTTCCTGAAGGTCAAATACCCGAGCCGCGCTCACGTCCGGGCGAAGGACTGGCCCGTCCATCTTGAGCATGACGGCACGATCATCGAAGACGGCAAGATCGTCGCCAAGTACCTCAAGCAGCTCGGGCAGGTGGCGGCATGACCGCCACCACGCCGTTGACCGAGAGGGCGCAGGCGATCATCGGGACCGCGCTGGGGCTCTACAGCGAGGAGTGCGACCGGATCGCCGATGCCGGACACGGCGATGGGCTCAGCGATGAATGGCGGAGGACCGCCCGGCAGGCCCGGACGTTGCGGGACATCGTGGCGGAGTCGGGCGCCGTCGTTGTGGAGGGCTGGCGATGACGGTCACGGTCAGCATCGACATCGGCAACTCCGCGATGAGCGAGCCCGAGCACGTCGCCGCCGCGCTCCAGGCGGTGGCGCGAGACATCGAGCACGGTGTCTTGGTGCCCGGCTGGTGGGGGCGGGTAAGGGACGAGAACGGGAACACCGTGGGCCGATTTGAGGTCACGGCCAAATGAGGCGATTTGAGCCCCTGCACGCTCTCGCGGGGGCGTCGCCTCGACCGGCGGCTGCATTGGCCCCATTTGGCCGGTATAGACCGGTGGGCGGCAAATTGAGGCCGGCATGATGAGAGCCGTCGTCGCTTTCGTCGTCGGGTACGCCGCCGGCCGCGTGGCGATCGTCGTCTGCCTCCTGGTCGTCGGCCTGCTCCTCGCAGGTGGGCACCGTGCCGATGGGCCGTCGCCGGCGGCGGTCCAGCACGAACTCGAACGACGAGAAGCGATCATCGGCCAGCAGGCCGAAGAACTCGAAAGGCAGGCCGACTATGCGAGGACGCCGGGAGCCCCGGCGCCCACAGCGACGTTCACGCCGTAGAAAGCCGAACAGCTCCCACGCCCAGCCCGAGAAAGGCGCGGGAGCCGTATCGGTTCGACGCGCGGGAAGGAACCGAACCCGAGCGCCTTTCTGCGGGCCGCGACCGCCCGACGACACCAGAGCCGGGGCGGCCTCTGTATGCGACCCGCAAGCTGTCAAACGCCGCAGGCTGCCCGGTGCGCCGCTTCCGCTGCCCGGTGCGCCTGCGCGACCGCGTAACCCGAGCTGCCGACGACCTCGCTCAGATAGCCGCCCTGCGCCTTGCGGAGAACCGCGTCGGCTCGGGCCTGCATCTCGGGGCCAGCGTCGGACTTGTGGATGCGCTCGCGGAGGGCGGTGGCCTTGGTCAGGTCGGTCACGATTTCATCGTCGGAGAGCGGGTTGCTCTTGGACTTCTTGTTGCGCTTGGCCATTGGTCTTCACTTGCCTTTCGTTGTCTCGGTGGATGAAGTCAGCGGCTCGCACGGACGCGGGTCACTCTCGGCCAGCGGGCCGGCGTGCCGGATGACGTTTAGCGGCAGCTCGACCCAGCCGGCCGGCGCCTCGGCACGCTGGAGTGCGAACGCGAACGCGGCGGCGAGCGCGTCACCGTCGGGGAACACCTGTCTTGGGCGGACGTTCGGGTCCGCTTCGCCAAGGGCCACGAACTGGTGATGCGCCATGGCCTGATGCTCAGCGAGCACGGTCGCCGCTGCCAACAATGCCGCGTCCACTCGCTTCGCCGCCTCAACGCGGTCGGCGCCCAGCTCGGCCGCTCGACGCAACGCGCGATCGATGGCGCGACGGCGCTCCTCCCTCGCCTCCCGCTCAGCGTCCTGGCCGTCCTGCTCTCGGGCCAGTCGCACACGCTGCGCGTCGCGCTCCAGACGGGCGACCTCGGCCTCGACCTTCCCGAGGGCCTTCGCTGCGGCCTGGTCGCCGTTGCGGGCGGCGAGTGAGAGGCTCGGGAGCTGCCCTTCGAGGTCGGCTTTCGCCTCGGCGAGCTGGCCTAGCTCAAGGTCCCACGGGTCGGCGGGGACCCGATCGAGGTCGGGCGCCTGGTCGAGCGGCTCGGGCTCGGCCTGGAGCGCCTCCCACTGAGCACGACCGCGAGCCAGTGGACCCGCGAGGTCCTTCGCGGTCCGCCCGTAGGCGTGGCAGACCCGCTCGGTCGCCAGCCGATCACCGTCGCCTGACTCGCGGCGGGCGATGTAGAACGCGGTCGGGTTGGATGCGACGGTCATGGTGCTCATCGGGCTCCTCTGTCTGTTGTTGGGTCGGGCTGGCCGGGCGCCTCATGTCGAGACAGCCGGTGCAAGATTCGGCGGACGGTCGCCTCGTCAAGTTCATGAAGACGAGCGATCTGACGGCAGGCCGCACCGTGGCTCGCCCCACCGGCCCGCATCTGCATGTAGACCTTTTCGAGGTCAGTCATTGCGTAGCCCCGGATGCCGGAAGTCGAACCGGCCGCCGCCAGCCGGTCGCGTCGGTCGGGTCCGCTGGCGCTCGACACGCTCCTGATCGCGTTCGTACTCCCACACGGCGAGCCCCCGGTCGAGTTTGCGTTTGTACTGCTCGGGCAGCTCCGCCCATGTGATCCCGCCCGGTGCTGCGGCGACCTCGGCAGACTGCGGCGGATCGTCACCTGCATCCCTGGCCTGCTCGGTCGGCTCCTCCACCGGCAGCCGGGACTTCCTGAACTCCCGGCGGGCCTCCTCGATCTCCGCTTCGACTTCGCGGCTGATCTCATCGATGAGCGGTTTGCCGGTCGGTGGCGGCGGCAGCAGCGGATAGCGGTCGGGGCTCAGGCGGTGGGCCAGGATGCCGCGAGCGCGGGCGATGACTTCCTCCTCGAGAGGGTCCGCGAAGACGAGCTTGCCGTCCTCCACGCCGAGCGGCAGTCCGAGGACCCCATCGATGAGCGGCCAGACCTCAACGGCCCGCAGCCCGCAAGCCACCAGCACCAGCTCGAGCGCATCGACAATCAGACCGTCACCCCGCAGCGCGAACTCGGCAGTCTCGCGCTCCATCCGAGATTCGTGCTCCCGAATCTCTCGGACGGTCCGCTCGAGGCGGGCCGCTTCAGCCTCGCAGTCCGCCGACACCTGGCGAGCGGCCCTCGCTGCGGCAGGCTGGTCGGCCGCTAGAAGCTCGCTGCTCTTGCGTCGAGCTGCCTGCCCTTCCATGCGGATCGTGCGGGCCTGCTCGAGCTGAGCGTCCGGGGACGCGCCATCGGGCACGCCCGCCTCGCTCTCGGGCCAGCGGGACTTCCACGTCCTGATCCGCTGCGAGGTCACGCCAGCCTCGGCCGCAGCGGCAGCGTTGCCGACCTGCCTGGCACGGGCAGCGAAATGCCGTTGCGTCGCGGCGTCGGCTGCGGGAGCACGCTCGCTCATCGCGCACCCCCGTTGCAACGCCCGACACGACGCCAAGCGACGTTCACCGCTACCAGCGCGGCGAGAAGCACCACTTCTCGCGGCAGCCGTAGACCCCCGGAAACACGGGTCGAATCGGAGCTTGTCAGCGCGTTGTCAGCGTGCCGTCCGGCCCACGCGGCCCCACGGCCCCCCGGCAGCAGCAGCCACGCCACGGCTCGCGCAGGACGCGGCGGAGTGCAGATCATGAAGATGATGGGCGTCTTCATGCGTGGGCCTCCTGGCGGGCGAGATCGCGTTCGAGGGCGCTCCATGCCTGCTCGGCGGCGAGGGGGTCGAGGTTCCCGATCTCATGGACTTGAGCTTGGAGCTGCTCATGTTCGGCTGGCGGGGGCGCCGGGGTTGTGACGGCTGTGACGGTTGTGACGCTTTTCCCAGGGGGTATGTAGCGGCTCCATGCGTCAGAGAGAGCTTCGGCTGTGTAGCCCTTCGCGGTGTCGGCGCCCTGGCGGACTGTTGCGGGTCGGACGCCGTAGGGCTTGAGGAGGCGGGCGAGGGAGCGGGGGTCGAGGCCCCGGCCGTCGCTCCATCCTCCGAACGGCAGTTCGTCGTCGCTGTTGATCCTGGCAAGGAGTGTCTCGGTGAATATCTGCGCCTCTCCTGCCATCGCTGTGCGGATGGCTGAGAGGAGGAGAGCTCCCCGGCTTGTCTCGTCCCCAGCGGGTCGGAGGAGGGCGAGCGCGGCGTCACGGGCAAGATCAGGCCATTCCCCCTCAGCATGGTCCGCGATGGCGAGCAGCGGCTCCCATGCGTCCGCTGCCCGGTCGCCGAGACTGTCAGGAAGATGGGGGTTGGCTTCGCGGAGCTGGTTGGCGGCAGCGGCGGCCCACTTCTCGAGCCGGGCGCGTAGCAGTACCGTGGCCTCCTCTACCTGCCTAAACCGCAGACGCGCGACCTGCTCCTCGTCGTGGCGGCGCTTCATGGGTATCTCGATCGATCGGTCGCGGATCGTGTCGGGGAGCCTGCCGGTGTCGATCCCGGCGAGCACCTTGGGGCAGAACACGGAGAAGTCCTTGGCCTGCATATCGGTGCCTTTGCCGACGACGCGGGTAGCTGTTGCTCCTCTGCGGTTGCCTGCGTTCAGGACGGCTCGCAGGGGCTCGGTGCGCTCGCTGTTGGAGCCGAAGATGGCATCGATCTCATCGAGCAACAGGGTCGGTGTGTCCTGCTCGATCTTCCTGAACAGCGCGGCCTCGGTTGCGCTCGCTGTGTGCCAGGGGTTGCGGACGAGGAGGCTGAGGACTTCGAGGAGCCTCGTCTTCCCGGACTGCTTCTCGGCTGAGCTGACGCTGAGGTAGGGGGTGGCGTGGGCGCCTTCGATGGCCCAGGTGTGGAGTACCCAAAGGGCGATTGCGTGGAGCGCCTCGTCTGAGGGCAGCCGGACGTAGCGGAGGAGGATCGCCTCGACGGCCTTGAGCAGCCGTGCCGCCTCTACACCTGTCAGGAGCGTCACATCCGTCACATCCGTCACGGTCACGTCCGTCACAGCGGTCACGGCGCCTGCCCCTCGCCGTCGTCGGCCCCTTCCAGCAGGGCGCGAAGTCGGCAGACGGGGACGAGTAGACGGCGGCCGACTTTGATCGACGGAATCTCGCCAGCCTTCACGGCCGCGTACGCGGCTGACCTGCCGATGCGAAGAATCGCGGCGGCCTCATCTACGGTCAGCACGGTGGCCTGGTCACTCATGGCTGCTCGCCTCGAGCGCGGCCAGCAGAGCGCCGTAGCGGCCCGCCAGCTCGCCACCGGGGGCACGGGTGCCTGTCTCCCACCGTTGCAGGGCGGAGCGGGTCACGCCGACCGCTGAGGCGACCTCCCGCAGCGAGAGCCCGGCGCGTTCACGGATGGCCCTGGCCTCGCCGGATCGGGCGATCCTGCGGACCTCCACGAGGTCCACCACGTCGGCCACGGTTCGCGTAGGGCTTGCCATGTGACAAACAGTAGACGGCTCCGGGTCGCCAGATTGCTCGACGTAGTGCCACAAAGACGGCAAAGTAGCCCAAGATCATCATTGCCAATGTGTCACCGAGCTGTTACCATGAGCGCATGACGCGGCGCGAGGCGAAGGTGACAATCCACGTCGGCAGCGAGAGCTGGCGGACCGACTGGCGCCCCGGCTACGCGATCCAAGAGCGGTTCACCGCCAGCATCGAGGCCGACTGGCTCCCCTACCGCGTCGAGCTGGACCTGGCCGTCAACGAGCGCGACGTGTCCTGCGCCGGCCTTCGCCTCGAGGCCCCCGAGGGCGGAGAGATCACAGCACGCCCGCTCAGGGACGTGCCGCTCGGCGAGTGCATCCGGCTCGCCACGATGGCCGCGATGCGACCCGTCGCCGAGCGCCCCGGCGAACTCGTCATACAGCTCGGCGGACCCTCCACGGGCTTCGACGCCTCGGACGCCGCCACGCTCGCAGCTCGAGGCCCCCAGCGCCGTGTGACCGACTCGACGCTCAGGGAGGTCGCGGACATCTACCAACGCGCCGAGCGAAACCCAACCCAAGCCGTTCAGCACGAACACACCGAGGGGCCGATCAGCCACTCGACCGCAGCACGATGGGTCATGGAGGCCCGCAAACGCGGCTACCTCCCACCAGCACAACGAAAGGGAAAGCGATGAGAGGTTGCTCGATCAAACGCGGCGACACATGGACCGCACTATGGGACCGGCCACCGGACCCCGAGACAGGCAGGCGGCGGCAAGGTTCCAAGGGCGGATTCCCGACCAAGAAAGCGGCCGACGCGCACCTGGCGACCGTCGTGACGGCCACGGCCCGAGGGCACTACGTCGAGCCGTCCAAGCAGCCTCTCGGCCGCTACCTGCTCGATGACTGGCTGCCGGTCGCCAAGGGCACCCTCAAGCCGCTCTCGGTCTTCCGGTACGAGAAGGTGATCCGCACCTACGTCCTGCCGCACGACATCGGCGCGGTGCCCCTAGCCGCGCTCGACGGCGGGCATTTCGACCGGCTCTACGCTGACATGGAGGATCAGGGCCTCTCGGTCGCCACACGGCGCCTGACGCACGCGGTCGTGCGCCGGGCACTCAATGACGCCGTGCGGCGCGACAGGCTCGCCAGGAACCCCGTCGAGAAAGCCACCCCGCCCTCGCTCCCAGAATCGACTAAGGACGCATGGAGTATGCGCGAGCTGCGGACGTTCCTAGGCCACGTCGAAGGCGACCGGCTCGAGGCGCTATGGGTGCTGGCGGCGACGACTGGGATGCGGAGAGGCGAGTTGCTTGGGCTCCCCTGGCAGTACCTCGATCTCGACGGCGCAAGCCTCAGAGTCGAACAGCAGCTTCTCCCGACGAAGGGCGGCGCGACGTTCGGCTCCCCGAAGTCGAAGAAGTCGCGGCGGACGGTTGACCTAGACGGGCCGACCGTCGCAGCTCTCCGCCGCCATCGGGACGTTCAGCTCCTCGAGCGCGACCTGGCCGGTGACGCCTACGAGGACCACGATCTCGTCTTCGCCAACGAGATCGGGAAGCCCATCGATCCGCAGCGGGCGACTGACTGGTTCCGTAGGCACCGGAAGGCCGCAGGGCTCTCAGTGGGGTCGCTCCACACGCTGAGGCACACGCACATCACGGAGCTGATCCTCGAAGGCGTCCCGGTGTCAGTCGTCGCCGACCGTGTGGGCGACGATCCGAAGACGCTCCTCAGCACCTACACGCACGTCAAGTCAAGGTCCAGAAAGCAGGCCGCGAGCACCTTCGCCAAGGCCCTCTGGCCCTCCGCTGACAAGCCGCTGACAAATCCGGTGGCTCCCGCGCTGCAAACGGCTCTCTAGAGCCATCGGGGCAGGCAACCGGCTAGAACAGCTGGTTCTCGCCGCCGAAGACCTCGCTCACGGAGTCGTCGACGAAGATCCGCCGGATCGAGTCCGTCAGCAGCTCGGCGCACGGCAGGACGCGGATGTTCGCCGGCCGGCCAGGCCTGGGGTCGAGCGGGATCGTGTCCGTGACGACGATCTCCTCGAAGCCGGCGGCCACCAGGTTCTCGTAGGCGTCGCCGGAGAAGATGGCATGGGTCGCCGCCGCATAGACCTTCTCGGCGCCCGCTTCCTTGACCGTCCGGGCCGCCGCCTTGAGGGTGCCGGCCGTGTCGATGATGTCGTCGACGATCACGGCCGTCTTGCCGCGAACGTCACCGATCACGTAGCCGATCTCAGCGACCTGCTGGGCCGGGCGCTCCTTGTCCAGGATCGCCAGCTCGGCGCCGATCTTGGAGGCGAATTTCTTGTTCAGCTTGACCCGGCCCGCGTCCGGCGCGACGACGACCAGGTCGTCCAGGCCGAGGTCGTGGAAGTACTGGGTCAGCATGAACAGCGCCGTCATATGGTCGACGGGCTTCTGGAAGAACCCCTGAATCTGGCCGGCGTGGAGGTCCATCGTCAGGACCCGGTCGGCGCCGGCCGCCTCGAGCATCCGGGCCACCATCCGCGCCGAGATCGGCTCACGCGGCGAGGACTTCTTGTCCTGGCGCGAGTATCCGAACCAGGGCGTCACGGCGATGACCCTGTGGGCCGAGGCGCCGACGGCCGCGTCGATCATGAACAGCAGCTCCATCAGCGAGTCGTTGGCCGTGACCCCCGTGCGGACGTTGCCGCAGGTCGGCTGCACGATGAAGACGTCGGCGCCGCGGATCGATTCCTCGTAGCGGCAGTAGACCTCGCCGTTGGAGAAGGTCTTGAGGATGACGCCCCCCAGCTCGACTTCCAGCTTGTCGGCGATATCGATCGCCAGCTGCGGGTTGGCGCGCCCGCTGACGAGCATCAGCCGCTTGTTGTATTCGATCGGCAGGCTCGCCCGCGAGGACTGCGTGCGCTCCTCAGTAGCGCTCATCTGCGACGAAGTGTAAACATCGGACCCGGATCGGCGAATGCCCGGGCGCCAACGCGCATCAGGCCCCCGGGCCCTTGGGCGGGCGCTGAGCGTAGCCCTCGATGTTCTGCTGGCGCTCGCGGGCGATCCCGAGCGCCCCGTCGGGCACGTCCCCGGTGATCACCGAGCCGGCCGCGGTGATGGCCCCCTCGCCCAGCGTCACGGGCGCCACCAGCGTCGTGTCGACCCCCGTCCGCACGCGCGCTCCGACCGTCGTGCGGTGCTTGGCATGCCCGTCGTAGTTGGCGGTGATCGTCGCGGCCCCCAGGTTGGTCCGCTCGCCCACGTCGGCATCGCCGATGTAGGAGAGATGCGGGATCTTGGCGCCCGGGCCGATGTCCGAGTTCTTGACCTCCACGAACGTCCCCACCCGCGAGCCGGCCCGCAGGACGGTCCCCGGCCGCAGATAGCCGAACGGGCCGACCCCGGCGCCGTCCTCGAGCTCGCAGTCGACGAGGTAGGAGTGGCGGATCAGACAGCCGGCGCCGATCCGGGTGGATCCGCGGATGCTCGTGAAGGGCTCGATCACGGTGTCCTGCCCGATCGTCACGCCGACGTCGATGACGGTGCTCGCCGGATCGACGATCGTGACGCCGCCCAGCATGTGGCGCTCGTGGATCGCCTGCTGGGCCAGGCCCCGGACGCGGGCCAGTGCGACGCGGTCGTTGACCCCCAGCACGAGGCGCTCGTCCGAGAAGACGTGGGCGGCGATCTGCACGCCGTCCCCGCGCAGCAGGTCGAGCACCTGGGGCAGGTAGAACTCGCCCTGGGCGTTGTCGGAGCTCAGCCGTGGCAGCGCCTCGCGCAGGGCCTGCGGGGCGAACACGAAGATGCCGGTGTTGACCTCGCGGATCTCCCGCTCGGCCTGCGTGGAGTCGCCCTCGCGCTTGGTCTCGACGACCTTCAGGACGGAGCCGTCACCGTCGCGGAGCACCCTGCCGTAGCCCGTCGGGTCCTCGAGGATCGCCGTGGCCATCGTCGCCAGGGCCCCCGAGGCGGAGTGGGCTTCGACGAGCTCGCTGATCGCCGCCGCGCCCACCAACGGCACGTCGCCGCTCAGGATCAGTACCGGGGCCGACTCGTCGAGGCGCCCGCCGAGGGCCTCGATCGCCGCCCGCACCGCCCCACCGGTGCCGTCGGGGAGCTCCTGGACCGCGAGCTCGACGCCCGCGGGAAGGACATCCGCGGTCGCGCGGTCGGGCGAATCGACTACCAGCACGGTGCCGGCGCCCGCCTCCCGGGCCGCCAGGACCGGCCACAGGATCATCGGGCGCCCGCAGATCTCGTGCAGGACCTTCGGCGTGCTCGAGCGCATCCGTGTCCCCCGGCCGGCGGCGAGGATCAGAACGGTCGGCGCGCTCACCCCGGGGATGCTAGACGCTCCGTCCGCGGCGCCGGCGGGAGTTGGGGGGCAGGGACTCGAACCCCGATTCTCAGGACCAAAACCTGATGTCCTGCCATTGGACGACCCCCCAGCGGGGCAGGGCAAGAATAGACCCCGCGACGGCCCCCGAGGCCCCCCTGCGGGCTCCCGGCGCCGCGGCGACGCACACATCCTGCCCAGCTGCAACGATTCCCGCACTCTGGGGGTCCGATGTGCCAGAACGCGACTCATGTGCCGCGCCGTCCTCGCCGCGGCCGCGGTCTCCTGCGCGCTGGCGCTGCCGGCCCGGGCCGCCGTGCGCTGTCCCGGCAGCGGCACGCGCCCGACGGCAGCGAACGATCTCGCCGCCGCGCAGGCGACGCTCTGCCTCATCAACCGGATCCGCGGCGCCTACGGCCTCGGCCCGCTGCAACCGAACCGCCAACTGGTCGCCGTCGCCGCCAGCCAGGTCAGCACGATGGTCAGCTGGGACTACTTCGCCGACGTCCGCCCCACGGGGCAGACGCCGATGTCGCTCATCGCCACCACGGCCTACCGGACCCGGGGCGCCGAACTGTCGGTCGGACAGAACATCGCCTGGGGCACCGGGAGCCTCAGCTCGCCCGGCCAGATCGTCGCCGCTTGGATGGCCTCGCCGCCGCACCGGGCGATCATCCTGACCGGCGAATACCGCGACGCGGGCATCGCCGTCGAACCGGCCGTGCCGCGGGTCCTCGGGGCCGGGCGCCAGGGAGCCACCTACGCGATGGAGTTCGGCGTCCGCCGCTTCTAGTCCGGGCGGGGAGGCTAGGCCCGGCCGCCCGAGCGGCGCGGGACCCGGCCCGCTCGGGTGCCCGCCTCGGAGGCCGGCCCGCCGGGCGAGGAGATCCCGAGGACGCGCATCGACTTCAGCCCCAGGCTCAGCTTCTCGCGCCCGTCGCTTGAGCTGACGTCCAGCCCGGACAGCTCGCGGACGCGCTCCAGCCGGTAGTAGATCGTGTGGCGGTGGGTGAACAGCCGCTGGGCCGTGCCGGCGACGTTGCCGTCGGCCTCGAGGAAGGTCTCCAGCGTGAGCACCAGGTCGGTCTCGTACTGCTCGTCGTAGGCGACCAGCGGCTCGACGGTCTCGCCGTAGAACCGCTGCAGCTCGGCGGGATTCTCGCTCATCGCCGAGAGCAGCAGCCGGTAGGCGCCGGTCTCCTCGAAGGCCAGGCCGGCGGCCCCCCCGGGCGATCCCTGCGCCACGTTGGCCGCCAGCAGCGCTTCGGCCGCCGCCCGCGGCAGCTCGCTCGGGTCCTCGGTGATCCGGCTGCGCCCGAGCGCGAACGTGTAGCCCGACAGGCCGGCTTCCATCTCGCGCAGCACCGTCTGCGCGGCGCGCTCCGAGGCCGCCTCCTCGCCGCCCGGGACGAGGACGAGCACCTCGGCTGCCGGCATCCCATCCCGTTCGGAGAGGGCCGCGATCGCCCGGCTCGAAACGGCGCGGGCACCCCGCTCGGCGACCGCCCGCACCCGGCCTCGCCAGCCCTCGTCGGTCGGCGCCTGGGGATGGGCGCGGGCGACGATCATGCTGGCACCGTCCTCGATCGCCAGCGAGAGCTCGGCCGCCCGTGCCAGCAGCTGCTCGCGATCGGTCAGCTCACGCCGCAGGACGGCACGCAGGAAGTCGGCGGCCGCCGTTTCCGAGACCCGCTCGGGCGCCCTGACACGCTCGACCTCGGAGGCGATCATCGTCAGCAGGAGTCTCTGCATCGACGCGCTCGGGTCGGTCTTGGCGCGCATGTACAGCTTCCCGACGACCGTGTCCGCGACACGCAGGGGCATGCTCGTGATCCCCTCGCCCTTGGAGAGCAGAGCCCGCTCCTCGGCCGGCGAGCGGGCCGCGACCGCCAGCGTCGCGCCCCAGGCGTCGGTCACCGCCAGGCTAGCGTCAAGCGCCCGGGCCGCGGCCCGCACGACCTCGGGGAGGCCGGCACCCGACTCGACGGCCTCCGTGATCGCGTCCAGCGCCGCGAGATCCGACAAGAGCTCAGCCCCAGAAGTAGACGGCGACCAGGGCGCCGGCCACCCCCGCGCCGACGAGCAAGGCGAGCACATACAGGGAGAGGACCGCAGCGGCCACCCGTTCCCACAGCCTCGAGTAGGCGGTCCAGGCCGGGCGCAGGATCAGGCCGGTGTAGAGCCCGAGTCCGATGACGCCGGCGCCCCCCGCGACCAGCTCGTTAATTGCCGTTCTGCTCATGATCTAGCGGAGGATTGTTGCGCACGTGCCAGTCGCGGGAGGCTTCAGAGCTCAAGCACCTCGCCGAAGGCGGCCTCGACGGGAACCGCGCAGATCGGCTTTGGATCGCGTTCGCCGAGCGCCGCCGCCGCCAGCCGGGCGAGGGCCAGGCCCTCCGCGGCGGGTCCGCCGGGCCGGGAGAACAGCCCGATCACGGTCGGCCCGGAGCCGCTCAGCATCACCGGGTCGCCGCCGGCGTCACGAACCAGGCGCAGGGTCTCGGCGATCTCGGGGCGCAGCGATGCCGCGGCCCGCTGCAGGTCGTTGTGGAGCAGCTCGCCGGCCGCCGGCAGCGGCGCGGCGCGCTCCAGTGCCGCCGCCAGCTCCTCGCCCCGTTCGCCGAGCTCATGGTGCGAGCGCGTCGCGCCGAGACGGTCGGCCTCGGCATAGACGTCTGCGGTCGAGAGCTCGAAGCCGCCGGGAACGATCAGGATCCCGAACGCGCTGCGCGGTGCCGGCAGGGCGTGGAGCTCCTCACCGGCCCCCCTCGCCAGCCAGCGGCCGGGACGGACCTGGGCCGGGACGTCGGCCCCGAGCTCGGCCGCGATCCGCAGCAGCAGCTCGGGCTCGCCCAGCCCCGAAGCCGCCCGGGCCAGCCGCAGGACGGCGGCGGCGTCCGCCGAGCCGCCGCCCAGGCCCGCGGCGACGGGGATCCGCTTGACGACCCGCAGCAGCTGCGGCGGACCGTCCCAGGCGGTTTGGCGGCGGAACTCACGCAGGGCCCGCGCCGCAAGGTTGTGCTCGGGCGGCCCCGCGATCTCCGGGCAGATCAGCTGATCGGCGGCTGACCCGTCGGGCGCGGGCCCCAGCGTCACCTCGTCGGCCAGCGAGATCGACTGCATCACGGTGGCCAGCTCGTGCCTGGCATCGTGCTCGCGCACGGGCCCGACGAACAGGCCGAGGTTGACCTTCGCCGGAGCCAGGGCCTGCAGGACGCGGGGACGCCGGCTCATAGGCCGAGCAGCTCCGCGAGCGCGCGAAAGTCCTCGGGCGCGAGCCGCTCGGCGCGGGCATCGGGGGTGTGGCCCAGCTTCTCGAGGGCCCCCCGGAGCTCCGTCCGCGAGCGCCCCGGGGCGCCCGCGGACAGCGCCACCGATCCGGCCAGGGTCTTCCGCCGGTGCGCGAAGGCGCCCGCGACCAGGGCCCGCAGGGCCGGCCTCACCGGCGCCCCCGCGGGGCGGCGGCGCAGCCCGACGAGGACCGAGTCGACGTTGGGGACCGGGTGAAAGACGGTCCGGGGGATCGCCCTCAGAACCTCGACGTCGCACTCCAGCTGGGCCAGGACCGAGGGCGTCCCGTAGGCGCGGCTGCCCGGCGAGCCGGCCAGCCGCTCGCCGACCTCGCGCTGGACCATCGCCACCCACAGCCCGACCGACGGCAGCTCCTCGATCGTCCGCAGCAGCACGCCGGCCGCGATGCCGTAGGGCAGGTTGGCCACCACCTTGCCCGGCTCGGGGTCCAGTCCGCCCAGCTCGATCGCCATCGCGTCGCGCCAGTGGACGGTGACGTTCCGATGCGGCGAGGTCGCGTCCTCGAGCGCCTCGCGCAGCCGCTCGTCGATCTCCACGACGTGCACGTGGCCGACCCGCTCGGCGAGATGCTCGGAGAGGACGCCGAGGCCGCCGCCGATCTCGAGCACGACGTCCCCGGGGCCCAGCTCCGCCGCCCGCTCGATGACGCCGAGGATGTTCGAGTCGATCAGGAAGTTCTGTCCGAGCTCGCGGTCCGGGCGGACGCCGAAGGTGCGCATCCGGCGCAGGCTCGGCTGGGCGGGCGTCTCGGTCACGACGCTCAGCTGCCTGCCCTCCGCAGTGGGTGGTGCTCGGCCAGGGGCGCTTCCCATCCGAACAGCCGGGCCGCGTTGTCCGCGACGGCCGCGCCGAGCTCCTGCGGTGCGACCCCCCGCAGGTCGGCGAGGAAGGCAAGGGTGTGCGCGACGAAGGCCGGCTGGTTCCGCTGCCTGCGCACGACCTGGGGCGTCAGGTAGGGGGCGTCGGTCTCCATCAGGAGCCGCTCCGCGGGCACCCGCAGGGCCGCCTCGGCCAGCTCGCCGGCGGAGGGATAGGTCACGTTGCCGGCGAGCGAGATCGCGTAGCCGCGGCCCAGACACTCCTCGAGCCGGTCGGGCATCGAGAAGCAGTGCATGATCACGCTGACCCCGTCGGCTTCGGCGGCGAGCTGGGCCAGCGTCTCGTCGTCGGCCGCCCGGGAGTGGATCACGAGCGGCTTGGCCGTCTCGCGGGCCAGGGCGATCTGCGCCGCGAAGGCGCGCCGCTGATCGGCAGCCGGGGCCCCGTCGCGATAGAAGTCCAGACCCGTCTCGCCGATCGCGACACAGCGCTCGTGTTCGGCCAGGCCGCGCAGCTCGGCCAGGTCGGCGTCGTCGAAGCCCGTCGCCGCGTTGGGGTGGCGCCCCACGGCCGCGTAGACCTGCGGGAACAGCTCGGCGGCGGCCAGGGCCGCTCGACAGGAGGCCCCGTCGACGCCGACGGTGAGCATCCGCGTCACCCCGGCCTCGAGCGCCGCCGCCACCAGCTCCGCGTCGGGCGCCTCGCAGAGGTCGAGGTGCGTGTGGGAGTCGATCATCGCCTCAGGCCCCGGCCGGCGGCAGGTCCTTGGGGAAGAGCGAATCGAGCGCCCGTACCCCCCTGATCGCCCCCGCCCCGAACTCGGCGGCGGCGAAGGACAGCTCGGGCGCGCCGAGCGCCGCCAGCAGCCGCTCGCAGCTGACGGGCATGTACGGCCAGAGCAGGACGGTCGCCGCGCGCAGGCCCTCTGCCAGCGTGCGCAGCACGAGGTCGAGCTCGCCGGCCCGGGCCTCGTCTTTGGCCAGCACCCAGGGGGCCTGCTCCTCGACGTAGCGGTTCATCCGCTTGACCCGCTGCCAGATCTGATCGAGTGCCAGTGTCATCTCGGCGCGGTCGATATGGGTGCGGACGGTCTCGGCCAACCCCTCGAAGTCGCGACCCAGCACGGGGTCAAGCTCCCCCGCCGAGACGCCCCCGTCCCGGTAGCGGCTCAGCATCCCGATCGTCCGACTGGCGAGGTTGCCCAGCTCGTTGGCCAGCTCGCTCTCGTAGCGCAGCTCGAAGGAGGCCGTCGAGACCGAGCCGTCCGCCCCGAAGGGCACCTCGCGCAGCAGGTAGAAGCGCAGGGCGTCAGCGCCGAAGCGCTCGATCACGGCGAACGGGTCGAGCACGTTGCCCAGCGACTTGCTCATCTTCTCGCCGTCCATCAGCAGGAAGCCGTGTACGAAGACGTGCTCGGGCAGCTCGATCCCGGCGGCCATCAGCAGGGCCGGCCAGTAGACCGCATGGAAGCGCAGGATGTCCTTGCCGATCAGGTGGTAGCTCGCCGGCCACAGCTCATCGGTCAGGTCCGTTCCGGGGCGGGCGTAGGAGAGCGCCGAGTAGTAGTTCAACAGGGCGTCGAACCAGACATAGAAGACATGCTCCTCGTCCCAGGGAACCCGGACGCCCCAGCTGAGCTTGTGCCTGGTCAGCGGCACATCGCGCAGCCCCGAGCGGATGAACGACAGCGCCTCGTTGTAGCGGGAGCGCGGCGCCACGAAGCCGGGGTGCTCCTCGTAGAGGCGCTCGAGCGGCTCCTGGAAGGCGGACAGCCGGAAGAAGTAGTTGTCCTCCTGCTCGCGGGTCAGCTCGGTGTGGTGGATCGGGCAGCGGTTGCCCTCGTCGATCTCGTTGTCGGCCTTGAAGTCGGCGCAGCGTGGGCAGTACCAGCCCTCGTAGGTCCCCTCGTACACGTGGCCGTTGTCCCGCACCGCCCCGAGCACCCGCTGCACGACGGCTTCGTGCTGCGGGTCGGTGGTGCGGATGAAGAAGTCGTTGCTGGCGCCGAGCCGGGGCGCCAGCGCCCGGAAGCGCTCGGCGTTGCGGTCGGCCAGCTCCTGCGGCTCGATGCCGAGCGCATGGGCGGCATCGGCGACCGGCTCGCCGTGCTCGTCGGTTCCCGTGAGGAAGAAGACCTCCTCCGCCCGCTGGCGGTGGTGGCGGGCCATCACGTCAGCCGCGATCGTCGTGTAGGCGTGCCCCAGGTGGGGCGCGGCATTGACGTAGTAGATCGGCGTCGTCACGTAGAAGGGCATCGGCCCCCAGGCTACTTGCCCGTCGCCACGAGGCCCCGGTAGAGCTCGTTGGCGGCGATCCCGGTGAGGCGGGCGAGCACCGCAGCGGCCGGCCGGGCCCTGGCGCCGGCCTCGACGAGCTCCCGCAGGGCCGCGAGGGCCGCTTCGCGCGAGGCGCTCGCCGGCGGGGCCGGACCGCAGACGATCACGACCTCCCCGCGGGCCGGCTCGGCGGCGAAGCGCTCGGCCAGCTCCGACGCGCTGCCCCGGCTGACCTCCTCGTGGAGCTTGGTCAGCTCGCGGCAGACCGCCACCGGGCGCTCGGGGTCCAGCTCCGCGAGCTCGGCCAGCGTCCCCGCCAGGCGCCGCGGCGACTCGAAGGCCACGAGCGTCTCCCCGGCCCCGGCGAACAGCTCCCGCCGCTCGGCTCGGCCGCGGGGCAGGAAGCCGACGAAGCGCCAGGCCGCCGGCGCCAGCCCCGAGGCGACCAGCGCCGTGACGACGGCGCTCGGCCCCGGCAGCACCTCGACCTCGAGCCGCTCCTGCAGACAGCCACGGACCAGCTCGAAGCCGGGGTCGGAGACCAGCGGCATGCCGGCATCGCAGACCAGGGCCACGACCTCGCCGGCCGCGACCCTCGCGACCAGCTCCCGGGCCCGGGCGGCTTCGTTGTGCTCGTGCAGGCTCGTCAGCCGGCCGGCGATCCCGTGGCGCTCGAGCAGGATCCGGGTGCGACGGGTGTCCTCGCAGGCGATCAGGTCGGCCTCCCCGAGCTCGCGCAGCGCCCGCAGGGTGATGTCCTCGAGGTTTCCGATCGGGGTCGGACAGACGACCAGACGCCCTACCGGCGCCTCGGAGGGGATCATCCGGCAAATATAGGGTCCTGTCGATGGGCACCGATCGCGAAGAGCAGCCGAGCTACCGCCGCTACCGGGCCCGCCGAGGTCTGTTCTCGCGCGAGCCCGACGAGCTGCAGCGGGCGACGACGGCGCGGGCGGGGGCGGAGGCTCGCCC
>Ga0075017_100000923_pt1 | contig 17417 bp, 8 predicted proteins | sample AleBraG_ABR_2012_FD_71475 | JGI IMG/M metagenome (GOLD analysis project Ga0075017, IMG submission 71475) | Freshwater sediment microbial communities in response to fracking from Pennsylvania, USA - Alex Branch Run_MetaG_ABR_2012 | ecosystem: Environmental > Aquatic > Freshwater > Creek >... | reverse complement strand
CCTCGGGCTCGAAGGTGCCGAAGAGACGGTCCCAGATGATGAGGATCCCGCCGTGGTTCCTGTCGAGGTACTGGCTGTTGGCGCCATGGTGGACGCGATGCGCCGAGGGTGTCGACAGAACTGATTCGCCCGCACCGAGGGATCGGACGGACTCGGTGTGGATCCAGAACTGCCAGATCAGATTGAAGCCGCGAGCTTTCAAGATCAGATCAGGGCGGATGCCGAGGAGGCCGAGGACGCCATAGGGAACCATGGTGCCAAATGACTCTGCGACGGGCTGCCGGAGAGCTGTCGAGAGGTTGTAGTGCTCGGAGGAGTGGTGCACAACGTGGATCGACCAGAGGTAGCGATGCTCATGTTGGAGGCGGTGGCTCCAGTAGTAGAGGAAGTCCCATCCCACCATGGCAAGAGCGAATGCAGCCGGGCCGCTGCCAAGGTCAGGCAGCAGGCGCCTGGCAAACATCTCAGTTGAGTTCGTCCTCGACGAGAGAACGGTGGCCGCGGCCACGCCACCGCTGATCATCGCCACCGGGCCAGCGACGTGTTGGACAGCCTGGGCGCGCCTGACCCCGGCGGGCAGAGTGACCCTGGTCCCAGCGACTCCCTCGGTGAGATCGTCGTCGTCCAGGCGGCGTCGACCCTCGAGATAGCGGTCGACGATCGTGGTTGCCACCGCGGCTGCCGCCGCCGTCGCCAGCAAAGCCTTGCCGAATCGACCTCGGCCAGGGACGAAGGGCCTCAGCAGTGGTGGGATCAGGAGCGGTGCGATGAGCGAGAGCGTGCCCATGGTCAGGCTTGCGGTGGTGTCGGATCGAGCGTAGGCACCCGGCGACTCGCGCAGCTCTGGCCGACTCCGGTACCACGAGCGCTCGAGAGCCATAGATCCGAAGTACAACGGGATCGCCCAGACCGTGGGGTCTCGGAGCATCTTGTTCCTTGCCATGTACCTCACTCTTCCACGCTGCCCTTCGAGCGCACCACCACAGTCGTTGCTACGGTCGCAGCGAGGACTGGGGGGTCGTCGTGGACGAGATTGGTCTTGATCGTGGGCGCTTTGAGTCGGCCACACTCAGCGGTGGGACGGGTGCAGACGCCCTCGATGCCGCCCGGGCGCTCCGGGCAGGGGATGCCGAAGCGGGTTTCACGATCAGCGAGCTCTGTCTGAACGTCGGTGCCGTGCAGCCTGAGCGCCTCGCAGAGGTCTATGACGCCCTCTGTGAAGGATGGCTCGGCGCAGCTCCGTCGGCGCCAGCGATCGGCGGCGATCCTGTCCCTGGTGACCTGCCCGAGGGCTTCTTCCCCGGCCTCTGGGCGCTTGTCGACGATCCTGACGCCGGTCGTGATCCTGCCGACATCACCGTTCGAACAGCGGCGCTTGCCGGGATGCTCGGCGATGGATTCCGCCAGCGGGTCGCTGACATGGCACGTCGCTATCCCGGCGTCGAGGCCGCCGCTGCTCAGGGCCTCCCGCCTCGTTTCGAGATCGAGGTGCTCGCTGCCTGCCCGCGGGACTCACTCGGCGGCGAGCTGAACTCCCTGGTCGTGGACAAGGGATTCGATCTGGAGGTCCTCGATCGCGATGGCCTCGGACTCTCCGAAATGCCCGAGCCGCTCGAGTATCTCAACATCCGGATCCTCCAGTGCCATGACATATGGCACATCGTTGCTGGCTATGAGACCACCGGCTTGCACGAGGTTGCGATTTCCGGCTTTCAGATGGCTCAGTTCGGTCACCAGTACTCGTCGCTCTTCCTGGGGGTTGTGTTGACGAAGAATGCGTACACGATGCCTGTCGCCGCGACCGGATTCCTCCTCGACACGATCCTCAGTGCCTATCGCCACGGCCGAGAGACCCCGCCGATGCTTCCGATTTCCTGGGAAGCAATCTGGGATCGGCCGATCGAGGAAATACGGGAGCGCTACGGGATCCAGCCCTACGACTCGCCCTATCCCGCCGGAATCATCGAGCAGCTGCGGGCGGCGGGCTAGGCCGGTCGGGGCGGGTCGGAGCACAGGGTAGCGACGAAGGCGTCGGAGCAGACGGTCTTGGCACGCAGTGATCGGTTGCCGCAAGTTCCACAGCAGGTCAGGAGCCTCCTGCCCGCCGCTGCTGTCTTCGCCTTCCAGCTAGCCGTCTTTCCTCTTCCAGTAGGGGTGATGCTCCAGGGGGTGATCGTTGGCCTTCTCGGTGCCCTCATCGCAGTGGGCATGGCGCTGGTCTATCGCAGCAACCAGGTCCTCAACTTCTCCCAGGTCCAGCTTGGCTTCACGCCGACCGTGCTGACGGTTTCGCTCATCGTCTACAGCGGCGTCAACTACTTCCTCGCCGTCGGCATCGGGCTCCTCGGGTCGATCTTGGTCGGCGCCCTCGTTGAGCTCGTTGTCATTCGCCGCTTCTTCCATTCGCCACGATTGATCTTGACGGTCGCGACGATCGGACTAGCGCAGCTTCTCGCTGCGGGAGCGGTCTTCATCCCGAAGATCTGGGGCCAGAGTCCCACCGCCACCATCGTGCATGTACCGATCTCTTTGCACTTCACGGTCAATCCGCTGGTCTTCAGCGCCGATCATGTTGCGGCGATCCTCATCGCGCCGCTCGCCCTCCTGGGCGTTGCGGTGATGCTTCGATTCTCGAGCATCGGCATCGCCGTGCGCGCCAGTGCTGAGCGCGCTGATCGAGCCTCGATGCTCGGAATCCCGGTCAAGCGCCTCCACACCATCGTCTGGGCCCTGGCGGGCCTCCTCAGCTTCATCGGCGTGGTCCTCCAAGCGGGGATCCTCGGCCTTCCCATCGGCATCGCGCTGAGCTTCACCGTGCTGTTGGCCGCACTCGCCGCACTTGTCATGGGCAATTTGACCGACCTGCCCGCGGTTGCCCTCTCGGCGGTGGCGCTCGGCATCCTCCAACAGGGTGTGCTCTGGAATCACGTCAACAACCCTGAGCTTGTCGACCCGGTCTTGGCCGCTGTGGTCGTTGTGGCGCTGCTGGCGCGACGGGCAAGCAGCTCGCGGATCGATGCCGATCAGGTTTCTACCTGGTCGGCATCAGACGAGATCCGCCCGACGCCGCCCGAGCTCCGACGGCTTCCCGAGGTGGCCGGAGCACGCTTGGCCTTGAGCAGCGTGATTGCGGCCATCCTCCTCGCCCTTCCCTGGTTGCTCGATGGCAATGCTGGCAATCAGCTCAAGGTCACCGCCGTAGTCATCTTTGTCATGATCACCCTCTCAGTAGTGATCCTCACGGGCTGGGCCGGCCAGGTCACTCTGGGTCAGATGTCCTTCGTCGGCTTCGGCGGCGCAGCGGGCGCCTATGCCACACAGACCTGGCACCTCGATCTCAGCCTGGCGCTGCTCTTCGCCGGCTTCGTTGGGGCCATCGTTGCGTCGGTGGTCAGCTTGCCGGCGATCAGGCTCAAAGGCTTCTTCCCGGCCGTGACGACCTTGGCCTTCGCCATGACCTGCTCGGCGTACCTCTTCTCGAATCAGTTCTTCAGCTGGATCCCAGTGAACCGGGTGGTACGGCCAAAGCTCTTCGGGGCGATCTCGCTGAGCTCGCAGCCTGCCTACTACTACTTCTGCTTGGTCATCCTGGGCCTCGTCGTCCTCGGCATCCGCGGCGTGCGGCACTCAAGGACCGGTCGGGTGTTGCTGGCATTGCGCGAGAACGAACGGGCAGCGCAGTCTTACGGCATCAACGTGCTGCGAGCCAAGCTGACCGCCTTTGCGGTCTCTGGCTTCGTCGCCGGGATCGCCGGCTGCTTGTTGGTTCACCTTCTGCAGGCCTTCAACCCCGAGGTCTTTGGCACGGGGCAGAGCTTCCTCGTCTTCACCACCGCCGTCGTCGGCGGTCTGGGCTCGCTGCTCGGTGCCTTCCTCGGAGCGATCTGGCTGCAAGGTGGCCAGTGGTTCTTGCCCGGGGCCGAGTGGCAGTCTCTCGTCTCTGCCGTCGGCGTCTTGCTCGTGCTGATGGTGGTTCCGGGAGGCCTCGCCGACGTTGTCTATCGGCTCCGCGATCTGCTGTTGCGCAGGGTGGCCGACCGCCGCGGTCTGCTCGTGCCGAGTCTCCTGCCCGATCGGGGAGCTGCGACCGACGAGCCGGCAGCCGGAGCAGTGGTCGCCGACACCGGGCACCTGGACGTTGCCCCTGAGGGGCTGCAGCCTGAAGAGCTTCACCACCTCGTCGACGAGGAGTCGGGCCTGTGAGCGACGCCGTCCATGACGCGACACCGGCGGCCGGTGGTGGCATTGGTGGCTGGCTGGCCCGTCTGACTGACGGCGGCCCGGTCTATGCACTGCTCATCCTCTTCGGGCTGAACATGGTGCCCCAGATGGATGCCACCGCCTTTGGGATCCTGGTACCGAACATCCGTGACGCCTTTGGAATGTCTGACGCCGGGGTGCTCTCCCTGGTGGCGGTGGCGGCACTGATCGGACTGAGCTTCCAGGTCCCCATCGCACAGATGGCCGACCGTCGCCGGCGGGTGACCCTGATGCTCGTCGGGGCCACAGTCTTCGGCGCATTCAGCATCGGAACCGGCCTTGCGGTCACGATCTGGATGCTGGTGATCATGCGCTCAGGCTCGGGCATCGGGATGGCCACCGTGGGACCGACCCACAATTCGCTCATCGCCGACTGGTATCCGATCAACGCCAGGCCTCGCGTCTACTCCTTCCACTACGGAGCCATCGCGATCGGCGCCCTCTTAGGACCGGTCCTGGGAGGGGCAATCGCTTCCCAGTTCGGTTGGCGGGCCCCCTTCTTCGTCTTTGCCGTGCCCCTGGCCATCTTCATCGTCCTGGGCCTCTCGCTCAGTGAGCCGAGTCGAGGGATCCAGGAGCGCAAGGCCATGGGGGTGACCGATGCCCTCGAGACCGAGGAGCCACCACCCTCCTTCGCCGAGGGCTGGCGGATGACGTGGAAGATCGAGAGCCTTCGGCGGATCTTCTACGCGATGCCATTTCTTGCCGCCTCACTGATCGGCTTCTCGTCGTTGGCGGCGATCCTCTACCAGAACCGCTTCCATCTCGACGTTCTCCAACGGGGCTGGGTGGCGGCAGCGGCCGAGCCGGCCCAGATCATCGGCCTCATCATCGGTGCTCGGGTCGGCTCCCGACTCATCGAGCGAGACCCAGGCCTCATCATCCGCTTCCTTGCCATCGTCGCAGTCGGCTGCGCTGTCCTGCTGACCCTCTTCGCGTTGGTACCGATCCTCTGGGTGACGATCGTTGTCAACATGGCCGTGACTGCCTCCCTGGCGGCGATCGCTTCCGGCATCTACGCCTCACTCTCGCTAGCCATCCCGGCTCGCAGTCGTTCTCTGGGATTCTCGATGGGGGCGATCTGGGTGATCCCCGGCCTCATCGTGCTTCCCATCGTCGGCGCGATCTCAGACTCGGTGGGCGTGCAGTACGGGATGCTGGTGATGGTCCCGGTCTTCCTCCTTGGCGGCCTGATCCTGTCGACGGCCGGGAACGTGATCGATCGCGATATCGCTCAGGTGCGCACCATGGCCGCAGCGAGGTCTGAGGTGCTCTTCGCAAGGAAGGAGGGCCTCGTCAAGCTGCTCTTGGTCAAGGACCTCAACGTCGCCTATGGCCAGGTCCAGGTGCTCTTCGACGTCAACCTCGAGATCGCTGAAGGTGAGATCGTGGCGCTGCTGGGCACGAACGGTGCGGGCAAGTCAACGCTGCTCCGCTCGATCTGCGGGATCGTGGAGGCAGACAAGGGCGCGGTGATCTTCGACGGCCGTGACATCACCCATGCGCCGCCTCACGAGATCGCTGAGTTCGGGATCACCGAGGTGCCCGGCGGCAAGGGTGTCTTCCCCTCGTTGAGCGTGGCCGAGAACCTGAAGGTCGCTGGCTGGATGGACCGCCGCGACAAGACGCTTGCAGCAGCGCGAGTAGCTGAGGTACTCGACAGGTTCCCAACCTTGACGACGCGCCTCGGCGACCCTGCGGCCGATCTCTCCGGTGGTCAGCAGCAGATGCTGGCGCTGTCCATGGCCTTCTTGGCGCGCCCCAAGCTGCTGCTGATCGACGAGCTGAGCCTTGGCCTGGCTCCCGTCATCGTCGAGCAGCTTCTCCCCATGGTCGAGTCAATCGCGGCGGCAGGCACGACGGTGATCCTGGTCGAGCAGTCGGTCAATCTGGCTCTGACCATTGCCCAGTCGGCCTATTTCATGGAGAAGGGTGAGATCAAGTTCCACGGACCGACCTCCGAGCTGCTCGAGCGGCCCGACGTGCTGCGCTCTGTGTTCTTGGAGGGGGTCGGACACGGCAGCATCGGTGATGGCGAGACGCTTGCAACGAAGGTCCCCGGCGTGGCAGCGAGGCCCGCTCGGCAGGCGGAGACAGCAGGGGGTCCGCCAAACCTCCAGGTGGAAGATCTGACCGTTCGCTTCGGTGGCATCGAAGCGGTCGGTGGGGTCAGCCTCGAGGTCGCGGCCGGAGAGATCCTCGGCATCATCGGTCCAAACGGTGCGGGCAAGACGACGCTCTTCGATCTGATCTCTGGCTACACCCGAGCCGATGTCGGCAGTGTTCATCTCGGCGGTATCGACGTCACCCGGATGGGCCCTGACCGACGTGCCCGCGCCGGGCTCGGTCGAAGCTTCCAAGACGCCCGGCTCTTCCCGGCCCTCAGCGTCGAGGAGGCGATCGCCGTCTCTCTCGAGCGCTTTGTGCAGGTCGGCGATCCAGTCAACGCGGCCTTGCATCTGCCCGGCTGGGTGGATGCTGAGCATGAGATCCAGCTCGCGGTCGACACGCTGGTCGAGATGTTCCATCTCGGAGGATTCCGGGGAAAGTTCATCCGCGAGCTCTCGACTGGCACCCGCCGAGTCGTCGACCTTGCCTGCGTGGTGGCGCACCGACCGACCGTGGTATTGCTCGACGAACCTTCAAGCGGCATCGCTCAACGCGAGTCAGAGGCGCTGATCCCGCTCCTCCGGCGCATCCAAGAGGAGCTTGGGGCCTGCGTCCTCGTCATCGAGCACGACATGGCGCTGGTCAGTGGCGTCGCCGATCGCATGATCGCCCTCGATCAAGGTCGGATCTTGGCCCAGGGCAGCCCGGTCGAGGTCCTCGCTGACCCCTCGGTGATCGATTCCTACCTGGGCGGGAATGAGGCGGCCATCGCCCGCTCGGGACCCGTCCCGACGCCAGAGACCGACGAATGACATCCATCACCTGCACACTACGAAGGGAAGCAGAGAGATGAGCCAGATGCATCAGCCTGCGCCGAAGGCGCCGTTCATGAAGCGCTATGGCGCCTTGCTCGCCATCGTCGTGGTGGCGGTCATCGTCATCGCGGTCGTCGTGGTGTCGAAGTCCACGACGAAGTCGTCGAGCTCGTCGGCGACGACAACGACGGCGGCCTCGTCGGCCTTCCATCCCGCCGGCGTCCTGTCCTTCTCGACAGCAAAGGCCGAGGGCAAGCTCGGCTCTGTCGATTGGGGCGCTCGCTGCGACACCTCGAGAGGCAAATATGCCTTCCCCTATGAGTCCGCTGGGGAGTGCTACGCGCCCTTCAGCGGTGACAATGGGGGTTCGACCGCCCAAGGTGTCAGCAGCAGCGAGATCAAGGTGGTGCTCTACCTCTCGCAGTCCAACGACCCAATCCTCAACTACATCGAATCGGCGATCAAAGACAACGCCACGCAAGCCCAGACGATCGACACCATGCAGCACTGGGTGGAGCTGTACAACCACTACTACGAGATGTACGGGCGCAAGGTGGTCCTGGTCCCGTTCGTCGCCACGGGTGCATCGAACGACCCGGTCTCCGCCCGCGCCGATGCAGTGACGATCGCTACGAACATCAAGCCTTTCGCCGTCTGGGGTGGCCCGCCACTGACCACCGCCTTCGCCGACGAGCTCTCAGCCCGTCATGTGATGTGCCTGAACTGCGGCTCGGCGACGACGCAGAGCTACTACTCGGCTCGGGCCCCCTACGTCTGGTCCCTGGGAATGCTGCCTGACCAAGGGATCACGCACCTGGTCAACTTCTTGCACAACCAGGTCGTTGGCCACCCCGCGTCGTTCGCTGGTACCTCGTCGCTCAAGACCACAACTCGAAAATTCGGTCTGATCACCCTGTCGGACACCCCGACGGCAAACGCCACCCTGCAAGCCAACCTCAGCACCTTCAAAGCCCGTGGCGTCCCCATCGCTCAGAGCGTCACCTACGCCTCGCCGCTCGATCTGCAGACTTCGGCGCCGTCCCTCATCGCCAAGCTGAAGTCGGCAGGGGTGACCTCTGTGATCTTCGACGGTGACCCCATCGCCCCCCAGGCTCTGACCCGAGCGGCAACCGCGCAGAACTGGTACCCGGAGTGGATCATCTCCGGCAGCGTGCTCTCCGATACCGCCGCCTTCGGTCGCACCTACGACCAAGCGCAGTGGAGCCACGCCTTCGGGGTCTCCTTCGGCACCGCCCGGGTGGCCACCAGCGGCCTGCTCAACCTCTACAAGTGGTATTTCGGCAGCCCACCGCCCGATCTCACCGGGGCTGTCGTCAGCTACGCGCCCCTGGCCCTCTTCTACCCAACGCTGCAGGGTGTCGGGCCAGATCTGACGGCCCAGAACTTCCAGAACGCGCTCTTCGCCGCCAAGAAGCCGCCGAAGACCCTCATCACCATGGCCATGTACACCTTCGGATCCAAGGGGATCTGGCCCGGCACGGACTTCGCCGGCGTGGATGACGGCACAGAGGTCTGGTGGAACGCCAAGGTGAGCGGTCCCGATGAGCTTGGCCGTCCCGGCACGGGACTCTACGAGTACGTCAACGGCGGCCGCCGCTACTTGCCCAGCCAGTGGCCCACCACACCCACGAAGGCCTTCCAGGCCCAAGGAGCGATCACCATCTACCCGACCGCGCCCGCCGGCGAGCAGCCGCCCAGCTATCCCTCGCCCGCGGGCAGCTGAGCGAGATGTCACGACGCTCGGTCAAGGCACTGCGGCGCCACCAGGTGCCAGCCTGGTGGCGCGATGCCAAGCTCGGCATCTTCGTCCACTGGACGACGGCATCGGTCCCGGCCTTCGCGCCCACCGGGGCGGAGATCGGTGAGCTTCTGGCCAAGCGCGACCCCACGGCACTGAGCTTCTCGCCCTACGCGGAGTGGTACGAGAACTCGCTTCGTTTCCCGAACTCACCGGTGTCGAGCTTTCACAGGGAGCACTACGGAGACCGCCCATACGGTGCATTCGTCGGAGACTTCGAATCGGGCTGCGACAAGTGGGATCCCTCGAGCTGGGCCAAGAGCTTCGCTGCAACCGGTGCGCGCTACGTCGTCTTCGTCACCAAGCACCACGAGGGCTACTGCCTCTGGCCGACTGAGGTCGAGAATCCGCACCGACCCGGACACTTCTCCCAGCGCGACCTCACCGGCGAGCTCGCAGAGGCGGTGCGGGCCGAGGGCATGAGGTTCGGCGTCTACTACTCAGGCGGACTCGACTCGACCTTCAACCCCCACCCCGTCGGCTCCTTCAGCGACCTCCTGCTTGCGCAGCCACGAGGCGACTACCTGGACTATGCCGATGCCCAGCTGCGTGAGCTCATCGATCGATACGCCCCCTCGGTGCTCTGGGGCGACATCTCCTGGCCGACGGACCTCGATCGCCTTGCCGACCTCTTCGCCTACTACTACGACCGCGTTCCCGATGGCGTGGTCAACGATCGCTTCGCTCCCTACTCGCCTCTGATGCGCCTGGCGATGACCAAGCCAGGACGTTTCCTCTTGGACGAGGCCGCCGCACGCTCAGCCAAGGCCGACAAGGGGATCATCCCTCCCAAGCCGCCGCTCTTCGACGTCCGCACGCCGGAGTACACGTCCTTCGACGAGGTGCAGACAACACCTTGGGAGTGCGTCCGGGGGATCGACAAGAGCTTCGGTTACAACCGCGAGTCTGATGAGAGCCACTTCCTCTCGCGTCGCGAGCTGCTCTGGTCACTGGTCGACATCGTGGCCAAGGGAGGAAACCTGCTGCTCAACGTCGGTCCTCGTGGCATCGACGCGAGCATCCCCGACGCCCAGCTGGCTCGGCTGGCCTGGCTCGGAGAGCTCACGGCAGCACTGGGCGAGGCGATCTTCGAGACGCGGCCCTGGATCGTGCCCCAGGGCAACGCAGCAGGGGGGATCGAGATCCGCTACACCGCGCGGGGCGACGAGGTCTTCGCCTTCCTGCGCTCCTCGCCGGGATGGCCGGCAGAACCCGACTCGCTGCTCTTGACCGCTGTCGAGGCGGGTCCGGCGACGAAGGTGCGCGAGCTCGATGGTGAGCCGATCGCCTTCGAAGCCACCGACGAGGGCCTGGTCCTGGCGATCGAGCGGCTGCCCGACTCAGAGATGCCCCGCGTCGTCGTGCTCAGCCACGTGGCAGCACGACCAGCTGGCTGAGCGCTGCTGATCGCTTCTCGCTAGGGTCGGAGCGATGGACTACCGCACACTCGGCCGCACCGGTGTCAGGGTCAGCCCGCTTTGCCTCGGGGCCATGATGTTCGGAGCCTGGGGCGAGCCAGATCACGACGAATCGATCAAGATCATCCATCGGGCCGTTGACGCGGGGATCAACTTCATCGACACCGCCGACATGTACTCCTTTGGCGAATCCGAGGAGATCGTGGGCAAGGCCTTGGCCACCATGACGCGCGAGTCGATCGTCCTGGCTACCAAGGTCCATGGTCAGATGAGCGCTGATCCTAACGCCCAGGGGAACTCACGGCGATGGATCATCGAGGAGTGTGAGAACAGCCTTCGGCGTCTCAACACCGACTACATCGACCTCTACCAGATCCACCGTCCGAGCCCCGAGACCGATATCGACGAGACCCTGGGCGCGCTCAGTGATCTGGTCCACCAGGGCAAGGTCCGCTACATCGGTTCCTCAACCTTCCCTGCAGATCAGATCGTCGAGGCCCAATGGGTGGCCGAGCGGCGCGGACGCGAGCGCTTCGTCGCCGAGCAGCCGCCGTACTCGCTGCTGGTGCGCAGCATCGAGGGAGACGTCTTGCCGCGCTGCGAGGAGTTCGGAATGGGGGTGCTCACCTGGAGCCCGCTCGCCGGTGGCTGGCTCTCGGGCGCATTCGGGAAGAACAAGGCCAACACCTCCCGACGCAGTGCGATGCTGCCTGACCGCTACGACATGGCCATCCCCGGCAACGTGGCGAAGCTTGATGCCGTGATCAGATTGAGCGAGCTGGCGGAGGCTGCGGGGATGTCGCTCATCGATCTGGCCTTCGGATTCGTCCTCGAGCATCCTGCGGTGACCTCCGCGATCATCGGACCTAGGACCGTGGACCACCTCGAGTCCCAGCTCACCGCTGCTGAGACGCGGCTGAGCGGCGAGCTGCTCGACGCCATCGACGAGATCGTGCCGCCCTGTCGCAACGTGAACCCCAGTGATCTGGGTTGGGAGCCTCCCGCGGTCGCTGACGTCGCCTCGCGGCGTCGCCGACGCTGACTCAGAGATCGTCGGTCGGCGCCAGACCCTCATCGGCCGGCGTGAAGGCATCGGCAAGGCGCATCGCCCTGGTCGGTGCACCGAGCGAGGGAATGGCACCCTCTACGAGCAAGCTCGTCGCCCCGAAGCGCAGGAAGCGTCCGACAGGACCGCTGTCCTCGACGAGGACCGGTCCGGCGCACGCGCCGATCAGGATGCAGACCGCAGCGCCGGAGAGCCAGGTGACGAGTGCCAGTGCGATGCCGAAGATGCCGAACTGGTTCTGGTTCGAGATGACGATGTTGGGCATCCAGATCGGCGCGGTGAGCGCATAGACGCCCATCAGGACGCCCGTGATGGCGCCGGGAGCGATCAAGACCCGAAGCCGGACCTGACCCATCAGCATGAGCCAGCCGGTGAAGACCCACATGCCAGCCGCAGCAGCCACGGCGACGATGGCGAAGGGGACGAGGGTGATCCCGTTCCCGCCAACCACACCGCGCAGCGCTCCGAGCACTGACATGTAGATGAGCACCGTGATGAGCCAGATCGGACCCCGGAGATAGGTGTAGCCAGCCTTGCCGGCTGGACGGCGCCATGCGCGCAGGAAGACTCGCTGGAGGGCTGTGGTGAATGAGCTCGCGTAGAAGAAGGTCGCGACCAAGCCGAGGATCCCGGTTGCGCGACGTATGTCATCGGTGCTGGCAAATGCCTGGCGGACCTGGTGCTGAGCACTCCCTGCTATTCCCAATCGGTGGGTCAGGGAGGTCAAGATCGAAGAGCGCACCCCGGGAGGAGCGAAGGCTGCAACGACGATGATCAGGGGGAAGAAGGAGACGAAGGCCTTGCCGGCGAGGGCGATCGAGCGGTCGACGAACTCAGCCTCGAGCATCCGCTCCCAGATCCGCCACGCCAGCGACCGCTGCGCTCGCTCGACCCCGGCTTCCGCCAAGTGACGAGCAGCGGCAAGCCTCTGAGAATCCTTGATCTTCGGCATGGCGGCGATCCCTTCTTTGCTGCGGGCCGCTTGGCACCCACAGAGACCAGTACCGGCAGCGAGCCGATCGGCACTCGTGCGTGGCCAAGTATCCCAATGCCACGAGGCCACGTCTCGGACCCTTCGGGAGACATCGAGTGCCAGCGATGAGCTGAGCGAGCTCATCGGGTCGCGCTAGGCGGGCTCTGCCGCCTCCACGAAGGAGTTCAAGGTTCCGATGAGTCGCATCCCTTCGACGTCGGAGGCTCGAGTGCCGAGGAGGGCGTCGGTGCAGACCAGATAGGCGAGGCAGCGAGCCCTGCTCACGGCGACGTTCAGCCTGCTCCGAGAGAAGAGGAAGTCCGTCCCGCGATTCAGCCCTTCGCTGGAAGAAGCCGTCATCGAGAAGAAGACCACGGGCGCCTCGCGCCCTTGGAACTTGTCGACCGTCCCGACGGCGGCGGCGATCGGACGAGTCGCGTCGCTCCTCTCGAGCACCTCTCGGATGAGGTCCTTCTGGTCGTTGTAGGGGGCGACAACCATGAAGTCGTCGACGGTGAGCGGCCGCGTGTTCTCTTCCTGATCCGTCCAGGGCGTGCCGAGCAGCTCGCCGATCTTCGCAGCGATGATCTCGGCCTCCTCGATCGAGCGTGTGGATCTCCCTTCGTGGACGGCTTCGATCCATCGAAGCCCGGCACCGTGGCCGGTGACCTCTTGGTGCGCACACGACGGGTGGGCGTGAAGGCGGTCCTCGTAGATCTGGGAGGAGATGAAGCTGCAGATCTTCGGATGCATTCGCCAGGTCTCTTCGATGAAGACGCCGCGGTCAGCTGCGATCGTCTGCGCCCCATCGAGCATGTACTCGAGCGAGCTCTCGCCCGCACCTTCCGGGTGCACCGCGTTCGACACCTGGTCCAGCTGGAGCGGGTCGCCGAGCAGTATCACGTTGCTGGCGAAGAGCGACATCGCAGCAACGTCAGCGAGGGAGACCTGCCCCGCCTCGTCGACGATGAGGTAGTCCACCGGGTTCGCCACGATCTCCTTGGAGCAGAAGAACCAGCTCGTGCCGGCAGTCAGCTGGTAGGAGGCTTTGGCGGCCCTGGAATTCGACGATGCGTAGTCGATGTACTCCTCGAGCGGACGCGCTCCTTTGGGTTGGACCCGCTGACAGGCCGAGAGCTGGTCGATGTCTCCCTCTTCGAGGTAGAGGGCGACCAGGGCTGAGAGGAAGTTTGAGAACGCGGCATAGCTTGGGCCGGTGATGCCGACCCGCTTCCCTTCAGCGAGCAACTGGCGCACCATCCGGGCGCCTCGATAGGTCTTGCCGGTGCCAGGCGGACCTTGCACGGCCACGACGCTGCGATCGAGTCCGCCGACCCAGGCGACCATCGCATCTTTGTCGTCACTGAAGGTGCCGCCATCTGGCCCGGCGCCGGGCAGGAAGCGAGGTGTCGCCCGGGTGAGGATCTCTCGCGTCAGATCGGGGAGCGACGTGGGATCGGCAAGAAGCGCACGGGCCGCCTCCATCAGGGCGTCGAGCTTGCGTCCCGGGGCGACCCAGTCGTCTCTGATGGTCGAGACCGGGAGGATCGTCGGCTCACCGACGTCGTGCTTCCACGCGATTGTCAGTGACTGCTGCTCGAGATCGAGCTGTGACGCATTCCCGAATCCGGTCTCTCCGTCGGCAGCAGCGATGAAGACCGAGCCGTTCTCCCAGCGATCGCTGCGCACCTGATCGGGAAAGGAGAAGGTCGCTCGCTCCCGGACGACCCCTCGCTCGGCGTCAAGAGTCGAAGGCTCGCGATCGATCATCTGAAGCGAGGTCAAGACCTCGGGCTCGTCGATGAGGTCAGCCACCGGTTTCCTGACGAGCTCTCGCTTCGGAGTGAACTGGGCCGACCGCTCGCGCTTCCAGTAGCCGATCAGGTTGCCGAAGAGGTGCTGGATGCTCTCCTGATCGTATTCGAGCAACGCGAACTCGAGCTCATCGAGCTCCTTGTTCGTCTCGTACTCGTCAAACTCAACTTCGCGCCAGCGAACCGAGTCCGGTCGATTTTCGACCAGCCAGTCGCGGAGCAGCATCGTCGAGCGGACGTCGTTGTCGTTATACAAGGCGATCTCGTCGAGAAGGGAACCGTCCCGGCCACCAGTCATGTATTCCTCGTAGAGCAAGACAGCCCCGGAACCCGCGTGGATCTCCCCGGTCCGCTCGAATCCGGTGACGCGCTCGAGGTTCTTGAGCCCGTAGGACTCGATCCCGATCTGATAGGCGTTCTTGACCACTGGCCGGAGGTCGACGAAGAGACCGGTTGCGCTGAGGTGAGCGAGAGGGATCGACGCTTCGGACTCTGCGGTCATCGTGGTGAGGGCGCTTCGTTCGGTGTGGTTGTAGTGGTAGACGTGCATCCCTGGGTATCGTCGCCGCCTCTCATCGAAGAAGTCGATGACCTCGGCAGCTCGACGCGCCTGCTCTGCGAGGTCGTGCGCCCAGATTGGTTCATAGCTCCACGCCCCCTCTTCTTGGTAGAGCAGGCCGAAGAGGAAGAAGAGGCCAGCTTCGGCGGTGAACAGCGGGTGACCTTCAAGGTCGAAGAAGACGTCGCCCACATCCGGGGGAGGTAGATGGGAGTACCCGTGCCCCCATGACGGGTCGGCGCCTGGGGCGACGTGGGAGAAGGGGATTGCGGCCTCCGGTGCTTCCCGAGACAGCTTCTGGAGCTCTGCTTGGTGCTGCACCCGTTCGAGGCGCTCGACTGGGACCGAAGTGACCTCGCCTTGACGCGTGGCGAGCCCAGCCAGCGTTTCGACGCCGGCCTCCTCCAGGAGCCGGCGGTCGTTCTTGAGAAGATCGGCGACGAAGACGAGTGAATCTTCGTCGCGCCACTGCTCTTCGCAAACCTTCTGGAAGTCGCAGAAGTCACAGAAGCGGCATGGCTCGGGCCTGGTCTCGGCAAGTTCGATCGAAGTCCCTGTGGCTCGGCTCAGCTCGAGCTTCATGCGGCGCCAGTAGGGACCGAACTCCTCGAAGCGGAAGGACTCGGTGGCGCCGGAGCCGAGCTCGAGGTGGATCATCTTGGGCGGAAGTCCGGTGAGTCCCTGAACCGCCTCGGCATAGAAGCAGAGCTGGAGAAGGTGGCCCGGACGGCCCTCGCCACGCGCGAGTTTTGCGTCGACGGGCTCCCATGGGCTGAAGCCATCATCCGGCTCGACGCGGATCAAGAAGTCGGCGATCCCCTTGATGCCCTCATGGACGAAGGGCATCTGGTAGATGACCTCGACGTCCCGTCGCTCCATGAGTCCTCGGGCATCGGCCGCCCATTCCTCAAAGCTGCGCCCCTCCTTCTCGGGAGCATCGATCACGATGCGTCCGTGGTCGAGATACCGCTGGCGGACCGCATGCTCGTGAGCGGTCCCTTTGTCTCGGACGAGCTCAGCGAAGGGACCGAATGCCTGGGGCGCCGACGAACGGCGAAGCCGGAGGGTGAGTGAATGAGCACACTCGAGCCACCCGGTGATCACCGTCGGGCTGAGGGCGTCGAGTGACATCTCGTCCACCGTAGGGCGTGGCTGTGACACCGGGTCGAGCCCGCTCAGAGCGATGCGCGAGCCTCGTCGACGACCGCGATGATCTCATCGCCGAAGCGCTCGATCTTTGCCGGTCCGATGCCCGAGATGGTGAGGAGATCGTCGGGCGAGCGAGGGAGTGCCGCGGCGATGGCGAGGAGCGTCGCGTCCTTGGCGATCACGTAGGCGGGGACAGCGTCAGCTCGTGCCCGTTCGCTTCGCCATGCGCGAAGGCCCGCAAAGACCTCCGGGTTCTCAGCCTCAGCCGCCGCAGATCGCTTCTTCGGTCGAGAGCCCTGTGCAACGATCCGGCGTCGAGATCGGTCGACCTCGACGATGGTGCCGAAGGGGATGAAGGTGGTCACCCCTCCCATCAGGGCGGTGGCTCCGTCATCGGAGATCGTGTCCAGGATCCACTCGTAGCCCAGGTGGTAGACCTCGAGACCCTGCTCGGCGACCAGGTCGGTCGGTCCCTGTGCTCCTGTGGGCACGTCGGCGCCTGGCAGCTCTGAGAGCGCTGCGCGAGGTTCCCCGCGGCTCTCGATCTCGTCGAGGAAGGGAGACGGCGCGTTCTGGTCAGCCACGATCGTCACGGTCCGCTGCGTCCGGGTGAGAGCGACGTGGAAGATTCGTCGCTCTTCTTCGAGGTCGTCACTCAGGCGGTGGGGAAAGACCCCGAAGGTCGCATCGTGGATCACGACGTTCGGCCATTCGAGCCCCTTGACCTTGTGGACCGTTGCCAGGGTGACCCGTCCATGGTTGCCTGGGCTGTTGTCCGGAGTGAGGGCTTCGGTGAGCCAGCTCCGGAACGACGGAGCATCCGGGTGGAGTCGACCGAGGGCCTCGAGGGCTCGCAGGTCGTCGGAGTGGGCGGTCGAGTTCCTTCCCCGATGGGCGTTGTCGATGCCTCGGAACGATGTCTCAAGGCCCAGTTGAAAGCGGATGAACTCGATGATCCGCCAGGAGGAAGCCGTCTGGCCGAGCTCTTGGATTCGCTCGAGATCGGCGACGAAGGACTGGATCTTGGCGGCTGCCTTCGGATCGGACATGCGTCCCGCCAGTCGCTCGAGGCCGCCGCGGTCTGATTGCTCCGACATCCACTCGACGACCCGCGGGGCAATGCCCCTCGAAGGGCGTCGAGCGGCCAGTCCGATATCAGGGCCGGCGAGGTGGCCCGCTGAGATCGAGAGGTTGAACCAAGAGACTGCGGCCGCCACACTGCTCCGACTGAGGAACCTGTTGGGATCACGATTGTCGACGTCGATGCCTTGCATCCGCAGGCCCGCTTGGACCGGGGCGAGCAGGGTGTTGACCCTGCTCAGCACGGCGATCTCATCCGGACGAACACCCTGGGTGAGCAGGTCACGAACGGCAGCGATCGTGGCCTCGATCGGGATCGGGTCGACGAGGACGCGCAGGCTCGGCGAGTCTGCGC
>Ga0075017_100000922_pt1 | contig 17419 bp, 14 predicted proteins | sample AleBraG_ABR_2012_FD_71475 | JGI IMG/M metagenome (GOLD analysis project Ga0075017, IMG submission 71475) | Freshwater sediment microbial communities in response to fracking from Pennsylvania, USA - Alex Branch Run_MetaG_ABR_2012 | ecosystem: Environmental > Aquatic > Freshwater > Creek >... | reverse complement strand
CGGGCGTGTCCGCCGCACAATTTGATCTAGGTGCCTGCTACGAAGCCGGGCGAGGAGTGCCGAAGGATCTCGCTATGGCGGCGGAATGGTACAAGAGCTCGGCGCAGCAGGGGCACACCCAGGCGCAAAATAATCTCGCATATCTATATCAGACCGGACGCGGCGTCGCGCAGGACATGACTGCCGCGTTGCGGCTCTACCTCCTGGCTGCTGAAAACGGAAACCCGTCGGCGGCCGTCAACCTGGCGAATACTTTTCTCAATGGCTCTGGCGTGAAACGCGACTCCGTTCTAGCTTACATGTGGTTGCAGGTAGCGACCGCCGGGGGCGAGGACGTTGCCGAAGCCATGCGTACTGCCGTTGCACTCCTGAACGAAAGAGAAGTCGCCAGTGCCCAACGAAAAGCTGCCGAGTGGATGGGACAACATCACTTCAGCACGGCCCCGGCCATGTTTGCCTCGAGCGAGCCTGGCCCCGCACATACCCGGGAGTAACCGACCCCAAAATCGTTGACGCAATGCCGGGGACTAGCATCTGAAGTTACTTCCGTCTTGGTGTGTCCGGCAGGCAACCTGCTTGCTCCACGAGAGTCCCCCCCGCCAGTTGTCATTCCGATACCACGCGTTTGTTCGTGCCCTTTCTGGACTGCAAATTGCTAGTCAATCGTGGGGACCCTTTAGTTTCTTATGTTCTTCTAATCGAGTCGGACTACTCGAAGAAGGAGGACAAATTTCCTCCCTGCGAAGAGCCATGAGTGATCAAAATTTCGTAAATTTCTCACAGAGGGTCGCGCCAGGAGGCACTGCTACCAAGGAGATCGCTCCCCAGGGATCTTCGTCGGCTCCCCAGTCCCCAGAAAAGAATGCTTTCTTTCACAAGTTTCTGGACGCCTGGAAGCTCCGAATTCTCAACTCTCGCCAGCAACTCCGGAAGTAGTACTTCAGCGCACTGTTCGCCGGAAGCTCCTCGATCCGAAAAAAAGTCTCATCTGCACTTAGCGCATCTACCCAGATCAATTGTAACTAGCGCCTCTCTTTCGGTCAGTAGAAAGTACACGCGTGTACAGTTTTTTGTTGACTCTGACTTCCTGCAGTACTAATCTCTCGCGAACCTCAGCCGCATAAGCTTGCGGCAACCGCTAACCACTTCTGGGCCTCCTTCGTCGGCTCGCATACTTCGCCAACGGTTACTAAGAAACTTACCCGGGATAGTTCCGCCTTAAAGCCGGGACGCGGTTGCCGGAGTGTGCTCTGTAACCGCAAACAACTTCGCACCTGCACGGGTGCCTGAAGTCGCGCATCGCCATGCCCTTAACCCTGGACGCTGGATAAAGAACGCCGTTTCGTTATAAGGAGGAATCGTGAGCAAGATCGCTAGTCTCGCTTTGGCTTTGACTTTGGCAGTGCCGTTCGGGGGGACGGCATCTGCTCAGACCGACCCGGGAGTTCAAAGTGCCAATCGCGGCACAGGGGGGACACTCATCAATCCAGCGAATGACCCGAACGGTTTTTACCCGCTCTTTCAGGATGGCCTCACTCGCTTCCAGGCAGTGGAGTCCGTTTCCAGGGGCAATAACAACGGCTTGGGACCGCGGTTTAACTCCAACAGCTGCAGTTCCTGTCACGGCCAGCCTGCATTCGGCGGGACCGGCGTCGCTAGCAATCCGCAATTCCAGTTCACCAGCGACGGGGTTGCGCCCAAAGACACTACACCGTCTTTCATTACCGCCAATGGCCCAACCGTTGAAGCCCGGTTTCCGTTCTTCTTTAACCGCAACGGTCAACCCGACTTCAGCCATCCCAATGGCGGAGTGGAAAACTTGTTCACGGTTAGCGGCCGCTCCGATGCCGGCAGCTGCAGCCTGCCTCAGCCCAGCTTCAGCGTTGCGCAGAAGACCAACAACATCATCTTTCGCATTCCCACCCCGACCTTTGGCGCCGGCCTGATTGAAAACCTGGACGACTCAACTCTCTTGGCCAACCAGGCCGCCAACAACAATAACCGGTTCGGTATTTCCGGCACCTTCAACCGCAACGGCAACGATGGCACCATCAGCCGGTTTGGGTGGAAGGCACAGAATAAGTCGCTGCACATTTTTGCCGGCGAGGCCTACAACGTCGAGATGGGTATCAGCAACGAGCTGTTCACCCAGGATCGCCCGCTGCCTGGAGAAGATCAGCAGGGTTTCGGGCTGCCCACGAACTGCTTGAACCTTTCGGGAAGTGGCTATCCGGAGGACAGATCCAATCCCACTGCGACGCCGCAGGCAGCTGTGCTCGATGACGTCTCAGCATTTGCCAACTTCATGCGATTCCTGGCTCCGCCGTCACCCGGGGGCGTCCTCCTCAACGGCCAACAAGTGTCCCAACAGTCGATCGCGAATGGCAGTTCCCTGTTTAGCTCGATTGGCTGCGCGAATTGCCATAATCCGACACCAGGTACGACCCAGGTGTCGAATTTCGCTCCATCGTTGAGCAATGTCCAGGTGCCGGCGTTCTCAGATATTGAGATCCACCACATGGGAGGTGGCTTGGCGGATAACGTCTCGCAGGGTGGCGCCGGCGGCGATCAGTTCCGCACCGCTCCGCTGTGGGGCTTAGGACAACGAATCTTTTTGCTGCATGACGGCCGCACCACGGACCTGAACGCAGCGATTCAGGCCCACGAGAGCAATGGCAGCGAAGCCACCACCGTGGAGGAGAATTTTGACAACCTCAGTCCCAGCCAGCAACAGGACTTGCTGAATTTCCTGCGCTCGTTGTAGTCGTTCGGTGACAGGATTTCTGGCGAGGCACCCTCGTGTCTCGCCAGCTCTTTCCAAATTGCTTAGTGAGGGCAACTTCGTTTTCCAGCGCCATAACCTTAAGGAGAAGTATGCACTCTGGTTTCTCGTGTTTCTTGCTCGTAATCATGCTGTGGTTTTCCTTGCTCGCCGTAGGTCAAAGCGCCCGAACGCAAAGCTCTCCCAAGAGCGGCGGCGACTTCTCCAATAACACCAGTCCGGACTTCAAAGTGCCCACCGGGGTCATTCTCGTAAAGGGCGCGTGGGCGAGTGCGAGTGATTCTGTGACTCCACTGCCCGAAGGTGGGACCGTCACCAACAATGTCTTTAGCGACCCGTACTTTGGGGTGACTTACATGCTGCCCAAGGATTGGACTCAGAAATACACTGGGCCGCCCCCGTCGGACAGCGGGCGTTATGTGCTTGCGCAGCTGCGGCCTGCGGACACGTTCGAGTCATCCACTCGAGGGAGTATCTTGATCACGGCGCAGGATATGTTCTTCACTCATCTTCCTGTCTCCAATGCGCTGGGACTCATCAGGTATGAGAAGAACACTCTGCAGTCGGATTATCAGCTTGAGCTAGCTCCCACCCAGGTAAAGATTGCCGCACGCCCGTTTGTCTTTTATGGATATTGGTCACCAATCGCGCAGCTCCACTGGTATGTTGCGGCTACTCAAATCCGTTGCCATGCGGTAGAGATCATAGCCACCAGTCGCGACACCGATCTCCTGCGCAGTTTATTGCTGGACATGAACAAGATGGAATTACCCCAGGAAGCAGGACCCACGGCGGGCATGGGAGGAGGTAATGTTCCTGTCTGCATCAGAGATTACGCCCGGGATGGAAACGTGATTACCCGCGTTGACCCTGTCTTCACGGAGCACAGGTTCAACTCTGTTCCGGTCCGAATCATCATTGACAAGGAGGGCAAGGTTAAACACATTCACTTTCTCACCGCCTTTCCGGATCAGGCAAAAGCCGTCACCGATGCCCTCAAGCAATGGAGATTCAAGCCATACCTTCTCGATCACAAACCGGTTGAAGTGGAAACCGGAATAATGTTTGGCTATGCCCCGCGTATAACGACATCTTCAGGGGAGAACTCATCCGTCGAATGAGCCTGATACGACCCCGTTATTTGTCAGAGTTTACAATCACCACGCCTGAAAACTTCCACCCTGGAAGGGTGTAAGGCTTGAACGTGCCGAAGTGACGCGTTTCACTTATCATGTTATGGATTACATTTGACTCGACGGCTGCCGAAATCGTCGAGCAAAGAAGAGTGCAAGACCATAGCGACCCCGGGATTGTTGCCATTACTGGCGGCGGATCAGGGCGCAACGCCGCAAGGAGAAATCATCATGCCCTCATTGTCGCGAGCCCATGTTGGCGTGACCGTGCTCGTTCTTCTGCTTGTGACTTTGTCGTTCACTACCCTGTCCGCATCCCAAACCGCCACGGCGACGGGTCCTCTGATTGTCGATCGCGACAGCCACCTGATTGCCATTTTGTATGAAGCCTGGTTTGGCCCCGACGCGGTGACCTTTCAAGGCACTTCGGCCAAACCTTTCCTTCATTCCGCAGATATGCGACGGCTTGGCGGAGGCTACGACAGCGCCGATCCCGCCGTCATCAAACAGCACGTCGCTTGGTTAGAGTACCTCGGCCTGGATGCAGCCTTGATCGACCTGACAAACAACGTAAGCTGCATTTTTGACAGCGAGCATTTCATCAAGAAACACGTGCCCAATTGCACTCCCCAATTCCGCACACAAAATCAGACGATTCGCGACAATACCGGCAACCTTTACCCCGCGTGGGCTCCGCTCAACACTCGCCTCAAGCTGATGCCCTTGCTCGGCGGAATCGACCAGAACGTACTGCTCAAGGACACCGACGGTAAAACCGCCTTCGAAAAAGAGATTGAATATTTCGGCGCGCGCATGGGCCAGTACCCGGAGCGCAACGTGATTTACGAAGGTAAGCCGCTGATGGTGATTTATCTCGGAGCGGCGCAGGATCCAAATCCGCGAGACAATCCGCTTTGGTACCAGATCAGAAAATTTCTGAAAGCTCACCCCGAAATCACGAGCAAATATACGTTCCGCATGATGGCCGGATATCTCGATAGTCAGCCCGATCTCTGGAAGAATCAGGGAGTGCCCGACGGTCCAATCGAGATCAATCCGTTATACGGCTTCTGGAGTGTGGTGGACCGGCTCAATCCCACATGCACCGTCCAACCATATTGTCCTTACTACCCGACTTACAACTTGACGGGCAACCGCGTGGAGAATTTCACAGCCTCGATTGCGACGGCTGGACAAAACGGTTGGGGCTGCCCCCATCCCGACGCTCCGCCCTACTGTCCCGATGACGCGCTGCGCTTCGGGCGTGAGCACTCGTATGCGACCTTCGAGGCTTTCATGGACTATGCGGTGCAGCTAGAACCTATCTTCCTGTTCATCGATCAGTTCAATGAATTCGTCTCTCCCGACGAAGGCTGGAATGCCAACACGAACGACGATATCGAGCCGGCCAACCTGTGGGGCAATGACCTCAAGGTTGTCAAACGCCAGATCGACGCCTACCGGCAGAAAGTCGGCGAGACGCCCTAGGTGCGCGCTCATCGCACCTTCCGCAGATCATTACGCCCGCTCGTCTCTTCATCTTGACAAGCTAACCTCGAATGATGAAGATGGCTCGCCGCCATCGGGCGGAGAGTTTTCTACGCCAATTCCTTGAGAGAGAAAAGAGAGGAGCTCAACATGAGGGCAAGAACCGTGGTGCTGACGCTCGTGATGTGCTTTGTCGGGGTGACGCTATGCCTGGCCGAAAACCCGATGATGGGTACCTGGAAGCTTAACGAGGCCAAGTCGAAGCTTGGCTCAGGAGCCGCGAAGAATAGCACGGTCGTTTACGAAAGCGCGGGCGACAACATCAAATGCACGATAGACGGTGTCGACAGTAAGGGTAAGCCAGCGCACATCGTTTGGACCGGCAAGTTCGATGGCAAAGACTATCCCCTCACAGGCGATCTCAACGGAGACATGCGCGCATATAAGAAGATCGATGACCGCGTCGTGGACGGGATTACCAAAAAGGGCGGCAAAGTGATCGGTACCAGTCATATCGCCATCGCTGCCGATGGCAAGAGCCGGACCGTCACTACTGAAGTTACTGACTCGATGGGTATGAAGTCGCAGAGCGTCGCGTTCTATGACAAGCAATAGCCCAGACGAGTTCTGATTGAGATCACCGGGTCTCGATGCCTCGCGGCCTGGTATCAGTTAGGAGAGTTCACAAGATCGAGGTTCCAGATGCCAGAACTCAGGCGATCCCGACTTCAGGTGATCACTTTTCTTCTGCTTGTCTCTGCCTTCAGCTCGGTCTTCTACTTCCTGATCTTGCGGGCGCACAAGCTCGGAGCCGGGGGAGGCCTTTACGTTGTCGGTATTATGTGGTGCCCGGCGTTGGCGGCGGCGGCCACTCTCAAGCTCAACGGTCGCAAACTCGGGGAGCTTGGCTGGAAATGGCCGCAAGCCAACTACGCGATCGTGAGCTGGTTCATCCCGCTCCTGTACGCGACGGTGGCCTACGCCATTGTGTGGGCCAGCGGGCTGGGCGGTTTTCCCAACCACGAGTTCATGCAACAGCTTGTCCCGCGCATGGAATTGCGCGCGTCTCCCGTTGTCTCCACGGTTGTGTATGTATTGCTGGCCGGCAGCTTTGGCTTGGTGGAAAACTTGGCGACGGCGCTCGGTGAGGAGATCGGTTGGCGCGGTTTTCTGGTTCCAGAACTGTTCAGGACGATGGGATTTACCGGTACAGCTCTGATCAGCGGCGGGGTCTGGGCTCTCTGGCACTATCCCCTCCTGATTTGGAGTGACTACAATAGCGGGACGCCGACGTGGTACGGCCTGACATGTTTCACCGTTATGGTTGTGGCGACGTCCGTCGTCTTTGCTTGGATGCGATTGAAATCTGGAAGCCTATGGGTGGGAGCGCTCCTGCACGCGAGCCACAACCTCTACATTCAGGACATTTTCACTCCGCTCACCCGTGATACCGGTAAAACAGCTTGGTTCATCGACGAATTCGGCGCGATCCTGACTATCGTGGCGATCGGATTTGCTATCTATTTTTGGCGGAGACGCAGTGAGTTGGCGTCAGGTTAGAGTACTGTGGCGGGACTGTTACCCAATTACCGCTAGAAGTTAGGATCACTCGCTTCTGAGTTTATCGCTCGCCGACTCCTCGCGTCTCCAGATCGATAATCCCGGTGCTCCCAGAGCCAACGCGGCCAATGTCGGCGCTTCCATAGTGTGCGTCTTGAAGGACGGAGGAAATGCCAGCTCGGCATCCGGCCCTTTCGTTTCACCTGCCACGATCGGTTTGTTGGGGATTGTCTCGTAGGCGTAGCCCGTGAGTGTCGCGGTGATAGTTTGCGGCAGCTGGACCTGCACGTTCAGCCTGGCCCAGGCGTAGTGCGTCTGCCCCTTAATGGTGAACTTTACGCCCAGGTAGCGGTTCTTGACGTTGACCCAGCTTCCGCCCACGCCGGAAGTCCCAAAGCCACCAAGCATGACCGCCATGTTTTGAATGCCCCCGCGCCATACGTTCTTGGGCCCGATCTGCATGCCGGGTTTCATGGCCACCGCTCCGTAAACGTTGTATACAACCCGATTGGCTCCGGCCATTGTGGCATCCAGATACTGTGAGCTGCTGCAAAAGCCATCAGTCGTGCAGAGGACATGATGTTTGTTTGCGAGGGTCAGGTCGACGGTTCCATCGCCGGTGAGGTCCAGGTTAAAGCTGGCTCCATCGCCAATCACCCGGTGGGTTTGCTTATAAACTATCTCCCCCTCTGAGCGTGCGGTCAACGCCAGGACGCTTACTCCAGCGGCGGCCGCGGCGAGCACGTATGAGGTCAACCGCTGCTGATAGGGCACGGTGAGGTCCCGGACTTTTTTCGCACGTCGGACATGCTGCCTCATATAGGATCTCCTTCACTATTTCTGCCGTCATGCATCGGGCGACAGGACACGCGAAGAAATCACCGTGGGTGCTCCTGGCGGGTGATCTCAAACACCGTCCCACAACCAGCGCCCGTGTTGCAGTTCAAGTTTCCGCCCAGGGCTGTCGTACCGTAAATGTTCCCCGCAGAATCGAAGGTCACTCCGGCAAGAGGAGTCGCTCCTTCCGTACCTCCGCCGAATTCATGCAGAATGGTTGCCTTGCCAGCAGGATCCAGCATGAATATCGCGCCGCACCCGGAGTTGCAGTTCTGACTTCCGCCATTCGGAGTCGTCCCGTAGATGTTTCCTTTTTCGTCCAGTGCCAGAGTTGCGTAGATAGGCGGGAAATCAGCTCCGCTCCCGGTGAAGCTGTGCAGGATCTTCTCCTGGCCGTTCTTATCGACTTTGAACACCGTTCCGCAGCCGTTCTCGTCAGACGTGCAGTTTGGGCCCGTTCCACCGATGTCGGTAGAGCCAAAAAGATTACCGTCCTTGTCGCTGACAAGGCCCGACCAGGGCTCTGCTCCATCGCCCCCCGTCCCTGTGAAACTGTGCAGCACGGTTTTTTTTCCGCTCGGGTCAAGCTTGAAAACGGTGCCACAGCCGCGAGGCGCAAGGCAGCTGAGATCGCCTCCATAGGCGGTGATGCCGTACAGGTTTCCTGCCGTGTCACGGACGATGGGCCCTGACGGATAGCCGCCGTCTGTCCCTCCCTTGAAGGTGTACAACACAGTCTCCTTGCCGGCTGGATCCAGCTGAAACACAATTCCACAACCGTAGCCGAAGCACCCGCCAACCTGGCCGCCAATCACGGTCGTCCCGTATAGATTGCCCTTCTCATCCCGAATCACTGCGTTGGGATCGAACCCGAAGGACTTGGCCGCTCCATGAAAACTATAAAGAACAGTTTCATTTCCTTTCGGGTCGATCTTGAACACAGCCCCTTGCCCGTAGGAACCACCGTTGGTCGTGGTGCCGTAGAGCGTACCCTCGGCGTCTTGTATTACCGAATTCGGACGCGAGCCGTACCCCGAGAGAAAGCTGTACAGCACGCTCTCTTTCTCGGACGAGCTGAGCTTGAACGCAGTTCCCTCATAGGAAGCGCCGCCGCCAAATGTGACCCCATATAAGCTGCCAGAGCGGTCTATCACGAGACTGCTGTCGGGAGCCTTGGCATCTGGCGGGCCTGTAAACGAGTAAAGGACGGTGAAGGTTTGCGCGTGCGCGACCAGCGCCACGAACACTATTAGCCCCAGCAAGAGATTGAATCTTGTGTGGGGCAGACCTGAGAGGAAGCGGTCCGAGCGCATGAAGACCTCCGCAACTGCTTAGTCAACCGAATGTTGCAATGACGCCCGGCTAGGCGCCACGCATTATAACTCCGCCAGCCAAATCTTCCCTTTATAGGGTCTTGGCGGATTTAGTCAGGCCATTACTCCCCCGACTACAAAGCGGAACTCTTGAATTTGCGAGAATACTGCGCCCCGCAAGGGTCACTGTCGAGGATGCAGAAACGTGCACATGGGCGAACCTTGCTGCGCCATTTTCCTTGTGCTGGATTCCATGGGCTTCGTACCGGTATCGGCGGGAGGACGCGTGGCTTGGACCATTCCTCATCATGCCGTGCCTCGGTCTATTACTTGGATTTTTTCATAAGGTTTTTCTGCGTGCTTCATCGGGTTTGTTACTGACCAGTATCGGTGTCGCGTTGCTACCGGGGCTGCTTTCAATTGAGTCGCAAATGGCGGTGTACATTGCAGGAATAGCCCAGCAAGTTCTCTTCGCCATAATTGTTCTCGCGCCAATCTTAGAGTTGAGACGCGAAAACACTCGTTGCGGCGAAAGGTCCGTATTGCCCTATGCGAAAGTCAGGGAGCACCGACCCTAGGGTGCCCGCTTTGCCTCGCGCACTATGATCCGAGTCGACGGACTAACTCTCGCCGAAACCGCAACCCCGCTGCTACGAGCCGCAACTCGCACGCCGGGTTTCGTGCATAAACAACCTGCTTCGAGAGAATGTCGTACGAATTCCTAAGTGTCTGGCAGTGTACTGAAATACTAGCTGGCTTCAAAAGAACTGATTATAGGTCTCGGTTGTTAAAGAACCCGCCGGCGCCGATCCAGAATTCCGCGAGCGATTTGAGGTTCTTCTTATAAGTACGAGTGACCGTGTACTCCCTCCCGCCATTCACTCTGAGGCTATATTCTCCCGTCGAAATCGGTCGGATTTCCTCGACACAAGAAGCGTTCACCAGCACGGAGCGATGAATCCGAATGAATCCGTATAGGCCGAGCTTGTCTGCTACTGCCGAAATAGACTCACGCAGCCGGTACGAACTCGCCTGGCGCCGGAGCAACACGTAGTTGCCCTCAGCTTGAATCGAGACCACATCGCCAAGATTCATCAGGATAATCTTTCCCTTAACCTTTACGGCAAACCGGGGGGAAGGTGGCTTGGCAGTTTCCGGAAACACAGAGAAAGGCGCCATCTTTCCCGCCATTTGCTGTGCCGCGATTTGTGGGAGGGTGGGGTTTCCTACGAGATTCATGGCAGCCTGTCCTCGGTGTCTATAGTGGATCGGAAAGTGGTTTGAGACAATGGCCACTTGATGGGACTTCGCTATAGCCATTATGATCGGACGTAATGAAGAGAGTAGCCTCCGGGATTCTCCCCATGATCGCGGTCGACCGGAAGGCCCCCAAAGCTCTGCATAGGCAGATCTATGATGCTTATCGGGCATCAATTGTCGACGGCCGCCTGCGCCCAAGACAGCGAATTCCTTCCACTCGGGTGCTTGCTTCGGAACTTGGAGTTTCGCGGCTCCCCGTGCTGAATGCCTATGCCCAGCTGGTGGCGGAAGGGTACCTTGAGAGTCGCGTCGGCGCAGGGACTGTCGTTTCCAGTTCCCTTCCGGACCAGTTCACGTCGAGTGCGCCAACTCGTGTGCGATTCACTCCAAGCCGCTCCGGACCCAGGCCGGTCGCCCGCCGCTCTTCCCGCCTCCCTGTCCCTGAAAGGCCTCCATGGCTGAGGGGCTGGGGTGCATTTGGTGTCGGGCAAGTTGCGGTTGATCAATTTCCGCTTTACATCTGGTCAAACCTGGTCGCGCGTCGCAGTAGAGAAATGTCTGCCAGGTCCTTTCACTATGGCGATCCGATGGGCTCCGAGGCACTTCGAAAGACGATAGCGATCTATCTGAGAACTGCGCGATCGGTGCATTGCGAAGCGGAGCAAATCATGATCGTGAGCGGTTCTCAGCAGGCGCTTGAGATCTCGGCTCGCGTTCTGCTCGATCCTGAGAGTTCCGTATGGATAGAAGAGCCGGGTTACCATCTGGCAAGTAACGCTTTCACGCTGACCGGATGTCGTCTTGTACCGGTACCCGTTGACGAGGAGGGCATGCATGTTGCTGCTGGCATCAAGCGATGCCGCAAGGCACGGGCTGCGTTTGTTACGCCTTCCCATCAATTTCCCCTTGGTGTCACGATGAGCGCCTCACGGCGCCTTCAACTACTGGACTGGGCCGAAAAAACGGGGTCTTGGATTATTGAGGATGACTATGACAGCGAGTTTCGGTACGACAGCCGGCCGATCGCGTGCTTGCAGGGACTCGACCCCAACGCTCGCGTGATATATATCGGGACCTTCAGCAAAGTTTTGTTTCCATCTTTGCGCCTCGGTTATGTCGTTGTGCCACCGGATCTCATCGATCGTTTTCTTGCGATTCGCCGCGCCATGGATCTTGGCCCGCCAACCTTCTATCAGGACGTGCTGGCAGACTTTATGGATGAGGGGCATTTTGCACGCCACATTCGAAGGATGCGGATTCTCTACCGTGAGCGAAGAAGCGCTCTTGCGGACGGCATCTGCAAGAACCTTGGGTCGATGGTCGCGGTGCTGGGGGACGAGGCTGGTATGCACCTGGCTGTAACACTGCCGAACGGGAGCCGCGACGTAGAAATTGCCGAACGGGCCGCCCGCCAGAACCTTTGGATCTGGCCCCTGTCGCCCTCTTACCGGGACGAGGTTTCGCGTCCGGGCCTGATCTTGGGTTTCGGCAGCGCCCCGATAGAGGAGATACCTCGCGCCGTTCACAAGCTCCGCAGCCTGCTAGCGGCTAAATGAGTTGGACACTGGTCATGACGAAAACCTGTTGAGTGACTATTGCTGTTGAGCACGTCAGATCAGACTATTTCCATCTGCGATAGTCTGCGAGCTGACCGCGGCGAAAGTCTCGAAGTCCGGCAGCTGACAGTGCAGCGCCAGATCGCGCACGTAATATGGATACGATTGTCGGACAAGGCCGACTTCTCTTCGTGATCGCCATCGTAGCCTTCGGCGTCGGAAACCTGATTTGTGCTCACGTTGGGCCGGCGATCCGGGGCGTCCTCTGGTTCCCAACGAATCCACTATTAGGGTGCGTCACGGTATTGCTCTTCTCGCGGCTGGACTAAGCAGCGCACACAGCTCGCTCTGGTCGTCAGTTTCCTGCCATCGACCTTGGCTCTTCCGAACTTGGAACTTCTCCTTACAACCGATACACAAAGATGTACACGAACAACCCAGTGTGGTGACCCTACAAGCGGCAGGTACAGGTTACACCGTTTCCATTGAGTAGTAAGCCAGGGATCATCCACGAACCCATAGGCAACGCAGTCTCGTGATAACGCAACTCGCTGACAAGTCTAACCATCTGCATTGGCATTTACCTTGCACCTAGCCGAGGTGTGAAAGCGCTTCCCACGTTGCTCTGCGTTCTTGCTCTGGCCATGTTCAACAACGCGGGTGCTGTCGAGAGTTCGGCCACCGGCTCTGCTTCTCCGTCCCCCGTTCTGGTCGAACTCTTCACTTCAGAAGGATGCTCCTCTTGTCCACCCGCGGATGCCTTATTGGAAGAATGGGACGGTTCTCAACCGGTGCCAGGGGCACGAGTGATCGCGCTGAGCGAGCATGTGGACTATTGGGATCATGAGGGATGGAAAGACCCATATTCTTCAATTCTCTTCACCGACCGCCAGCGTGAATACGACCGCCGTTTTGGAGTGAACGTCTACACACCGCAAATGATTATTGATGGCGCTGCCCAGTGCAACGGGAGCGATGTGCGTTCAGCCAGTCGCGCTCTTGCCCAGGCGCGCGATCATTCCAAGATCGGTGTTCGAATCTCTCGCGCTTCTCTGGAGGATTCGACCACGCTGAGAGCTCGCGTCGAAACTGATCCCCTACCAAGATCATCACACGGTCACAAAGCCAATATCTACGTCGTAGTGGCTCTTGATCACGCAGAGTCGCAGGTCCTCGGAGGTGAGAACAAGGGCCGCCGCATTAATCATGTCGCCGTGGCGGAAAGGGTCAACAGGATCGGATGTAGAGGTGCAATTGAAGCTCAAGCCTGCTGCCCAGCCCTCTGGTTTGCGTTTGGTCGCGTTCGTACAGGAATCGGATGGCGAGGTACTAGGGATTTCGCTAGCCGAAGTTTCAGGGAGCGAAGAGCGATAAGAACCCATTTCAAAGAAGGAAGCGGCGCAGCTGGATCACTGAGCCGCTAAACGAACAAAGGAGAAAAACATGCAGCAAAAAACGGAAACGAGGGCCCGGTTCGCGACTTGTTCGACGACGCGCTTGCCGTGGTTAAAACTGTGGCTTGCAACGCTGTGTTTAGCGGCGCTGATGGTTACATTGGCCAATGCACAGGGCGTCAGCGGAAATCTTATGGGTACAGTAGTCGACTCGACGGGTGCTGCTGTGACCAAGGCGACCGTCGACGCCACCAATGTCGGAACCAATGTAACAATCTCCGTCAAGACATCCGGCACAGGCGAGTACCGCTTCGACAATCTTCAAGTTGCCACTTACAAGATTACAGTCAAGGCTCCCGGCTTCAAAACCATCGTGCAGCAGGTAGACGTGTTGCTCAATCGCACGGGCACCTTGAATATCTCGCTGGCGCTGGGAGCGGCGACGGAAACGGTAGAGGTTTCCGGGGTCGCGACCACTCTCGACACGAGTTCAGCGCAGCTTGAGTCGACTTACAACGATCGCCTTTCCCAAGACCTGGGACTGACTTCGGCGGGAGGAGTCGGAGGTGGAGTGGCGAATCTTTCGCTGCTGAGCCCAGGAGTTACCAACTCCAGCGGAATGGGGCTTGGCATGGGCCCGTCCGTGGGTGGTCAGCGCCCTCGTGACAACAATTTCACCATCGAAGGCGTCGACAATAACAACAAGACGGTGACCGGCGCTCTGGTGACGGTTCCTCCAGATGCAGTCGAAAATTTCACGTTACTGGCTAACCAGTTCAACGCGGATTTCGGACACTCTTCGGGCGGCCAGTTCAATACGGTCGTAAAGAGCGGCACGAACAGCTATCACGGATCACTGTACGAGTATTTCAGGAATCGAAACCTGAATGCGGTGGACAATACCTTCGTGATTCAGGGCCTGACCCATAATCCGCGCTACGACAGCAACCGCTATGGGGCAACGTTCGGCGGCCCAATTCTGAAGAACAAGCTGTTCTTCTTCTCCAACTTCGAGCGGCAACCGGTGGGACTGGTCGGCGCCAGCGGAGGCGCGGTCGACACGCCCACAACGGCAGGCTTAGCTGCCATCGCCGCCGACCCGAACCTGAGTGCCACGAACTACGGCATTTTCAAGCAGTATGTGCCGCTCGCCTCGTCGGGAACCTCCTGCATTCCGTACAACGGCACCAGTAATGGCGTGACCTTCTCGTCATTCAAATCTCCGGCCAACGGTTCGTGTGCCGCGGGATCGGTAGAGGTAGGCGCGGTTTCAATCGTGCCACCGGCGTGGGAGAACTTCGAGAATTTCGTGCAGAGCGTTGACTACAACATTTCCGACCGTGATCAGATCCGCGGGCGCTTCATCTACAACAAGCTCGATCAGATCGATACCAACGCGCAGTTGCCGGCTTTCTATGAACCGCTGCCATTTCGTTTCGACCTGTTCAATTTCGGCGAATACCATACGTTCAAGCCCACGGTGATCAACGAATTTCGCTTCGGCTTCAACCGTTTTGCCTCGACGACGCCCGCAGGAAACTTCAAATATCCGGGCCTAGATGCCTTTCCCAACATTACAATGTTCGATCTGGGAGCGGGTTTGATTCTCGGACCGGATCCGAACGCACCCCAGTTTACTTACCAGAATTTCTATCAGTTTGTAGACAACCTGAGTTGGAACCGGGGAAACCACAACCTGAAATTCGGAGCCGAGTATCGTTGGTACATTTCACCGCAGAGCTTCACCCAGCGTTCGCGCGGCGACTATGAATACAACTCGACGCAGCTCTACCTGGAAGATTTTTCGCCCGACAACTTTGGCCAGCGTAGTTCAGGTTCAGTTACCTATTACGGAAATCAGTCGGCGATCTACTGGTACGTGAACGACACCTGGAAGGCAACGCACAACTTGAGCCTGAATCTGGGTCTGCGTTACGAGTACACGACCAATCCGCTCAGCGAGAACAACCAGGCTCTCAACAGCATCGCCAACACTCCAAGCTTGATTGTTCCCCAAGTCAACCAGCCTCTGATTTTCAACAAGCCGCAGGCTCCCAAGAATAACTGGGCTCCTAGAATCGGATTCGCTTACTCACCCGGTGACAGCGGAACGACTTCGATTCGCGGTGGTTTCGGCATCGCCTACGACGTGCTCTACGACAACATCGGTATTCTGTCGGAGCCACCCCAGATCGGCGCTACTTTCAACGTGAACCCGGGCAGTGTGAAGCCCGGATTCTTTGCCGGCGGTGCGTTGCCGGGTGGCGGCAGCGGCATCACCACGCTTACGCAAGCTGAAGCTCTGGCAAACACTTCGACATGGATTCCACCCAACACCAAGTTGCCCTATTCGCTGAACTGGAATCTCGGCGTGCAACACTCCTTCGGTAAAGACTACACCGCTGAAGTCCGGTACGTGGGCACGCGGGGAAACCACCTCGACGTGCAGAACATTATCAACCTGCAGTCGCTGGTGAGTCCGTCCGCATTTCTCCCTACGTACCTGCAGGCGCCGACGCAGGCAGCCTTGAACTCTCTGCCCTTGACGCTGTGCAGTCCAACTCCCGCGCCCGTATCCGGGTGTACCGGCGGTTTACAGGCGGGGAATCCTGAAGTTGCTGCTTACGCAAACGCCGGTTTTGGAAATCTCATCACCGCGTTTCTCCCCATTGGCTGGTCCACATACCATGGACTTCAAACCAGCCTCAACCGCCGATTTTCAAATGGCTTGACCTTCCAGGCGTCCTACACATTCAGCCGCACGATCGATAACAGCACGGCGGATTTCCACTCTACCGATCTCACGCCGCGCCGGCAGCAGGACTTCCAAAACCTGGCAGCAGACAAAGCCGTCTCGGCTCTGTCTCGCACTAACCGCCTCACCCTGGCAGCGGTCTACGATTTCCAGCCCTTCAAGAGTTCGGGATGGACGATGAAAAATCTCGTGGGCAACTGGTCATTTACTCCGGTTTACACGTACGAGTCTCCGGAATGGGTGACTGTGCAGTCGAATCTGGATTCGAATCTGAACATCGATTCGGCCGGCGACCGCGCGATCCTCAATCCCTCCGGCGTACCCGGGACAGGGTCAGGCGTGACTCCACTGACGAACAGCGCCGGGGATACCGTGGCTTATCTAGCCAAGAACCCTAGCGCACAGTACATCACCGCTGGGCTCGGCGCTCTGGCGACGCAGGGTCGTAACACGCTCGCCTCGCGTCCGACCAACAATATGGATCTGGGGCTGTTCAAAGACATAGCTCTGACGGAAAAATACAAGTTCCGCGTGGGGGCCCAGTTCGCAAACATACTTAACCACCCTCAGTTCCTGCCCAACAGCTTCCCGGGTCAGGGACTCGGGGTAAACGATGTCAGTTCGTTCTCTACAGTGGGGTCAACCTACAAGAGCTACGTCAACCCTGCGAACGCGAACTTTAATGTTCCTCAATCCGTGTTCAGCAGCAATGCGAGGACAATTACCGTCATAGCAAAATTTACGTTCTAGAGAGAACATACCGGCCAAGTCCGTGTGTTCCCATCTTGCTCGGTGGTCACGACTCTGCAACGGGGCGTGACCACCTGCAAGTGGCTAAGTTCAGTGAGATCGCAGTAGAGCGTGTGTATAGCTACATCATCACAACGGAAGGGCGGCGCTCCTCGTGCGCAGTAGCTGACTAGGTTGTCGGCTACTGCGATTAACTCAAGTTTTACCAACTAGTGTCGCTGGTCCCAACCTTGCACACGCGGCCACCAACGCCTTACGTTCCGAGAATATTCTTCGTACTCCGTCCCAAACTTCTTGCGCAATGTCGGCTCTTCATAGAAGAGGACAAACAGGTGTACGGCAAAAGCGACGGCGACCACCGCGGCAATCGCTTCTGGGTTGGGGTGTCCGAACACAATCCACAGTCCAATCCACCCTGCCGCGAAGCCCACGTACATGGGGTTGCGAACGTGGCGGTAAAACCCCACTACCACAAGCTGCTTCGGCGGAACCATTGGGGCAGGTGTGCCGTGTCCCGTCCACCCGAAGTCCCAGACACAGCGCAGGGCGACAGCGAATCCGAGCACCGAAGGAAGCGCAGCCAGCCATCGC
>Ga0075017_100000921_pt1 | contig 17421 bp, 11 predicted proteins | sample AleBraG_ABR_2012_FD_71475 | JGI IMG/M metagenome (GOLD analysis project Ga0075017, IMG submission 71475) | Freshwater sediment microbial communities in response to fracking from Pennsylvania, USA - Alex Branch Run_MetaG_ABR_2012 | ecosystem: Environmental > Aquatic > Freshwater > Creek >... | reverse complement strand
GGTCATGCAGAGGACGCACTTCGATTTCACGGGAGTCTGGTTGCTTCTCTACTTTTTCCGAAGACGAATGGGACGGACACGCTAACTAGATCAGGTACCCTTCCGATGTGCGAAATCCCGCGTGAAGTAAAAGACCCCGAGAAAATTGTAAGAGTCCTTCTTGAGGACCACTTGAACGATTCAGGAACAGCTATCAAGCCCCGTGCCTTTCGTTCAAAAATTGATGAAGTCTCGGTGATTAGGGCTGATTATAGGGACGCTAACTTTTGCAAGGAGAAAGCCAAGGAATTAGAGGCAACGGCCCCGAGTAAATATGTTGGATTGGCCGTCCTCGTTGTCGGCTCAGTAAGAAAGGTAGGTTCTGAAGTCTACGATTCCCGAGAAATCTATTGTGGTCACGCCCACATAAGCCACAATATTCCCGCAGCAGCCCCCAACGAACCTCCTTCAGCTTCTCAACTCAAAGAGCTTGATGAACGAACCAAACTCTTGAGAGATATGGCTCAGTTTCACAAAGACCCTGATCCCACCACGTCCTCTTGGACCGGAACGCAGTTTTAGCTTCGGCTGCTTAAAACCGCACCGCGCCTGACTTGATAAGCAGGACGATTCCCGCATAGCCGAGAACGAAAATGAAGAACTGTACGAGGTAGCTCGATCTGCGCCCGAAAACCAGATGGCTCAGGATCAGGCACCACAAATCGGCGCAGAAGGGAGCCAAGATGCAGAAGGCAATCTTCATGAGGAGGCGCTCGTCCGTGGAGCCCCACAGCCAAGCTGCTCCGCAGAAGAACGGCAACGTCAGCGTGAATCCAACCAGCACCACGAAGTTGATCAAGCTCCGAATCACTGTTTTCTCTCCTTCAGTTATCGGCGCTCCGTCGTAGAAAGCAGTTTTCCGGTCGGCTCTTCTTGGCCACAAAGGGGACACCGCTTAAGAAGTCCGTAGCTGGTCAAGGTCACGAGCGGGTGTGATTCGCACACAGTTGCGTACAGATTTCTTTCTCGCCTGACGCTCGCGACGAAGTGAAGAAATTGCCCGGAGCCTTGATGCAAGTTCGCATCAAGCATTCGCCTTCTTGCCTGCCTCTACGGCCAACTTCAGGGTCTTCTTGCTGACCCTGTGTGGCAACTTCACCAGCTTACCCTCGGGGTTGCGGTAGCCCCGGTGCATCCGAGTCAGGACAACTCGCAGAGCATGGTAGGGGTCTTTGCCTTCGCCAACCCGCCCAATCGCTTTAGCAATCTCGGCGATTGTCTTTCCCTTGGCCCACATTCGTCCGACTTTTTCATACGGAAAAGGACGGCGCTGTGCACCTTTGCGTTTCTTCTTGAGCACCTGCTTTAATGCTGGCTTTGTCTTTTTCATACATTCGCTCCGTTGTATTTAGCGCAGGCATCAGTCATCGTCCGAATTGCAGTGTCGAGGGGCATTCAGTGGAAATGGTAACGCTCGTCTCAGGTAGGATGGCTGATGAAGGCTGTATCGTTAGCTCTGCAAGGCAGGTAGCTACCATAACCTCAGTATACAGAGGCCAAAGGGGAATCAGCTACTTTAACAGGCTAGTTTAAGCGATAGGCTGATATTAAACAGGCTCAATGGCCATGCCTGACTAACTGCCTTGGGCTTTCCGTTTTGCCCACGCAGCCTTGACCCGGCGTGACATAGCCTCACGCTGTTCTTTTGTGTACGCGCGGCCCTTTTTCTTAGGCATTCTCTTGGAGGCTGCCTTAATGGAGGGTTTTCTGCCCGGCCCATAGTGCTTCTGCACGATGCGAGTCAGACCCCGAATACTTGCTTCGATCTCAGCCTTTTCTTCTTCAAGCTTTTTCAGCAAGTCACCGATTTCGACTTTGGCCATAAGTTTCCTTTCTGCGAGTGGTTGTAGCAAATAGTTTGGCGTGAAGTTAGACCATAAGCACTCCGTGGCTGTCGGGGTCTTACCGCCAGTGTGGTTAGCGTTCATCATCGCCTTCGGAACTCTGACCCGGATCGGTTCGCCAAGTGGCGCATAGACAGGATTTTCGTATTCCGACAGCACAAACTTGAACCGGGCCTTTAAGAGGAGACTGACCAACTCTTCGTGATCGAGGCTTTTGTCGGTATAGGTTTTTACATTGCAGCCCTTGTACGGCGGATCAAGATACACAATGTCGTTCGGCCCACATTCGGCGAGAACCTTACGGTAATCCCAAGCGGTGAGCCTCGGACGCTTCTCTAACATGAGCCAGCGTGCCCAAACTAAGTTCCGCTCATATCCCTTGCGGGAAACACCGCCGTTCTTATCGCTTTTGCGCCCAGCTTGTGCATAGCTACCGCCGGAAAATGTCAGATAGCCCTCCAACAACGGAGCAGGCTGTGCAGGATGCGCGGCTCTAGTGCCCGGCGAATGACGGATCGTCACATATCCCTCACGGCCTACACAGTGTCCCTCGGCATCGGGCACAACCATGTCCCTGTGGAAGTCTTGTACTGGCACCCAACTTAGCGGCACTCTCTCGTACTCACCGGGGCTCCCAATACAGGTTTTCATGCGCTTTTTCATAGTCCCGTGAAGTTGAGGGCCATTGCGTTCTGCCACAGAGTACATGTCTGAATGCCTAATGCCATCAAAGAAGTCATACGTTCCCACAGCATTTATCCAGTGCCTTCGGTATTTGAGCAGCGTCATCACCGCCCAACTGATTGCTCCTCGCCCAGCGAAAGCATCGACAAAGCGAGTCCCCGTTGATGGCATTAGGCTAACTATGAATCTGGCCATCTTGGACTTGCTTCCCGGATAAGCAAACTGGGGGACGTGCGGCGTTTCACGGGCAGGAGGAAGGAGGACGGCCGGCCTTGGCAACAAGACGTATGGCATTTCATCCAACAGGATGAAGGATGAGGCCTGATATTGGCCAGAACAATGTGAGCGTTAGGTGTGGCTCTAAGTAACAGCCTTGAACGATTGTGCTGGAAGGCTTATACGTCGGAGCCTGAACGGATGGATACGTTTAGAACACGTGCCCTACCGACTTGAAGTATCGACTAGAATCCAAGAACCAATTGCAGTTCTTCTCGGGTGAATGGTGCAGGCAGTGCCTCAAACTTATAGCCCTGCGCCCTTAAATCGCTCATTACCCCCGGTGCGACGGTTTCAGAGATGAGCACAATCTTCGTCTTGGGAGAGAGTTCTAGCAGTTTGATCGCCGCTTCAACACCCCCCATATTTGGCATGACAACGCCCAGCAGAGCAAAATCTGGCCGAACCTCTGCTCCACGCCGAACAGCATCCAAGCCTGTATGCTCGATGAAAACATCGAAGGCCAAATCTACGAGAAGTGCCTCTAAGTACTTCCCGAGCGAAGGTTCATCTTCCCCAATCAAAACGCTGCGTCGTTTGTTCATTTCCTGAATCTCTTTTTCGTTGGCCTGCTAATTCGTAGCAGACGCACAACACTACTGAGAACGGTATTTCTTTTTTGAGTCCAATTGAGTCCAACTTAGTCGGTATCTGGCGGCCGTTTCGGTGGGTTAAAGTATGCCGAATCAGCGTCTTAGTTTGGATTTTTGAATCGGTTAACAGCCGAATGCTCTACCGTTGAGCTACCGGGGATCCGTACAGGCAGGATCAAACACTGCTCACATGAGTCTAGCGGCAGCACAATCTTGTGTCAACGCAGGTAAATTCGGTCACCCTGGCCTCTGCCACGCAGCAATTGCAATCGAAAGAGCAATCGCGGACAGCTGTTTTGCTCTAAGCGCCATCTAATTTGTTTGCCCCGGCCCGGTGGCGTACACTGAATAATTCGCTGTTGCGTCTTAATTGTTATTGAGGCCTTCTTTGACCATGGTTAAACAAAGCCGTTCGTTAAATTCCCTTCGCTTGTTGGGACTTCTCTACCTCCTGGCTCCGGCTACTGCCAGAATCGCACTGGCCAATCCGCCGGACGCGCCTGCAAAGCCATCGCCAGTCTTGGCAGCGTTGCAGACCGAGCTTAATCGCTCTCTCACCACCTTCAGCACCAAGGATCCGGTCGCCTATTTTCTTGGTTACACCGTCACCGACACCCAGCGCGTGGATGTCTCCGGCTCGAATGGAGCTCTTCTGAACAGTAATGAAGGGCGCAACAGGTGGCTTGAAGTCTCTGTCCGCGTAAATAACCGCGATGTGGATAACACTCACAAGGTCGGTGAACGCCAGATGCCCAGCGGCGGACCCGGCGAGCCCGTGCCCATTGATGATGACGCCGATGTGTTGCGTCGCGCTCTCTGGCTTGAAACGGACAAGCAATACCGCGCTGCCTCCGAAGCTTGGATCAAGATCAAGACTGGTAAGGAAGTGAAAGCAGAGACCGCCGAGGGACGCGCTCCAGATTTCTCGGTCGAGGATCCTCGTCATTACATCGGTCCGATCGTGAGCATTTCCATTGACCGAAAGCCGTGGGAGGAAAAAGTCCGCTCTTACACCCGTGCTTTCCGCGATTCGGCGGCCATCATTAATTCCATTGTCACCTTTTCTGCGCAGGCACAGAACATTTCCCAAGTGACAAGCGAGGGCACCGAACTACAGTTTGGGCAGATCCGCTACCGGCTGGAACTCTTTATTCAGGGTAAAGCTCCCGATGGAATGGACATCGACCGCTACTTTAATTTTGACTGGGTTGATACAAAGGATGCTCCGGACAACAAGGCCGTTTTCGCCGCCGAGGCCACCATGCGCAGAGAACTAGAGAGCCTTGTCGCGGCGCCGATCAATGACCCGAGTGTTGGCCCAGCACTCCTCACCGGCCGTGCTGCTGCCGTTTTCTTCCACGAAGTTTTCGGCCACCGCGCCGAAGGGCACCGCCAAAAGGATGTCACCGAAGGCCAGACTTTTTCGAAAAAGGTCGGCGAGGAGATTCTTCCAGAGTTCCTCAGCATTGTGGATGACACGACGATGAAAAAGCTGGGCAAGCAGGATCTGCTAGGCTACTACCAGTTTGACGACGAGGGTGTTGCCGCGCAGCGAGTCAATCTGGTGGATCATGGCGTTTTGAAAAACTTCGAAATGTCACGTTCGCCGCTTGTCGGTTTTCCCCATTCAAATGGTCACGGACGCCGCCAGCTTGGTGCAACGCCCGTCTCGCGCCAGGGGAATCTGATTGTGCAGAGCAGCAAGACCGTCACCAACGCCGAGCTCCGCGCCAAACTGATCGAACTCATCAAAGCGCAGGGCAAGCCCTTTGGGCTGCTCATTGACGACATCGCCGGTGGCTTCACCTTTACTGGCCGCGGCCAGCCGCAGGCGTTTCAGGTTTTGCCGCTTGTCGTTTACAAAGTTTTTCCTGACGGCCGGCCTGACGAACTGGTTCGCGGGGTAGACATCGTGGGCACCCCGCTCGCCGCGCTAACAAAGATTGTGGCCACTGGCGATACTCCGGAGGTTTTCAACGGCTACTGCGGCGCCGAGTCAGGTTCGGTTCCGGTTTCCGCCGCTTCTCCCGCAATTCTTACTTCGGAATTGGAAGTGCAGAAAAAAGAAAGTTCCACGGACCGGCCTCCCATCTTGCCGCCTCCAGCGCACGACACGGAAAAGACGGGAGGGCAACGGTAATGCGCGCGATCCGGCTTTCAATTTTTGCATTCTTACTTGGTGCGGTCTGCACAGTGACCGCGCAGAGTGCCACTGCCCAGCAAGATAAGGATCAAACGCTCCGCGCCATGCGCGATGAAATGGCGCGAGCTAAAGCGCGGCTCGAATTGATGATTCCGGGCACGGAACAGCCCGTCCGCCCTTACTACATCGAATACCGCCTTCTCGATCTGGACGTCCGTGAAGTGCTCGCTGAATTTGGCGCTCTTCTTACTAGCACACATACCCAAAACCGCATCATGAATGTCGTTGCTCGAGTCGGGAGTTACAAGCTCGACAATTCCAATTTTGTCGGTGAAGAAGGTTTCCGTGGTTTCATTGGGCCAACTGGGACCGTGGGCATTGACCGTGATTACGATTCGCTTCGCCAGGATTTGTGGATCGCCACCGATCAGGCATTCAAGGAAGCCGTGGAAACCTTTTCTCGCAAACAGGCTTACCTCAGCAGTCTCGCTCGCCAGTCAGACATAGACGATTTCACCAAAGCGGTACCCACGCAGGTTGTTGAACCGCTCGAATCACCTGACTGGACCTCCCGCAATTGGGATCAGGAGGCACGCCAAGTCTCTTCCGAGCTTCGGGCCTACCCGGAGCTCCGCGAGTCACGCGTAACTTATTACCTCGTCTACGCTACTGAGTATCTGCTCACCAGCGAAGGCACTGAAATTCGCCAGAACCGCCATTTTGCCGCCATCGAAGCGGGCATGAACGCACTTGCTGACGACGGCGTTCCTCTCAGTCACCTTTATTCCAGCTACTCCTCGCGTCCCGCTGACCTCCCGAATGTGGATTCAGTTCGCAAGGGCCTGCGAGTTGCGGCGACCGAGCTGATGGCTCTTCGCGCCGCGCCCAATGCGCAAGACTACACCGGTCCTGTGCTTTTCGAGCCTCGCGCAGCTGCATCTCTGCTTGCACAGGTAGTTGGCCCCGCGGCAAATGGCGCGCGTCCGCCAATTTCGTTTAGTCCCGTCATGGAGCAGATGCTTAGTGGATTGGGAGGGAAAAGCGATTGGCTTGGCAGAATTGGTTCGCGTGTTTTGCCGTCCAGCGTCACATTGGTGGATGACCCCACCACTAACGAATTTGGAAAGACTCCGCTGTTCGGCGCCTATTCGGCCGATGATGAAGGAGTTCGCGCGGAAAAGGTCACACTGGTGGAGAACGGCATTCTGAAAAGCGAACTCATGTCCCGCCGGCCAGGTCCAGATTTCAACGGAACCAACGGTCATGGCCGCGCCGCTTTCCTAAATGATGCCAAACCGACGCTGAGTAATTTGATCTTCACCTCGAGCGACGCGCTTTCTCCCGAGGAGATGAAAAAGAAGTTTCTCGAACTCTGCCGTGCGGAAAAGCGCTCCGACCGCGAACAGTTTTGTCTTGTCGTTCGTCAAATGGACAATCCGGCCTTGAGCCTGTTGCATCAGGAGGATTTTTCGGAACTCCTCGCAAGTTTCGGCGGCGGCGCCGGAACTGGAGATCGCTTGCCTCTTGTCGTCTACCGCCTTTATCCCGAAAGCGCTAGGGAAGAGTTGGTCCGTGGGGCCCGCATCACTGGCTTGAACACGCGCGCTCTGCGGAATGTTGCCGCAATCGGCAACGATAATTTTGTCTTCAACTACATGCAGAGTCAGATTAATGGATTCCCTGGCACCGCACTCGGAGCGTTTGGGTCAGCGCAGAGCGGCCTTCCTGCTTCTGTGGTCGCTCCCTCTCTTTTGTTTGAAGAACTCGAGGTGCGCGGCGCGCGAGGCGAGGCCAAACGTCTCCCCTTGCTTCCCCCACCTCCCATGAGTCCTTCCAACTGAAGGCGTGTTTTGCGCGAGGGCTTGCCATGAGCGAACTCACCCGGCGTGGACTGATTTACGGTGCGGCGACCGTAGCCAGCTACGGCCTCCTCAATGGCGTGGAGCGGCTTTGCATTTCGGCTTTTGCCAGTGATCCTCCGCCCGACGATGATGCCGGACCAGTCCGCATTGCTCTTTTCTCAGACGAGCGGAAAAGTCTTGGCATTACGACCCGGCCAAAAGTGCGAAAAACCAGCTCAGAATGGAAAAAGCAGCTCACTCCGCTGCAATACGACATCACCCGTCGCGTCGCCACGGAATTTGCCTTTTCCGGCGCCTTGCACGATGAACACCGCAATGGCCTCTACCGCTGCGTGGCCTGCGATAGTGCGCTATTCGACTCAAACGCTAAGTTTGACTCCGGCACGGGATGGCCCAGTTTTTGGGAACCTATCGCCAGGGAAAATGTAAAGGAGAAAAAGGATTTCAGCGCTGGCGTCCTCAGGATTGAGGTGAAATGCACCCTCTGCGACGCACATCTGGGCCACGTCTTTGGCGATGGGCCGGAGCCCACAGGCCTTCGCTATTGCATGAATTCCGCTGCCCTCCGTTTCCTTCCTCAAGGCTAACGTTATACAAGAGTCTCGCAGCAAGCAACCATCCATGATTCATGTCACTGGCGTAATTGAGGTAGTCTAGTCGGGCATGTCCACTCTCCCGAGAGTTGAGGAAGGTCGCGAAAAGAAGCGTGCCGCGCTTCTCAGCGTTGCTTCCGCTTTGCTTCTTGTTTCGCTGAAGACGTTCCTGGTTGTCAGGACTGGAAGCCTCGGCGTGCTCTCCGAAGCTCTTCACTCCGGTCTGGATCTCATCGCTGCGATCATCACTTTTCTCTCCGTCCGCTATTCAGCCCAGCCGGCCGACGAGCGACACCCCTATGGCCACGGAAAATTCGAGAATTTCTCCGCTTTCGTGGAGACCGGTTTGCTTGCGCTGACCGCCCTCTACATTATTTACGAAGCTTTCCACCGGCTGTTCTTTCATAGCGTGCACCTCCAGCCCAGCCTCACCGCCATTTTCGCTCTTTTCGTCGCCTTGGTGATCGATTTGACGCGCGCCCGCGCCCTCATTCGCGTGGCTCGCAAGTATTCCAGCGAGGCGCTGGAAGCTGACGCGCTCCACTTTTCCACCGATGTATGGAGCACCCTTGTCGTAATCGCGGGCATCGGCCTTGCCTGGGCTGGCGAAACGTGGAATCTTTCTTTCCTCGTCTACGCTGACGCCATTGCCGCTCTGGTCGTTGCAGCTGTAATTTTGTGGGTAGGGACGCAATTGGGAAAGCGCACTCTTGATGCTCTCCTTGACGCTGCACCTGCCGGGCTTCAGCGGGAAATTGCGGCAGCGGTGGGCCGGATGGAGGGCGTCCTCGATGTGGATCGCATCCGCGTCCGCCGCGCTGGAAATCAATATTTTGTCGACGCCACTGTGAGCGTTCCCAGGGCATCGAGCATCGAACAAGTCCACGTTCTCACTGACGCCATTGAAAAGCGCATCGGCGAAATCGTTCCCTCAGACGTCATGGTGCACGCTGAACCCCGCGCACCGCAAGGCGAGCATCTATTCGAAGCGATCCGCGTGCTGGCTCAGAACATGGGATTGGCCATCCACGAACTGCACGCTGTTCAGCAGGATGGCCAACTCTTTGTCGAACTTCACCTCGAAGTGGACGAAAACCTCAGCCTTCGCGAAGCACATCGTCAGGCCACTGCACTCGAAGAAAAGATCCGTGAATTGCGTGAAGAACAGATTGAAGTAAATATTCACATCGAACCGCTTGGCCGGAATATTGCAACGCCGGAGGGCGAACTGGGTGGAATGAGTAAGCTCTCGTTGGCGATTGAGAGATTTCTCAATGCTTTGGCTCCGGAGTTTTCAGAGCTCGTCAACTGCCACGATGTGCGCGTGCGCAGAGTCGAGCACCGGGTTCTTGTCTCCTGCCATTGCGCTATGAAAAGTGAATTGCCAATCACGCAAATTCATGATGTGACGGCCGCCCTCGAAGGCCGGGTCCGCGAAAAATTCCCACAAATCTACCGCGTCACGATTCACCCGGAACCGCTGGAAGAGTAGAGTTCCCGCGCGCACACGCTGGACAAAGTTCAGCTCACAGCTGCTCGCGCAAGCCCGCTCTTGCGTCTTGCAGCGTGCGAGGCGACAAACGCTAGAATGATCGGATAGCAGACCAGCACGTACCTCGGCTCCGGTGTTTCCAGCGTCGTCAAAAATGCCGTTCTCAGCAAGATGTACAAACCCAACGTGACCATCACTGGCCGCACCGCTGCGCTCCACTGCCACATTCTCCAAGCTCCGAAAGCCGCTAAACCAACATATAAAATGTTCAGCAAGAAAAGACCCGCAGTCGCCTGGAGGTCCACGGGATCGTCCTCCCACATTTGCGCCATTGGAAACACATTTCCAGAAACAGGAAGCAGTTCGATTCTTGGTGTGAACCACAAACTCACCGCTCGCTGGGCGGGGATATAGAAAAATGTTCTCAACCGGTGCCTGCGGCTGCGTTCACGAGCCAATCGGCCAAACCCATCATCCTCCTCTTTTGTCAAATTCAAATCTTCGTTGTACTGTTCCAGAATAAGAGCTACGCGTTCCTTTTCTTCTTGGGTGTCGAACGCTCTTGCCGGGAGCGAATCTACATCGATAGCTTCACTGTTCAATTTCCAAGGCGCAAGGTAGCAGTCCTTTACCCTGTACAACCAGCTCTTTTCCCAGGCCATAAAACCGTACGGCACCAATTCGCCTGGCAGGTTCGAATTCTTGGGCGCCAAAAACTGTACTTCGTGCAGCGTAATTGCATTTCTCACCGCCCACGGTGAAAGCGGAATCAAGCAAGCCAGACCCGAATAAGCTGCGATGCGCACCAGGTCCTTGATCTTCTGTTGAGGCAAAAGCACCAGCGCGCATCCGATCCACGCCGACAACATCAACAGGGGAGTTTCTGGGCGAAACAGCGTCGCAATTCCAACCGTCAAGCCAAAAAGACCCGCCCACCACTTGATATCCAGTATCCGCAGCCACGGCCACTGTTCCGCGACCGAAGACTGTTCGCGCGCAATATGCACAAGCCCCACCATGAAAACCAATGCAAACGCTGTCAAGCAGATCGCGAAAGATTCCGTCAGCAGAACTGCCGTGTAGTTCGCCGTAAATGGACACAAAGCAGCCAGCCACAGCCCCACAAGGAAGACCCGGTTGGTATTTGTTGAACGATCCGCCAGAAAGACGAGCGCAGCCGCAAGCGCTGCAATTCCCACACACCCCGCAAGATCTACGACGATCTGCCCGAGCATCGCCCAAAGGCGCACTCCGTCCCCTGTCTTTCCGGTAAGCCAGTAAACGATGGCGAGGTAAGCCGGATAGGCGGGCATCCTCACGTCCACTGGCGCGAGCGCGCCATCCACGTTCATAGCGTAAGAATGGTGTTTCAGCCAGTTCGCAGCAATCTGTTCATAAAGAACAGTATCGCCCGAGCTTCCGGGAATCTTCAGGACGAAGAACAGCCGAAGGCACAATCCCGCTGCCAGGGCGACAATTGGATTCGAGAAAACTCGCTTCATTCGTGTCACGCATCTTACAATAGAGCAGACCGATTCGCGCAGACGGAGTCAGCCCGCCCTGAATGTCCGCTGCCCGCCGATTTCACGGGTCGATGGAATAAATGAAGCAGCGCAGACCAATTTTCTACGATGCCCAGCGTGTGCGTTGGCGCCGCACTCGCCGAATTCTTGAGGTAAGCGGCGCACTCCTCACTCTATTGCTCGCCTATTTTTTCGTCACGGTTGCCGCCAGGGTGGAACTTCCGTCTGGTTTTCTTTTGGCCACCAAGCCTTTATACCGCGCTCTGAAAGGCAAAAAAAAACCTGCTCAAGGGCGCGAAGGCCGTCACCGGCGTGTTGCAAATATCGGCTCGATACCCGCGGCCTACGACCCTGTGCGCGCGGCTTTCTTCGTCAGCTGGGATCCGAACAGCTTCGCCTCGCTCAAGAAGCACTACAAAGACGTTGACCTTCTCATCCCGGAGCAACTCCACGCAGTCACTCCAGACGGGGCGCTTACCGTAGTGGATTACCAGCGCGGTCAGGATGTTGTGAAAACCACTCCCGCTGAAGCAATCGCACTGCTTCGGGATGACAAACTTCACCAATGGATGAAGTCTTTCACTCCTCCAATCGAACTTCCAACGATGGGTCTCATCAATAATTACGACGGCACCGTTTGGCGCGTCACTGAAATGGTTCAGATGCTGGAGAGTCCTTCCGCCCGCCTCAATCTGGTTCGAGACGTCGTCGAGTACGCCAAGCAATCCCGCGAAGCGGGCATCGTCGTTGACTTCGAGGAAGTCCCCGACGCCAGCCAGGCGCAATTCCGCACATTCATCGGCGCTCTGGCCCCCGCGCTTCACTCGGCCGGTTTGAAGCTAATGATCGCTCTTCCTGCCCGTGACGATGCCTACGATTATGCATTTTTCGGAAAGCAGTGCGATGCAATCGTCTTGATGAATTACGACCAGCACTGGCTTACCTCAGCTCCCGGCCCCATCGCATCGCAGGATTGGTTCGTTGAGAATATTCGGCAGGTTCTTGAAGTTGTTCCGCCGCGGAAAGTCATCATGGGCATTGCGAACTATGCCTACGACTGGTCCCTGGCTCCCAAAAAACAGCCGGAAGCAGCCGCTGAGTTTTCCATTCAGGAAGCGCTGTTGCACGCTTATGAATCTGAGTCTGACGTCCAATTCGACGACGCCTCGCTCAATCCTCACTACTCCTATTACGACGAACACAACCACGTGCATCAGGTTTGGATGCTCGATGCCGTCACCGCATACAATGAACTACGCGCGAGTGAACGCGCGGGAGTGCAAGGCACCGCTCTTTGGCGGCTCGGCTCTTCGGATTCCTCTCTCTGGCCCATTTGGGATGCGACTCGGCCCGACGATGCAATCCGCGAAAAACTCACCGATCTTCCCCCTGGACCAGACCTGATCCTGGAAGGCGAAGGAGACTTCTGGCACATTGCCGACACTCCTAAGAACGGCAAGCGCTCGTTCAAATATGATTCCGCCGCCGACCTCTTTACCGACGAATCGTATGACGAGTTCCCCCTTTCCTATGACATCGATCAAATTGGCGGCGCTAAAAAGAAAATCGCCCTTTCCTTCGACGATGGCCCGGACCCCAAATGGACTTCCAAAATCCTCGACGTTTTGAAAGCGAAAAAAGCACCCGCTGTGTTTTTCGTAATCGGAGACATGGCCAATCAGAGACCCGACCTCCTGAAACGCGAGTATGCTGAAGGCCACGAGATCGGGAATCATACTTTCACTCATCCCAAATTTGACGAAATCTCTCCGATGCAGGTTCGTTGGGAGCTCAACCTTACCCAGCGCCTGATCGAGAGCACTGTCGGTGTAAAATCCATTCTCTTCCGTCCTCCCTATGGCATAGACCACCAGCCCGAATACGCGGAAGAAGTTTCTCACCTGCCATATCCTCAGGAGCTCGGTTACCTGATCGTTGGCCAGCGCATCGATCCGGACGACTGGATGCAGCGGGACGGAAAAAACATCCCCGCCGCCGAAATTGTCGCCAGTGTTCTCCGCCAAGCGGACCGCAGTGGGAACATCGTCCTGCTGCATGACGGCGGCGGCGACCGCAGTCAGACCTTGCTTGCACTTCCTCAAATTATTGACTCGCTTCGCGCAAAGGACTTTCAGGTCGTCCCTGTTTCTGAGCTCATCGGCAAGACTCGCGCGGAAGTCATGCTGCCTCTCGGTCCTGAGGAACATCTGGCGGCCAGCGCCGACGGCATTATTTTTTCTGTTTTCCAGTGGTTCCGCTTTTTCATCGGAACCGTATTCGTGCTGGGCATCTTTCTAGTCAGCGGCCGCGCTTTGATCGTTGGTTTGCTCGCCGTAATTGAAAAGCTCCGCCCGGATCACGCTCAATTGCCCGTTCCTCCCCCTTCGGTCACCGTACTCATCCCCGCGCACAACGAAGAAAACGTCATCGTTCAAACCGTTTCTTCTGTGCTCGAGTCCGACTACAACGATATTCACGTCATCGTCGTAGATGACGGTTCAACGGACAAAACTGGCGAACTCCTCGAAGCAAATTTTTCAAGTGATCCCCGCGTTCACCTTTTTCACCAGGTGAACCGCGGCAAAGCCGCTGCTCTCCATTTCGCCATGGGCCAGGCAAGAACCGATATCGTTGTAACCATTGACGCCGATACGGAAGTCGAACCAGACGCGATACGCAAACTCCTCCGCCATTTCTCCGATCCCAAGGTAGGAGCAATTGCGGGTAATGTGAAAGTCGGTAACCGCACACGCTGGCTCACCCGCTGGCAGGCTCTCGAGTACATCACCAGCCAGAACATGGAAAAGCGTGCCTTCGACCTTCTGAACTGCATCACCGTTGTACCCGGTGCCCTCGGAGCGTGGCGCAAAAATGCCATCGAAGCAACCGGCGGCATCACTGCCGACACTGTTGCCGAAGACGCCGATCTCACCATCGCTATTCGCCGTTTGGGCTGGCGCGTCAGTTACGACGAAGAAGCCGTCGCCTGGACGGAAGCTCCTGAAACCGCCGGCCAGCTCATCCGCCAACGATTCCGCTGGACTTTCGGAACACTGCAAGCTTTTTGGAAGCATCGAGACACGCTCCTTCGTCCGCGTTTCGGCACTCTTGGCTGGATCGCTCTGCCCAACATCTTCATCTTTCAGCTGGTGCTTCCGTTGATCTCCCCCGTCATTGACTTGCTCTTCCTCGGTTCCATCGCCCTCTGGGCCTTGGAAAAATGGCACGCTCCCTGGCTCTTTCAGTTCCATGAAAGCAATGGCGACCTGCTTCGCCCCGTGCTCTTTTTCCTCGGGTTTCTGCTGATTGACGTCCTGACCTGCGCTCTCGCTTTTGCCCTCGAGCGCGATGAGGATTGGACGCTCCTCGTGCCCGTTCTCCTTCAGCGTTTCTACTATCGCCAGTTGATGTACGTTGTACTCTTCCGCTCGGTGAAGGAGGCTGTCAGCGGCCGGCCGGTCGGCTGGCGAGGGGTCGAACCAGACGCACCCGTCGCGACTAGCGCCCCTCCTAAGCCCGCCACTGCCTAAGGACCAGGCCCTCTCTGCTTGCTCACCATTCTGTCTCGGCTGCGTATAATGATTTGGGGTGGTCTAGCGTTGTCCTATCCCGTGACCCGCCGCGGCTTCCTGAAGGCCTCCGCCACAACTGGCGCCAGTCTCGTCATCCCTTTTGCTTCCTTCTTGGAAGCCGAATCATTCGCCTCCACCCCTGTCTCCGGCGCTTCTTTTTCTCCCAATGCTTTTCTCGAACTCACTTCTGCGGGTGAAGTAAAAATCTGGTGTGCCCACTCGGAAATCGGCCAGGGAGTCCGCACATCACTCCCGATGATCGTCGCCGAAGAACTTGGTTGCGATTGGCGCCTAGTCACGGTTGTTCAAGGTGATCTTGATCCCCGATTCGGCGATCAAACCACTGGCGGAAGTTTCAGCGTTCGCGGTTCCTTTTCCGATCTTCGTAAAGCCGGGGCGGCCGCCCGCGAAATGCTCCGCGCTGCCGCTGCCGCCCAATGGAATGTTCCTGCCTCTGAATGCCATGCTGTCAGCAGTTTTGTCGTTCACGCTCCCACTGGGCGCAAAGTCGAGTTTGTAAAGTTGCTCTCTGCCGCCGCTGCCCTGCCCCCGCCTTCCGACCCGCCATTAGAGCAGCCTTCCGAATTTAACCTTCTTGGCAAACCAACGTTGCGGACGGACACAAATCCTAAAATCACGGGCGCAGCCAAATTCGGAATTGACACTCGCATTCCCGGAATGTTGATTGCCTCCGTTGAACGCTGCCCTGTCTATGGGGGGAGAGTCAGAAATTACAATTCAGAGAAAATTAAATCCTTGCCAGGCGTCCGCGCTGTCGTGGAACTCCCTGCCGTCCACCTCACCCATCAATTTGGCGAAAGCTCCGGCCCTGGAAGCCGCAATTTCACCTGCGCAGGCGTGGCGATCCTCGCTGACTCCACCTGGAACGCCATGCAAGCCCGCAAAGCGTTGAAAGTTGATTGGCTGGAACCCGCTGCCGCCCAGGAATCCACGGAATCATTCCGCTCGCAACTCAACGATTTAGTCGCAAAGCCCGGGGCAATCATCCGCAACGACGGCGATTTTGAGAAAGCCCACGCTTCTGCTGCAACTCGTATCGAGGCAAAGTACGATCTTCCATTTCTCGCCCATGCCACCATGGAACCGGTCAATTGCACCGCGTCTGTCACCGGTAAATCCTGCGAGCTTTGGGCGCCTACGCAGATTCCCGGGGCTGCAGCCGATTCTGTCGCTAATGCTCTTCAAATTCCCCGCGAAAACATCAAGGTTCACATTCCCTTTATCGGCGGCGCTTTCGGACGCCGCCTCACTCAGGACTACGCCGTCGAAGCTGCTTTGCTCTCCCGCGAAATCAGAGCTCCCGTGCAGGTAATCTGGACTCGCGAAGACGATATCCGCCACGATTTCTACCGCCCGGCAGCCTGCCACGTTTTCCGCGCTGGCCTGGACGCCGAAAAGAATCTCGTCTCTTGGTTTCACCGCGCTGCTTCGCCGTCCATCGGCCAGTTTTACGGTGGCACTGGAATTTCCGCCAATGCCGCCGCTGAAGTCAACGGCCCGGACTTTCCCGCTTATGCCGTGTCCAATTTCCGCCTCGAATTTGCCGTCGCCCCATCGAGCATGCCCCTCGGCTATTGGCGTTCCGTCGAAAATTCCGGCAATCAATTTGGCATCTCAAGTTTTTTTGACGAAGTAGCCCACGCCGCTGGCCGCGATCCTGTGGAGTTTTTTCTTTCCGTCCTTGGCCCCGCGCGCAAGATTAGCATTGGTGGTGACCGCGGGACGATTGACGTCGCGCGCCGCCGCCGCGTGATCGAACTCGCCGCGGAGAAGGCTGGTTGGGGAAAGCCTCTTCCCAAAGGTTCGGGCCGTGGCATTGCCGCCTACTTTGGTTATGGAAGCTATGTCGCCCAGATCGCCGAAGTTTCCTGGGACTCTGCCAGCGGAACTATTCATATCCCGCGCGTCGTCTGCGCCATTGATTGCGGCATCGCCATAAATCCCCTTGGCGTCAAAGCCCAAATGGAAGGCGCCATCAACTTTGGCCTTGCCGCCGCGCTCAAAAGCGCCATCACCGTAAATCATGGTCGCGTCGAACAAAGCAATTTTCACGATTATGAAGTTCTCCGCATGAGCGAGGCCCCTGCGACCATCGATGTTTACATTGTCCCCGGCTCCGATTCGCCTGGTGGTTGCGGTGAGCCAGGCGTGCCGCCTATCGCGCCCGCCTTTCTCAATGCCATTTTTGCTGCAACGGGGAGGCGCATTCGCCATCTACCGATTCGGTCTTCGGATCTGAAATCGGGGTAGCTGAGTTTCCGCCGATTATCATCTATCCGCAATTTTGTTGTAGGATAGCGTTCTGCGTTAGGGAGGTTTCCATGGCCATCAGCTTCACTCTGAACGACAAGGCCCAGTCCGTCGAAGTCAGCCCGGATATGCCGCTCCTTTGGGTGCTGCGCGACACCCTTAATATGACCGGCACGAAATTTGGCTGCGGCATGGCTCTCTGCGGCGCTTGCACCGTCCACATCAACGGAGAGGCCACGCGCTCTTGCATCACACCCATCTCCAGTATCGCCGGCAAGAAAGTCACCACAATCGAAGGGCTATCCGAGGATGGCAGCCATCCGGTTCAGCAGGCTTGGATGGCGGAAGACGTTCCCCAGTGCGGTTACTGCCAGTCGGGACAGATCATGTCGGCTGTCGCCTTGCTGGCAAAAAAACCCAACCCCAGCGACTCCGACATCGACGATTTTATGAGCGGCAACATCTGCCGCTGCGGTACTTATCAGCGCATCCGCAAAGCCATTCATCGCGCTGCCTCCCAACAAGGGGC
>Ga0075017_100000920_pt1 | contig 17422 bp, 13 predicted proteins | sample AleBraG_ABR_2012_FD_71475 | JGI IMG/M metagenome (GOLD analysis project Ga0075017, IMG submission 71475) | Freshwater sediment microbial communities in response to fracking from Pennsylvania, USA - Alex Branch Run_MetaG_ABR_2012 | ecosystem: Environmental > Aquatic > Freshwater > Creek >... | reverse complement strand
CGGTCAAGGAGAGGCTTCCCGAAAACGTGCGGCCGCGGATCGCGCGCATGCTCGGGCACGACAAATTCGATTTCGAGTGGATATCGCTCTATAAGTTCCAATGCAGGCGGATGGATAAATTCATCCATGGCCGCGTCATCTTTGCGGGCGACGCTGCGCACCAGGTCTCGCCATTTGGGGCGAGAGGAGCCAATTCCGGCCTGGAAGACGCGGAGAACCTCGCCTGGAAACTGGATCGCGTGCTGCGAAAGCAATCGCCGGAGAGCTTGCTCGAGAGCTATCACATCGAACGCAGCGCTGCCGCCGACGAGAATATCCGCGAATCGACGCGGTCGACTGATTTCATGGCGCCCGCGACCAAATCGGAATCGCGCTATCGGAAAGCGGTCCTGTCGCTCGCCAAGGAGACCGAATTCGGCCAGCGCATGGTCAACGGTGGCCGGCTCTCGGTTCCCTCGATCTACGACTCGCCGCTTTCGACCCCTGATCAGGATGATTGGCGCGGCGGCCCGCGACCTGGCGCCTCGATGGTGGATGCGCCGATCTCCTCGCCCTCGGGCGAAAACCAATATCTGACGGATGCCTTTGTCGAACGCGGATCGCACTTCACCTTGCTTGAATTTGTGAACGGCGCCGCGATCGTTCCGCCGGATGGCGTCGAAGTAATCCGTGTCGGCGGCCACGGCGGCTTTTCAGACTCCACTGGCTCGGCGTCGGCGCGCTACGATGCCAAACCTGCCGCGGCCTATCTGTTGCGACCGGACGGCTATATTGCCGCGCGTTTCCGCAGTCCGACACGAGCCACGGTCGAGGCCGCGCTGGCGCGCGCTGCAGGCAAGGATTGAGGTTTCGCATGGCTTTGTCCACACAATCGAATTTCGCCAAGCCGGACGACGCATTTCGTGCGGTGGTTGAGGCGCATCGAGGACTGAACGACGAGCAGAGCGCCGATCTCGATGCGGCGCTGGTTCTCATTCTGGCCAATCACATCGGCGACATTGACGTCCTGCGCGAGGCGATTGCGCTGGCAAAGCGGCGGGTGCTGGAAGCAGGCCAGCAACAGCAACAGCAACAGCAACAATGAACCAGAGGAAATGGCTTCGATGGCCAAGGGTTTCGCTTCCACGTCGGACATGACCGAGAAAAAGATCGCCTTCACGGAGATCGGCACCGATCTCTATGCCTTCACGGCGGAGGGTGATCCGAATTCTGCCGTTATCGTCGGCGACGATGGTTGCCTCGTGTTCGACGCGCAGGCAACACCGGCGATGGCCAGCAAGGTGATCGAACGCGTTCGCGCCGTCACCAATGAGCCGATCAAATATGTCGTGCTATCGCATTATCACGCGGTGCGCGTACTTGGCGCCTCAGCCTATCGTGCTCAGGCGATTGTCGCGTCCGAAGAGACGCGGCGGCTGGTCGCCGAGCGCGGCCAACAGGACTGGGATTCCGAATTCGGCCGCTTTCCGCGCTTGTTCCAGGATGCGCAGTCCATTCCCGGCCTCACCTGGCCGACACTGACTTTCGAGGGCCAGATGTCGATCTACCTGGGCAAGCGCGAGGTGCGCCTGCTACAGCTTGGGATGGGTCACACTTCGGGTGACATCGTGGCCTGGGTACCGGATGAGGATGTGATGTTCTCCGGCGACCTCATCGAATATCACTCGGCGTGTTATTGCGGCGACGCGTATTTGCGCCAATGGCCGGCAACGCTGAACGAAATTCGCGCCTTCAATCCCAAGGCGATCGCGCCGGGTCGCGGGGATGCGCTCAAGGGACTGTCGACCGCGCGCGAGGCGATCGCGATGACGCGCGATTTCGTCACGAGTCTGTACGGCGCGGCAGAAGCGGCGGTCGCCAAGGGTCGTAATCTGAAGGAAGCGATGGCGGCCACCCGCGGGGCGATGGACCCGAAATTCTCGAGCTTTGCGATTTACGAACACTGCCTGCCGTTCAACGTCTCGCGCGCCTTCGACGAGGCCTCGGGGATCGATGACCCCGTGATCTGGACCGACAAGCGCGACCGCGAAATGTGGGCCGCCTTGCAAGGAGGATGACCATGAATATCAACGCCTCGTCCGACATCGTCAGCCGCAGCTCCGCGCAAATAACGCCAGGTTATATGTCCGGCTTCCGCAACAGCTTCGAGACGGAAGCCTTGCCCGGAGCGTTGCCGGTCGGGCGCAACTCGCCGCAGCGCTGCGCCTACGGACTTTATGCCGAACAGCTCTCCGGCTCGCCGTTCACCGCGCCGCGCGGCAGCAATGAGCGATCGTGGCTGTATCGCATACGGCCTTCCGTCAAGCACTCCGGACGTTTCACCAGGGTCGATGCCGGGCTGTGGCGCACCGCGCCGTGCCATGAGCAGGAGCCTGTTGTCGCGCAATTGCGCTGGGATCCGACGCCTCTGCCGAAAACCGAGATGACCTTCCTGCAGGGCGTTCAGACCATGACCACGGCGGGTGACGCCGGCACGCAGGCTGGCATGGCAGCCCACGTGTTTCTGATCACCACATCGATGGTCGATCAGAATTTCTACAATGCCGATGGCGAAATGCTGTTCGTTCCCCAGCAGGGCGATCTGCGGTTCGTCACCGAGTTCGGCCGGATCGACGCCGAACCCGGAGAAATCGTCGTGATCCCGCGTGGCGTGAAGTTCCGCGTCGAAATCAGGAACGGTCCGGTGCGAGGCTATCTCTGCGAAAATTACGGCGGCGCTTTCACGTTGCCCGAGCGCGGGCCGATCGGCGCCAATTGCCTTGCCAACGCGCGTGATTTTCTGACGCCGGTGGCCGCATACGAAGACAAGGACACGCCGACCGAGCTGTTCGTCAAGTGGGGCGGCTCGCTGTTTGTGACCCGACTGCCGCATTCGCCAATCGACGTGGTGGCGTGGCACGGCAATTATGCGCCCTACAAATATGATCTGCGCAGTTTCTCGCCGGTCGGCGCGATCAGCTTCGATCATCCCGATCCTTCGATCTTCACCGTGCTCACCTCGCCGTCGGAGACGGCCGGGACGGCCAATATTGACTTCGTGATTTTCCCGGAACGCTGGGCGGTGGCGGAAAACACCTTCCGCCCGCCCTGGTATCACATGAACATCATGTCGGAATTCATGGGGCTGATCTACGGCGTGTATGATGCGAAGCCGCAGGGATTCACGCCCGGCGGCATGAGCCTGCACAACCTGATGCTGCCGCACGGCCCCGACCGCGATGCTTTCGATCACGCCAGTAATTTCGAATTGAAGCCGGTCAAGCTGACCGGCACCATGGCTTTCATGTTCGAAACTCGTTTTCCGCAACGTCTCACCGCGCATGCGGCAAAAACCCCGACACTGCAGGACGACTATGCGGATTGCTGGAAGGGTTTGGAGAAGCGATTCGACCCAGGCAAACCGTAGGGCCTCAGCCCTCTCCACCTGCGGCGACGTGCGAGGAAGGGAAACGTCACGAAATGCCCGACACCAACGACCCCAAACTCCGTTCGTTCGTTCCGGTCGACGCCGGCTCGGATTTCCCCATCCAGAACCTGCCATACGGCGTGTTCTCGACAGCGGCTTTGCCGACGCCTCGGATTGGCGTGGCGATTGGCGGCTACGTACTCGATCTCTGGGAGCTCGAGCAGGATTGCCGGCTGAATGTCGGCGAGCTCGGTATCTTCTCTGCCGCGACGCTCAATCCCTTCATGGCGCTGGGTCCGAAAGCATGGACGAGCACGCGCGGGCGGATCAGCGAATTATTGCGCCATGATAACGGCGAACTTCGCGACAACGAGCCGTTGCGCGCCCGGGGCCTTGTGCCGATGTCGCAAGCAAAGCTGCAGATGCCGATCGCCGTCTCCGGCTTCACCGATTTCTATTCGTCGAAAGAGCACGCCACCAATGTCGGCGTCATGTTCCGCGGCAAGGAAAATGCGTTGCAGCCGAACTGGCTGCATATGCCGATCGGCTATAACGGCCGTGCGTCCACGGTGGTGGTTTCCGGCACCAGAGTGCGCCGGCCGCGCGGCCAGCTGAAGCCACCGAATGCGGAGCTTCCACGCTTCGGGCCCTGCAAGCGGCTCGACTTCGAACTCGAAATGGGTGCCGTGATCGGCCAGCCGTCGCCGATGGGCGAGATGCTGACGGAGGCGCGGGCCGCCGAGATGATTTTCGGCTTCGTCCTGTTGAACGACTGGAGCGCGCGCGACATCCAGCAGTGGGAGTACGTGCCGCTCGGACCCTTCCAGGCCAAGGCGTTTGCGACTTCCATCAGCCCATGGGTGGTCACCAGCGAGGCGCTGCAGCCGTTTCAACTTCATGGACCGGAGCAAGACCCGGCGCCATTACCCTATCTGCGGCAGACACGGCCCAACAATTACGACCTCGAACTCGAAGTGGGTCTGCGCGCTGAGTCGATGAACAAGCCGTCGCGGATTTGCCGGACCAACTTCAAATACATGTACTGGTCACCCCCGCAGCAATTGATGCATCACGCCTCCTCCGGCTGTGCCATGAATGTCGGCGACCTCCTGGGCTCCGGTACTATCTCCGGCCCCGAGAAAAGCCAGCGTGGCAGCCTGCTGGAGATCTCCTGGAACGGCAGCGAACCGGTTGAAATCGCGGGCGGCGTCGCCAGGACGTTTCTGGAGGACGGCGATTCACTGGCGATGCGCGGCTGGTGTCAGGGCGACGGTTACCGTATCGGTTTCGGCGAAGTCGAGGGGACGATTTTGCCCGCGGAGTGACGAACCTCGATTGAACTCATCTCTGCGCAGGCGAAATGTCGCGAATTCGCGCCGTGTGTGCCGCGATATTATCGAGACCATATTTGAGATGCACGCGCTTGGTCGACGCAGGCTGTTTCTCGACCGACGCGCCCGGCCTCCATTCCCGCGCCGGCCTGATCGGCCGTGGGACAAAGCCGCCTCCGCAGTTCGGACACACATTGCAGAGCTTGTCCTCGACGCAGTCTGCACAGAATGTGCACTCGTAACTGCAGATGCGGGCCTCCGTCGAATGGGGTGGAAGATCCCTGTCGCAATATTCGCAGTTCGGTCGCAGCTGCAGCGCCATGATGCTCGTATCCCGGGTGTGCTGAAGATAGCTCAGGTTCTTGACCGCCAATCCTGAACGAGATTTGCGATATCCGCCCTCTCGGGCTCGCGGATCGTTGACGGAGTGCGCGAAAAGCGCGGCGCCGGCGCAGGCTGGGTTACGCCATTGCGGCTGATGAACGTTCCTCGCGCCGCCATGTGCGGATGCAGGGGTGCTTCCGCCATGCTCAGTACGGGCGCAAAGCAAACATCGGTGCCTTCCATGATCCTGCACCACTCGTCGCGTGTCCTGGTCTTGAACACCTCGGCCAAACTCTGTTTGAGGTTCGGCCAGCAGGCTCGGTCCATCTGCGCGTCGAAGGCCGGCCCCGAGAGGCCGGCCAGTTGCCTGAGCAATGCGTAAAACTGCGGTTCGATCGAGCCGATCGAGATAAAATTGCCACAGGCGCATTGATAGACGCCGTAGAAGTGAGCGCCGCCGTCGAGCAAATTGCTCTCACGCCCTTCGCTCCAGCGGCCAACGGCGTTGAGATCGAAAAACATCGACATCAACGAGGCCGCGCCGTCGCACATTGCGGCATCCACCACCTGTCCCTTGCCGGAAGTTCCGGCCTCCAGCAGTGCAGCGAGCACGCCGACAACGATATAGAGAGCGCCGCCGCCGAAATCGCCCACGAGATTGAGCGGCGGCACCGGTCGCTCCGCAGGCCCGATCGCGGCCAACGCACCGGTGACCGAAATGTAGTTGATGTCGTGGCCCGCCGCCTCGGCCAGCGGCCCTTCCTGTCCCCAACCAGTCATACGGCCATAGACCAGGCGTGGATTCCGCTGAAGCACGGCATCGGGGCCCAGTCCAAGCCGTTCCATCACCCCTGGGCGAAAGCCCTCGATCAGCGCATCGGCATGTTCAAGAAGATCGAGCACCTGCGCGACGGCCGTACCGTCCTTCAGGTCGATTTCGACGACCTTGCGTCCCCTTCCAGCGGAGGATTTATGGTTCTTTTTGACGCCGACACGATCAAGCGTGACTACTTCCGCGCCCATATCCGCCAGCATCATGCAGGCGAAGGGCCCGGGTCCAATTCCTGCGAATTCAACGAGGCGAATGCCGGCCAGCGGCCCTGTGGCCCGGGTCGATAAGTGAGGCTCCGATCTGTCGGACACTTATTTTTCCCTCGACCCGGGAGAGTGGTGCGAAAATCCTCTAACCTGCCGCGGTGACGGCGCGCTGGGCCATCACCTTGACCAGATTGGCGCGATAGTCCGCCGACCCATGAATATCGGCGAGCAGGCCATTGTCCGGTATCTTTACATTGTCGAGCGCGGCCGCCGCCCAGTTCGTCTTCAAGGCCGCCTCGATGGCCGGCACCCGCATGACACCGGTCGACGATGCGCCGGTCGCAGCGACGCGGACATCGCCGGATTTGGTTTTGGCGACGAATACGCCGGTCAGGGCGAAGCGCGAGGCTGGGTGGCGCATCTTTGCGTAGCCAGCCTTGGCTGGAATCGGGAAGGACACGGCCGTGATGATCTCGCCGTCGTCGAGCGCGGTCGCAAACAGGCCCTGGAAGAAATCGTCGGCTGCGATCGCGCGCTTGTTGGTTTTGACCGTGGCGCCAAGGGCGAGAAGGGCGGCGGGGAAATCCGCCGCCGGATCGTTGTTGGCAATCGAGCCGCCGATCGTGCCGCGGTGACGCACCGCGGGGTCGCCGAGCACCGAGGCGAGATAGGCGATCGCCGGAATCGATTTCTTCACGTCGGCGCTTTGCATGATGTCGAAGTAAGCCGTTGCAGCCTTGATGGTCAGCGTATCGCCTGACGCCTCGATCCCAACGAGTTCCTTGATCCTGGCCAGATCGATCACGTCGGACGGAGAGGCGAGGCGCTGTTTCATCACGGGAATAAGCGTGTGGCCGCCTGCGAGATATTTCGCTTCCGTGCCCTTGGCAAACAGGCTTGCCGCCTCGTCGACCGTGGAGGGGCGATGGTAGGTGGTCTGGTACATGATTCGGCTCCCTCTCTTACGCGTTGCCGTGGATGGCGTGCCACACCCGGTCAGGCGTGGCCGGCATCTCCAGGCTGTTATTGCCGATTGCGTCCGTAATGGCGTTAATAACGGCTGCCGATGCGCCAATCGCGCCCGCCTCGCCGCAACCCTTGACGCCCAGCGGATTGCCTGGACAAAGCGTCGGCGTGTGGTTGAGCTTGAACGAGGGTAAGTCGTCCGCGCGCGGCATCGCATAGTCCATGAATGACGCGGTCACAAGCTGGCCCGAGCCGTCATAGATCGCGCTTTCGAGCAAGGCCTGCCCAATGCCCTGCGCCAGACCGCCATGGACCTGGCCCTCGACGATCATCGGATTGATCAGCCGGCCAAAATCGTCCGCCGCGACGAAGTTGACAAAGCTGGTCTTGCCGGTGCCCCGATCAACCTCCACCTCGCAGATATAGGCGCCTGCCGGGAAGGTGAAGTTACTCGGATCGTAGAACGCGGTCTCCTTCAGGCCCGGCTCCATGCCGTCAGGCAGGTTGTGGGCGGTATAGGCAGCCAGTGCCACCATCGGCAACGCAATCGATTTGTCGGTACCGGTGACCTTGAACTCGCCGTTTTCGATAACGATGTCACCCTCGGATGCCTCCAGAAGGTGCGCTGCAATTTTCTTGCCCTTGGCTTCGACCTTCTCCAGCGCCTTGACGATTGCCGTGCCGCCGACTGCGATCGAACGGGAGCCGTAGGTTCCCATGCCGAACTGCACCTTGTCGGTGTCGCCGTGGACGATCTGCACCTGGCTGACGGGAACGCCGAGACGGTCGGAAACAAGCTGTGCGAAGGTCGTCTCGTGACCCTGCCCGTGGCTATGCGAGCCGGTGAGAATTTCGATGGTACCGACGGGATTGACGCGCACCTCTGCCGATTCCCACAGGCCGACGCCGGCGCCCAGGCTGCCGACCGCCTTCGACGGTGCGATCCCGCAGGCCTCGATATAGCAGGAGAGGCCGATGCCGCGCAGCTTGCCTTCGGACTTTGCCTTGGCCTTGCGCGCAGGGAAACCGGCGTAGTCGATCGCCTTCATCGCCGTATCGAGCGAAGCGTTGAAGTCGCCGATGTCGTAAGCCATGATCACCGGCGTCTGATGCGGGAACTGCGTGATGAAGTTCTTCCGCCGCAATTCCCCGGGGTCGAGTTTCAACTGCCGCGCCGCCGTCTCCATCATCCGCTCCAACAGGTAGCTGGCTTCGGGACGGCCCGCGCCGCGATAGGCGTCGACAGGTACCGTATTGGTATAGACCGTGATTATCTCGGCATGGATGGCCGGGATGTTGTACTGGCCCGACAACAGCGTCGCATAGAGATAGGTCGGCACTGCCGACGAGAACAGCGACATATAGGCGCCGAGATTGGCGTAAGTCTTCACGTTGAGGCCAATGATCTTGTTGTCCTTGTCGAAGGCCATCTCCGCCTTGGTGATATGGTCGCGGCCATGCGCGTCGGTGATGAAGGCCTCGGTGCGATCCCCGGTCCACTTTACCGGCCGTCCCACTTTCTTCGAAGCCCACAACGCCACCATTTCTTCAGGATAAACGTAGATCTTCGACCCAAAACCGCCGCCGACGTCGGGCGCGATGACCCGAAGCTTGTGCTCGGGAGCGATGTTGTAGAAGGCCGACAGCACCAGACGCGCGACATGGGGGTTCTGCGACGTCGTGTATAGGGTGAAGTGCTCTTCGGCCTGATCGTAGTCCGCAACCGCCGAGCGCGGCTCCATTGCGTTGGGGACCAGCCGGTTGTTGGTGAGTTCGAGCGTGACGACATTGGCAGCCCTGCCGAACGCCTCCTTCACGGCTGCCTCATCGCCGAGCACCCAGTCGTAGATCACGTTGCCCGGCGCCTCGGGATGAAGCTGCGGTGCTCCGGGTTTGATCGCCGAAAGAGCGTCGGCGACGGCTGGAAGTTCTTCATAATCGACGACGACAGCTTCAGCCGCGTCCTTGGCCAGGTTCTTGCTCTCGGCGACCACAACCGCTACTGCCTGCCCCACAAAGCGCACCGTCTCCGGCGCCATTGCCGGCCACGCACCCATTTTCATCGGCGAGCCGTCCTTGGAGGTGATCGCCCAGCCGCAAATCAGGTTGCCGACCTTGTCATCGACGATCTGCTGCCCGGTCAGCACGGCGACTACGCCCGGCATATCCATCGCCGCGGAGGCGTCGATGCTTTTGACCTTGGCATGTGCGTAGGGGCTGCGGATGAAGTGGGCAAAAGTCATGCCCGGAAGTTTTATGTCATCGACATAGCGCCCCTTGCCCGTGATGAAACGCCGGTCTTCTTTGCGCACTACGCTTGCGCCAATACCCTCAACACCCATTGTATTCCTCCCCTTCGGAGTGCTTTTCCCTGCCGGACCGCGCAACCTTCGTTACGGAAGACGCCGATCGCGGCCGGTTTGCAGTTCAAATGTCTTAAGCTTCAAGGCTCATTCCGGCTATTCGGCCGCTTGCGCAACCTTCATGCGGCCAGCGGCGTCCAGTACCGACTTGACGATATTGTGATAGCCTGTGCAGCGGCAGATATTGCCCTCAAGCTCCTGTCGGACGGTTTCCTCGTCCAGCCTGCCACCGTAGCGATGCACGATATCGATCGCGGACATGATCATGCCCGGCGTGCAATAGCCGCACTGCAGGCCATGGTTGTCACGAAATGCGGCCTGCATCGGATGCAGTTCGTCGGCCCTTGCGATGCCTTCGATGGTGGTGACGTTGGCGCCGTTGGCCTGTCCCACCAGCACCGTGCAGGACTTGACCGCCCGGCCGTCGATGTGCACGACGCAGGCGCCGCACTGGCTGGTGTCGCAGCCGATATGGGTGCCAGTCAGATTGAGATGATCGCGAAGCAGGTTGACCAGTAAAGTCCGGTCTTCGACTTCCGCCGAGACCGTTTTGCCGTTCACCGTCAGCTTGATGGTTGACACGCCCGTTACCTCCCGGAGGTTATTCTTTGTTTCGATTGAAGTTTTGATTGAAGCACGAGAACGGAACTTTGCAACTAGGATTTTCGTCGCGACGGCGCCTGGTTTCCATCAGGCAAGCCCTGCTTGCGGCCTGTCGTTTCGGCGCCGGCGCCAAGAGAGGGTAACCGGCCTGGCAGCAGGGACTCGAGCGCGTCACGCTGAGGCACGTACCGCCTTTTGCTTTGTCGGCGCCGAAGGTTACTTGTCCCGGCGACGATTGGGACGCCCGGGTTGCGCCCGCCAGCCGATGCGGGCCTGCTGCAGGGCTCTCGCCGGTTGCGGAACCGCTAACGCATGCCGCGAAAGCGTGGCAAATGCTGACGCCGCTCATCAACAAAGTGTGCGCTGAAGCCGAAATCCGCACGGACGGGATCGCGACCGCGATATCGGCCGCCCGGGCCCTGGAGCATGAGGCGCCCTCTCGCGGTTTACGAGCTCTTATCCATTCTACTCTACGTTTCCGCGGACAGGCTTGGCAGCCGCGCATTCCCCGGCCAAGCGCTGGCCCGTCCGGGATGACGAGGCGAGAGGCGAGATTGTTGAAACCCATGCCGCGACTGATATCGCTGAAATTTCCGAGCTTGCGGTTTCGCGGAAAGATCATGCTCGGCTTTGTGGTGGTGCTCGCCATCTCCGCGGTCAGCATGGGTCTTGCCTATCTGGGTTTCGAGCGCGTTTCCACGGGCGTGGTGGCTTACCGAAACAGCGTAGCGGAATCCGAACTGGCCCAGAACATCGACCGCGAATTGATCTCCTACAGCGCGCTTGCGCGATATTATACGGTGAGCGGAAAGGAAGACGACGCCAAGGCTGCGATGGCGGCCGAAGCCGGCCTGAAAGATGCCGTCGACAAGACAATGCGGAGCACGACCAATCCGGCGCGCGTCAACCAGATTACCCGCCTTGCCCGGGAGTTCCATGCGTTCACGAAGATCTTCGCCGATGTCGTCAAGGTCAAGCACGACAACGAGCTCTTGACGCAAAATCAACTCATGCGCAGCGGCAATATGCTGCGCTACAAGCTCGACGACCTCCCCAGTGGGGTGGACGACGACTCGGAGCTTGCGGCCGTCAATCTTGCGGCTAAAAAGGTGGCCTCGCAGTTCCAAACCGCGATGGCGCTTACCAATACGTTTGTCGTCAACTCCGATCAGTCGGTAGCTGCCAGCGCCACGGCACGACTCAAATTCGTCGAGACTGCGCTGCAAGCAATTCCGTCGGCCAACGAGAAGATCGCTCAAGCTGTCAAGGAATCCTCCGCGCAGCTCGAGGAGTATCGGCAGGCGCTGAGCAAGCTGATCGACAATGCGAAGGAGATCGATGAGCTTTCGATCGAAATGGCCGACTCCACCGCGGCCATCAGGAAGGCGTCGGATGGCATGAAGGCGGATTTGATCTCCGATCAGCAACGGCTCGATTCGGAGTCCCGCGATGTCATCGGCGCGACCGAGCGGCTGGTCGCGATGCTTGCGCTCGGCGGCCTTCTGCTCGGCGGAGCGCTGGCGGTTGTTTTGGGCAGGGGAATCTCCCGGCCGATGATCGTGATGTGCAAGGCGATGCGCCAATTGGCTGGCGGCAATTTCGACGTCGTTCTGCCGGGCCTTGGTCGCAAGGATGAAGTGGGCGAAATGGCCGGCGCCGTGGAAGAGTTCAAGAAACAGGCCGTCGCCAAGGCCGAGCGCGACGCTGCAGCCCACGACGCGCAGAACAAGGCTGCCACTACGGCCAGGCGCACCGAACTCATCCGCTTCGCCGATGAGTTCGAGGCCGCGGTCGGCAGCATTGTCGCAAACGTTTCGGCTTCCGCCATTCAGCTCGAAGCCGCTGCAGGTACCCTGACGCGGACTGCGGAAACCACGCAAAGCCTTTCCGGACAGGCCGCTGGCGCTTCCGAGCAGGCGTCCGGCAACATGCAATCGGTCGCTGCCGCAACGGAGGAGCTTTCCGCCTCCGTCGACGAGATCGGAAGGCAGGTTCAGGAATCAAACCGGATTGCTCAAGCTGCTGTCCGTCAGGCTGAGCAAACCGATGGACGTATCGGCAAATTGTCGCGTGCGGCGCAGGAAATCGGCGACGTCGTCAAGCTGATCATGGCGATCGCCGAGCAGACCAATCTGCTTGCGCTGAATGCAACCATCGAGGCGGCGCGTGCCGGCGACGCCGGCCGTGGATTTGCCGTTGTCGCCTCCGAGGTCAAATCACTGGCCGGCCAGACCGCGAAGGCAACCGACGAAATCTCGACGCACATTGCCGGGATGCAGGATGCGACGCGGGAATCGGTTGCCGCCATCAAGGAGATCGGCGGAACCATCGCGCAGATTTCGACCATCGCCTCGACAATCGCAAGTGCAGTCGAAGAGCAGAGCTCCGCGACGCAGGAAATCGCGCGTAGCGTTCAAACCGTTGCCGAGGGGACCAGCGAGGCGGCTGCCAATATAACCGAAGTCAATCGAGGCGCGGCCGAAACCGGGTCGGCGTCGGAAGACGTGCTGGACTCCGCGCGCACGCTCTCGGCTGAGAGTACACGGTTGCGTGAACAACTCGATCGCTTCATGGCCAACATCCGCGCGGCCTGAAGGCTGTTCGTTGCGGGTATCCGCTTCCGGTGCCTCACGATTTGCGGGGGCTATTCGCGCCCAAACTGGCGTCTCAGTTCGATCTTGGCTTGCTCGAGCCGTTGTCGCCGGGTCTTGGGCAATGTCCTCCCGGCGCGATTGATGTAGAATGTCAGCATGGAGAGAGCGGAACGATAGGCGCCGGCCTTGCGCCGCGAACTGCGCTCGGCCGAGCGCTTCAATGAGGCCGCGATCCGCTTCGGGTCGCGCATCGTAAAGACGCCACGTTGCAAATCGAGCGCGTCGCTTTCGCGGGTGACGCGTTGCGACCAGCGGTTGGACGCGGCCTTTCGGCCAGCGGTCTTCCGCGCTCTTTTCTTCGGGACCCTTTGTTTGTTGACGATGTGCGAAGCCGAGGGCTTTCGGTATATGGTCATTGCCGAATTCCACCTTTCATCGTGTATTTTTTTGATTCGAACGAGCGTAAGGCCAATCAGTTCCTGCTCGTTCGTTGGAACCTCAGTCTGCGAAGAGCATTAAAGGAACTTGCGGGGGATTTTCGAACGCGGGGGCGATTGGGCCCGCTACGCCACTTTTCGGGGCATTTTTCGTTGGTTTAGTTCGATGGATTTGCAGCGACGGCAGGGCGATTTGGCAATTGCCGCAAGCAGGCCTGCGACATCAACCGATGATCGCGTCATCGAAACGAGCATCCCGTTTCGCCTCGACGCGTTGCACTGGAGCGGCTTCCACACCCGCGTGGTGGCCGCGCTCGGCATTACCTGGATTCTGGATGGACTCGAGGTCACGCTGGCGGGCGCATTGTCGGGGGCGCTCAAGGAAAGTCCGCGTCTGCACTTTTCGAACTTCGACGTCGGGCTTGCCAACAGCGCCTATCTTGCCGGCGCGGTGATCGGTGCATTCGCCTTCGGCTGGCTCACGGACCGGATCGGCCGGCGAAAACTTTTCTTCATCACACTGGCGCTTTATCTCGCCGCAACTGCCGCTACCGCACTGTCCTGGAACGTCGCCAGCTATGCCTTGTTCCGATTCCTGACCGGGGCCGGCATCGGTGGCGAATACACCGCAATCAACTCGACGATCCAGGAGCTTGTCCCGGCCCGCTATCGCGGATGGACCGACCTCGTGATCAACGGCAGTTTCTGGATCGGCGCGGCCCTGGGTGCGACGAGCGCCATTGTGCTGCTCGATCCGCAGCGGATTGCCGCCGATATCGGCTGGAGGGTGGCCTATCTCACCGGCGCCTGTCTCGGCCTGGTGGTTTTCGTCATGCGCCTGTGGATCCCGGAGAGCCCGCGCTGGCTGGTGATCCACGGCTACCCCGAACGTGCCGAGGCCATTGTGCGGGATATCGAACATTCGGTAACCGGGTATACGCAAGACCGCCCCGGACCCTGCCCGCCCCAACACGCGTGGCCGAAGCTGAAGCTGCGAATGCGCGATCACACGCCGCTGCGTGAAGTCGCCCACACGCTGTTTACCGTCTATCGGCAGCGCTCGCTGGTTGGCCTGGCCCTGATGACCGCGCAGGCATTTTTCTACAATGCGATCTTCTTCACCTTCGCGCTTGTGCTGAGCGACTTCTACGGGATCGCTGCGGGGCGGATCGGCTGGTACATCCTTCCATTTGCGGCGGGCAATTTTCTTGGACCGCTCGTCCTCGGTCGGCTTTTCGATACGCTTGGGCGGCGCACGATGATCACCCTGACCTACGGCGTTTCCGGCATTTTGCTCGCATTCTCGGGCTACCTTTTTTCAATCGGCGCTTTGAGCGCACAGAGCCAGACGATCGCCTGGATGGTGATATTCTTCTGGGCTTCTCCGGCCGCAAGTGCCGCCTATCTGACCGTCAGCGAGACTTTTCCGCTTGAGGTGCGCGCGCTTGCGATCGCACTTTTCTACGCCGTGGGAACCGGAATTGGCGGCGTCGCCGGTCCAGTCCTGTTTGGATGGTTGATCGATACGGGATCAAGGGGCAGCGTATTTGCGGGCTACCTGTTCGGTGCGTCATTGATGGTCGTCGCAGCGGTCATTGCCTGGCGTTATTGCATCTCAGCCGAACGTCGCACGCTGGAATCGATTGCGCCGCCGCTCGCGTTTGTGGAGTAGAATGGCATGAACAGAGGCTTGAGACCGGTCGAGGGGAATGTGCAGGAAGATTTGAGGCAAACAGGAGGGAAGGGGCCGAAGCTGGCGGCGAGCGAATTGGCGCAGCGCCTTGCCGAATGCGCATTCCTGCTCGACATTGACGGAACCCTGCTCGATCTCGCGCCGACGCCGCGCGAGGTTTGGGTGCCGCCGGGCCTCCGCGAAACCCTCAGCCGCCTCCGCGAAAGGGCATCGGGCGCGCTCGCCCTCGTCAGTGGACGATCGTTGAACGATATCGATCTGATCTTTGCTCCAGAGGTATTTCCGGCAGTCGGAGGTCACGGGGCGGAGATGCGAATCTCGATCGACAACGAAGCAGTGGCGACACATGCACCGCCCATGGACAAGGAGCTGAAACGGCGCCTTGCTGCGATTGCCAAGCTCAGTCCGGGGATCTTGCTCGAGGACAAAGGCTATTCGCTTGCGCTTCACTATCGGCTGGCCCCACATGCTGAAAAGGCGATCTACGAGGCCGTGGCGCTGATCAGGAGCGAGATGCCGGAGGCGCCAATCGAGGTATTGCCGGGAAAATGCGTCTGCGAAATCAAGCAATACGGTTTTGACAAGGCGACCGGCGTTCGCGAACTGATGACTCGACAGCCGTTTCGCGACCGCTGTCCGGTTTTCATCGGCGATGATGTTACCGATGAATCCGTATTTGCAATCATGCCGAATCTCGGTGGGCTCGCCTTCTCCGTTGGCCGGCGGGTGCAGGGAGTAGCCGGCCATTTTGATGAGCCGCGTGATGTGCGCGCATGGCTCACGCGCCTCATCGAAGGCGAGGCCGGGGCGAGATGATGGTTGGCGAAGGCAAGCTTTCGCCATCGGAAATCCCTTCGCAATTTTCTTTCCTCAGCAACTTCGTTTTGCAATCACCGCGGCGCCTGAATTTGGTTTCAATTCGTTGAAAAGGTGTTCTGGAACCATATTGATGAATAACAGTTAAACAGGCGAGCGAAGCCCCGGGAGGGAACCCCTTTGGATCTCATCGTCGTTTCAAATCGCGTCACGCGCGGTAACGTCAATGAGCCCATGACGGGGGGCCTCGCGGCAGCATTGTTGCCAGTTGTCGAGAAATCCGGCGCGATTTGGGTCGGTTCCAGCGGTCGCGTGCGCGACGGCGCGCAAAAAGAACCGTTTGCCGAGGTCGAAGCGTTGGGAACCGGTGCGCTCGCAATGCTTGATCTGCCGGCGGCGCATTATGGCGGGTATTATGAGGGGTTTGCGAATTCGGCGCTTTGGCCGGCGCTGCATTCCCGCGCAGATCTGATCCGCGCCTCGCAGGGAGATTATAATTCCTACCGCGAAGTGAACGCCTTCATGGCACGCGCGCTCCTGCGCTTCAGGAAACCGAGCACGGCGTTCTGGATTCAGGACTATCATTTCCTCACGCTCGGTTCCGAATTGCGCGAACTCGACACAAGGCAGCCGATCGGTTTCTTCCTCCACACACCGTGGCCTGCACGTGACGTCATCGAAGGAGTGCCCAATCATCGCGAATTGGTCGAAGCCATGTTGGCCTATGATCTGATTGGGTTCCAGACGAACGATGATTGCGAAAACTTCCGCGGATACCTTTCTTCCGCCCTTGGTCTCAAGATCGATGTCGATGTCGTCGCGTCGCGTTATGGCAGGACGCGCATCGCGGTGTTCCCGATCGGGATCGATACGGAAAAGTTCGCGCGGCAAGCCGCGAAGGCCTTATCGCACCCCGACGTATCGAGATTGCGCCGAAGCCTGAACGGCGAGAAGCTCGCCATCGGCGTCGACCGGCTGGATTATTCCAAAGGGCTGGTCAATCGCATCAACGCGTTCGACCGAATGTGGACGATGCAGCCCTCCCTGGCACGAACGGTTTCGCTGCTGCAGATTGCGACGCCCTCGCGGGGGGCCATTGAAGCTTACGGCAACCTGCAAAACGAACTCGCGCGACTCGTCAGCGACGTAAATGGAAGGCATGGCGAAGTGGATTGGACTCCGATCCGCTATCTTAACAAGGGCTTCAGCCAGACCGTGCTGGCGGGGCTTTATCGGACCGCCCAGGTCGGGGTCGTTACGCCGCTGCATGATGGAATGAACCTGGTCGCCAAGGAATATGTCGCTGCACAAAATCCGGCCGATCCCGGCGTGCTGGTGCTTTCTAAATTCGCCGGCGCGGCAAACGAGTTGGACACGGCATTGCTGGTCAACCCTCACGATATCGATGGTATGGCGCGGACGATTGCCGTCGCGCTATCGATGCCGCTGCTCGAGCGGCGCATGCGCTGGGACGCAATGATGGTTCAACTTCGTCGCCAATCGATCCAGCAATGGTTTGCAGAGTTCATCGATGCTCTGCGGCGCGCCCACGTCGAAAGGGGCGTGGCTCCGCCGCGCAGAACCGAGCCGCCGGTGCTCTGGCCGGTACGGTCCGCAAACGGAAGCGCGCGCTACCATTAGAAGCTACGACCGCAGCTTGCAAAATTATCCAATATTATCAATCGATTGAGGAAACGGATCGCCTCGCCTCCACAGTCACTTGCAAAAATTCTCCCGCCCCTTCAAGAGAGGGCCTCCGGAGAGATGGCCGAGTGGCTTAAGGCGCACGCTTGGAAAGCGTGTGTGCGGGAAACCGTACCGTGGGTTCGAATCCCACTCTCTCCGCCACGA
>Ga0075017_100000919_pt1 | contig 17427 bp, 12 predicted proteins | sample AleBraG_ABR_2012_FD_71475 | JGI IMG/M metagenome (GOLD analysis project Ga0075017, IMG submission 71475) | Freshwater sediment microbial communities in response to fracking from Pennsylvania, USA - Alex Branch Run_MetaG_ABR_2012 | ecosystem: Environmental > Aquatic > Freshwater > Creek >... | reverse complement strand
GCCAGTTCCGACGATTGCTCGTACGTCATGAGCATCTGCTCTCCACCTATCGCGCCTTCTTCTACCTCGCTTGCTTCTGGATTACCCTGAGACACTGTTTATGAAATACGCTCTAGTTCGTTTTCGGTCCGACGTAGGGTCGCCCGAGGCGGATCAAGTCTTCAACCGGCGGCTCGACGGCCCGTGTGGCGACCTCCGGGGAAGCGCGACGCATGAGTCTTAGCCGGAGCCCCAAGGTGACCGCACGGCTCAGTCCTTGGAGCACTGCGGCCGAAAGGTGACCCTGCCCGGCTAGCTTCGGGCCTTCCAGCGCACCGGCGATCCGGGATCGAGGCCGGCGGTCGGAGTCACTGGCGACCTCTACACACGCATCAATCCCATCGGAAATGCCAGCCTGTTCCGGCGGCGCAAAGCCCGTTGCTCGCGAAATCGAGCACGCCGTACGGGCATCTGGGAACGTTCTGCGTCCCGCCATGGCAGTAGCCACAATCTTGCCGTACCATACGCCCTCACCAAACTCGCGCGCTGACCACAAACAACTCGTAGAGACGAAGGACGGCAACAGCACCGCGAAGAAACGCGGTCCGGCTGTGACGCCTGGTAGGGTGAGGAAGAAAGAATTCTTGTAGTGGGCTGCGTTAACGATCGAGGTGCCATCACAGGCCGCCTCTCGACGTAACAGGAAACTGCGTAGCCGAAGCTGGACGGGCTCGCTGACATCATTCAGGGCTGCATACGCCACGAACAGCGGTGACTATCGTCACCGGTCACGGTAATCAGCAGGAATTACACAGCTATTACAGAAGCTCCTGCCGCTTCGTGATCCAATTCAAGTAGGCCAAGTACAGGAGAATGATTGGAAATGAGTATTCTTGGGCGTGACCGGACATTTGCCGAGCCCCTGAATGGAACGTTCTTACCTATCGTGCTGTTTCACGCCGGGGCGGTGGTCGCGCTCTTCATGTTCAGTTGGAAGGCCGCCTTGGTTGCGGTCCTGCTCTGGTGGGTCGCAGAAAGCCTGGGCATCGGGATGGGCTACCATCGCCTCCTTACGCACCGCGGCTATAAGACTCCGAAGTGGATGGAATACTTCCTGACGATCTGCGGCACTCTCGCGCTGCAAGGGGGCGCGCTCGCTTGGGTCGCGACGCACCGCGCTCACCACCAAAATTCCGACAAGGCCGGCGATCCGCATTCCCCGCGCGAGGGCGGTTTTTGGGCCCATATGGGCTGGATCATCACCGGCGAGCCGATGCACAGCAAGGCCACTGAGCTCTTCCCGTATGTCCCCGACCTCCGGAAGGACAGATTTCATGTTTGGCTCAGCAAGTGGCACTGGGTTCCCCTCGCCATTCTGGCGGTGCTTCTGCTAGTCGTGGGGGGATGGCGATACGTCATGTGGGGCATCTTCTTGCGAACAGTTGTGGGGCTTCATGGCACCTATCTCGTGAACTCTGCCACCCATATGTGGGGATCGCGCCGGTTCCTCACGGGCGATAAGTCCACGAACAGCTTTTGGGTGGCGATGCTAAGTTTCGGAGAAGGCTGGCACAACAATCACCACGCCCATCCGCAGTCGGCCCGTCATGGGCTGGCCTGGTACGAGTTCGACCTCAACTGGCTCCAGATCGCCTTCCTGAAGAAGATCGGCTTGGCTTGGGACCTCAAGCTGCCCCGGCTGGAAAGGATCGCCGAGAAGAGACTTGCTCCCGCCGACGTTGTAGACGCCGAACCCGCCCTGGCCGCAGTTTGCGACTAGCTTCACCAACCTGTGGTCTTGCCAATGAGGGCCCAGGCTCTGGCGCTCAATGAGAACTGACTAGCGTCGCAAGGCCGGGTCTTGATTGCCGCGCCCGCGATTCTTCTTTCGCCCTCCGCTCATCTACAATTCTCCCTAGCAATGCCCTTCGCGAGCCGCACCAAGAAGATCGCTTTCTTCATCACCCTGGGCATCAGTCTGGTCGCGGTGACGATCTTCCTGAACGTAACCTGGATCATCCACTGGCGCGCCGTCGTCCCGGTAGTTATTGGCATCGGCCTTTTTGCCATCGTCATTGCGGGGTTGGCGCTGAATACCGTCTTCCTGGTGCGCGAAATCCGGCGCAACGAGCAGCAGGACAGCTTCCTGAACGCCGTGACTCACGAATTGAAAACGCCGATCGCGTCCATTCGCCTCTATCTCGAGACGCTCGAGCGCCGCGAAGTCGACGAGGCCAAGCGCCACGAGTTTTATCGCATCATGCTCGATGACACCGACCGCCTGCTCGGCACGGTCGAGCAGGTGCTGAAAGCCGGCGAGTTACGCGACGGCGCGCGCAAGAACTGGCAGCAGGTCGACTTCTCCTCGATCGTGCGTGACGCTCTGGAAGTCGCTCGCGTGCGCCACAAGCTCAAAGCCGAGGACTTTCGGCTCGTTTCCGAAGCTCCGGCGGAATTAACCGTCCTCGGCGTACCTGAAGAGCTTCGAATCGCCGTGGCCAACTTGCTCGAGAATGCCGTGAAATATTCCGGATCCAGGAAGAACATCGAAGTGCATCTGAGCGCTCCCGACATTGACAGCGTGGTCATGAGCGTTCGTGACCGTGGTATCGGCATCCCCCGCACCGAGTTGAGACGTGTTTTCCGGCGCTTTTACCGGGTTCACGCAGTTACCGCCGGCCAGATCCAGGGCACCGGACTCGGCTTGTTCATTGTTCGCTCGGTTGCTCGCCGGCATGGTGGAGATGCCTACGCTGAAAGCGAAGGCGAAGGCCAGGGCAGCACGTTCACCCTACGTTTACCAAGGGTTCACCCGGTATGAAACGCATTCTGGTCGTTGAAGACGAGAGCCACCTGGCGCAAGGGATTCGCTTCAACCTCGAAGCCGAAGGTTATTGCGTCGAAACCACCGAGCGCGGCGAAGACGCGACCCAGTGGCTGCTGGAGGAAAAACGCAGCTTTGACGCGCTCGTGCTCGACGTGATGCTCCCGGGCAAAGACGGTTTCACTGTCGCCCATGAGCTGCGCCAGGCGCGGAACTACATTCCACTACTCATGCTCACCGCCCGCGGCCGTCCAGAAGACGTGTTGAAGGGATTCGAATCTGGCGCCGACGACTATCTTCCCAAGCCGTTCAATCTAGCGATTCTGATTGCCAGAATCGGCAGCCTGCTGCGCCGCAAAAGCTGGTTCGCCGACCAGAAAGAACCAGATAAGGCGGAACTGAGTGAAACCTGCAGTTTTGACGGAATCACCATCGACTTTCAGAAACTGCAACTCCGCAGCGCCGACCAGACTTATCAGCTGACGCTGATGGAAGTCGAACTCCTGCGTTATTTCGTCAAGAACAGTGGCCGTCCCGTGTCACGCAAGGAGATACTGGAAAACGTCTGGAACCTGCGCGAGGACACCGACACGCGCGCCATCGACAACTTCATCGTGCGCCTGCGCCGCTACATCGAACCTGAACCCGGCAAACCGCGATACCTTATCACCATCCGCGGACTGGGCTATCAATTCATCGCCGATCAGACCGAATCCCTGCGGACCTGAGACCACGCCCCAGTGTCAGCACTATTGACCAGCATCGTGAGATTCAGCGAAGGAAACGGAACCGACTAGGTGAAACTGTGGAAGCTGGACAATCGGCAATGTCTACGCCGACACGTGAACCAAGCTGATTCGCCCGGAACGCCACATATGATCTTGTACTTTATATATTAGTTCTAATTCATTGTATAACCGATTTGTAGGCGTCGTTTGTTAAGGGGTATTCAGCCGGAAAAACTGTGACTTGCGCTGTCTGCAACTGGCGCCGGCGCCGACCCTGCTGCACTGCGGTTTTCCTCGCGCACAGATTCCTCACTCCGCCTGCTCCCGAAACGTCTCGACTACTCCGGTCAAGGCAAGCTCTGCGATTAGAACCCCTTCGGCCTTTCTACCGCCGCTCCCAAGCTCCTCTCCAGCGCGAGTCCCGCTGCTCCGAGCATCCCTTCCTCAAACAGTCTCCCCCCATGGGACGGGCAACTGCGAGTAGAGCACGTTATTCTGAAGATTGTTTGCGAGAGTCTCGGCGGTGGGCAAGGTGCTCTGGCTCTCGCTGCGCTGCGCGATAACTGTCGCCTGGGAGGGCCGCGGTTTCTTCACTCCCTCCTTATGCTGGCACCATGCCTTGGTGTAATGTGGGCTCGAGACAATGAAGCCGCGTCGAGCCAGCAGCGCGATGGTCACGGTCCGGGATGTCGCTCGGAAGAGTGGCTTTTCCGTGGGCAGCGTCTCCATCGTCTTGAACAATGCTCCGCTGGCCCGCTACATGTCCGACGAAGCCAAGCGGCGCATCAAGGAAGCCGCGCACAAGCTTGGGTACAAACCGAACCAGTTCGCACGCTCGCTGCGGGGCATCCGCAGCCACAGTGTCGGCGTCATGGTGTTCGACGTCACTGACCCTTTCTGCACCCTGATCATCCGCGGCATCGAAAACACCCTCTACGAACAGTCGTACTTATCGATCTTCGCCGACGCCCACAACGAACGCTCCCGCTTTGAACGCTACCTGGAAATGATGCTGGAGCGCCGTGTGGAGGGCCTGATCGTCGTGGCCAACTGGCTGGTGGTCGACATCAACCTTCTGGCCGACCTGGAGCGCCACCGCATTCCAACCGTCATCGTGGCCCGCCAAATCCAGCGCCAATCAGTGAGTTCGGTGCTGGTGGACAACGAGAACGGCGGCCGGATGGCCATCCAGCATCTTTATGACCTTGGACATCGCCAGATCGCGGTCCTCCGTGGACCCAAGGCGGTCGAGGATAGCGGTCTGCGCTGGAGTGGCATTCGCCGCTTTGCCAAAAGTACGAATTTGAAACTCGACCCGCGCCTGACGGTCGACCTGCCCGATTCCCCCGACGCCAATTACAGCTTCGAAGCGGCCCAGCACCTGACGGCGGATCTGCTGCAGCGCAAGCTTCCCTTCACCGCGCTCCTCGCCTATGACGATGTGACTGCCATTGGTGCTATGCGCGCGCTGACCAATGCTGGCATTCGCGTTCCGGAACAATGTTCGATCATTGGATTTGATGACGTGGCGGCGGCCAGCTTTACCTCTCCCGCTTTAACCACCGTCCGCCAGCCTATGCAGGCGATGGGTGCCACTGCGGTGCAGTTAGTTTCGGAAGCGATCCGCGCCGGCTCGGAAAAACGCGACTTCTCCCCGGTTACACGGCTCCTCGCCCCCGAGCTGGTAGTTCGCCATTCCACCGCGATCGTGCGCCGCTGATTTCACGGCGCTGGTCCCAGGGTTCTTCTTTTCTTGTCGACAACCAGCAAAAGAGATATATTAATACGTTTCAATAGGCTGTTTTATGGGGTTCTTGTCTGCTTCTCCGGCGCCGAGCCTGCTGGCCTGCAATCGGGGCGATTTGTGGCGGCGACCGGCGCGTGTGCGACTTTGGGTTAGGAGGCTTGTCATGAATAACCGAAATGCCATTGGCAAGACAATGCGGAATTTTCTTTCTGTTTGCATTCTTTGCCTGTGCCTGGGTTCTTTAGCGCTTGCCCAAGCCGGCAGGGGTAGTATCAGCGGCCTGGTCTCCGATCCTTCGGGGGCGATCGTCTCCGGCGCCAAAGTCACCGCCCTCAACCATGCCACCGGAGTCGCACTGCACACCGTTACTAGCGAGGCGGGCTTGTACAGTTTTGTATCGCTGAACCCTGGCAATTACATAGTCACGGCCAGTCAAAAGGGCTTTGAAAACGTCGCTCAGGACAATGTGTCGGTAACTGTGGATCAAGTCACCACCGTGAATATCGCTCTGCGAGTCGGCAGCGTGACCGAGACAGTTACAGTGTCGGAAACAGCCGCACTGGTGGATACAAGCAACTCCACCGTGGGCCAGTTAATTGACTCAGCCGCCATCGATCGCGTCCCGTTGCTTACACGCAATGTCTTCGATCTGGTACAGCTGAGCGCCGGCGTGACCCCGGCCAATGGAGCGCCCAACTCCTCCAGTTCGCAGGCCATCGTCAACATCTCGAGCGGACGCCCGGGAATCGATGTCTCGTCGTACACCATCAACGGCGCCATTCAGGGCTCTGTTTACTATATGCTCGACGGCAGCCCGCTGGGCGTGGCTGAAAACAACCTTGCCGCCATCCTCCCGGCAATGGAGATTCCCGAGGACGGCGTGGAAGAGTTCCGCGTCGAAACGCAGAACACTCCGGCCTCCTATCAGAGCGGCGGCGCGGGCGTCATCAGTTTGGCCAGCAAATCCGGTGGCGACCAGTTCCATGGCGATGCCTTCGTGGTTGTCCGCCCGAATATCCTTGCCGCCAACGAATACTTCAACAAGCAAATCCAGTTATTGGCCGGTACACCGAACCAGGCGCCTGCCTTTCATCGTTACCAGGAAGGCGGCGCCATCGGCTGCCCCATCCTGCACAAGAAGCTTTTCTTCTTTGCGGATTATGAAGCCACGCAAGAGAAACTGTTTGATAATTCAAGCATCTTTACCGTTCCCACCGCCGCGGAACGGGGCGGCGATTTCTCAGCCGACCTCCCCTCGATTTCGAACCCGAACGGCTATACGATCTATAACCCACTGGCTCCCGATAACCCCGACGGAACGCGGCAGCCGTTTCCCGGCAACAAAATTACCAACTATCCCGGCCTCACTCTCAATCCAATCGCGGTGAAGTTTCTATCGATGTTCCCCAAGTGCAACTATCCCAATCCCGCGACTTGCGATTCAGCTACGGACCAGCACCTAAACAACTTTCGTCATCCCGGTCTGGATCCCATAACCGCGCAGAGATTTGACATTCGCATGGACTACTACAAGAGCGAAAAGCAGCGCCTTTTCGGCCGCTTCTCCTTTGACCGGTTGTCCACCGCGGCGGTCAATGCCTTTAACAACGAGTGGGATCCTTACTACGCCCAGAACATCACCAATGGGCGTAACTTCATCATTGGGGACGACTTCACGCTAAATCCCACTACGGTCCTGCAGTTGCGCTACTCCTTTACGCGCCACTATGAATCTCAGGGGGGCGATCCTCGACAGAATGGCTTCGACATCACCTCGCTGGGATTTCCCCCGTCGCTGGCCGCGGCCCAAGCGTACAAAACCCTTCCCATCGTGTTTTTTAACGACTTGGCGGCAGACAACGGCAACTCCAGCGGCATCGGCGGCACCGCGAACTACAATACCTTCCTCTTTGCCAGCATGAACCACGACGCCAGCGCTACCCTCACCAAGGTAGTGGGCAAGCACGAGCTCAGCTTCGGCGGGGAATACATGAAGAGGTTCTTGAATGTGGGCCAACCGCCCGCATCCTCCGGCTGGTACTATTTCGATAATTCCGCTACAGACCAGCAAACCTCACCCGCGTCGGGTACAACCGTGGGAGGCAGCGACTTTGCTTCGTTCCTCCTGGGCATGGGAAGCTTCCCGGGCAACGAATCCGTCAATTTCACACAAGATCTCTTCTCCGCCGTCGCCAGCCCGTATTACGCGGCCTTCCTCCAGGACACCTACCATATCCGCCCTAACCTCACCGTTACCGCGGGGCTGCGCTGGGACATCTTTGGCGGTAAAACGGAGCGCCATAACCGCCTGGAATACTTCGATCCGACTGCCGTGGGTACGGATCCCAGCACCGGGCTACCCTTCACCGGCGGCGAGGTATTCGTCCGCAGCGGCCACCGCTCTCCGTTTACAACAAATCTGAAGGACTTTGCTCCGCGCCTTGGTTTCTCATGGCAGCCAGCGAAGCACCTGGTCGTTCGCGGCGGCGCCGGTTTCTACTTTGGACCGAGCGTACAGATGGTCAGCGGTTCCCTGGTGAACAGCGATGGATACGCCACGAGCAACAACTGGCTCGCAACCTGTCTTAACTCCAACGGCAATACGGTGTTCAATGGCAGCAACCAGTGCGACGCCAACGTGGCGGGGGAGGTCAGCAGTGTGACTGGCCCCTACTCGCTGAGCAATCCGTTCCCAACCGGTCTTGTTCCACCATCCCAATTGAAGCCGAACGGATTGGCGACGAACCTTGGCTCGAATCTGACCACCATGCTGCACTCGCAGCGTACGCTGCAAACCTACAACTTCAACTTCGGCCTGGAGTACGAATTTCGACAGCAGATCGTTCTCAGCGTCGGCTATGTGGGCAGCAGGGGCCTCTTCCTTCCGATGACTGTCGATCTGAACCAGCTCACCCTGAGCCAGATCAATCAGCTCGGTACCGCTGGCGCCACTCCTGACCAATTTGTGGCGGCGGAGCCTTTCCCGCAATTCACCTCTGGTGGCGCCATCAGCATCACCGGCCAAACCAACGGTGTCATCGTGAGTGGCTATCCCGGCGGAGATTCCGAGTACAGCTCCTTGCAGACAAAGGTGCAGAAGCGCATGAGCAAGCACTTCACCATGCTGGCCTCCTTTACCTGGGCCAAGCTGATGACGGACGACGGCAATCCTCCGCTGGGCTTTGTCGGTTCTCATGCCGGATCGGCTCAGGACTGGCGGAACTTGAGATACGAGCATTCCGTCAGCCCGCAGGATGTGAAGTATCAATTCATCTGGCAGGCATCGTACGACCTGCCCGTGGGCAAGGGCAGGGCGCTGAATCTGCACGGAGTATCGAATGCCATCCTGGGCGACTGGACGGCCAACGGGATTTTCTACTTGAGCAGCGGTATTCCCATCGCTTCGCCGTTAGCAGGGAACAATAGCTACCTCAATCAGCGGGCCGATATGACCTGCGATCCCAGCAAGGGCGCACCACGTACGGCAACGGAGTGGTTCACACCCGCCTGCTTCGCAGCGCCTGGCACCCAGTTCGTTCCGGGGAATGCACCAGCGTATCTAGATCATGTCCGCACTATGGGAGCCAAGAATCTGGATCTCACACTGTCCAAGAGTTTCAAACTGGGCGAAAAGCGGGATCTCCGCTTTGATATATCTTCCTATAACGTTGCCAACAAGGCGCAGTTTTCGGCGCCGAATGTGCCCACGGTAAGTAGCGGGTCTGCTAACGGTTTCGGCCTGATCACGACAACTTCCAACACACCGCGCCAATTCCAGTTTGCTGCGAGATACACATTCTGATCCATTTGCTGGGATGGCGCGAAAAAGCAAACGGCCCACGATGGGCGAGATCGTGGGCCGTTCGACTGAGAACTTGCGTTACTGCCTATCCGTGTTGGGATGCAATGCTCCTCGCTCACGAAGGCGTTCGCGCAACTACAACAACACCGACACACGTTGTGGGCCGTAGTCACGGAGTGCAGGACACCTGCCGGTGAGGGGAGCTCCAAACGCAAAGAACTGATTCGCCATATCAAGAATGCAATACAGCAACCGAGCGAATCGATCCGGCGCTGGCAGGTATGGGGGGGGCATTCGATGAAACCAAAACGCGCCGCCATCTACACCAGGTGGAGCACACTCGACTAGCACGCCGAAGTCCAGCAAGCCGAAGTGAGTGACCACATGCGGTGGTCGCGCGAGGTTACAGATACATCACAACCAGTTCGGAAGTCACTCGGGATGCCATTCGTGCTTGCATCGATAGCGTTTGCGTTCTAGGGGCCGCGTTCCGCCTGATAATTTGGTTTAATCTGGTGGCTGCGGGCTGAATGTCTGTAGACACCTCCAGTGAGACAGACAATCTGAGGAGTATCCTCACGGACTTGTTCTACGACTCGGCTGTGGAAGCCCAATCAGGAGGTGACGGTTGCTATGCGAGCCCCAAGATCCATGATCTTTTTCGTGTCAGTGGTCTCCTGCAGTTCAGCAAGACCACTTCAAGCGCGGGTAACGGGGTCGGGTTCGGTCGGCCAACGCAATGCTGTTCCAGCGGCGGTTTGACAAAGGTAGCGCATAAGCCTAGCCTTGTAAGTGAGCAAGCTACCTCTTCTTACTCTTTCAGGTTCTCTGAACTAAGTCAGCCCATCTGAAGTTCTTCCTCTTAGCTTCCCTCTGAAGGAGGAATTACGTTATGTCACTATTGACCCATTGGGAGCCCTTCCGTGAGTTCTCCACCATGCAAGACCGCATGAACCGCTTGAACCGTCTTTTCCGTGAGTCGTACAGCCCCGAAGTCCCAGAAGAGGCATTAACCAGCACCCCCTTCGCGCCGCCGGTGGACATCTACGAAGATGAGCACACTATTACTCTGAAGCTGGAAGTCCCGGGCATCGACGAAAAAGACATTGATGTCCGCGTCGAGAACACCACCCTCACCGTACATGGCGAGCGCAAAATCGAGAAGGAAGAGAAAGAGGAGAACTTCCGTCGCGTCGAGCGGCAGTACGGAAGCTTTACCCGCTCGTTCACGCTTCCCAGTTCCGTCGATTCTGAGCAAGTAAGCGCTCACTATGACAAAGGCTTGCTGAAGATCAAGCTCGCCAAGAAGGCGGAAGCCAAGCCCAAGCAGATCAAGGTGAGCGTTGGCAGCGAGAAGGTCCTCGAAGCCAAGGTTCACGGCAAGGCCGCGTAAAACCAGCGGCTGGCGAAAGAAATGGGAGCGGCTTACATCGGCTCCCATTTTGCTTGTCATCGCGAGCAAGCAGGGAGAATCATGAAAAACTTCAAATTTGTTGTAAGGGTGAGCCGTACCGGTATTCACGCCGTTAAGTACGTGAAGCGGATTGATCGGACTCCCATCCAGATGACAACCGACCGAAAGCTGGCTCTCGTCATGGGAAGATTCACAGCCGAAGACGCCGTCAAATCCATCCACAATTCCCGGTGCAGCCCGGAGCTGGTGCGCGTACAGATCAGCGCCTAGTATTCGTGCTGAAAATGATTACCCGTATCTTATCTCCTCTGTCGTGGCGATCGCCGCTGTTCTCCCTTATACGGCGGTCAGAGCACTTTTGCGGTTTACTCCGTTATCATTGTTGTTGGGCGCGATCGCGTTTCCTGCCGTGACGTACTTGTTGCTGGTACAGGCCGTGGTTCAACCGGATCTGAGCGGACACGGCCCCACATCTGCGAACGAAAAGTGGCAAACGTGAAGACGAAGAAGGGTGTGATCGGAATCCTCACGGGCGGCGGTGACGTGCCCGGCTTGAATCCCGCCATCCGCGCCGTAACCATCCGCGCACTGCGCGAGGGCTGCGAAGTGATTGGCATCCGGCGGGGATGGGGCGGGCTGGTCGACATTGTCCGCGAAAAAGACTACGACAATAGCGAGAATTTCCAGACCCTGTCGGAGGATCTGGTCAACCGCACCGGTCGCACCGGCGGTACCTTCCTGCACACCTCCCGCACCAACCCCAGCAAGGTAAAGAAGGCCAGCGTTCCGACTCACCTGCAGGCCACCTATAACGCCGAGAAGAACGACCTGACCGCTGAAGTTCTGAAGAACCTGGATTGGCTCGGCATCGATTACCTCATCCCCATTGGTGGAGACGACACGCTGAGCTACGGCGTCCGCCTTTATCAGGAAGGCGTGAAGGTCGTCGCCATTCCCAAGACCATGGACAACGATGTTCCCGGCACCGACTACTGCATCGGGTTCAGCACCTGTGTTACGCGAACCATTTCCATGACCAACAGCTTGCGCACCAGCGCCGGCTCCCACGAGCGCTTCATGGTGCTCGAAGTCTTCGGCCGTTACGCCGGGTTCACGGCCATGCTGCCCACCATGGCTGGCGCAGCGAACCGCTGCGTGATCCCGGAACACAAATTTGACATCGAGCGGCTCACCGAGTTACTGGTCTCGGATCGCCAGAAGAATCCCAGCCACTATTCCGTCGTACTGGTTTCCGAGGGAGCAATGTTCCAGGGCGGAGAGATGGTCTTCGAGGCTGAGACCACCGACGCCTTCGGCCACAAGAAGCTCGGCGGGATCGGCGACCTGGTGTCGGAGAAGCTGAAGGAGCTTTCCCCGAAGTACAACAAGGGTAAAGCGATCGACACCATTAACCAGAAGCTCGGCTACCTGGTCCGCTGCGGTGATCCCGATGCCATTGACTCCATCGTCCCCATGGCCTATGGCAACCTTGCCCTGGATTTGCTGCTAGGCAAGATCCACGGACGAATAGTCGTCCTCAGGAACGGCCGCTACGACAACATGCCCATCGACACCGTAACTGCATCGAAAAAGGTTGTGAACGTGAAAGAGCAGTACAACACCGACCGTCTGCGTCCCCACTACAAGAGCTTCGAGATGAAACCACTCTTCATCATGACCAGCGAAATGGGGTAGATCTGACATTCCTGGGCACGAACGTGGCCCGAACGAAGGCGATGACTCTAACGAGGACCTGACTCTTCAGTTCTGCCGTAGCGCGGCTTTGAGTCGCACCGGAGTAATAGGCAATTGCCGCAGGCGAGCACCCGTAGCGTCGAAGATCGCGTTAGCCACAACCGCCCCCATGGTAACGATCGGCGGCTCACCACACCCCGAAGCCGGCGTTTCCGGATTTTCGATCAAGATCGTTTCGATCTTGGGCAACCAGGAAAAACGCGGAATCTGGTACGTGTCGAAGTTGCGGTCGAGCACGGCCCCGTCCTTGAAGTGCACCTCCTCAGTCAGCGCGTAACCCAAACCCATTGTGATGCTGCCTTCCATCTGCTGGCGCGAGCCATCAGGATTCACAGTAACGCCGTGATCCTGGGCGCAGACGACCCGCTTCACGTCTACATTCCCCGTGCCTTTGTTGACCGTGACCTCGGCCACCGTCGCGACGTACGTGCCCAGATAAATCGCGCAGGCCAAGCCAACGCCACGACCACTCGGCGTCGGTGCCGGCTTCCAGTCGAACTGCCTCGCCGCCGCAAGGAGTACTCGTTGCATGCGTGGATCGCTCAAGTGGGAAAGACGGAACTCAAGAGGATCGCGGCCCAATATGCTCGCGAGGATGTCGAGGTGCGATTCGCGGGCGAAGGTGTTGGTGTTGACTGAGGGCGCTCGCCAGGGACCGACCGCAAAGGGATGCAAACCAGGAGGGTTGCCCCCGCCCCATTCGCCGGACGACTGCGTGCGTTGGTTGGGGATGTCGTAGAACTGCCGCGCTTCCCTCTCGCCGGCGCAGTACACACGGTAATCCCACAGCAGGAGTCTCCCGGCGATGTCGAGTCCCGAGCGAATTTTCACGACTGCAGCCGGCCGGAAGGTATCGTAGAAGAACTCCTCAGCACGGTCCCAGACCACCTGCACCGGCTTGCCCGTAATCTTGGCGAAGCGCGCCGCTTCCAAGGCTTGCCGGGATGCGCTTTTGCCGCCGAACCCTCCGCCGACGTAAGGAGTGATAACCCGCACGTTTTCCGGCGCGAAGCCGACGGCCTGCGCCAATTGCTGTCGGACGGAGAAGGGAGTCTGCGTGCTCGCCCAAACCGTCAACTTGCCGCCAGCGATCGCCGCGACTGCGGAGTGCGTCTCCATCGCCGCATGGGCCACGTAGCTGTTCAGGTAGGTCTCTTCGACCACACGCGTGGCGAGTTTCTCTCCTTTCTCGAGGCTGCCTTTCTCATCCACCGCATGTAGCGGCGGAGCAGCTTTGAGAAGGTGGTCGAAGATCGTCCGATCGTCCTCACCCGGCTGGGCAGGTTCGAAGCGAGTTCGAATGACTCCCAATGCGCGGTCGGCCATGTCCGGCTGTTCATGGAGGACAGCCAGCATCTCGCCGTCGCGGATTACACGAACACCGGGAACTTTCTCAGCGACTGCCACGTTGAGCTCTTTCAGCGTCGCACCGTGTGCCGGCGGCCTGAGAATGCGCGCGTGCAGCGTACCGGGCGGAGTCATATCAGCGGCGTACTTGGCTCTGCCAGTCACCTTTTCTAGAGCATCTTTGCGCCGCTGTCCCTTTCCGACGACGGCAAACGCCGAGACGGGCTTCGCGGGCACCTTCTGGAGGTGGCGCTCGATCCGTTTACCTTCAACCAGCCTCGCATAGGAGACACGTTTGTCCTCGTCTTGTGCCCAAGTCACCACACCATCCTTCACGCGTAAGCCCTCCACCGAGGGCAGCTTCAGGTAGTCAGCCGCCATCTCCAGCAGCACAGCTCGAGCCTCAGCAGCCGCGCCCCGCAATACCGGACCGAACTGCCGAATGGTGAGCGACCCGAAGGTGCCCATGTCCCAGGGACAAAGATCGGTGTCACCCATGACCATATCAACGGCATCGAAGGAGACATCGAGTTCGTCGGCCGCCAGTTGTGCCAGAGCGGTCTTCGCACCCTGCCCCAATTCCACCTTGCCGACGAAGCAGGTGACCCGACCGTCCCCGCCGATCCGCAGATAGGCGTTGAAATCGGTCGGGTAGCTGGGCCGGCTCGGGAGACGTGACGCTTCCTGGTTCGCGACGTTGGTATCAGTGGCAAAGAAGATGAAGAGACCGGTGCCCGCTAGACGGAGAAAGTCACGCCGGCTGACTTCCGCGTGCAAGTCGGGTGTGATCTCGACGGCGGTTTCATTCCAATCATCCCCGTGCATGAGGGATCTCCTTCGTCGAGCCTGCCGCCTCCAGGATCGCGTCCACGATGCGCGCGTACGAACCGCAGCGGCAGAGTTGGTCATCCATGTAGCGGATGATCTCTTCCCGCGCTGGATGCGGGTTCTTGAGGAGAAGACTATACGCGTTGAGAATCATCCCGGACGTGCAATAGCCGCATTGGAAAGCGTGGTGATTGAGGAATGCTTCCTGGATTGGGTGCAGGTGACCCGCCGTGCTCAACCCCTCAATGGTCAGTAGATCCTTCCCGGCGATTTCCTTGACCGGAGTTAGGCACGACCGCACGGTTTCTTTGTTCACAATTACAGTGCAGGCTCCGCATAAGGCCGCGCCACAGCCGAACTTTGTGCCGGTGAGTCCAAGGTCATAGCGCAACACCCACAGCAGCATGCGGTCGTCATCGACGGTCAATTGCACCGGCTTGCCATTCAGCTTGAAGGATATGCTTCGCCGCATCGCCGTCCCTCGCTCGGTGTGTCCGCTGTTCTCGATTCGTACCTATAGCACCTATGTTGCTCCCGCCGCTGTGACGATTAGCGCAGTCCAAAGTGATCGCTGAAGCAGCCGGTCGGCCCATGTTGTCTCTAAGGAGTTGCCTCATCTGTTCAACTTCGTTCGCCGACAGCGGCCGATGATTCCTTGGCCGCGCCGGTCTGAATGAGCGCTGCCGTCGCCAAAATTCCATGTTGAGCGCGTTGTGCTGGCCAGCCTGGATGAGCCTTCGACGATGGACGCTAAGTGCTGTGCAAGCGGCGTGGGCGAGGGAAATCGAGAGACGCGCCAGGCGCGTCATGGCGGGCGAGTCCGTGGGCGAGCACTGGGAGCATGTGCGCGCACGTGTTGCCCGACGGTTAGCTGATCAGTGAACCGTCTCTTTCGAATCGAACCTGAGGTGCCTCATGCCACCTGGCGCAGGACCCGTCACGCAGTTTCCCGGCGGCTTCCCTGCTCCCTTCTGGCATCGGCTGTGATCGACAATTCACGCTCGCGTAACCGACGGTTTATGCTCGCCCCGTTAGAATCCGTGTTGCTCAAGTATTCTGTAGATGGCAGGAGGTAAGTCCCGTGGATATTAAGTCTCAGCCCGTTTTCATCAGTGACGCGATACAGCACGAGGAGAAAATCCGACGTCGCGCTCACGCGCTGTACGAGGAGTGCGGAAGGGTCGATGGCTACGACGTGGAAGACTGGTTGCGGGCAGAAGCCGACGTTCTGGGCGATGAAGCAAGACCAGCCGCGGCGTAACGGGTAGTTCTGCCGTTGCTGCCGGCAGTCTATGAGCCCAGAAGACGGGCGCGGCCTGATTCAGGGCCGGCGCTCTGGTTGGCGGTTCGCGCACCCGCCAGCCAGCGCGCGCCTTGGCAGTTCGGCTCCGCCGCTTCTTGCCAACTTAGAGTAACGCTTTAGAAATACCTGTTATATGAATTCACAGAGGACGTCTTGCGCGGCACAGAGTCGTCCGGTATCCAAAGAGGAACCGGGCCCGAGCCATCGCAGACTTGGGGCCCCGCTGGCTCCCGCAACAGGGTGAGAATCTCTCCCCAGACCTCGCCCGCTTGTTCCAAGCCCGATCCGTTGCCGGGCCTTCCTCGTGAATGTGACGGACAAAACTCCAGCTGACCGGGCCACGCGGTCCGGAGCCCTACTCCGCACTGCGACCGACCACTTCCCTAATCAATGTTCCGTGAGCACCGCCTCCGAGAACTGGAGACAGAAGTCACTCCAGAGGGAACACCGTGACCGGTAACCTGCAGGCGTGCAGGCCGCAGTTTCACGGCGCGCTTCCCTGCTCCGTAGTTGTTTTCTTTGCGCACAGTTCCTCACTCCGCCTGCAGCCCAAAACGTCTCGTCGCACTGCTGTTAGAACCCCTTCGGCCGTTCTGCTGCCGCGCCCAGGCTCCTCTCCAGCGCCAGCCCTGTGCTCCCAGTAGCCCTTCCTCAAACAACCTTCCGATCAACGTCACCCCATGGGGCACCCGCCTCGGCGGGGAAAATTTCGGCAGCGGATGCGCCGGATCCGGCGCCCAATCGCTCCGCGCCTCTGCCACCTCAACAAATCCTGCCCGCAGCGTGAGCGACGGGTGCCCGGTGAAATTCGTAATCGTCAGCATCTCATCTCGCAGCGATGGCACCAGCAGCAAATCTACCTCCGAGAAGATCCGTCCCATCTCTTCCGCCACTTTCCTCCGCATCCGGTCCGCCTGCACAAAATCCACCGCCGACATAAAGCGCGCCTGCCGGAACAAGTTGGGCCACGAGTCATACGTCTGCATCGTCAGTTGATCTACTCCGTGAGTCAGCGTCAACTCCACAAACGACGCGGCCGCTTCGGCAAATAGAATCAGCTGTAGCGAATTGTAAGGCCAATCCGGCAGCGTCACGTCCACCGGCACCATTCCCACCTTTCGCACCGTCTCCAGCGCCGCCCGGTCCACTGCCGTCGCCGGATTCTGCTTCATCCACGCAGGGAAATAGCCCACGCGCCATCCCTTCACGCTCGCGCCCGCATCAAAATCCAGCTGGCTCGGCACGCTGCTCACATCGCCCGCGTCCGGCCCCGAAATCGCCTGCAATACCAGCAACGCGTCTTCCACGCTCCGCGTCATGGGTCCCAACTTATCCAGCGACCAACACAACGTCATCGCTCCGGTCCGCGCCACCCGACCATACGTTGGTCGCAGCCCGGTGATCCCGCAGCGCATGCTGGGGGAGACAATGCTGCCTCCCGTCTCGCTTCCGATGGAGAATCCCACCAATCCCGCGGCTGTCGCCGCTCCCGGCCCCGCGCTCGATCCCGACGCGCCCTCTTCCAAGAGCCACGGATTCATCGTCTGCCCGCCGAACCAAATATCATTCAGCGCCAGCGCTCCTAGCAGCCCGTGGTGCATGTAGTGGATTTCCTGCAAGGCGGGCGACGTAACCGGGTGCGCGTACGCGGTCCCACGAAGCAGTTGGTAACGGATGCGGAGAATCGGCTTCTGCAAAGC
>Ga0075017_100000918_pt1 | contig 17453 bp, 17 predicted proteins | sample AleBraG_ABR_2012_FD_71475 | JGI IMG/M metagenome (GOLD analysis project Ga0075017, IMG submission 71475) | Freshwater sediment microbial communities in response to fracking from Pennsylvania, USA - Alex Branch Run_MetaG_ABR_2012 | ecosystem: Environmental > Aquatic > Freshwater > Creek >... | reverse complement strand
GTCGCCACGTGGGCCAGCGGATGGACACCGACCACCTTGGCCGCGAACGATGCCACCTCGTCTGTCGACATCACCCACGAGCCGAGGAGGAACAGCAGGCCGGCACCGATCACGAGCAGGGCCACCGAGCCCATCAGCGGCCAGCCGTCGAGCGGTGTCGCGTCGAAGTGCTCGCCGAACAGGAGCGGCGCCAGGCCGACGGGGATCGCGGTCTGCGTGACGAACACGACGGGCGCGACCTGGATCGCCGGGCGCGACTGCAGCGCGCTCATCTCGCTGAGGGTGGCCACGCCCGATGCGGCCGCGGTGCTCGCCGCCCAGATCACTGCCAGGGCGATCGAGCCGACTTTCAGGTCGTCGGCTGCGAGCTTGGTGGCCACCCCGCTCCAGGCGAAGCCGCAGCCGGCGCAGAACATCGTCAGCTCCGAGCGCGGATGCCCGGAGAGGTTGAGCAGATAGGGGGTCAGGGCGGCGGCGCCGAGCGCCGTCAGGACGACCGTCGTGGTCAGGACATCGGTGACGGCGGTCGTGTTGCGCGGCGCGCACAGGCCCGCACCGATCACACCGAGGACGATCGCCAGGACCGCCACGTACTCGTAGCGGCCGGGCCGCTCGTCGAGCAGCCTCTCGCCGGCGACCATCAGCACCAGCAGGCCCGCCGCCAGCGCGGGCTGCACGACGGCCAGCGGGGCCAGCATCAGCGCGAGCACCTGCAGCGGGAAGCCGAGGATCGAGAGGCCCGTCCCGAACAGCCAGCGTCCCTGCCTGACCAGGCCCCAGGCGAGCGCCAGGCGCAGGTGCTCCTCGTGGGGAGCCTGCTTCGCGTCCATTGCCTGGAGGGCGATCCCTAGGCTGTAGAACGTCGAGGCACCCGCCGCGGCGAGGATTCCGAGCACGAGTTCCATGTCCATGAACGATCATCGCACTCCCGCAGGCCCGATCGTGGGTGCGGTCGCGGCGCTCACCGCGGTGAGCTACCTGCTGCCGGGGCTGGCCGGCGCCTGGGCACCGCTGCGCCGCCCGCTGGGGCTCGAGGACCGGACGGCCGACGGGCGCGGCTACGCGCTGACGTTCGACGACGGGCCCCATGCACAGGGGACCCCGGCGGTCCTCGAGCTGCTTGCCGCCGAGGGCGTGCGCGGCACCTTCTTCCTCGTCGGCGAGCAGATCCGGCGCAACCCCTCGCTGCCGCGGGAGATCCTCCAGGCCGGCCACGAAATCGGCCTGCACTGTGATCGCCACCGCAACCTGCTGCGCCTGGGCCCGCGCCAGGTGCGCGAGGACATCGCCCGGGCCGAGGACGCGATCGCCACGAGCACCGGCCGGGCCCCCGTGCTCTACCGCCCGCCCTACGGCGTGCTGAACGGGGCCGCCCTGCGCCTGGCGCGCTCGCGGGGCTGGCGGACGCTGCTGTGGAGTCAGTGGGGCCGCGACTGGGAGGCGCGGGCGACGCCCGAGTCGATCGCCGCAAAGCTCACCGACGGCGCCGGCCCGGGCGCGGTGCTGCTGCTGCACGACGCCGATGACTACTCCGCACGCGACTCCTGGCGGCGCACCGTCGCAGCCCTGCCGCGGGTGCTCGAGACGATGCGCGAGCGCTCGCTGGAGCCGGTCTTCCCCTGATCTTTCGAGCGGCCCCCGTGGTCGCCCGGGCCCGGCCGACATCGGTCGGTGCGGTTACCATCCAATGCTTGTCCAGCGTCGTTCAGCTCGATCCGGCCGCCGCCCCGGGCGCCGCCCGGCCCGTCGCCGGGGCGCTGCGGAGGACCCCTGTCAGGACCCGCTGGTGGGTCGAGGCGCTGACGGTCGCCTGGCTGTTGTGGGTCTATGACGCGATCACCAACCTGGCGCCCCTGCGGCTGGCTCCGGCGCTCGGCCACGCCCGCGGGATCCTCAGCCTCGAGCAGACGCTCGGCATCGCACCCGAGCGCGCCCTGGACGGCTGGCTCGCGGGGCACCGGACGCTCGGGTTGCTCCTCTCCGACTACTACGACAACGCCCACTTCATCGTCACCCTCGGGCTGCTGGGCTGGCTGTGGTGGGCACGGGCCGACATCTACCGCGCCCTGCGCAGCTCGCTGGTGCTCATGAACGTGCTGGCCTTCGCGGTCTTCTGGCGCTATCCCGTCGCTCCGCCGCGGATGCTCGCCGGCTACACCGATGTCGTCGCCTCGACCCATGCGATCGGCTCCTGGCATGACGGGGCGCTGGCCTCACAGGCCAACCAGCTGGCGGCGATGCCCTCGCTGCACATCGGCTGGGCGCTGTGGTGCACGGTCGCCGTCTGGCGGGCCACGCGAGCGGCCTGGCTGCGGGCGGCGGCCGTCCTCTACCCCGTGCTGACCGGCTTCGCGGTGCTGGCGACGGGCAACCACTTCGTGCTCGACATCGTGGGCGGCATCCTCGTGGCGCTGGGCGCCTTCGCGATCGTCCACCTGGCCCGTGGCCGGCGTGGCGGCGCGCTGCCGGCGCCGCTCTGAGCCGGCCCGGCCGGCAGGCGTGCGCCCGGTGGGCGCGTGGCGCATGTCACAAACTTGTTACGAAGTCCAAGGTCGGGTAGAGTGGCGGAGCCGCCGCAGAACGCCGACGGGCGCTTAGGCGGCCCCGCCTCCCGGGAGCGCATGCATTCGCGCGTCTGTAGGGTGGCCCCACGCACATGCCAGACCTAGACGCCAACGACGACTCCACGCTCCCGCTCGGCCCCGGGCAGGGTCCCGTGCCCGAGAGCGCCGCCTTCCAGCCGCCGCCGTCCCGTCGCGGGCGTGACCTGGCGCGGCGCCACCCGGCCGCGGCACCCCGCCGGGTCGGCCCCCGTCCCGGTGCCCCGAGCCTCGCGGCGCGCCGGCGGGCCGCCCGCAGCTCCTGTCCGCCCGAGCGCCGGGTCGCACGGACGCTGCGCGCCTCCCGTGTGCGGTTGCGAGCCTGGCAGCTCTGCCGCGGCCGACCGCCTGGATCGCCCAGCTGACATGGTCCTGCTCCGCTACCTCGACGTGTGCCTGGTGCTCGCGACGGCCCCGCTCGTGCCGATCGCCGGCCTGCCGCTGTTCGGCTACCTGCTGGCCGCCGCGGCGTGGGTCCTGACGCGGCTCGGGACGACCTACATGCAGGAGCAGGCGCTGCGGATCACCGACCACAAACTGCGCGCCGGCGTGCAGGTGGCGAGCATGATGGGCCGGATCTGGATCGTCGCGCTGGTGATCCTGGTGGCCCGCTTCGCCGGCAGCAAGGAGGACGGCATCATGGCCGCCGTCCTGCTGCTGGCGGCCTTCACGGTGTACTTCGTGCTGTCCTTCTTCGTCCGCACCAACACGCTCGTGCCGCCGCGCGGCGCGGGCAGGCCGAGTCCGTCATGAGCGCCGTGGCAACGGGGGCAACGCCGCCGCAGGCCGCGGCCGGGCCCGGTCCCGGCGCGCCGGGAGAGACCGACGGGAACAAGATGAAACGGAACCTCCTGATCCTGGCCGGCATCTGGATCGGCGGCATCGTGGTGCTGTTCGTGATCTTCGGCAGCGGCGGGCGCAACAACGCCTACCAGCCCCAGAACGAGTTCAAGCTCGACAACTGGATCAGCCTGGGGATCTTCTCGGTCAACAAGGCCGTCCTCTACCTGTTCCTCGCGGCGATCGCGACGTGCGCGACGATGATCTACGTCGCCAATCGCATGCAGGCCCGGCCGAACAAGGTCCAGACGGCCGTTGAGGTCCTCTACCAACTGATGCGCGACAACATCACCGGCTCCAACCTGGACGAGAGGATGGCCAAGCGCTGGTTCCCGTTCATCGGCACGCTGTTCCTGTTCATCATGTTCTCGAACCTCGTCGGCTACATACCGCTGCCGACCAACACCGAGCACAAGATCGACATCCTCGGGCTGCACATCCCGTCCTTCTCGCTCTACGCGGCGACCGCCAACCTCTCGATCCCCCTGGTGCTGGCGCTCATGGTCTTCCTCTCCTACACCTTCGAAGGGATCCGCGCGAAGGGCCCGATCGGCTACCTCAAAGGGCTCGTCCCCGGCGGCGTGACGGGACCGATGGCGGTCTTCATCTTCGGGCTCGAGGTCCTCTCGAACGTGATGCGGCTGATGTCGCTCTCGATTCGTCTGTTCGCGAACATCCTCGCGGGCCACCTGATCATCCTGTTCATGGCGGGCGCGCTCGCGGTCATCCTCGGCGTGTCCGCGCTGGCCTGGTTCACGATCCCGTTCGGCATCGCCCTGTTCGCCTTCGAGGTGGGCCTGGTTGCCGCCCTGCAGGCGTTCATCTTTGCCACGCTCACCGCTATCTACCTCGGCGGCGCGGTCGCCGAAGACCACTAAAGGAGTCAACTGTCGTGCACATAGCTCTCATCACCCTGCTGGCGGCCACCGAAGAAGTGGCCAAGGCGGGCAAGTCGATCGGCCTCGGCGTCGGCGGAGGCCTTGGTGCCGTCGGCGCCGGTGTCGGCATCGGGATCATCTTCGGCAAGGCGATCGAAGCGATCACCCGCCAGCCCGAGATGCGCGACGAGATCACGCAGCTGCAGTGGCTGGGCTTCGCCCTGACGGAGGCCTGCTTCTTCTACGGACTGGTGGCCGGGCTCCTGGCCGCCTTCATCGTCTGAGCCGATGCTTGCCCTGATCGCATCCGCCACGCAGCCGATCGCCTCCAGCGGGGGCTTCCTGATCGAACCCGGCATCGGGCTGATGGTCTGGACGCTGCTCGTCTTCGGGGCAACGATGTTCCTGCTCTCCAAGCTCGCCTTTCCCCGCATCAGCGAGGCCCTCGGACGGCGTCAGCAGGCAATCGAGGACTCGATCGACACCGCTGAGCGGACCCGTCAGGAGGCCGAGAAGCTGCTCGCCGAATACCGCGAGCGGCTCACGCAGGCGCGGACGCAGGCGGACGAGATCGTCCAGCGTGCCCGCCAGGCCGCGGACACGCACGAGCACGAGGCCAAATCTCGCAGCCAGGAGATCCTCGACGAAGCCGCCAAACGGGCCGAGCGCAACATCGAGGCCGCCACCCACCGGGCGCTGGACGACATCCGGCGCGAGGTTGCCGACCTGACGGTCCTGGCCACCGAGAAGCTCACCCGCAAGACGCTCACCGACGCCGACCAGCGCAGGCTCGTCGAGGAGGCCCTCGGCGAGCTGGACTTCAGCGGCATCTCCGCGGCGCCGAACAACTGATGGAGGAGCTGGCCCAGGTATACGCGCGCTCGCTGTTCGAGGTCGCCCATGAGCAGGACAAGCTCGACACGCTGCGCGAGCAGCTGGCCCAGTTCGCCGACGCCCTCGATGAGAACCAGAGCCTGGCCGTGTTCTACTTCTCGCCCTACTTCTCGACGGCCGAGAAGCAGGACGGCCTGGCACGCATGCTGACCGACGCCGACGAGGGCCTGTTGAACTTCCTCGGCCTGCTGATCGAAAACCACCGGATGCCGGTCATCTTCCGCATCCGGGCGGAGTTCGAGCGGCTGTGGGATCAGGAGAACAAGGTCCTGCCGGTCGAGATCACGAGCGCCGTCGAGCTCGACCGGGCCACCACCGAGAGCCTCGGGCGGACGATCGGCGAACGGGCCGGACGCAAGGTCACGCTGGCCGCGCACGTCGACCCCGAGATCCTCGGCGGCATCGTCGTCAGGGTCGGAAACTCGATTCTCGACGCCTCTATTCGCAACCGACTGGAGCAACTGCGCAGGCAAGTTGCCCAAGGAGCCTCCTAGGAAACGACATGCAGATCAATCCCGACGAGATCACAAGCATTCTCAAGAGCCGCATCGAGGGCCTCGGCGGCGGCCGCGCCGAGCTGACCGAGGTTGGAACCGTCCTCTCGGTCGCCGACGGGATCGCGCGCCTGCACGGCCTCGAGAACTGCATGTCATTCGAGATGCTCGAGTTCCCGCACGGGGTCACGGGCCTGGCGCTGAACCTCGAGTCCGACAACGTCGGCGCCGTGCTGTTCGGCGAATGGGAGCGGATCTCCGAGGGCGACACCGTCAAGCGCACCGGCTCGCTGCTCGAGATCCCGGTCGGCGAGCAGATGCTGGGGCGGATCGTCGACCCGCTCGGGCGCCCGCTCGACGGCAAAGGTGAAATCAGGATCGAGGAGATGCGCCCGGCCGAGTTCAAGGCCCCCGGCGTCGTTCAGCGCCAGCCGGTGACCGAACCGATGCAGACCGGCCTGAAGGCGATCGACGCGATGATCCCGATCGGCCGCGGCCAGCGAGAGCTGATCATCGGCGACCGCCAGACCGGCAAGACGGCGATCGCGATCGACGCGATCATCAACAACCGCGACACCGGTGTGATCTCGATCTACGTGGCGATCGGCCAGCGCATGTCGACGGTCGTGGCCCTGGCCCAGACGCTCGACGAAAACGGCGCCCTGGACAACACGATCATCGTCGCGGCCCCGGCCGACGAGGCAGCCCCGATCAAGTTCATGGCTCCCTATGCCGGCTGCGCGATGGGCGAGTACTTCCTCTACAACGGCAGGCACGCGCTGTGCGTCTACGACGACCTCACCAAGCACGCCTACGCCTACCGCCAGATGTCGCTGCTGCTGCGCCGCCCGCCGGGTCGCGAGGCCTACCCCGGTGACGTCTTCTACCTGCACTCCAGGCTGCTCGAGCGCGCGGTCAAGCTCAACGACGAGCTCGGCGGCGGCTCGCTGACGGCGCTGCCGGTGATCGAGACCCAGGCCGGGGACGTCTCGGCCTACATCCCGACGAACGTGATCTCGATCACCGACGGGCAGATCTTCCTCGAGTCGAAGCTGTTCAACTCGGGCGTGCGCCCGGCGATCAACGTCGGCATCTCGGTCTCCCGGGTCGGCGGCAACGCGCAGATCGGGCCGATGAAGAAAGTCGCCGGGCGGATCAAGCTCGAGCTCTCCCAGTACCGCGACCTCGAGGCCTTCGCCCAGTTCGGCTCGGACCTCGACGCCGACACCCAGCGGACGCTGGCCCGCGGCGAGCGGCTCGTGCTGACGCTCAACCAGAACGAGCGGGCGCCGCTGGCGGTCGAGGACCAGACCGTCCAGATCTACGCCGCGACGAACGGCTTCCTGGACCGCCTGAACGTCGAGCGGGTGCCCGAGTTCCTGGTGGAGCTGACCGAACGGATGCACGCCCAGCACGCCGAGGTGCGCCACAAGATCGCCGGCGGCGACTGGTCGGAGGAGACGCAGCAGGCCGTCCGCTCCGCGGTCGAGGCATTCGCGCAGGACTTCGGCTACGACCTCGACGAGGAGGGCCAGCCGCTCGATGACTCGGCCCCCGTCCCGGAGGTCTCCACGCAGGCCGCCTGAGGCCGCACCGGGGCAACGTCATGGCATCTCAGCGCGACGTCAAGAACAAGATCGCATCGGTCAGGAACATCCAGAAGATCACGCGTGCGATGGAGATGGTCGCCGGGGCCCGGCTGCGGCGCGCCGAGCAGCGGATCGAGGCCCTGCGACCCTACGCCGGCGCGATCCGCCGGATGACCCGCCAGGCGGCCAGGGCGGCCGGCGCCGAGACCTCCCGCCTGCCGCTGCTCAGCGTCCACGAGCAGCAGTCCAACGTCGGCCTGCTGCTCGTGACCGGCGACCGCGGCCTGGCGGGCGGCTTCAACTCGCAGATCATCCGCGCCGGCGTGCGGATCGCCGGCGAGCTGGACGAGCAGGGGCTTCACAGCAGCTGGTTCGCGTCGGGCCGGCGCGGCGTCTCCTCGCTGAGCTTCCGGGGCTACGAGCTGCAGGGCAGCTACACGGGCTTTGCCGACCGCCCCTCCTACGCCGACGCGCGAACGATCGCCGACGACCTGATCCAGTCCTACGTCGACGGCAGGCTCGACCGGGTCGAGATCGTCTACAACTCCTACATCTCGCCGCTCACCCAGCGCGTCACACGCGAGCTGCTGCTGCCGATCTCCGCGGCCACCCTCACCGGCGAGCAGCGGGACGGGGAGGACTCCGGGGCCGAGGACGGCCCGCGGCCGCTGGTCGACTACGAGCCCGGCCCCGAGGAGATCCTCAGGCGGCTGATCCCCGACTACATCGAGGTCTCGATCTACCGTGCCCTCGTCGAGTCGACCGCCGGCTTCTTCGGCGCCCAGATGACGGCCATGCGCAGCGCCTCGGACAACGCCGGGGAAATCATCACCGACTACACGCTGCAGATGAACCGTGCCCGCCAGGCCGAGATCACCCAGGAGATCATGGAGGTCGTGGCGGGCGCCGAGGGCTTGTCCTGATCGACATCAGATTTCGACGACTTGAACAGATAAACGAGGAGAACTACAGAAAATGGACGCCAGCACAGCCACCCAGCCGACGGGCGCCTCCGAGGGCGCCGCCAACGGCAGCCCCGCCGGGCGCAACCTCGGTCGCATCGAGGAGATCCAGGGGGTCGTGATCGAGGCCGTCTTCCCCGACCGCCTGCCCGAGATCAACCACGCGATAACCGTCGCCCGGCCGGCCGCCGCCAGCGCCGAGGAGGCCCCCGGCATCAGCCCCGGCGGGGGGGACGCGGTGCTCGTCTGCGAGGTGCAGCAGCACCTCGGCGACGACCGCGTCCGCGCGGTCGCGATGGACACCACGGACGGCCTGTCGAGGGGCCTCGAGGTGCTCGACACGGGTGCGCCGATCTCGGTCCCCGTCGGCGAGGTCACCCTGGGGCGCATCTTCAACCTGCTCGGCGAGCCGATCGACCTCGGCGCCGCGCTGCCCGAGGGCGTCGAACGGCGGGGTATCCACCAGCCCGCTCCCCGGGTCGAGGACCTGACGCCGACGACCGAGATGTTCGAGACCGGCATCAAGGTCATCGACCTGCTGGCGCCCTACGCCAAGGGCGGCAAGGTCGGCCTGTTCGGCGGCGCCGGCGTCGGCAAGACCGTGCTGATCCAGGAGCTGATCCACAACCTCGCCAAGGAGCACGGCGGGCTGTCGGCCTTCTGCGGCGTAGGCGAGCGCTCCCGCGAGGGCAACGACCTGTGGCTCGAGATGAAGGAGTCCGGGGTCCTCGACAAGACGATGCTCGTCTTCGGCCAGATGAACGAGCCCCCCGGGGCCCGCATGCGGGTCGCCCTGTCCGGCCTGACGATGGCCGAACACTTCCGCGACGAGGGTCAGGACGTGCTGCTGTTCATCGACAACATCTTCCGTTTCGTGCAGGCCGGCTCCGAGGTCTCGGCGCTGCTCGGGCGGATGCCCTCGCAGGTCGGCTACCAGCCGACGCTGGAGACCGAGATGGGCCAGCTGCAGGAGCGGATCACCTCGACCAAGCGAGGCTCCGTCACCTCCGTCCAGGCGATCTACGTCCCGGCCGACGACTACACCGACCCGGCCCCGGCATCCGTGTTCGCGCACCTCAACGCGACCACCGCGCTGTCCCGGGCGATCTCCGAAAAAGGGATCTACCCGGCCGTCGACCCGCTCGACTCGAACTCGACGATCCTCAAGGCCGACATCCTCGGCGAGGACCACTTCCGGGTCGCCAACCGGGTCAAGGAGATCCTGCAGCGCTACAAGGAGCTGCAGGACATCATCGCGATTCTCGGCATCGACGAGCTCTCCGACGAGGACAAGCTCACGGTCCAGCGGGCCCGCAAGATCGAGCGTTTCCTCTCGCAGCCGTTCTTCGTCGCCGAACAGTTCACGGGCACCCCCGGCGCCTATGTGCCGATCGCCGAGACGATCCGTGGCTTCGAGGAGATCATCGACGGCAAGCACGACGAGGTCCCCGAGAGCGCCTTCTTCCTGAAGGGCACGATCGACCAGGTCGTCGAAGCCGCCCGGAAGGCCTGATCGTGGCGCGGACGAGGTTCCAGGCCGACGTGATGACCCCCGAGGGGGAGGTCTTCTCGGAGGAGGTCGAGATGCTCTCGACGCGTACGGTGCTCGGCTCGATCGGCGTCCTTGCGGGCCACGAGCCGGTGCTGGCGATGCTGGAGCCCACGGAGCTGCGCCTCTACCGCTCGGAGTCCGAGGTCGTCCGCTTCGCCCAGGCGGAGGGCTACCTGCAGTTCTCCGAGAACCGGGCCCTCGTCCTGGTCGAGGAGGCGATCAGCCCCGAGGCCCTGGATCGCCCGACCTTCGAGGCCAGGCTCGCGGACTCGCGCCAGAGCGCCGAGCGGGCCCCGGAGGGCAGCGAGGAACTCGCGCGGGCCCAGCGGGACATCCGCCGCTACGAAGCCTTTCTGGCCGTCGGGTCCTAGGCCCGCCGCGGCGCCCACGCCTGCCCAGCGACTAGCCTTCCCCGCTGCATGAGCGCCCCGCGCGAGCCCATCGCAGTGATCGGCACCGGCTACGTCGGCCTCGTCACCGCGGCCGGCTTCGCCGAGCTGGGCAGCGATGTCTGGTGCGTCGACATCGACGCCGAGAAGATCGCGCGCCTACGCCGCGGCGAGGTGCCGATCTACGAGCCGGGGCTGGCGGAGGTCCTCGCCGAGCAGCGCTCGCGCATGCATTTCTCGACCGACATCGGCGAGGCGATCGCAAACGCCCGCCTGCTGTTCGTCGCCGTCGGCACGCCCCCGACCCTCTCCGGCGACGCCGACCTGACGGCGGTGCAGGCGGTCGTCGATGGGATCTCCGACCCGCGCGACCATGCCCTGGTGATGAAGTCGACGGTCCCCTGCGGGACCGGTCGCTCGATCCAGCGCATCTTCCGCGACCGCGGCATCGAGACGATGTACTACGTCTCCTGCCCCGAGTTCCTCAAGGAGGGCAGCGCGCTGAAGGATTTCCGCCACCCCGACCGCGTCGTCGTCGGGGACAACGGCGACTGGGCCGGGGACGCGGTGATCGATCTCTACAGCCCGCTCGGCGCACCGGTGGTACGGACCGACATCGCCAGCGCCGAGATGATCAAGCTTGCCGCCAACGCCTTCCTGGCGACCAAGATCTCGTTCATCAACGAGATCGCGAACGTCTGCGAGGAGACCGGGGCGGACGTGATCGAGGTGGCGCGCGGGGTGGGCCTGGACGACCGCATCGGCCCGCGGTTCCTGCAGGCCGGGATCGGCTACGGAGGCTCCTGCTTCACGAAGGACGTTAGCGCGCTGAAGCTCCTGGCGGCCAACTCCGGCTACCACTTCCAGCTGCTGAACGCCGTCACCGAGGTCAACGAACTGCAGAAGCGCCGGGTCGTCTCGAAGCTGCAGCGCCACCTCGGCGAGCTCGCCGGCAGGACCGTGGCGATGCTCGGCCTCGCGTTCAAGCCCGAGACCGACGACATGCGCGGCGCGTCCTCGCTCGTGCTCGCCGCCCGCCTGCAGGCCGAGGGCGCCGTCGTCCGCGCCTTCGACCCGGTCGCCGCCGATGAGGCCCGCAAGCTGATGCCCGAGCTCGACTACCGCGATTCGACGTTCGAGACGCTGGCGGGCGCCGACGCGATGGTCCTCGTGACCGAGTGGGCGGAGTTCGTCGGCCTCGACTGGGACGAGGTCGCCGCCGCGATGAGCGGCAAGCTCGTGATCGACGGGCGCAACGCCCTCGATCCGCAGGCCGTGCGGGCGGCCGGCCTGGTCTACGAGGGGATCGGCAGGGGGTGAGGAGATCCAGGCGGTGATCCTGGTCGGCGGGCAGGGCACCCGCCTGCGGCCCCTGACCTCGACGGTTCCGAAGCCCGTCGTCCAACTGGTCGACCGGCCGTTCATCGCCTTCATGCTGGAGTGGCTGCGCGGCCACGGCATCGAGGACGTCGTGATGTCCTGCGGCTTTCTCGCCGACGGGGTCCGCGGCGTCCTCGGCGACGGCAGCCGGCTCGGCCTGAAACTGCGCTTCGTGGAGGAGCCCGAGCCGCGCGGGACGGGCGGTGCGCTGAAGCTGGCCGCGGGGATGCTCGACGAGCGCTTCCTGATGCTCAACGGGGATGTCCTGACCGACATCGACCTGACCGCCCAGATCGCCCAGCACTCGAGGACGGGCGCCCGGGCGACGCTCGCGCTCGTGCGTGTGCCCGATCCGGCCGCCTACGGGATGGTGATCCTGGGCGAGGACGACGCGGTCACCGAGTTCGTCGAGAAGCCGAGCTCCGATCAGCCGCCGTCGAGTCTGATCAGCGCCGGCGCCTACGTGCTCGAGCGCGATGTCCTCGAGCTGATCCCCCCGGACCGCAACGTCTCGATCGAGCGGGAGGTCTGGCCGAAGCTGATCGGCGACGGCCTCTACGGCTACATCTCGGAGGGCTACTGGCTGGACATCGGGACCCCCGAGCGCTACCTCAAGGGCACCTTCGACATCATCGAGGGCAACGTCCGGACGGCCGTCCAGGGCCGCCTCGGCGACGGCTGGATCGCCCGCGCCGAGGATGTCGAGATCCTGGGCCGGGCGATCCCGCCCGCGGTCCTCGAGCGGGGCGTGAGGGTCGCCGAGGGCGCCCAGGTCGGCAGCCTGGTGGTGCTGGGCGAGGACGTCTCGATCGGGGCCCGTTCGAGCGTCGAGCGGGCCGTTATCCTCTCGGGCAGCGTGATCGGCGAGGGCTGCGAGCTGCGTGACTGCATCGTCGGGCCGGGCTGCCGGATCGGGCCGCGGAGCAGGATCACGGGAGGAGCGGTGCTCGGCGAGGGGGTCTGCGTGGGGGCTGACAACGTGATCACGCGCGGGGCGCGTATCTTCCCCGGTGTGCAGTTGCCCGACCGGGCCATCGAGTTCTAGCGATTGCAGGGCGAGGAAGGGCCGCAGGCGAACATGACGACGATTCCCACAAAGGCAAGGAGCTCCCGATGACAGACGGCAGCGCTACGGCCACGCCCGCGGCCGGCGAGCTCTCGCGTGAGCGGATCGCCCGCATCGATCCGTCGGGCCAGCTGGGCGACGTGCTCGCTCTGCCCGACCACCTCCGCGACGCCCTGTGGCGCGCCGAGTCGGCGATCATGCAGGACTGGGACACCTCCGCGGGCCTCGTCGTGGCGGGGATGGGCGGCTCCGCGATCGGCGGAGCGCTGGCCCGGGCGGCCCTCGGCGACCACGCCTCGCGGCCGATCTTCGTGACCCGCGCCTACGGCATCCCGACCTGGACGACCCCGGACACGATGGTCCTCTGCGCCAGCTACTCGGGCGACACCGAGGAGACCCTGGCCTGCTACGAGTCGGCCGGGGCCCTGGGGGCCAAGCGGACCGTCGTCACGACCGGCGGGCGGCTGGCCGAGATGGCGCGCGCCGACGGCGTGCCCGTGATCCCGCTGCCGGCCGGCTTCCAGCCGCGGGCGGCCGTCGCCTACATGATCGTCGCGTCGCTGGAGGTGGCGGCCCTGTGCGGCGCCGGCCCGCGCCTGACCTCGGAGATCGATGTGGCCGCCTCGCACCTCGAGCAGCTCGTCGCCGAGTGGGGCCCCGACGCCCCCGAGGACTCGCTGGCCAAGGTCCTCGCGCGGGGCCTGTTCGGGACCACCCCGGTGATCGCCGGAGCCGGCCTGACGAACCCGATCGCCTACCGCTGGAAGACGCAGATCAACGAGAACGCCAAGCAGCCCTGCTTCTCGCACGAGCTGCCCGAGCTCGACCACAACGAGCTGGCCGGCTGGGAGGGCGCCCACGAAGTCGGCCGCTTCTCGGCCGTCTTCCTCGACGACTCCGACGCCCACCCCAGGGTCAAGCAGCGGATGGACCTGACCGAGCAGATGATCGCCGGCAACGCCGTCGCGAGCTTCCGCCTCGAAACACGGGGCCAGACGGCGATCGAGCGGGTGCTCTCGCTCGTCCTGCTGGGCGACCTCGTCTCGATCTACCTCGCCACCCTGCGCGGCGTCGATCCCGGTCCGGTGCCGGTCCTGGACGAGCTGAAGGCGACGCTCGCCAGGATGTAGGGGCCGACCGGCGCCGGTTAAGGGCGCCAGGAGCTTGTGATACGGTCACTGGCGACGGCCGAGGAGCGCTGCGACGGGCTCCAATCCGCCACGCTCGGTCACTCTCTGCAGCAAGGGCGCTCACCTGACCAGCCAGGAGGCTAAGTCATGTCAGCAACCAGCCCCACCGCAATCGCCGCCGACTTCAGGGTCGCCGACCTCTCGCTGGCCGAGTTCGGCCGCAAGGAGATCACGCTCGCCGAGCACGAGATGCCCGGCCTGATGGCGCTGCGCCGCGAGTACGGCGACGCTCAGCCGCTGGCCGGCGCACGGATCACAGGATCGCTGCACATGACGATCCAGACCGCCGTGCTGATCGAGACGCTGAGGGCGCTCGGCGCCGAGGTCCGCTGGTGCTCGTGCAACATCTTCTCGACCCAGGACCACGCGGCCGCCGCCGTGGCCGTCGGGCCCGAGGGCACCGTCGAGGATCCCCGCGGGGTCCCCGTCTACGCCTGGAAGGGCGAGACGCTCGAGGAGTACTGGTGGTGCACCGAACAGGTCCTGATCTGGCCCGAGGGCGAGGACGGCTCGAGGGGCCCCAACATGATCCTCGACGACGGCGGCGACGCGACGCTGCTCCTCCACAAGGGCACCGAGTACGAGGCGGCCGGATCGGTCCCCGACCCGGCCGCTGCGGAGTCCGAGGAGTTCGCCGTGATCCTGTCGCTGCTGAGTCGCTCGCTGGGCGAGGACCCGCAGCGCTGGACGAGGATCGGCGAGGGCGTCAAAGGCGTCACCGAGGAGACGACGACCGGCGTCCACCGCCTGTACGAAATGGTCGAGCGCGGCGAGCTGCTGTTCCCGGCGATCAACGTCAACGACTCGGTCACCAAGTCCAAGTTCGACAACCTCTACGGCTGCCGCCACTCGCTGATCGACGGCATCAACCGGGCCACCGACGTGATGATCGGCGGCAAGCTCGCCGTCATCTGCGGCTTCGGCGACGTCGGCAAGGGCTGCGCCGAATCGCTGCGCGGGCAGGGCGCCCGGGTGATCATCACCGAGATCGACCCGATCTGCGCGCTGCAGGCCGCGATGCAGGGCTACGAGGTGAAAACACTCGAGGAAGTCCTCGAGACCGGCGACATCTTCATCACGAGCACCGGCAACAAGGACATCATCAGCGCAGCCCAGATGGCGCGGATGAAGCACCAGGCGGTCGTCGGCAACATCGGCCACTTCGACAACGAGATCGACATCGCCGGTCTGCAGCAGGTTCCGGGGATCGAGCGGATCAACATCAAGCCGCAGGTCGACAAGTGGGTCTTCCCGGACGGCCACGCGATCATCCTGCTCTCCGAGGGCCGGCTGTTGAACCTCGGCAACGCGACCGGTCATCCGAGCTTCGTGATGAGCAGCTCGTTCACCAACCAGACGATCGCCCAGATCGAGCTCTTCACCAAGAACGACGAGTACGAGAAGCGGGTCTACGTCCTGCCGAAGCACCTCGACGAGAAGGTCGCCCGGCTGCACCTCGACGCGCTCGGCGTGCGGCTGACCAGGCTGACCGAGGAGCAGGCCGCCTACATCGGCGTCCCGGTCGACGGGCCCTACAAGGCCGACCACTACAGGTACTAGCCACCCGTGAAGGCGATGGTCCTCGCAGCCGGGCTCGGGACCCGGCTGCGCCCGCTGACCTACGAGATCACCAAGCCGATGGTGCCGGTGCTGGACAGGCCGGTGATGGCGCACATCCTCGACCTGCTGGCCCGTCACGGCTTCGACGAGGTGATCGCGAACCTGCACTACTTCCCGGACTCGATCATGCAGTACTTCGGCCGGCGGATCTCCTACCGGGTCGAGGAGGAGCTGCTCGGGACCGCCGGCGGGGTGCGGGCCTGCGCGGAGTTCTTCGGCGACGATCCGTTCCTGGTCATCTCCGGCGACGCCCTGACGGACATCGATCTGGGCGCGCTGGCGGCCCGCCACCGCGAGGCCGGGGGCATCGCCACGCTGGCCGTCAAGCAGGTCGCCGATACGCGCGAGTACGGCGTCGTGCTGCACGACGCCGTGGGGCGGATCACGGGCTTCCAGGAGAAGCCGGCCCCCGCGGAGGCGCTCTCGGATCTCGGCAACTGCGGCATCTACGTCTTCTCCCCCGAGATCTTCGAGCACTTCCCCGAGCGGCCGTTCGCCGACTGGGCCCAGGACGTGTTCCCCGCGCTCCTGGAGCGCGATGTGCCGTTCCACATCCACGAGATCGGCGAGTACTGGAACGACGTCGGCTCACTCGCCGAGCTGCGCCAGGGGACCTTCGATGCGCTCGCCGGCGAGCTTCGCCTGGAGATGGAGGGGACCGAGGTCGCACCGGGTGTGACGGTCGCCGACGGCGCGCCGCTGCCCCCCGACGCCAAGGTCGAAGGGCGGGCCTGGATCGGGGCCGATGTCCGGATCGGCGCCGGGGTCCGCCTGACGGGGCCGCTCGTGCTCGGCGACGGAGCCTCGATCGGCGACCGCGCCCAGCTGCGCTCGAGCATCGTCTTCCCGGGCACCCAGATCGGCGCCGACGCGATCCTGATCGACGCGATCTCCGCCCACAACGGGATCCTCGCGAGCCTGCGCCGGCGCGGCTAGAAGGCGCTCGGGGTCGATGCCGGCCGTCGCGGTCCCGCTGGGCGAGGGGGCCGGCCGGCCTCTGATCAGCCCGATTCAGCCCAGCTCGTAGCGCTCGGCCCGCCGCTGTGCGCGCTCGGACTCGGCCAGGGCCCGGATGAACAGCGTGACCAGCGCCACGCCCATCACGATCGACTGCTCGAGCGCCATGATCAGCCCGGCGATCGCCTGGTCGTCGTGTGCCGAGATGCCCCAGACACGAGCGTGGTGGACGTAGTAGGGGTAGAGGGCCGAGGGTGCGAATGCGAGGCCCATCCCGAGCGCTCCGACGAACAGCTTGCTCGAGAGCATGTAGAGGACCGGCCCCATCCCGTCCAGGCGCAGGCGGGCGCGGATCGGCGAGAGCAGATGCCACCAGTACAGGGAGCCGACCGCCAGGAACGTCAGGTGCTCGCAGACGTGGACCAGCGGGTGCGAGACCGCGTAATCGTAGGCGGCCGGGATGTGCCACAGCCAGATCAGCCCGATGTAGAGGACCACGGCGGTGGCCGGGTGGGCCAGGAGGCCGGCCCGCCGCTCGAGCTCGGCGACCGAGCGGGTGACCGGGCGCAGGATCACCTTCGTGAAGCCGAGGATCCCGAGGATCGGGGCGAGATCGAGCAGCAGCATGTGCTGGACCATGTGTGCGAAGAACAGCTGGTCGGCCAGCGCGTCGATCGGCGAGACGAGGGCGACCATGGCGAGCGCGATCGAGCCGATGAAGCTGCACAGCCGCCACACGGGGGCCTCGGCCACGGCCCGGGGCGAGCCGCTCGAGCGCACCGCGCGCCAGCGCCGCAGATAGAGGCCGGCGGCGATCGCCGCGCCGAGGAGGACGCCGGGGCTGAGCGTCCAGGAGAGGTCGGGGCTCATCCGGCCCGGATTCTCCCATGGCCCCGCGGGGCCCGGTCCGCCGATTCCCGCAGGCCCCGCGGGGCCGGGTCCGCCCATCCGTCCAGGCCCATTTACATCCGCCGGAAACCGGCGTAGTCTTTTGTGAGACACAGAAACATGGCCGACCAAGGAGCGACGATGCAGATCGACA
>Ga0075017_100000917_pt1 | contig 17458 bp, 13 predicted proteins | sample AleBraG_ABR_2012_FD_71475 | JGI IMG/M metagenome (GOLD analysis project Ga0075017, IMG submission 71475) | Freshwater sediment microbial communities in response to fracking from Pennsylvania, USA - Alex Branch Run_MetaG_ABR_2012 | ecosystem: Environmental > Aquatic > Freshwater > Creek >... | reverse complement strand
TTTCCCGGGAAGAGAAAGCGAGCCAGAGTGTCGTTGAGGATGATGACTTTTTCCGAGTTCAGGTCGTCGCGCTCGGTGAAGTCACGGCCTGCACGAAGAGGAACGCCCATAGCTTTGAAATAGCCGTTACTGATAATACGAACATAGCCGTCGGGATATTCCTCCCGTTTATAAACCTGACCTTTGCCGCGGACGCCCCAACTGCGGTTGTGGCCGAGAGGAACGGCGTCGGTAAGCCCGGCAGCTTCGACGCCAGGGATTTCGAGCGCACCGTGGAGAGCTTGCGTGAAGTAGGCGTTGCGCTTTTCCTGGGTGTTATAGTTTGAGCCGGGATCGACGCGAAGCGCGGCGGCGCGTTCGGGATGAAAACCGAGGTCGATATCGAGGACGCGAAGGAAGCTGCGGATGAGCAAACCCGCGCCAACGACGAGCACGCACGCGAGAGCCACTTCCGATACAACAAGAGCGCTGCGAATCCATGCGCGGCCGTGGCCCTGGCTAGAGCCGCGATTGGCATCCTTCAGAGTGTCGTGGAGCTTGATGCCGGGAACCTGGAAGGCAGGAAAAAGGCCGAAGAGGATGCCTGTGAGAATGGCGATCAACGCGGTGAAACCGACGACGGAGAAATCCATGTGTACATCGGAGAGGAGAGGGATGCTGATGGAGGTCAAGTGTGCGAGAACGCGTGTACCTAGAAAAGCCAAGAGCAGGCCGAGCGTGGCCCCACAGCAAGAGAGAACGACGCTTTCGGTAAGCATCTGGCGAATGAGACGGGCCTTTCCAGCTCCGAGCGCGGCGCGAATGGCGATTTCTTTTTGGCGTGAAGCGGAGCGCGCGAGAAGCAAGTTGGAAAGATTGGCGCAGACGATGAGCATGACGACGCCGACGGCACAGGCGAGGACGACAAGTGCAGGGCGAAGACGTCCGCTGACATGGGAGGCGAGAGGAGTGAGCGAGGCGTCTATATCATTGCGCTCAGGATGATCGTGAGTGATGCGCTTGGAGAGGACGGTGAATTCGACTTGCGCGCTTTGGGCTGATGCGCCGGGTTTGAGGCGTCCGACCACGGCGAGTGTGTTGCCCCAGTGATTCGTTTCCGGCGTGAGAGGAAACGGGTTGAAAAGATCGATGTGGCCTCCCGGTGCGAAAATTGTAGCGAAGTCAAAGGAAGCGGGAAGAACGCCGACGACGGTCGAGGGCTGATCGTCGAGCGTGAGAGATTTGCCGACGATACTAGGATCGGAAGCGAAGCGGCGCTGCCATAGGCCGTGGCTGAGGAGGACGACGTGAGGGCCGTTCCACTTGCACTCATCGGCGGTGAAGAGGCGGCCGACCTGCGGCTCGACGCCGAGGAAGGAGAAGAAATTTTGCGAGATGGGAACGCTGGTGAGCCGCTCGGGTTCGCCGCCGATACCGGTGAGTTTGTTATCGCCAACGCCGTAGAAGGCGAAATAGGCGGCCATGTCCGAGAAGGAATTATTTTGTTCGCGCAGATCGAGAAAGTGGCCGACCTGCATGGTTTGGCCGGAGAGGCCGAGTGCACCGGGACTGTTGGCGATCCAAACGAGACTTGCGGGATCGCGGAACGGAAGCGGACGGATGAGAAGTGTATTGACGACGCTGAAGATGGTGGAGCTTGCACCGATGCCGAGGCCGACGATGAGAATAGCGAATGTGGTGAAGCCGATGTCACGGCGCAGAGTGCGGAAGGTGTAGCGGAGATCCTGCAAAAGACTGTCAAGAAATGGCAGGCTGCGGGTCTCGCGGTGTAGCTCTTTGGCCGGTCCCACGCCGCCCAACTTGATGAAGGCGGCGCGGCGAGCTTCCTCAGGAGTCATACCGCGCTGGACGTTTTCTTCGGTGAGGAGTTCGATGTGGGCCGCAAGCTCATCGCCAAAGTCGTGATCCAGGCTCGTCTTGAAAAAGAACGCGCGCAGGCGTGAGAAAAAGGCGAGTAAAGAGTCATTCATCGCTGTGGCTCCTTTTGGGCGGCGAAGAACCGTCCCATGACAATCGAAAGTTGCTCCCAATTCTGGACCGAAGAGACCAGGCGGCGGGAGCCGCGCCGCGTGATGGAGTAGAACTTGGCGCGGCGGTTGTTATTTGAAACGCCCCATTCGGAGTGGATCAGGCCGCGCTGCTGGAGGCGCACCAGAGAGGCATATATCGTGCCTTGATTCAATAAGATAGTGTCCCCGCTAACCTGCTCGATGCGCCGGGCGATGCCGTAGCCGTGGAGTGCACCCATGACCTCCAGGGTCTGGAGCACCATGAGGTCCAGGTTTCCTTTCAAGATGTCGAGTTGAGGTGCCAAGAACCCTCCTGTGCAATTCCCACAGAAGCATAGACGATAGCCACGCCAGAAAGTTCCGTCGCCATTCAAGCGGTATGGTGCAGAAACCTGGCGAGACTTGTCTCAATGAGGGATGCGCCGCAGAGATTCGGGCTGTGAAGAGTTCTACTGCAGGACTCTGATTCCACGATTTACGCCATTACGCTATCACTGAACTAGCCGAGTCACAGACCGGGGACCAGGTAATTATGAGTATCGCAGGGCACGTGAGCGGGGCCATGCTCCGCCACTACTCGCACGTCCGGCTGGGCGCCAAGCGACGGGCTTTGGATGCGCTTTCAAGCAGCATTTCTCAGAAAGCACTTTCGAGGGGGTTTCCGAGAGTTCTGACACAAACTCCATCACAAACAAGCGCCAAAACGAGAGATCGGTTTTGGAACTTGTCTTTTCAGTGCAGTTCGACGGTGAGAAGGCGGATAAAATCACGCGCGGTGCCTGTGCCTGTAACGACGACAAAGTCATTTTCGAGAACCCTCTGAATTGGACAACCCGGAGTTTTATTTTCGCGAAGCAGAGGGAGTACGAAAATGGGCCTGCCACTCCGGAGTCCAGTGGCGAAACTATCGTGCGAGGCCGCGACCGAGGAAAACGCAAAGAGGCGGAGCTTTATGCCCCGGACCCAAGTTACCGGTAAGGCGAACTTCTCGCCCGGAATAACATCCGGTTTGCCGCAGAACATGAATGGAACTGCCGTTTGCGCTGAATAGTGACCGACTGTGGAAGGATTTGTTTCCTACTACCGGTAGCTACTGCAGCTTCGCGCTCTCTGCCTTGGCTTGCTTCAGGATGGGAATGTCGGGGTCGGCGTCTTTCCACAGTGTGAGGAAATCCTCATAGGCAGCAAGTGCCCGCACCCTAGCAGCATCGGCATCCGCTCCCTGCGAGGTTCTTGATTGCAAAGCGTTCGCACGAGCCACTCCCAGGTGCGCCAACGCTCCCGTCCAACAGTTCCAGGCGATGCCGCTGTGGTCGAGAATCTTCTGAAACTCGGCAGCGGCAGCGCTGCCCTGTCCTGCGGCCAGGTAAGCCTCTCCGCGTATGTGCACATGATAGAGGCAGGAAATATTGGGGACGAACGGAATCTGCCCCAACTCTACAGGTGAAACAGCTTGCAGGGCATTCAGGGCGCGAGCCGGGTTCTTTTTGTCCAGCGCCAATTGCGCCTGAATCGCAGGCAGCCAAAGCGACTGCATCTGGGTATCCAGAGGGAAGCGTTTCCCTACGTCTTGGGCCAACGATTCGGATCGTGTCGTATCGCCCGCCATGGCAAACGCAAGCGCGGCTTCGACTTCGACGCCCTGACTCGCCGGGGAAAGCCTCAAAGCCTCTGCCGCTGCCTGCCGGGCCTTTGTAGGATTGCCGTAAGCTGCTTGTTGCAGAGCCGCATTCGCCTGCCATATGGCCCCAGTTTCCTTGCTGTCCGCCCGAATGGCGGAGTCCACAGCCCGCTTGGTCAGTCCCCGCGCCTCGCCCACATGACCAGCGTATGCCTCGGTGCCTGACGCGAGCGCAAGCCCCCAGTTCTCATATTCGGGCTTGCCTGCAAACCACAGTTGCTGTTCCGCTATCGCGGCAGAGTTCGCTCCAAGAAACGCAAGAGCATACACACGAATATGTAAGTCCGCGCTATCGAGTTTTCGTGCCTGTGCCTGGTGAATGACCTGCCCCGCCTCGTCGGAGCGCTGCAGGGCAATGTAATCTTGGGCGAGAGCGAGGGGCCAAAATAGTGAATTCGGCGCAAGGCCCAAAGCCTGCCTCGTGGTCTCCGCGGCTTTTTCATACTGACCCTGTTCGGTGTACACGGTGCCCAAACTGCCGTATCCTGCGACTGCCCGTGGGTAGCTCTCAATCTCCTCTTGATACGCTTGTGCCGCTTTACCCAGTTCTCCGGTGGCAATCGTATAATAGTCCCCAGTGATGTCCAGCCTTTCCCTATCGCTGGCGCGATCCCGCAACCGAAATGCTTTGGTGATGTACTCACGGGCCCGCTCTGCTTCGCCGAGGTTCCCGTAGTCCACGCCCAGCGTTTCGTAGCCAAAGGCAAAATTCGGATCAAGCTCGATGGCTCGTTGATGGTACGGAAGGGCTGCGGCTAAGCCTTTCTCGCGAAGGGCCTTCAGTCCAAGGCTGTACGCTTTCAGGGCTTCCAGCGAGGACGTGGTGGCCTGTGCGAGCGGAACATCAAACTTCTGCACCGTGGCTAGCGATTCGCCCAGTTCGCCGCGCAATTTGGACGCTGCCTCGCCCAGCGCGTCGAGCACCTTCTCCTTCGCCGCCGCCGTCACCTGCTCCTGCGCCAGCATGTCTCCGCTCTGGCAATGTACCGCCTTGAGTCCCAGCACATATTCGCTGCCCAGATTGCCGATTGAACCGGCAACGTAGGCCTTGTCCCCTGCCCGCTGGCAAAGCTCGCGGGCTACGTCGGTCGTGAGTTTCGTGCCGACTGGACGGGCCATCAGTTGCAGGGTCTTCGTGACTTCGCTGTCAGAGAGCACATTGAGGAAAGGCGATTGCCGCAGCGAAACATTTAGGGCCGTCTTCAGCGTGTCGTCGAAGATTGCCTCGCCCGTGCTATTGGCAAAATCGGCGAGAACAATCGTGTCCTTCTCCGTCAGTTTCGCCGCCCGATGGAGGTAGAGGTACGCGCCTGCGGCCACCGCCGCGACCGCAACGCTTGCTATGAACACCCAAACAGAGCGCTTCGAGACGGCACCTGCCGGGGCAGCCGTTGGCGTGAGGACACCGGTCGCGGAACCGGTGGGGCCCGTTGCAGATGTGAGGGGAACCGAAGGATATTCCTTCGATCGCGATTAGAAGCTCGCGTGCCGATTGATATCGCTGCGACGGCTCCTTTGCGAGCGCCTTCAAAATCACGCTCTCGACGACCGGCGCCATGCACGGGTTGAGCGAAGTCGGGGTTGCGGGCGACTGGTGCAGAATCGCTCCCATCAACTCTGGACTCCGAGTTTGCGGGAACGCGCGCTGGCCAGTGGCCATCTCGTATAGCACCGCCCCGGCCGCGTAAATGTCGCCCCGCACATCGCCGCGCTCGCCGCGCAACTGCTCAGGCGGCATGTAAGGCACGGTGCCTGATACCGTGCCCGTTTCCGACGTAACGCTTTGTGTGACGTCGAACTCTCGCTCTGGATGAAGCATCTTCGCCAGACCAAAATCGAGAATCTTCAGCCACCCATTCGGCGTGATAAAAAGATTGGCGGGCTTCAGGTCGCGATGAATCACACCTTGTTCGTGCGCCGCGGCCAGACCTTCGGCAAGTTGCATCCCCAGACGCGCCACATCGCTCCCGGGCAATGGACCTTGCTTGAGCTTCTCGCTCAGCGGTGCGCCGGGAATCAACTCCATCGCCAGAAAGTCCACGCCGTCCTGGGTGCCAAATTCGTACACAGTCTCAATGTTCGGGTGATTCAGCTTGGCTAGTGCTAGGGCCTCGCGGCGGAACTGTTTGCGTGCAGCTTCGTCAGCGAGCGTTCCTGCGGGCAGAACCTTGAGAGCGACATCGCGGTCGAGCTGTTCGTCATGCGCTCGAAAAACTTCGCCCATGCCGCCGGCGCCGATTTTTTCAAGGATGCGGTAATGGGAGATGGTCTGGCCGATCATTCCAAGATGCCTGGCTCTCGTGTCGCTTCATCTTAAGAACGTGGCTTCCGCGAGTCAACGAAAGGCGGCTGCGGCAAGAGTGTGTCGAACCTAGAACCTTTCCTCTGAGCCAGGGTTTCCGTGGAAGTTGCGAGATAACTCCCAGATTGTCGCCATACGGAATCGCCAAAAACGGTGCCCTAAGTCATGGGCAGCTTCCATCGGGTTGCGGTCACGCACTCTAGCCACAATCGCCGAGCGCATTTCCCACAGCCATCCGGCGCTCACCATCGCAGGAATCGAGCACCATTGTGGAACCTGTGGCGATCGCCCGTGAGGAAGATTTTCAGAGTATGATCTCGGGCTGGTCGGGGATACCACCACGATTAGCTCGATTGCCGACACTCAGGGACATTGAAAAGATGGTGGACGAGAGGGGATTCGAACCCCCGGCCTCCTCGTTGCGAACGAGGCGCTCTCCCAGCTGAGCTACTCGCCCACGAGCAGTAAATTAATCTTAGCAAACGCGGTAAACCTTGCCAACACGCCGCTCACCATGCGGTAATCAAACGCGCCAAGAAACAAGGCGCCCACCGCGGCAGGCGCCTCTCAAAACTCAACCGGAGAAACTTCAAATCTTATGGCTGCTCCAGCGTCCCACCCGCCCGTTGTGCCACAATCTTCTGGGCAGTTTGATAGAGCGCACGTGCCTCTGGCAGCGCGGTGACCGCTCGCTGCACCAGCGGATCGTCCTGTAGCAGCACTTTAAATCCTTCTTGCTGCCCGAACGTGGACATAAACACTTCCTGCTTGATCTTCCGCTTGATGAACGGCAAATCCTCTGCAATCTCCGGCTCGGTGTAGCGCACATTCCGCTTGCCCAGGAAGTCCCTGAATTTCTCCATCATGGCGTCGTCCACTTCAAAATCCTTGGTGATGGTCGGCTTCGTTCCCAGAAAATTCCGCACGAATCCGCCTACGCCCGTCTCTGCAGGGAAGAAAATGTCATTCCGATAGAGCAATTGTTCAAACTTTGTCGACTTTGGCGCCGTCACCACGATGTCCGGCGTGATTCCTCCTCCGCCCGTCACTTGACGCCCGCTATCGGTCAATTTCACTTCCGTCGGGTGCTCTGGAACTTTCCGCTCGTAGTGATACTCATAAAGTGAAACCGACTTGTAATCCCGCTGAATCAATCTTCCGCTCGGCGTGTAGTATCGCGCTGTCGTCAGCGCCAGCCCGGTGTTTTCGCTGAGGGTTGTTACCGTCTGCACCAAACCCTTGCCAAACGTCGTTTCACCCAGTATCAATCCACGATCGTGATCTTGCACCGCTCCCGCCACAATTTCCGTCGCCGAAGCCGAATTGTTGTTCACCAGAATCACCAGCGGCACCGTTACACCTTGATTTCCGCGCACCGAGTAGTATCTCTGCTCTGGTGATGACCGCCCGTGATGAGACACGATGAGTTGGTTCTTGTCCAGGAACATATCGCCTACTGCCACCGCTTCCTTCAGCAGCCCGCCGGGATTCCCGCGCATGTCCAAGATCAATCCATCCAAGGTCGTCGCATCGAGTTCCTTCAACGCCTCGGCGATTTCGCGGTCCGTTGTTTCGTTGAAACCTGACAGCCTTACGTATCCCACCCCCGGCTTCAATTTGAACGAAACATCCACCGAGTGCCGCGGAATCTCGTCGCGCGTCACCGTAAACACCAGCGACTCCGGATACCCCTCGCGGCTCACGGTAATCTTGACAACCGTCCCCTTGGGGCCTTTCAGCAGGTCTGCCACTTCTGGCGTGGTCAGCCCCTCAGTGGACTTATCATCCACCTTGACGATCACGTCGCCCGGCCGCAGTCCTGCGTTATATGCAGGCGCACCCACGTACGGAGCCATTACGACAGTATGATTTTCTCGCGGCGCAACCACCATCCCTACGCCGTAGTATTTTCCGCGCTGATCTTCCCGCAAAAGGCCAAACTGTTTAGCATCAAAGAAATTGGAGTGTGGGTCGAGCATCCGCAGCATCCCAGGAATTGCCCCCTGATAGACCGCTTTATCCACATCCACCGGCTCGGCGTAATTGTTCTGAACCACGTCCAGCACGCGCGTAAAATCGCGCACTGCCGTCTGGTAATCATCCGCGGAAGATGACGTCGCCTTCACGTTTGGGCCGTAAATCGACCCCAAAATGGCGGATAGCAGTAGTACACCGGCGATCACCAAGAACCCGCGACGCTCTGATTTCATGCTTACCTCGTGGAACTTTCCGAAGCAAAATTATAGCACACCGCAAATACCGCGTTTGACAGCGCCTTACGCCCTTTCTATGATGCCAACAAGCCCTTAGACGGCTGCCAAACGCAATGTTGAGCGTCCCTCACATGGTTGTACTGTTTATTGTGGTGCTGGTCGTATTTGGGCCACAGAAGCTCCCTGAGCTTGCCCGCGGCCTCGGGAAACTCATGGCGGAGTTTCGCAAAGCCTCCACGGACTTTCGTACTGCATTTGAAGAGGAGATGCGCGACATCGAGCGCCAAGCCCTCCAGGCCGAACGCCGGAAGGCTGCTGAAGCCGCTGCTGCAAAGGCCGCCGAACCCGAATCCCTGCCCAGTGAATCTACTCTGACCTCCGAACCCGTAACCGACTCTACCTGGCCGACCCCGTCAGCTACTCCCGAAGCCCCCTCAAACGGCACAGAGCCACTCCCTCCGGGCGAAGCTCGGGAAGGCCCCACAGTCACCCGAGTCGCGGAATCCATCGCTCGCTCCTCCGACTCCTCCGAGTCTCCTCGGCCGGAACTCCTGCCTCTCGACCAACCAGAGAATCCCGTCGCCGATCCGCGAAAGGCCTCCTGAATCCGTGTCCGAACTCACTCCAACCATAGCCTCCTCCCAGCCGAACGAAGAGCCTGGCGGCTCAATGACTTTTTTCGACCACCTCAACGAGCTCCGCAAGCGCATCATCAACTCGCTCGCCGCCATCCTGGTCGGCTCAGTCATCGGCTGGGTCGTCGCCCCGCGATTCGTCACCTTGATCACCAAACCGATGATAAAAGCCCTGACCCAGGCTGGTTTGGACCCCAAGCTTTACTTTACTCATCCCGCCGGGTATTTGAATACACTGATAACCATCAGCATCTATCTGGGCATCGTCCTTGCCTCTCCCTACGTCCTCTATCAAATCTGGCTCTTCGTCGCGCCTGCGCTCTATCGGCGCGAACGCAAGGCCATCTCCGGATTTCTTTTCTGCACCGTTTTTCTTTTTCTTGCCGGAATCGCATTTGGCTACTTCATCTCTCTGCCATACGTATTGAAGTTTCTCATCAGCTTCCAAGGCCCAGTGACACCCTTAATCGTCATCAGCGAGTATCTCGATATGATTCTCCTCGTCCTGCTCGGTCTGGGAATCGTTTTTGAACTGCCCGTTCTGATTTTCTTTCTCTCGCTATTTGGGATCGTCACGCCCAAGTTTCTCTGGAATAATTTCCGCTACGCCATGCTCGTCATTGCCATCATCGCTGCCGTTTTGACACCCACTCCGGATGCGGGGACTATGCTCGTGTTCATGGGCGTCCTCACCGCCCTCTACGTAGTTGGAATCGGCGTCTCTTGGGTGGTTGTCCGTCGCAAAGCCAAACAGGATGCCCGTTCTTTGGAGGCGCGCTAAATGTCATCTCCGCTAAGAATCATTGTCATGGGCTTCGCTCTTTCCGCATCCTTTGCCGTGACTCTCACAGGTTGCAAAGCCTCCGGCGATGAATCGCACACTGCTTCTCAACCGCCACCCGCTGCCCCCGCTGCATCCAATCCAACTCAGACCCCCGACGACGCTCTCCCCCTTGAAAAAACCGGAGGTTTCGACGGCAAGCGTGCCTACGCCCTCGTCGCAAAACAAGTCAGCTTTGGCCCCCGTCCCGCCGGCTCACCTGCTCTCGCCCAGCTCCAGGATTTTCTCCAGTCCGAGCTGAAAAGCTACGGCTGCACCTTCGAGACTGATTCCTTCAGCGCGGACACTCCCGCCGGCCGCCTCCCAATGAAAAACATCCTGGTCAAAATTCCCGGCGAAAAACCCGGAATCATTCTTCTTGGCACGCACTACGACACGAAGCGCCTCGATAACTTTGTTGGCGCGGATGACGCAGGCTCTTCCACTGCAGTCATGCTCGAGCTCGCCCGCCTCCTCTGCTCCCAGCACGCCAAGTATGCGGTCTGGATCGCTTTCTTCGACGGCGAAGAAGCCGTCCACCTCCAATGGCAGGATCCAGACAACCGTTACGGCAGCCGCCAAATGGCAGCGCGATTTGCCACCAGCGGTGATCTCTCAAAAATCAAAGCCTTTCTGCTGGCAGATATCGTTGGTGGTCGGCATCTTCATTTCAAGAGGGAATCGGATTCAGATAAGCAACTCACTGCATTGGTTTGGAGCACGGCCGCTCATCTTGGCTACAACGATATCTTTCTTAACCAGGAGTTTCCCGTCTCGGACGACCACCTTTCTTTCATAAGCCGCGGCGTCCCTTCAATGGATGTGATCGATCTCGACAATGGCCCCGGCGGCGACGTTTATTACTGGCACACTCCTCAAGACACGCTCGATAAGATCAGCGCTAAGAGTCTTGGCATCGTCGGTCATGTTTTACTGGAATCTGTCCAGCAACTTCAATCCAAGTAGTACTGCAGCCGCCTTCGGAGGCGGAACCCTACCGTTACGCCTCGAACTTAACTTCTTTACCCTTCTCCACCGTCGAGTGCCCTCCAAACTTCTCCTCATCCCGGTACGGAAAATCGGAACGGTAGTGACTCCCTCGGCTTTCTTCCCGCGCCAGCGCGCTGCGAGCAATCAGTAACGCCAACCGATGCAAATTATGGATCTCGTGGTCCGCGCGGTCTGGCTTTGCTGACCTTGGCAATTCCATCGTCTCGAATTTCTTGACGGCATCGCCCAGCTCATTTCCGCTTCGCATGATTCCCACATCGCGCCACATCACATCTCGAATTTTCCTCAACAACGATTCCGCCGTCGGCTCTTTGCTCCCAATCCTCTTTCCCTTGCTCGCAGCAGTCCCCTGATCCGGCAGCGGCGCCGGACTTCCCGGCAGCGTTCCTGGCTGGCGCCTCCCCGCAGGAGCATCCTGAATCATGGCCTGGCCTGCGCGCGCGCCAAACACCAATCCTTCCAGAAGGGAATTGCTCGCCAGCCGGTTCGCTCCGTGCACTCCCGTCGCGGCCGTTTCCCCCGCAGCATACAACCCCGGCACCGACGTCCGTCCCCACAAATCCGTTTCCACGCCACCCATCATGTAGTGCGCCGCTGGGCAAACCGGCGCCATGTCCGTCGCCAAATCCAAACCGTAACTCATGCACGTCTCATAAATCCTTGGAAATCTTTTTTTCAGAAACTCTGTGTTCTTCTTTGTCATATCCAAGTAAACGTGTTCGCTCTGCGTGCGGTGCATTTCGCTCACAATCGCCCTCGCCACAATGTCTCGCGGAGCCAGTTCCTGGGCTTCGTGATACCGTTTCATAAAGCGCTCCAGATTCGCATTCCGCAGAATGCCACCCTCGCCTCGTAACGCCTCGGAAAGCAGAAAACGGGGCGCACCCTTGACGGCTAAAGCCGTCGGATGAAACTGCACAAACTCCATGTCAGAAAGCACTGCTCCAGCCTGGTAGGCGATTGCCACGCCGTCTCCGGTAGCGACATCTGGATTCGTCGTCTCCCTGTAAATCTGACCTAATCCGCCAGTCGCTAATAGCACCCCGCCGGCATGAACTTCGTGCTCCGATCCGTCCGTCTCATCAATGAATCGCAGCCCCGTCACCCGCTTCTTGGCGACCATCAATTCCGTGGTGAATGCGTGTGCTCGCAAATGCAAATGCGGAATCTTGTGCGCTCGTGAAAGGAGTGCCCGGCTGATCTCCCGGCCCGTCGAATCGCCTTGGGCGTGCAGGATACGAGACCGGCTGTGCGCCGCTTCGCGCGTAAAGGCGAGCTTCGTCCCTGCGCGGTCAAACTCCGTACCCCAGTCAATCAATTGCGCAATGTATCTGGGTCCCTGTTCCACCAGAAGCGCTACCGCCTCAGGACGGCAAAGACCATCGCCGGCATTGATCGTGTCCAGTTCGTGCAGCCCAATCTCGTCTTCATCTGAAAGCGCGACTGCAATTCCGCCCTGCGCCCACGCCGTCGCCGAATCGCTCAGATTCGATTTGGCTAGCACAAGGACGTTTCCTTTCGCGCTCAATTCAATCGCCGCGCGTAATCCCGCTATGCCGCTGCCCACCACGACATAATCAGCTTTATAAGATTTTGCGAGTGTGGTCATGGAGACGGGGTTCGGAGTCACCGTATGGTAGCACGAAGAAACCGCGGGATTTCTCCGCCGCTCCCGCGCAATATGCCGTGCGCAACAAGCTTGTGTTACATTGAAGTTGACTCGAAAGCTAAATCATAAATGAAACCTTCGCGCATCCAGGTGAAATCGTCCGCGGGCGCCTATTCCGTAAGAGCTGGGGCTGGAGTCATTCGCCACGCCTCCAAAGAAATTGCCCGCCTCGGCCCGTTTTCCACCTTGCACGTAATTTCTTCGCCCAAAGTGTGGCGCGCCGTCGGGAAAAGGTTGAGCGCCATCCTCAAATTTCCAAAACCCAATCTCCATCTGTTCGATGACTCCGAATCCGCAAAAAATCTCCGCAGCCTGGAGCAAATTACCCGCTCTCTCACTCGTGCAGGTGCCGACCGGAAGTCCCTTCTGTTCGCCGTCGGCGGTGGAGTTGTCGGAGACGTCGCCGGGTTTGCCGCAGCCACTTATCTCCGGGGTGTGAGCTTGGTGCACATTCCCAGTACGCTTGTCGCGCAAGTGGACAGTTCCATCGGCAGCAAGACGGGCGTGAACCTGCCGGAAGGGAAGAACCTCGTCGGCTCTTTCTATCCTCCTAAACTTGTACTTACGGATCCCAGTCTCTTGCGCACTCTTACGGACCGCGAATTTCGCGGCGGCCTTGCCGAAATTATCAAGCACGCCATCATCGCTGACTCCCGGATGTTTGCGCTTCTCGAGCGTGATTTCGTGAAAATTCTCCAGCGCAATTCTCAGACTCTCGGTGCCCTGATTCCGCGCAACGTCGCGATCAAAGCCAAAGTCGTCAGCCGGGATGAGCGCGAATCCGGCTTACGCGAAATCCTGAACTTTGGCCACACCTTTGCTCACGCTCTCGAAACTATCACCGCCTATCGCCGCTACCAGCACGGAGAAGCCGTAGCCTGGGGCATGATCGCCGCTTCCTTTCTAGGTCATGAACTCGGCATTACCCGCGCCGAGGACGTCTCCCGCATCGTTTCGCTCATCGGCCGTCTCGGCCCACTTCCTCTCTGGCCCCGCGTTTCCACCAGAGTCTTACTCAAAGCGATGCACGCGGACAAGAAAACTCGCGGCGGCAAACTCCGCTTTGTCCTATCTCCACGGATTGGCCATGCCCGTACCCTCGATAACGTGCCGCTCCAGCTCGTCGAACGGGTCCTCCATTTCACACCGCGGCTCATTGCCGCCAGAACCTCGGCCACGGGGAACCGCGATGCCTGAAATTCTCGGTCCGGCCCTGGGGACCCGCCCCGAAGGCGCACTCACCGAAGCTGACGCCTCCAGGAAAGTCCGCGAAATGTTCACCCAGATCGCGCCCCGCTACGACCTTCTGAACCATCTGCTGTCCGGCCAGCTTGACCGCCTCTGGCGCGCGCGCACTGCGCGCATCCTTCGGCCCATTCTGCAACAGCCCGGCGGCATCGTTCTTGATCTTTGCTGCGGTACCGGCGACCTCTCCTTCGCTCTGGCTCGCGCCGGAAACGCCCGCATCATCGGTGCTGACTTTGCTCACACCATGCTTGCTCGCGCCAAGCAAAAACGCGAAGCCTTCTCTTCGCACCGGGCGGGAAGCGCTTCATCCTCCACCCAGTTCCTGGAAGCCGACGGTCTACGCCTCCCGTTCGCCGACGCTTCCTTCGACCTGGTGACTTCCGCCTTCGGTTTCCGCAACCTCGCCAATTACCAAGCAGGCCTGCTCGAAATCAGCCGCGTCCTGAAGCCCGGCGGTTCTGTCGCAATTCTAGAATTCACCGAACCCCCCGAAGGACTTATCGGGGATTTCTATCGCTGGTATTTCCGCAAGGTGCTTCCAAAAGTCGGCGGCTTGATCTCCGGCGACCAGACTGCTTACAAGTATCTCCCCAAATCCGTCTCGCGCTTTTTCCGCCCCGCCGAACTCGCTTCCCTCATGACTTCTATCGGCTATCAGTCCCCAAATTACCGCGTCTGGACTTTTGGCACTGTCGCTCTTCACACCGCCCAGCGTCCATCCGAGGTTTCTTTTCTCTCGTAGAGCCTGGCCTCAAACCCGCCGCATGAAGCCTTACACTTCCAACCCCGCCAAGCGCAATTTTGCAAGCAGCGTTTTTGCCGACACTCCCAATTTTTCGGCCGCTCGCGTCTTGTTCCATTTGCATTCCCGCATTGTGTTTTCCAACAGGACTTTCTCAATCGTCTCTGTGGCTCTCTCGGTAACTTCATCCAATGTCCCATCCCAATTAAAATTCTGCGGCAGCATTCCATTTGGCGCCGCCGCTGCTTCTGGATTTTTTTGCGTGAGCTGCAGGACTTCCTCTCCGATGCTTTTCCCTTCGGACAAAATCACCGCCCTCTCTAGCGTATTCTGCAGTTCGCGCACGTTCCCCTGCCAGTGATAGTGCAGCAAGCGGTCCTTGGCTTGGTTTGATAACTGCAGTCCTGGCTTCCGAAACTCTTTTCTGAACTTATCAAGAAAATGTTCGGCCAGCAGCAGAACATCATTCCCTCTTTCCCTCAACGGCGGAATCGTCATCGGCACCGCTGAAATCCTGAAATACAAATCCTCTCGAAAAAGCTTCTCCTTCACCAGTTGCTGAAGATTTCTGTTCGTCGCGGTGATAATCCGCGTGTCCACATCTATTAACTGCGTTCCGCCAACGCGCTCGAACTGCCTCTCCTCTATCACTCGCAATAGCTTGGCCTGTATCGCCAAGGGCAGTTCACCAATTTCATCCAGGAACAATGTTCCCCGGTGAGCCATGTCCATCTTGCCCACCTTCCTTGCACCCGCTCCGGTAAACGCGCCGCGCTCGTGTCCAAAAAGCTCGTTCTCCACCAGACCTTCCGGAATCGCCGCGCAATTTAACGCCACAAACGGCTTTTCTCGCCGTGGAGACAAGTGGTGAATCGCCAATGCAAACAGCTCTTTTCCTGTTCCGCTTTCGCCTAACAACAGACAAGTCGAATCTGTCCTCGCCACTTTTTGAATCTGCTGGCTCACTTCCCGGATCGCAGCATGTTCCCCGACGATTCGCGGAAATCCATACCGCGCCGCGTACTCCTCGCGCAGGAGAAGATTTTCCCGCAACAACTCCTGCTGTTGCGCTGCCCGCCCCACCAATAATTTTAGGTGATCCAAATCTACCGGTTTCTGGATGAAGTCAAACGCTCCCTCTTTCATCGCCGCTACCGCTTCTTCCACCGAACCATATGCCGTCAGCAAAATTACCGGAATCGTCGAATCCGCCTGTTTGGTCTCCCGCAGGACATCCAGACCGGAAGCGCCCGGCATCTTCAAATCCGTGATCACCAGCAAGTATCTGCGCGATCGAACCTTCTGAATCGCGGCCGCACCGTCCGGAGCCTCATCCACAACGAAGCCCGCAAGTTCCATCGCTTTGCGCAGCATGGCTCGCAGTTCCGATTTGTCTTCAACAACCAGGAGTGGTTCCATCGTCTGTATCTTTAATTGCTATCGCAGCTCAGAAATGTCCCCGGGAATTAACGTTTTGAATCTGGAGGGCGGCGCTCGCTCCGCCCGGCACGACTTTGCTGCTCGGTTGCTGTGCGCAATCCATGAGTGAGTGTCTCGGGGGAGGGAATCGCCTACGCCTTTAGATCACTACCAGTCACGCTCGCCGCGCTTCCGGTCCCGAATCATCAACGCGCCCAGCCAGGGTCGCCGCCAGCCCTCTTCATTTCGATCTCCATGTTTTCCAGTTCCTGCTTCAGACGCGCGACTTCTTTCTTCTTCTCTTCAATCTTTGCCGTCTTTGTCTTCAGTTCTTCGCGATTGTTCTGCTCCATCAGCGCTTTTTGTGGATCGGAATAATACTGTACCAGCCCCTTCTCAACTTCTCGTTGGAGGACGTCCAATTCCAACTCCGCCTTCGTAATTTTTTCGCGCTGGGCAGCGAATCGCTTCCGCCATGCCTTCTCACTATTTGGATCCTCGGGCTTTGTGTCGCCATCCGCCTTCTGCTCGCCGTTTTTCTGATCCGCTCCAGCTGCCGTCTTGTCATCTGTTGAAGCCGCATCCGGCGCACGGTGTGCAACGTCATCATCTGTCAGAACTTTCTTAGGCTTGGGAGCGTTTTTCTTGGCTTCACGCGCCTTCTTTGCCGCCTGAACCATCGCATCGTCGGCCTTCTGCGCGGCAGCCGCATCCTGCCGTGCACGCGCCGGCGTTCCCATAACGCAAATCGCTCCAACTATCATCATGCCCTTACTCCATGGAGTTACTCGCATAATGCCCGACTTTCCCGGAGGCCCCTTGCGCCTCCGCCATTCCCTTAGACGCTCGCTTCCACCGATTCTACTTCTTCAGAAACCTTCCGGCGAGACGGTAATGTAATTATAAACTCAGCCCCGCCTTCCGCGCGATTCCGAGCTTCCACCTGCCCGCCATGCTGGACGATGATCTTTTGCACCACCGCCAGCCCAAGTCCTGTACCACTAGCTTTTGTCGTGAAAAAAGGATGGAAAAGTTTTGGTAGTGCCCCCGCCGTAATGCCCGAGCCGTTATCTCTTACCACAATGTGTTGTAGTTCCACTCCTCGATCGTGTACGACTTCTCCGCTAATCTCCACTCGTCCTGGCTTCTCGTTTGAGTCGCAAGCCTCGGCCGCATTCCTTGCGAGGTTCAAAAGCGCCTGTCGCAGTAACCCTTCATCGCCGTCCACCTCACCGAACGTTCCTTGCCACCCGATCTCGACGTCCTTGCGCGCTTGCCCCACCTCTTGTACCACCCGTTCCACAACCACGCTCAATTCCACGCATTCGTCCGGTATTTCCAGCGGTTTTGCGTATTTGAGGAACTCTGTCACCACGTGCGTAATGCTCCGGGACTGTTCCAGAATTCTTTTCGCATAGTCCGCTGCATCATGGCCCGGCGCCCCGGGAATTAATTGTGCGTACCCCGAAATCGTCGCCAGCGCGTTCTTGAATTCATGTGCGATACCCGCGGACAACTCTCCCAGAGCCGCTAGGCCATCTTTCAGTTGAATGTGCTGCTGGAGGGCGGCAAGCTCTGTCAAATCGGAAAGCAAACAGATCGCTCCGTTCGGTTTTCCCGTGTCGCGCCGGATCGGCGAAATGGTCACGCCAAGGTGCCGCATATCTCCCGCAGGCGTCCTGTGGACCACCTCTTCGCGTCTGTAAATC
>Ga0075017_100000914_pt1 | contig 17506 bp, 17 predicted proteins | sample AleBraG_ABR_2012_FD_71475 | JGI IMG/M metagenome (GOLD analysis project Ga0075017, IMG submission 71475) | Freshwater sediment microbial communities in response to fracking from Pennsylvania, USA - Alex Branch Run_MetaG_ABR_2012 | ecosystem: Environmental > Aquatic > Freshwater > Creek >... | reverse complement strand
CGGGAGTTCCGGCCGAGACGGCGCCGTCCATGGTCACGAGCGGAGGGCGGAAAGGACAGTTGGGCTGCTGTGATCACCCTCAGAGGTCGAAGTCAGGAGGCAGGCGGCAGGATGTCACGGTGACTTCTTGGGAGAGCGTGAACCCTGCTGACCTGTCCGACGTCGTCGCCACGATCGAGCTCGGGTCCGCCGCGGACATCGTCGACGCTACGGGTCGGGCTCACGCGGCGCAGCGGGCATGGGCGGAAATCCCGGCACCGGCGCGCGGGCGCGTCATCGCCGCGGTCGGTCGCCTCGTCGAGGCGAACAAGGAGGCGCTCGCCGCGCTCGTCACCCGCGAGATCGGCAAGCCCCACGCCGAGGCGCTCGGCGAGGTGCAGGAGGTCGTCGACACCTGCGACTTCTTCCTCGGCGAGGGCCGACGGCTCTACGGCCAGACGGTGCCGAGCGAGCTGCCCTCCAAGCAGCTGTTCACCCACCGCATGCCCGTCGGCACCGCGCTCATCATCACGGCCGGCAACTTCCCCACGGCCGTGCCGTCCTGGTACCTCGTGCCGGCGCTGCTGTGCGGCAACACGGTCGTGTGGAAGCCCGGCGAGGTCTCACCCGCCATCGCGACCGCGCTCACCGCGCTGTTCCACGCGGGCGGCGTGCCCGCCGACGTCCTCATCACGGTCGTCGCCGACGGCCCCACGACCTACGACGGCCTCGAGCAGGCTCTCGACGCCGGCCTCGTGCAGAAGGTGGGCTTCACCGGCTCCACCGCGGTCGGCCGCTCCATCGGCGAGTTGTGCGGTCGGCACCTGCAGACGCCGTGCCTCGAGCTCGGCGGCAAGAACCCGATGGTCGTCATGCCCGACGCGAACCTCGACCTCGCCGTCGAGGGTGCTTTGTTCGGAGGCTTCGGCGCAGCCGGCCAGCGCTGCACGTCGCTCGGAACGCTCTGGGTCCACGACGACATCTACGACGACCTGAAGCGGCGCTTCGTGACCGCGGTCGAGAACGCCGTCGTCGGCGACCCGACGCGGGACGTCCTCTACGGCCCGCTCATCTCGCCGACCTACCTCGCCAACCACGAGCGCAACCTCGGCCTGATCGCCGACCACCACACCGCGCACGGCTCGACCGGTGTCGGCCGCATCACGTCCGACAACCCGCGTCGCGGCTTCATCGGCGACCCGGACGCTGGCGTCTTCGCCCACCCCACGGTCGTCGAGGGCATCCGGCCAGGCGACGCGCTCTACGACACCGAAACGTTCGGACCGCTGGTCGGGCTCGGCCGGTTCAGCGACCTCGACGAGGCGATCGAGCTCGCGAACGGCCACGGCTACGGGCTGTCGTCGTCGATCTACACGACGAGCCCGGAGTCGGTCTGGCGGTTCCGCTCGCGCATCTCCGCGGGCATGGTGTCGGTGAACAACTCCACCAGCGGCGCCGAGGCGCACCTGCCCTTCGGCGGCAACGGCCGCAGCGGCAACGGGTCGCGGCAGAGCGGCGTGTGGGTGCTCGACCAGTTCACCCGCTGGCAGGCGATGAACTGGGACTGGTCCGGCCGGCTGCAGAAGGCGCAGATGGACGTCGCCGACCTGCCGTCCGACCCGGGCTTCCGGCTGTGAGCACCGCGCCCCCGGAGCGCGCGGAGGTCGTCGTCGTCGGCGGTGGTGTGGTCGGCTGCTCGGTCGCGTTCCACCTCGCAGAGGCCGGCGCCGACGTCCTGCTCGTCGAGCGCGACAGCCTCGGCAGCGGCTCGTCGTCGAAGGCCGCGGGAGGCGTGCGCGCCTGCTTCTCCGACCCGGTCAACGTGGCCCTCGGCAAGCGCAGCCTCACGCTGCTGCGCGACATCGACGCGAGACCGGGCGGCCAGGTCGACCTGCACACCTGTGGCTACCTGTTCCTGCTCACCACCGCCGAGCAGATGGACGAGTTCGGCCACGCGGTCGACGTGCACCGGTCGCTCGGCGTCCGCTCGAGCCTTGTCGACGCCGCGGAGGCCGCCAGGCTCTCGCCGCTGGCCCAGGTCGACGACGTGGTGGGCGGCTGCTGGTCGCCGGACGACGGCACGTGCACCCCGGAGGCCGTCGTGCAGGCCTACGCAGGCGGCGCCAGGCGCGCCGGCGCGCGGATCGTCACCGCTGCCGAGGTCGTCGGCGCCGACACCACGGGAGCCGAGGTGCGGTCCGTGACGGTCCGGCACGACGGTGCCGACCACGTCGTCGCCACGGGGACCGTCGTCGTGGCCGCGGGTGCGTGGTCGGAGTCGGTCGGCGACCTGCTCGGCTTCGAGCTCCCGGTGCGGCCGCTCAAGCGCGAGATCGTCGTGACCGGCCCGGTCCCCGGGTTCGCGCCGGACGTCCCGCAGGCCTTCACGATCGACGCGGCGACCACGTTCTACTTCCACCGCGAGGGGCCCGGGATCCTCGCGGGCTGGAGCGATCCGACGACCGAGTTCGGCTTCGACCTCTCGCGCGACCCGTCCTACCTGGAGGGCATCGTCGCTCAGGCCGAGCGCCGCGCGCCGCGGCTCCTCGACGCCGACGTTGTCGGCGGGTGGGCGGGTCTCTATGAGGTGAGCCCCGACCACGACGGCATCGTCGGCGAGCTCGGCTCGGTGAGCCGGGTCCTCTACGCGACCGGCTTCTCCGGCCACGGGTTCCTGCAGGGCCCGGCGCTCGGCGAGGTGCTCCGCGACATGGTGCTGCGCCGCGAGCCGTCGATCGACGTCACCGCGCTGTCCCTCGACCGGTTCGGCCTCGGCGTGCGTCGCGACGAGCGCCACCTCGTCTGACCGCGCGGGTCGCACTCGTCGACGGTGCGTCGTGGTGACCGGCACGTCGGTGCCCCGGGGAGCAGACGTGGACCTTCTGCGTCGCCGCCCCGAGCGTCCAGTTCATGACGATCGGGGCTCTGGCGGACGGCGTCCGGGACGAATCTCGTGCCGGGTCGCTGCGGTCAGGGCCGCGGCGCGCAGGCTCCTCCGCCCAGCCGCGCACTCCCGGCGAGATCGCAGGTGGCCCGCGCTTCCGCGAGCATCGTAGGTGGCCGGGCCGGCACGATGCCGGGCGAGGAGGACGTCAGCGCAGTCGGCCGCGGAGGTACTGAGGGGGCCACGCCACCTCGGCGCCGAGTTCGTGCGCCGCGCGCAGGACCCAGTGCGGCTCGCGCAGGAAGGCACGGGCGAGCAGGACGACGTCGGCGTCGCCACTCGCGACGACCTGCTCCGCTTGCACGGGCTCGGTGATGAGTCCGACCGACCCTGTGGGCACCGCCGCCTCGCGGCGGATCTGCGCACCGAACGGCACCTGGTACCCGGGGCCGAGGGTGATGTGCTGGCGCGGGTCGTTGCCGGCCGAGGAGACGTCGACCAGGTCGACGCCGCGTGCGGCCGCCTCGCGGGCGAACACCACCGACTGCTCGACGTCCCAGCCTCCCTCGACCCAGTCGGTCGCGGAGATGCGCAGGAGCAGCGGCTTGGCGTCCGGCCAGACGGCGCGGACGGCGTCGACCACCTCGAGTGGGTAGCGCATCCGGTTCTCCAGGCTGCCGCCGTACTCGTCGTCGCGCTCGTTCGACAGGGGCGAGAGGAACTCGTGCATGAGGTAGCCGTGGGCGAAGTGCAGCTCGACGGTGTCGGCGCCAAGGCCGTCGGCACGCGCGGCGGCGGCAGCGAACGCCGCGCGCGTGCGTGCGAGGTCAGGGTGGTCCATCGCGCGGGGCACGGCGTAGCGCCCGAACGCCCGGGCCGACGGCCCCACGGTCTCCCAGCCGCCCTCGTCGAGGGGGACGGAGTCGTGGCCCCGCCAGGGCGCGTACGTCGACGCCTTGCGACCGGCGTGCGCGAGCTGGAAGCCGATCGGCACGCCCTGGCCACGCACGAAGTGGACGACTGGAGCCAGCGCCTCGGCGTGGGCGTCGGACCACAGGCCGAGGTCCTCCGGCGAGATCCGGCCCTCAGGCGTCACTGCCGTCGCCTCGGTGAGGACCAGCCCGGCCCGCCCGGCGGCGTAGGAGCCGAGGTGCACCAGGTGCCAGTCGTTGGCGAGCCCGTCGACGCTGGAGTACTGGCACATCGGGCTCACCCACGCCCGGTTCGCGAACGTGGTCCCGCGCAGGGTGAGGGGCTCGAACAGGGCGCTGGTCATGTCTCGATTCTCACCCGCGTGCGCGATGCTCGCCGCACGGGGCTGCCGACGGCGGGAGGTCAGACGTAGCGCTCGAGGATGCTCGACTCCGCCAGCCGGGAGAGACCCTCGCGGATGGTGCGGGCCCGCGCCTCGCCGACGCCCTCGACGGCCTGCAGGTCGTCGATGCTGGCGGCCAGGAGCTTCTGCAGTCCGCCGAAGTGGCCGACCAGCCGCTCCATGATGACCTCAGGCAGGCGCGGCACCCGCGCGAGCAGGCGATAGCCGCGGGGACTGACCGGCGAGTCGAGGAGCTCGGGCGACACCGCGAACCCGAGGGCGCGTGCGACCGCGAGCAGGTCGAGCAGGTCGGTGGAGCTGAGCGCGTCGAGCTCCTGCAGCGAGGACTCGATGCCCTTGTGCTTGCGACCGCCGTGCGGCTGGTAGTCGCGGACGACGAGCTGCCGGTCGGACTCGACGCCGGCGATGAGCTCGTCGAGCTGCAGCGACATCAGCCGGCCGTCGGTGCCGAGTTCGACGAGGTAGTCGGCGATCTCGGAGGAGATCCGGCGCACCATCTCCAGCCGCTGCGCGACGGACCCGACGTCGCGCACGGTGACCAGGTCCTCGATCTCGAGGGCGGAGAGCGTGCCGCTCACCTCGTCGAGGCGCATCTTGTAGCGCTCAAGGGTGGCAAGGGCCTGGTTGGCGCGCGACAGGATCTGGCCCGAGTCCTCGAGGACGTAGCGCCGGCCTGCGACGTAGAGAGCGATCGTGTTCATCGACTTGCTGACGCTCACCACGGGGAAGTTCGACTGCTTGGAGACGCGGTCGGCCGTGCGGTGGCGCGTGCCCTGCTCGTCGGTGGGGATGCTGGGGTCGGGGAGCAGCTGGACGGCGGCGCGCAGCAGCTTGGTGGCGTCGCGGTCGCAGATGACGGCGCCGTCCATCTTCGCCAGTTCGCGCAGGCGCTGCGCCGAGAAGTCGATGTCGAGGGAGAACCCGCCCGAGGCCATCGCCTCCACGGTGCGGTCGTGCCCGAGGACGACGAGTCCGCCCGTGCGGCCCCGCAGGATGCGCTCGAGGCCGTCGCGCAGCACGGTGCCGGGTGCGACCTGGGCGATGGCGGCGCGCAGCGCGGCATCGACGTCGACGTTCCTGTCGCCGGCCACGTGAGCCCCCTGGTGTCGGACCTGTGTGCGGGCACGGTCGTCGTCGAGGCGCCCCCGCGAGCGGCACTCTACCGATGCGCGGTGCCCGCCCGCTCGGCCGAACCGTCGGCCTCGGGCCGGGGAGGGCTCACTCGCGGCCGGCGGCGAGGTGGTGGAGCTGCTCGATGGCGTCCTCGAGGTGTCCGACCTCGTGCATCCTCGGCGCCGACGGCGCGCCCGGGCCGTCGGCAGTGCGCGCCAGCGCCGCCTTCGTGCCCGGTGGCACGAGGATGCGGCTGAACCCGAGCCGGGCGGCCTCGGCGACACGCTGGGTGAGGAAGGGCACCGGGCGGATGTCGCCGGAGAGCGCGACCTCGCCGATGGCGATGACGTCCGACGCGACGGCTCGCCCGAGGGCGGCCGACGCGATCGCCAGGCAGACCGCGAGGTCGCACGCCGGGTCGGACAGCTTGGCGCCGCCCACCGTGGCGACGAAGACGTCCTTGTCGCCGAGCTTCGCCCGCCCGGCGCGCTCGGTGACCGCCACGAGCATGGCGACGCGGGTGGAGTCGAGCCCCGTGACGCCGCGCCTCGGGTTCGGCGCGGCCGACGAGGTGACCAGTGACTGCACTTCGGCGAGCATCGCGCGGCGGCCCTCCATGGTGACCGTGACGCAGGTGCCCGGCACGGGCCGGTCGCGGTGCTCGCGGAACAGGTCGGACGGGTCGAGCACCTCGCGCAACCCGTCGTCGGCCTGTTCGAAGCAGACGATCTCGTCGGCAGGTCCGTAGCGGTTCTTCACCGCGCGCAGCAGGCGCAGCGCGGTGTGGCGGTCGCCCTCGAAGGTGAGCACGGTGTCGACGAGGTGCTCGAGCGCGCGGGGGCCGGCGATGCTGGAGTCCTTCGTGCTCTGGCCGACCACCAGCATCGGCATGCGCCGGGACTTGGCCACGCGGCTGAGGACCTGCGTGACCTCGACGACCTGGGCCATGCCACCGGCCCGGCCCTCGACGTCGGCCGACGCGATGGTCTGGACGGAGTCGACGACGACGAGCACGGGGTCGTGCTCCTCGATGTGCCCGAGCAGGGTCGCGAGGTCGTTCTCGTCGGCGAGCAGCAGGTGCGCGGAGTCGGCACCGATGCGGCGGGCGCGGACGCCGATCTGCTCGACCGACTCCTCGCCCGAGACGTAGAGCACGGTGGCACCCCCGCTGCCCTCGGCGTAGCGATGACCGACCTCGAGCAGCAGCGTGGACTTCCCGACACCGGGCTCGCCCGCCACGAGCACGACCTGGCCGGGAACCAGGCCGCCGCCGAGCACGCGGTCGAACTCGCCGAGCCCGGTGAGCCGACGGACGACCTTCTCCTGCGCGATCTCGGAGACCGGTCGCGCGCGCCGGGTCGGCGTGACGCCGGACGTCCGGGCGCGCAGCCCGCTCGAGGGAGCTGTGGCGACCTGCTCCGCGACCGTGCCCCAGGACTGGCACCCCCCGCAGCGCCCGACCCATTTGGGCGAGGTCCACCCGCACTCCGTGCAGCGGTACTGGGCCGCCCGAGCCTTCGCCATGCCGGCACCCTACGGACCCCGGCCGACACCCGGCCCGCCCCGCCGGCCTGACCGAGAAAGGGCGCCTGGATCACGATGACCCTGACTCGCCCCGTCGTGAGCACGGCGTGTCCCGCGTCAGCCCCGGCGGGGCCGCGCTGGCGGCAACGGGAAGCGGTCCGGATCGACGTCGAACCGGCCGCGGGCGGTGAGCGTGGAGACGACGAGGTCGTACGCGTCCTCGACGAGCGTGCGCAGCAGGTCGTCGTCGACCGAGCCGTCGAGCGTCACGGAGACCCAGTGCCGCTTGTTGGTGTGGTAGCCCGGCGAGATCGCTGCGTGGTCGCGGACGAGCTCGGCGCCGTGGTCGGGATCCACCTTGAGCGTCATCATCCCGGGCTCGCCGTACTGGCTGACGAGGCAGAACATCTTCCCGCCGGTGCGGGTCGCGCCGGCTCCGCTCGCGGCCGCGACGCCGACCTTGTAGACGTCGACGTCGTCCCCGAACGGGTGGGTCAGCACGACTCCCGGGAGCTCGAGCGGCAACACGCCCGCACGCTCGCGCTGCGACCGATGTGCCCGAGGCCCGGCCATCCCGTCGCGCCGTCCGCTCGCGGTCAGACGGGGTCGGCGGGATGGGGGGCGAAGACGGCCATGGTGGCGTGGCGATCCCTGGCGGTGCGCTGCTTGCCGGCGACCGAACGAGCGGCCGCGAGGGCCGCGACGCGGGCCTCGCAGTGGGCGTGGAGGACGTCGTACGCGGGGCCGCCCATGAGGGCCACGAGCGTGGAGCGCTCGCTGAGGTAGACCGGCTGCACCGCGATGTGCGCCTCCGACGAGCCGCTGCAGTACCAGTCGAGGTCGTGGCCACCGGGCCCCCAGCCGCGCCGGTCATACTCGCCGATCGAGACGACGAGGACCTCGGTGCCGTCGGTGCGCGTGACGTGCTCGAAGGAGCGGCGGATCGGCAGCTGCCAGCAGACGTCGGGCTTGACCTCGACGTAGTCCTTGCCGATGCGCCCGGCGAGCTGGTGCAGGGCGCACCCGGCGCCGCCCTCGAAGCCCTCGCGGTTGAGGAAGATGCAGGCGCCGTCGACGACGCGGGTCTTGTCGGCGCCCTCGTCGTCCTTCTCGATGACGCCCTTCTTCGCGCCGGTCCGCGCGAACTGCCAGGTGTGCTCGTCGAGCATCGCGGCGTACTTGCGCGTCTTCTTCAGGTCGGCCTTGTCGGAGAAGTGGGCGCCGAGCACGCAGCAGCCGTCGTCGGGCTTGCTGGCGTCGATGCCGTGGCAGCCGCGGCCGTAGATGCATGTCCATCGGCTGGTGAGCCAGGTGAGGTCGCACTTGAAGATCTGGGCGGCGTCGGCCGGGTCGGCGAACTCGATCCAAGCGCGGGGGAAGTCGAGCGGGACCTCGTCGCGCCGGGTCAGGGCGATGTCGACGGGCGCGGACTTCGAGCTCTTCTTCGCAGCAGCCACGACGCCCAGCCTAGGGGGCGCCGGTGAGGCGCGGGGCGACGGTCCTCCCGCGACGCCCTAGCATCGAGTCGTGCGCCTAGGAGTCCTCGACGTCGGTTCCAACACCGTTCACCTGCTGGTCGTCGACGCCCACCACGGTGCAGCGCCGGTCCCGGCGCACTCGCACAAGACCGAGATGCGCCTCGCCGAGCACATCGTCGACGGCGAGAGGATCTCGCGCACGGGCATCGACACGCTGGTGGCGTTCGTCCACTCCGCGCAGGACGTGGCCGAGGACTTCGGCGTCACCGAGATGATGGCGTTCGCGACGTCGGCCATCCGCGAGGCCTCGAACGGCGACGCCGTGCTCCGCGAGGTGCGCGAGCGCACCGGCATCGAGCTCGAGGTGCTCTCGGGCGACGACGAGGCCCGGCTCACGTTCCTCGCGGTGCGTCGCTGGTACGGCTGGTCGTCGGGCCGGCTGCTGGTGCTCGACATCGGCGGCGGGTCGCTCGAGATCGCCGTGGGTGCCGACGAGGTGCCCGACGTCGCGGTATCGGTCCCGCTCGGTGCCGGCCGGCTCACCCGCGCGTTCCTCACCAAGGACCCGGCTCGCCCCGACGACGTGAAGGCGATGCGCAAGCACGCGCGCGCCACCATCGCCGACGTCGCGGCGCGCATCACCCGCGCCGGTCAGCCGCGCCACCTCGTCGCGACCAGCAAGACCTTCCGGTCGCTCGCACGCATCACGGGTGCCGCGCCGTCGAGCGAGGGTCCGTTCGTGCGCCGCCGCCTCGAACGCGACGACCTGCGGCTGTGGGTCCCGAAGCTCGCGGGCATGTCGGTGAAGGAACGCGGCGAGCTGTCCGGCGTGAGCGCCGGGCGTGCTCCGCAGCTGCTGGCCGGTGCGATCGTGGCGGAGGCCGCGATGGACCTGCTCGGGGTCACGCAGCTGGAGATCGCGCCGTGGGCGCTGCGCGAGGGCGTCATCCTCGAGCGCCTCGACCGGATCGAGCGATGACCCAGCTCGCGACGGCCCATCTCGTCACCGGGCTCTCGTCGGCCCAGGTCGCCGAACGGGTCGCCGCGGGCCAGGTCAACGCGGTCAAGGACCGCAACTCCCGCTCGCTCGGCGACATCTTCCGCGCCAACACCTTCACCTACTTCAACGCGCTGATCGGCTCGCTGTGGGTGCTCATGCTCGTGAGCGCGCCGTTCATCGACTCGCTCTTCGGCTTCGTGATCGTCATCAACACCGCGATCGGCGTGATCCAGGAGTACCGCGCCGCCCGCACGCTCGCGAAGCTGTCCCTGGTCGGGCAGCAGCAGGCGGTGGTGCGTCGCGACGGGGCCGACGTCGAGATCCCGCCGAGCTCGATCGTGCTCGGCGAGCTGATCGTGATCCGCACGGGCGACCAGATGCTCGTCGACTCCGAGGTCGTGGAGAGCAACGGGCTCGAGCTCGACGAGTCGCTGCTCACCGGCGAGGCGGACCCGGTGGAGAAGCAGCTCGAGGCGGAGGTGCTGTCGGGCTCGTTCGTCGTCGCTGGCTCGGGTCTCGTGCGCGCCACGAAGGTGGGTCAGGACAGCTACGCCGCCAAGCTGGCCGACGAGGCCAGCAAGTTCAGCCTGACCCGCTCGGAGCTGCGCGACTCGATCCAGCGCTTCATCAAGTACGTGTCGTTCGCGCTGGTCCCGATCGGGATCTTCCTGTTCGTGTCGCAGTACCGCGCGAACGACGGCAACATCCGAGCCGCGATCGCGGGCACGGTCCCGGGCATCATCACCATGGTCCCCGAGGGCCTCGTGCTGCTCACCAGCGTCGCGATGGCCGTCTCCGTGATCACCCTCGCGCGCAAGCGGGCGCTGGTGCAGGACATGCCGGCGGTCGAGGTGCTCGCACGCGTCGACGTCGTCTGTGTCGACAAGACGGGCACGCTCACCGAGCCAGGCATGGCGGTGCACGGGGTGGTCGTCGTCGACGACGCGCTGCCGGTCGACGACGCGCTCGGCGCCCTCGGCGCCAGCGAGCCGGAGCCGAACCAGACCCTCATCGCCATCGCGGCGAAGTACCCCGCACCGCAGGCCTGGACGGTCACGGCGACCGTCCCGTTCTCCAGCTCGCGCAAGTGGTCCTCGGCCACGTTCGGCGAGAACGGCTCCTGGGTGATCGGCGCCCCGGAGATGCTGCTGCCCGACGAGCACCCGGTCCGCGCCACGGCCGACGACCTCGCCGGCGGCGGCGCTCGCGTGCTCGTCCTCGCCCGCTCGGACGGCGAGCCGAGCGCCGAGCACGGCACCGGAGAGCTGAGCGCGGCCGCCCTGGTCGTCCTCAACCAGACGCTGCGCTCGGACGCGGCGGAGACCGTCGCCTACTTCATCGACCAGAACGTGCGTCTCAAGGTGATCAGCGGCGACAACGCCGTCACCGTCGGTGCGATCGCCGCGCAGGCCGGGATCCCCGGCGCGGGCTCCCCCTACGACGGTCGCGAGCTGCCGGAGGACCGCGAGGCCCTCGCCGAGGTGCTCGAGCAGCACTCCGTGTTCGGCCGGGTCACCCCGGCGCAGAAGCGCGCGATCGTGGGTGCGCTGCAAAGCCGCGGGCACGTCGTCGCCATGACCGGTGACGGTGTCAACGACGTGCTGGCGCTCAAGGACGCCGATCTCGGCATCGCGATGGGTTCCGGGGCCGGCGCCACGCGCGCGGTCGCCCAGATCGTGCTGCTCGACGACACGTTCTCCGTGATGCCGTCCGTCGTGGCGGAGGGGCGCCGCGTTCTCGGCAACGTCGAGCGGGTGTCGGACCTGTTCCTCACCAAGAGCTTCTACGCCGTCACGATCTCCATCGCCACGATCGTGTTCACCCAGCCCTTCCCGTTCCTCAACCGGCACCTGACGGTCGTCACTGCGCTGACCATCGGTACCCCAGCCTTCTTCCTCGCCCTGCTGCCCAACAAGCAGCGCTTCCGCCCCGGCTTCTTCCGGCGCGTCCTGAAGTTCGCGATCCCGGCGGGCCTCATCAACGCCGTGTCCGCCTACGTCACCTACGGCTACGTGCTCCACCTCGACTACGGCGTCGAGGTGGCCCGGTCGTCGGCGGTGGTCACCCTCTTCGTCGTGGCCTGGTGGGTCCTGGTGCAGGTGGCGCGGCCGATCAACCTGATCCGTGGGGCGATCGTGGGAGCGATGCTGGTCGGGTTCCTGGGGCTGCTCTACGTCCCGTGGCTCTCGCGCGTGTTCGAGCTCACGTGGAGCCCCGACACCCCGGGCCTGATCGCCCTCGGGGTCGGGGTCGTGGGCGCGGGTGCTGTAAGCGTGGTCCACGCCTTCGCCGGTCACGGAGGGCCCGACGACGACGCGCAGCCCGGCGCCCCGGCCGTATCGCTAGGCGTCGAGGCCCCCACCGACGGAGGATGACTCCGTGAGCCCGCTGGTGACCCTCTCGACCGCGTCGACCTACCCGGAGTCGACGGCGGCGTCGTTCGAGATCGCCGCGCGTCTCGGCTACGACGGCCTCGAGGTCATGGTGCTCACCGACCCGGTCAGCCAGGACCCCGAGGCACTGCTGCGGCTCCGCGACCACTACGGCATCGCGATCACCTCGATCCACGCACCCTGCCTGCTCATCAGCCAGCGGGTGTGGGGCAGCGAGCCGTGGCCGAAGCTGCAGCGCGCCCAGGCCGCCGCCGAGCTGCTCGGCGCCTCGACCGTCGTGGTGCACCCACCGTTCCGCTGGCAGCGCGACTACGCGCGCGACTTCGTCACCGGCATCGAGGCGATGGCAAGCGAGACCGACGTCCGTTTCGCGGTGGAGAACATGTTCCCGTGGCGAGCGGCGTCCCGTGAGTTCGCCGCCTACCTGCCCAGCTGGGACGTCCGCGACGACGACTACCTCCACACCACCCTCGACCTCTCGCACACCTCGGTGTCCGGCACGGACGCGCTGGAGATGGCGACCGACCTCGGCGAACGACTCGTCCACGTGCACCTCGCTGACGGCTCGGGCTCGAACCGCGACGAGCACCTCGTGCCCGGACGAGGCACCCAGCCCTGCGCCCAGCTGCTGAACGGCCTGGGCGCGGTCGGCTTCGACGGCCAGGTGGTCGTGGAGATCTCGACGCGCAAGGCGGTCGTCCGCGCCGAGCGCGAGGCCGACCTGCGCGAGGCCTTGGAGTTCGCGCGCCGCCACCTCGCGGGCGACGTGCCGCGGGTGCACGGTACGAGCGAGGTGGCCACGTGAGCCCCTCCGACGACATCACCCGGCAGGTCCTGGACGCCGCCCGCGCGGCATACGCCCGGAGGGGCTACCTCAACACGACGCTCAAGGGCGTCGCGGCCGCGGCGGGTGTCGCGCCCGACGTCGTCCGCCGGTACTACGACAACCGCGAGGCGCTGTTCGTCGCGGCGATGCGCCTGCCCTTCGACCCCGCGATGTCCATCGCGCAGCTCCTCGCGCCCGGCGTCGACGGCCTCGGTGAGCGGCTCGTCCGGGTGACGTTGCGCCTGCTCGACGACCCCGAGACGCGCGACCAGCTCGCCGAGATGGTCAAGGACGGCGCAGGAGCCACGAAGGCGACGGCCGCGCTGCGCGAGTTCTTCGAGACCGAGATGGTCGACCGGGTCGTCGCGGCGCTCGGCGTCCCGGACGCCCGGATGCGCGTCGTGCTCGTGACCTCCTACCTCATGGGGGTCGCGACCTCGCGCTACGTGCTTCAGGTGGAGCCGTTGGCGTCGGCGAGCGAGGACGCCGTCGTGGCGATGGTCGGGCCGATGGTCCAGGCGACCCTCACCACCCCCATCCCGTCGGCCCCGGGCGCGAAGTCCTCCTGACGCGAGGGGGTGCGCCGGCACCGCAGCTGCGGGAGTCTGGCACCAGACGAACGCACGACCCGACCTGGACGGAGACCTCATGGACAAGGCGATGCTCGCGCTGCTGACCGACACCGAGCGTCTGCTCGTGGCGCAGACGGAGAAGCCTGCACTCGCCGAGCTGGACGAGGACGGCCTGGCCGACCTGCACGACCGCATCCGACGCGCCCGCAACAAGGCGAGCGGTCAGTACCGCCGCGGCGCCAGCGCTCGGGTCGCCGATGCCGGCGGTCGCGGCAAGGCGCACGCCCAGAACCAGCGGGCACGGGGCCGTGCCGAGGTCTACGAGGTCGCGCTGGCGTCGGTCAGCACGGCGCTGGCCGCGGCCGCACGCCGCAGCGCCGCCGAGCTCAAGGCCGAGCGCATCGCCGCCGCGCGCGGCACCGCCGTGCCGAAGGCCTCGACCTCGACGGCGTCGCGCGCAGCCGCACCCGTCACGAAGAGGCCCGCGGCAGCTGCGCGCACGGCGTCCGGGTCGAAGCGCCCGGCGCCGTCGCAGGCCAAGAAGAACGCGCATACGCAGGCCGCGGGGGCACGACGCCAGGCCACGCGCGACAGCCGATGACGCTCATCGGCTCGCGCGACGACGACCCGGCCGGCGACTGATCACCGGCCGGGTCACCTACAGGGAGCGACGCCGGTAGCCTGACGCACGTCGGGCCGCGAGCGGCCCCGGACCCGAGGAGTTCACCGGTGCTGCGTGAGGCCCTGCTCTCTGTGTCGCGGAGCGAGAAGCTCAAGCACGTCGCGACCGACGCGCCTCCCGTGCGCGCGATGGTCGACCGGTTCGTCGCCGGTGAGCGCACCGAGCACGCCGTGCGCGCGACCGCCGGGCTCGCGGCGTCGGGCCGGCTGGTCACGATCGACCATCTCGGCGAGGACACCCTCGACATCGCCCAGGCCACCGCGACCCGCGACGCCTATCTCGTGCTGCTCGACGCGCTCGGCGAGGCGGGTCTCACCGACCGCGCCGAGGTGTCGGTGAAGCTGTCGGCCGTGGGCCAGGCGCTGCCGGGTGACGGCGAGAAGATCGCCCGCGACAACGCTCACGCGATCTGCGAGCGGGCTGCGTCGTTCGGCACCACGGTCACCCTGGACATGGAGGACCACAGCACCACCGACTCCACCCTGGGCATCCTGCGCGAGCTGCGCGTCGACTTCCCGGGCACCGGCGGCGTCCTGCAGGCCTACCTCCGGCGCACGGAGGCGGACTGCCGCGACCTGTCCACCCCGGGGTCCCGGATCAGGCTGTGCAAGGGCGCCTACCGCGAGCCGGAGTCTGTGGCGTACAGCGACCGCGCCGAGGTGGACCGCGCCTACGTCCGCTGTATGAAGCTCCTCCTGCAGGGCGACGGCTACCCGATGCTGGCCACGCACGACCCGCGCCTGATCGAGATCGGCGGTGCGCTCGCGGTGCGCAACGACCGCCAGCCCGGCAGCTACGAGTACCAGATGCTCTACGGCGTCCGACCCGACGAGCAGGAGCGACTCGCAGCCCAGGGCGAGCGGATGCGTGTCTACGTCCCCTACGGCGACGAGTGGTACGGCTACCTGGTGCGCCGACTCGCGGAGAAGCCGTCCAACCTGACCCTGCTCGCTCGCACTCTCGTCTCGAAGGGCTGACCCATGGGTCTCGTCGCCATCTTCGGCGCCGGCGTGATGGGGGAGACCCTGCTCGCGGGCCTCATCCGTGCCGGCCGTCCCGTCGCGGAGCTCGTCGTCACCGAGCGGCGCCCCGACCGTGCGGAGGAGCTGCGGGCCAAGCACGGCGTCGAGGTCGTCTCCAACATCGAGGCCGCGAAGCTCGCCGACACCCTCGTCGTCGTCGTCAAGCCGCAGGACATGGGGGCGCTGTGCGACGAGATCGCGCCGCACGTGCGCCCCGGCGCCCTGGTCGTGTCGCTGGCCGCGGGCATCACCACCGAGTTCCTCGAGTCGCACCTGCCCGAGGGCTGCCCGGTGGTGCGCGTCATGCCCAACACCCCGGCCCTGGTCGACCAGGGGATGGCCGCGTGCGCGCCCGGCGCTCACTGCGACCAGGCCCACCTCGACGAGGCCAGGAAGCTGCTGGAGGCGGTGGGACGCGTGGTCGTGCTCGAGGAGAAGCACCTCGACGCCGTTACGGCGATCAGCGGCAGCGGTCCGGCGTACTTCTTCTACATCGCCGAGGCGATGATCGAGGCGGGCGTCTTTCTCGGCCTGCCCCGCAGCACCGCCACCGAGCTCGTCGTGCAGACCTGCTACGGCGCGGCGACCATGCTGCGCGAGACCGGTGAGCACCCGAGCGTGCTGCGCGAGAACGTGACCTCGCCGGGCGGGACGACCGTGGCTGCGCTGCGCACCCTCGACGACCACAAGGTGCGTGCGGCGTTCATCTCGGCGCTCGAGGCCGCCCGGGATCGCAGCCACGAGCTCGCTTCGGGTCAGTGACACCTCAGTGACGGGCCCAGCGGATGTGGTGTGGGACGACGCGCTCGCGTCCTACGACTTTGGCGCGGGGCACCCGCTCGCGCCGATCCGCGTGCAGCTCGCCATGCACCTCATCACCGAGCTTGGCCTGCTCGAGGGCGAGGACGTCACCGTCATCCCGCCCGACGTCATCGACGACGACCTGCTCGCGACGGTGCACGACGTCGACTACATCGAGGCGGTCAAGCGATCGTCGGCCGACCCGTCCGTCCACGAGCTCCACCGCGGCCTCGGCACCGACGACGTCCCCACCTTCCTCGGCATGCACGAGGCGTCGCGGGCCGTCTGCGGCGCGACGCTCGCGGCGACCCGGTCGGTGTTCGAGGGACGCAGCCTGCACGCGGTGAACCTCGCCGGCGGGCTGCACCACGCGATGCCGGGGGCGGCGTCTGGATTCTGCGTGTACAACGACCTCGCGATCTCGATCCAGTGGTTGCTCGACCACGGCGTCGAGCGCGTCGCCTACGTCGACGTCGACGTCCACCACGGCGACGGCGTGCAGGCCGCGTTCTGGAACGAGCCTCGCGTGCTCACCGTGTCCGTGCACGAATCCGGGCGCGCGCTGTTCCCCGGCACGGGCTTCCCGATGGAGGTCGGCGGTCCCGACGCGGTGGGATCGGCCGTCAACGTCGCGCTGCCGCCCGGCACCGGCGACGAGGGGTGGCTGCGCGCGTTCCACGGCGTCGTTCCTGGTGTGGTGGAGGCATTCCGCCCCGACATCATCGTGACCCAGCAGGGCTGCGACACCCACGCGGACGACCCGCTGGCGCACCTCATGCTCACCGTCGACGGTCAGCGGCTCACCTACCTCGCGCTCCACGAGATGGTGCACGGGGTCAGCGACGGCCGCTGGATCGCCACCGGTGGGGGCGGCTACTCGTGGATCGACGTCGTCCCGCGCGCCTGGTCGCACCTGATTGGCGTCATCGTGGGGGCGCCGGTCCCGCCGGAGACCCCCGTGCCCGAGGCCTGGCGCGCGTTCGTCTCCGAGCACCTCAAGGTGCCGACCCCGGGTCTCATGACCGACGGCGCGGAGCCCCGCGTGAAGATGTGGGAGCAGGGCTACGACCCCGCCGACCCCATCGACGCCGCCGTCCTGCGCACCCGGGACGCCGTCTACCCGTGGCACGGCCTCACCGCAGACCCCTACCACGGCTTCTGACCCCCTCCGATCGGTACGAGGACGGTCACACAGGGCGACGACCCGGCGGGTTCCCCATCGCGCTGCGTGCCCGCGCAGGCCTGAACGGGGCGGACCGCGTCACCCGGAGGGGCCAGCCTCCCCCGGATTCAATCCCGTCACACCTTCCCCACCAGCCCCGACGGCCACTAGCCTGCTCGCAGTAGCAGGGTTGGTGCGTGTCGTCGCGGTCCGGTGGGGAAGCCGAGTCCGCCACGTTCCGGCCGAAGGACACGTGAACAATGGCGACCAACGAACGGCCTCTCTCGGAGGTCCGGTTCCTGACCGTGGCCGAAGTGGCGACGGTGATGCGGGTGTCGAAGATGACCGTCTACCGCCTCGTGCACAACGGCGAGTTGCCGGCCGTGCGCGTCGGTCGCAGCTTCCGGGTGCCCGAGCAGGCGGTCCACGACTACCTGCGCGACTCCTTCGTCGAGACCGCCTGACCCGCCCTGCCCGGCGCCGGAGATGCAGGCGGGGGACGTCGGACCCTGCGCGGCAGGTAGGGTGATGGCCTGATCGCGGACGGACTCGTGCCGGACGCCACCACCAGCGGCGCCGCCAGGCGCCGCGTCCGGACGAGGCAAGCGAGGTCGAGCCATGGGCTCCGTCATCAAGAAGCGCCGCAAGCGCATGGCGAAGAAGAAGCACCGCAAGCTGCTGAAGAAGACGCGCGTTCAGCGTCGTAACAAGAAGTAGGCGGCGCGGGCTTCGCC
>Ga0075017_100000913_pt1 | contig 17507 bp, 15 predicted proteins | sample AleBraG_ABR_2012_FD_71475 | JGI IMG/M metagenome (GOLD analysis project Ga0075017, IMG submission 71475) | Freshwater sediment microbial communities in response to fracking from Pennsylvania, USA - Alex Branch Run_MetaG_ABR_2012 | ecosystem: Environmental > Aquatic > Freshwater > Creek >... | reverse complement strand
TGGATGAACTCCTCGGTGATGTCGGGGACGACCAGGGCGACGCCTGAGACGGCGAGCTGGGCGGGCAACGGGATGTAGCCGCGCCCGCCGCCGGCCTTGTCGATCTGGTAGCCGACGACCTCGCCGCTGGTGCCGACGAGCAGGACGAGGTCGGTGACCTTGCCCAGGCTGACCCCGCCCTCGGTGAGGACGTCGTTGCCAATCACGTTGCGCTCGGTGGGGGGGTGGGAGACCTCGGCGGGCGCGTCGTCGGGGGCGACGAGGCTTGAGTCGTCGCGGACCATCACGGCGTGCTGGCCGATGGCGTGGATCGCGTCGGCGGGGAGGACCTCGCGGCGGCGCCCGGCCAGGAAGCCCCGCTTGTTCAGCGTCAACCCGACCAGGCGACCCTCATCCGGGCTGTAGATGACGTCGCGTATCTCGGCCACGTCCTCGCCACCCGTGACGGTGACGACCGGCAGCCCGCCGATCTGCGAGGCGGTCATGAGCAGTTTCACGGTTTGCCTCTGGTCGCGATCACGCCGCCTCCCCTGCGGCGGCGCCGGACGACCACGAACGCCACGGCCACCATCATGACGACGACGAGCACGAGTATCAGCCAACCGATGGTACCCACGTCCGGGATCGTATCTCGGATGGCCTCGTGCCGGGCCGTGCCGAGCGGTGGCGTGGTCGGGCTTCTCGTTCTGTGCGGCCAGGGAGTCGACGCTGGACACCGAACCGCGTGCCCACCCAGTGTTGGGATCCTGCCGCTAGAGCCGCCACGTTCCCGGTGCGTTGCCCCGGTGGCCCTGGTAGTAGCGCAGGAGGCGGGTGCGTCCGCGAGCATCCAGGTTCCAAGATGACTCTGGCGACGTCGCCGCCGCGACGAGTGACCACCTTGAAGGGGGTGCTGGGCCGAGTTCGTGGGCCACGACAACCAGGCACGGCCATCGGGGAGTGAACCTCGATGTGCCCATCCCCCTCTCGTCAGTGACGACGTTAACGCAATCGTCAAGCGTGTCGATCGCCGCGGTGGTCTGATCCACGAGTACCGACGAGCAGCCTGATGCGACCGGGAAGGAGTCCCCTCCTGTCCGCCTGCTGCTCGGCATGGGCCTGATTCGCAAGACCTTGTCCGTAGGCAGGAGGGGAGCGAACCGCTCGATGCGCCGCGCGGGGAAGGCGGTATCCTCGGCCGTCAGCGCCGCAGCCTCCGACGCCGAGCACCTCGTCGCCTCCGCCGCCGACGCGCTCGAGGACATCCGGGCCTGAGCTCATGCGGGCTCGCTCCCTCGTGAAGGTCCCGCCAAGAAGAGCGTCGTTTGTCAACGACGCCCCGAATAGTGACCCGCCGGTGGCGACCATCAGCCCGACGCTGGTGTGGCGTAACCAGTGGAACGTCCGGGACTCCCGAGGTGGCCACCTCGAGCTGCCAACGTCCGGCGATGTTTGCTGCTGGCATACAGCCGGTTACGCTCCGTCCGCGGAGGAGGGCGGCTACCCGCGGGCGGCACGTTCGGACAGGCGACAGTCTCGCTGGCGGTGGGCCGCTTACTTGCTGAGCAGCCCGGCGATGACGTTGATGGTCATGGCTACTACGACGGTGCCGAAAAGGTAGGACAGCAGTGCGTGGCGAAGCGCCGTCATGCGGATGGCTTTGGATTTCAGGTCGGTGTCCGACACCTGGTAGGTCATGCCGAGGGTGAAGGCCACGTACGCGAAGTCGCCGTAGTCGGCAAGACGATCGTCGTGAAAGTCGATCCCGCCACCTTCTGCGTAGTAGAGCCGGGCGTAGCGCAGCGTGAACAGGGTATGGATCGCGCCCCACGAGACCACGACCGTGGCGGCGGCAAGCGCGGTGATGAGCGCGTGCCCAGACCCTTTCGCGTCGGCCGCTTTGAGGAGGGCGAATCCGACACCGACAAGACTGGCGACGCTGGCGAACACCAGCAGCGCGTCAGCCGCCGCTCTGGAGTCGTCCTCGGCCGTCGCCAGCCGTCGAGTGTCGGCGCTGTCCTTGCCGAGCACGCTCGCGCCGACCCAGCCCACCCAGGAGACCGCCATGACGTCCCAGCCGACCAACACCGCTACCTGCCACGGCGTCACGGCCATCGCGACCGCGAACACGGCCAGTCCCGCACCCGCGCAGGCCGCGATCCGGCCTCGAGCGGACACCCGCAGCTCCCTCGCCGTGGGATCAGTGTGTGTCACAGCGTGCCGCCAGGACCGGCGCCCGACCGGTGGACTGAGGATCGGGAAGCGGAGCAAGGAGGCTGCTCTGTGTCGAGATGGGTGCCAGGGGTGACTGCCGCCAGTCTCGACGGCTCGGGTGTCGAGGCCGGCATCCACTTGGTCGCCTCACCCGGCACGCGATCCCTTCCGAGGGCGGCGCGGGCGGGCGGCGAGGAGGTCCAGCACCTCGCCGACGGTCCGTTCACGGGTGACGGCGGGGCCACCGTGAGGGTCATTGGAATCTTCCTGGTTGGTACGCGTGACTGACTTGGTGCGCAACCAGGGTCCGGAGCGGCGCCCCCAGACGCGGCCTCGGTGGAGGTCCACGTCCGACACGGCCGGGGTGGTTGGACGTCCGCGTCGTTGGCCACGCGGACCGGAGCGCCGAGTGGCGCGCCGAGCGCGCCGGCAAGGTCGAAGTTCCTCCACTTCTTGGCGAGCTCGGCGTCGACTCGACTGCCCGGGCCGTGCCTGGTGACGAAGTGCGGGCCGTGAGCACGCGCCCGCCGCGCACCACGCCCGGAAAGCCGGCCGACACCCGCTGATAGGGGGGCAGCGGCGTCACCAGTTTGACGAGGTCCGCGACGAGCTTGTCGGGGGGGCAGGGATAGGTCGTATCGACCCGCACCCTCTCATGCTCAGGCCGGCCCCGAGCGTCGAGCACGGTCGCCTTGAGGCCGGTGCCGCCGATATCGAGAACGAGCGTGCGTTGCTCGGCCGCCTTCGATAATGGAGGAGGCGAAGCGGTCGTCACTGGCATCGTTCCCCACCGTAGACCCGGGGGCCCCGGACGTGCCGAGGGCTCCAGTCTCGGTCGCGCCGGCGTCATTGGCCCGGTTCACACCGGCCGTCGCTAATGTTGGTCAAGGGTCTGGAAGGCTCATGGGGTGGCGGCTCGCTGGGCTATCGCCCCCTCACGTGGTGAAGGTGCCGGTCGGGGCCGGTGGTCCGCATCCCTACGTTCATCCCTACAACTGGCGGGGCAGTGGGCCTCTCTACGGCCTGCGCGGACGCGAATGTGCACGTCAGCGGGCTGAATGATACATGCCGCACGTGTCGTGGGGACCTACACGATCTTCGAAGGAACGTCCGAGATCCAGCGGCTGATCATCGCCCGGGCCATCTCGGGGGTGCACATCCAGTAACTGGCCTGCGGGTTCGTGTGCGGCGTCGGACGGGCCGGCACGAAACGGACCGGCCGAGCGACGTCCGAGATGGCGTTGTCCTACTCTCGGCGGGTTCTGCCGATGTTGCTGGCGGGCGAGGTAGCCCCGGGCGTGGATCGCGCCGTTGCCCGCGGCTGACGGCGGGATGCTGGCTATCCCCGGCGTAGGTCGGCTGGCCCGTGATCATCGTGAACGCGGGCGGTCCGATGACACCGTCGTCGCCTTTGGGAGCGCCGCGAGGTATGCCGCGATGGCTTCGCCATGGTCCACCAGTGGCTTCGCGTATCCGAGCCGCTTCCGAGTTGTGGCATCGGGCCAGTGGATCGAGCGCTGGTCGAGCTCGGCGAGCTGAGGGAGATAGCGGCGGATGTAGTGGCCGCCCGCATCAAAGCGCTGGCTCTGCACCACGGGGTTGAAGACCCGGTAGGGGTTGGTGTCGGTACCGGTGCCGGCCGTCCACTGCCAGTTGAGCTGATTGTTGGCAACGTCGCCATCGACGAGGAGGTCCATGAAGTGGGCCGCCCCGAGGCGCCAGTCCAGGTACAGGTCCTTGGTGAAGAAGGAGGCGACGACCAGGCGGGCTCGGTTGTGCATGAAGCCCTCCGTCGCGAGCTGCCGCATGGCCGCGTCGACCAGCGGGTAGCCGGTCTCTCCAGCGCACCACGCGGCGAGCCCGTCGGCGTCCTCGTTCCACCGGTCACCGCGGGGCCGGACGTCACGGTGCGCCGCATCCGGACGCGCCGCCAGGACCTGGTGGTAGAAGTCCCGCCAGCACAGCTGCCGAACGAACGGTGCGGCGCCTGGCCGCGGCCGGAGGCGGGTGGCCACCTCGGTAGGTGAGAGGCAGCCAAAGTGGAGAAACGGTGAGATGCGAGATGTGGCGTCACCGGCGAGGTCGTCGTGACCGGCCCCGTACCCGGCGAGATCTCGTAGCGACCAGCTCCGCAGCCGGCGCCGGCCCTCGCGCTCACCGCCGGCCGTCACCTCGGGTGACCTGGTTCCGGTGGTGATCGTCTCGAGCACCTCGACCCCGGCCATGGCGTCGGCGCCCGGGGCCATGCGGATCTGGCCGGGTGCCGCGACCAGAGGCCGCCACGGAGCCGCCAGCCAGCGACGATGGTAGGGCGTGAAGACCTGGAAGGCATCGCCCCCTGCTGGCCTGAGTTGACCGGGTGGGACCACGGTCACACCGGGATGGCTATGGACACCGACCCGCGCCCGGGACGCCTCCTCACGCAGCGAGCGCAAGCGACGCGTGGCGTGGGCGGACACGTCGTCGGCGAGATGGATCTCGGCTGCCGAGACGGCCGCCGCCACCGAGAGGACCTGCTCAACCCACCGACCCTGTCTAACTACCAGTCGGCCGCCGCGGCCGCGCAGGCTGACATCGAGGTCCCGCAGCGCGTCGAACAGGAAGCCGAGCCGGTTGGCCGATCGGGCGATCGGCAGCGACGGGTCGAGGACGAACAGGGGGACCAGCGACTCCGCGCTGGCGACCGCGGCGGACAGGGCCGGGTTGTCCCGCACCCGCAGGTCGCGGGTGAACACCATCACCGCTACCCGCACGCGCCGGCCTCTGCGGCGGGGGCCGGTGGCGACGGGTCGGCGATGGGGACCGTGGCGTGGCGGTCCGGTCGGGGAGGGCGCTGGTCGATCACGGCCGACCGGTCAGGTCGGGTTCGTCGGCGGTCATGGCCGCTCCTCAGCGTAGGCCCGGCACCGATCCCGGCACAGCTCCCACACGGCCTCTGGAGAGGCGCCGTGGCGCGTCCAGGCGAGGTGATGCTCTCCCCGGTGGCGTCGGTCGAGCCAGAAGGCCCCGGTCGACCGGGCGGCCTCGGATGACGTCACGAGCCAGGCGGCGGTGTCGGCGCCCTGGGCGGGCGTGCGCAGGAGCGGCCCGACGAGCCGGTGGAAGTGCGGCATGGCCTGCGCCAGGCCGGGCGTGTCGACCCAGCCCGGATGGACCGCGTGGTGGACGACCGAGCGTGGGTCGCACCGGCGGGCCCAGGCGTGGGTCAGCTGCACCTGGGCACGCTTGGCGCGGGCGTAGGCGACCGATCCCCGATAGCCCACGGCCGGCAACTCCAGCCCTTCGACCGTGCTGCGTTGGGTGTACATGCCGCCGGAGGAGACGGTCACGACCCGGGCGGGCGTGGTGCGCCGTCCGCGGGTGAGCGCGGGGAGCAGCAGGTCGGTGAGGAGGAACGGTGCGAGGACGTGCACCGCGCACGTCACCTCGGTGCCGTCGGGACCGGTTGCGTACTGCCGGGAGAGCGTGCCGGCGTTGTGGACCAGCGCGTGGAGCTCGCCCACCTCGTGGCCGAGCTCCGTGGCGGCGCGGGCGACGGCGTACAGGTCAGCCAGGTCGACCACGTGGACGACGGCCTCGGGCGCGCCGGCGGCGCGCACCTGCTCGGCGGCCCGCTCAACCCGGCCCCCGTCCCGGCCGAGCAGGTGCAGCACGCCGCCTCGTCGGCCGAGGTCGGCGGCGAGGGCGAGCCCGATGCCCGACGTCGCTCCGGTCACCACCACGTGGCGCCCGTCGAGGCCGGTGCCGTCCTGCCAGTGGTCGAGCCTGCTCCGCACCTGCGGGCCGACGCGGGTGAAGCTCCCCACGACGGTGGCCTCGAGGGCGGCGTCGACGGCCCGGGCCAGGACGGTCACGGGTTCAGCGCCCGCGCGAGGCCGGCGGCGGCCCGCCGCCCGATGCGACCGAACGCCACGCCCAGCAACGGATCGGCCACCCGGCCGAGCGCCCCCGCCAGCCGCAGATCGGCGCGGTAGGTGACGGTCGATCCGCTCGTCGCCGGCCTGAACGTGATCTCGTCGACCGAGCGGACGGCGCCGGACCCGGCGCTGAGCTCGACGAGCGCCTCGGGGACGAGGCGCGTGATCCGGTACTCGAGCGGCACCTTCCGGCCGAGGAACCGGGCCACGATGCCGAAGCGGGTGCCGATCGCCGGCGGCCCGGTCGTGAGCCGCCGGCCCTCGGCCACGCCAGGGTCCCACTCGGCGGCCCGCTCGAAGGCCGCGAGGTAGGCGAACGCGTCCTTCACGGCCATCGACGAATGCAGGGTCACCTCGAACTTCGCCACCACGCCTCCCATTTAGTGGTAAATATAGCGGCATGCGTATCGGCATCGTTGGCAGTGGGGTCGCCGGGCTCGTCTGCGCCCAGCTCCTCGGTGCCATCCACGACGTCACGGTCCTGGAGGCCGACGGACACCTCGGGGGCCACGCCCACACGGTTCGGGTCGAGCGTCCCGACGGGCCGCTCGACGTGGACGTCGGGTTCATCGTGTGCAATGACCGCACCTACCCGAACTTCCTGGGCCTGTTGGGGCAGCTGGGCGTGGCCACGCGGGCGAGCGACATGAGCTTCAGCGTGCGCGACGAACGCAGCGGGCTGGAGTGGTGCGGGTCGTCGGTGGGCACCGTGCTCGCCCAACCCCACAACCTGCTCCGGCCCGGCTTCCTCCGGATGCTCCGCGATGTCGTCCGGTTCAACGGCCTCGCCCGGCGTCTCGCTGGCAACCCGACGGCGCCCGACCACACCCTCCGCGACATCCTCTCGGCCGGCCGCTGGTCGGACGGTTTCGTCGAGTGGTACCTCGTCCCGATGGGCTCGGCGATCTGGTCGGCCGACCCGTCGAGCCTGCTCGACATGCCCGCCCGGACGTTCTCGACCTTCTTCGAAAACCACGGTCTGCTCCGACTCGGCGGCCAGCCGGCCTGGCGCACGGTGGTCGGCGGGTCGCGCGCCTACGTCGACGCGGTGGTGGCCCGCTCGGGGGCCCGGTTCGAGCGCCAGTGCCGGGTCGAGAAGGTGGTGCGCCGCGACGCCGCGACCGAGGTCAGGACGGAGGCAGGAGACCTGCTCGAGTTCGATCATCTGATCGTTGCTACCCACAGCGATCAGGCCCTCTCGCTGCTCGCCGATCCCACGCCGGCCGAGCGCGAAGTGTTGGGCGTCATCCGGTACCAGCCGAACCAGGCGTCGCTGCACACCGACGAGCGGTTGCTCCCGGCCGCCCGCCGAGCCCGGGCCAGCTGGAACTATCACCGCTTGGCGCCCGACACCGACCGCGTCACGCTCACCTACGACGTCACCCGCCTCCAGGGCCTGGTCCCGGAGCCGCGCCTGCTGCTCACCCTCAACCGCGACGACGCCATCGATCCGGAGCGGGTGCTCGAGCGTTTCACATTCAACCACCCGGTGCTGGACGCCGCCGCAGTGACGGCGCAGCGCCGGCGGGGAGAGATCTCGGGACGGAATCGGACGTGGTTCGTGGGGGCCTACTGGGGCTACGGTTTCCACGAGGATGGCGTCGTCAGCGCGCTCCCCGTCTGCCGGGCGTTGGGAGCCGAGGTGCCCTGGTGAGGAGCGCCATCTACGAGGGCACCGTGCGCCATGACCGTCGCGATGCCCCTGCCGGCAGCTTCACCCGCCCCCTCGCGCTGCCCTACCTCGACCTGGAGGAGGTGGGTGACGTCGTCGCTATGCACCGCCTGTGGTCGCAGGAGCGGCCCAACCTGATCAGCGTTCGGCGCCGGGACTTCCTCCCCGACGAGCCGGGGTCCCTGGACGCGGCAATCCGGGCTCTGCTCGGGCGGGGGACCGGCCGGGTGCTGACCGGGCCGGTGGCGCTCCTCGGCCAGGTCCGCACGCTCGGCTGGCTGTTCAATCCCGTCAGTCTGTACTTCGCTCTCGACGACACCGGCCACCTCGACGCTGTCGCCGCCGAGGTGACCAACACGCCCTGGCACCAGCGGCAGATCTACGTCATCGACCCGAGCCGGCCCGGCGACCGCGTCGACAAGGCCATGCACGTGTCGCCGTTCCAGCCGATGGCTCGTGCCTACCGCTTCACGATCTCCGAGCCCGGTGAGCGGCTGTACGTACGGATCCAGAGCGTGACGGGGGAGGCGGTGTCCTTCGTCGCGTGCATGGACCTGCGCCGCCGCGAGCTCACGCGACGCAGCCTCGGGCGGTATGCCGTCCGCCACGCCCTCCAGACCGTCGGTGTCTCCGCGGACATCTACCGTCGGGCGGCCGCCCTGCGTATGCGCCACGCCCCCGTCTACGCCCACCCGCGCCCGACGTGATGCTCACCCGGACGGACATGGGCTCGGTGCCCGGTGCCGTGGTGGTGCGCCAGGGGGCCCGTGAGCGGCGGCTCGGACACGGCGGCGACCTGCGGGTCGCGGTCACCGTGCACGACCTCCGTGCCTGGCTCGCTCTCGCCCACGGGTCGGTCGGCCTCGCCGAAGGCTACCGACGGGGCTGGTGGGACTGCGACGACCTGACCGGCCTGGTCCGCTGGTTGAGTCGGGCAACCGAGCCGGCCCGTCGTCGGCTGGACGCGCTGGTCGCCGTCGCCGCGCCGATCGTCGACCCCGTCGCCCGATTGCGGCGGCGCGACCGGGCCGAGGACCGCCGAAACGTCCATGCCCACTACGACCTCGGCAACGACTTCTACACGTTGATGCTCGACGAGACGATGACCTACTCGTGCGCGCTGTTCGAGTACGCCGGGCAGAGCCTGGCCGACGCCCAGCGGGCCAAGCTCAGGGCCGTGTGCGGCCGTGCCGGGCTGAGCGCCGGCGACCGGGTCGTCGAGATCGGGTCGGGCTGGGGCGCCTTCGCCGTGACGGCGGCCGCGTCGTACGGCTGCGAGGTCACGACGACCACGATCTCCGCCGCCCAGCACACCTACGTGTCCAAGCTCGTCGCCGAAGCCGGACTGAGCGATCGGGTGACGGTCCTTGACGACGACTACCGCGACCTGGCCGGCACGTTCGACCATCTCGTCTCGATCGAGATGATCGAGGCGGTCGACTGGCGCGACCACGACACCTACTTCGGGACCTGCGCCCGCCTGCTCCGGCCCGGCGGCACCGCCCTGATCCAGGCGATCGTCATCGATGACACCAGTTTCGAGCGGGCCAAGCGTCACGATGACTTCATCCGGCGCCGCATCTTCCCCGGCGGGTGTCTGCCGTCCAAGAGGCTCATCACGACCTTGGCGCGACGCTCCGGTCTCGAGGTGACCACCGTCGCCGATATCGGCGAGCACTATCCGGAGACGTTGCGGCGGTGGCGTGCCAACGTCCGCCGCTACGACGAGGAGGTCGCCCGGCTCGGATGGGACGCGAGGGCCCGGCGCGAGTGGGATATGTACCTGGCGTACTGCGAGGCGGCGTTCCTCGAGGGGCACATCACCGCCGTGCAGGTCGTGCTGCGGCGTCCGGCCGGCTGAGCGCGTCCACGGCCCGCTCCGCCGCCTCGGCGTCGGCACCGGACCAGCCGGTCGCGCCCAGAGCCCGAGCGTGGGCGTCGCCCGATGTGCCGGCGCCGCCGAGGAGGATGGGTACCTCAACCCCGGTGGCTCGGACGGCTCGCACCGCTCGGCGAAGGGCCCGATCGGCACCGGGAACCGTCGTGCCCACCAGCACGGCGACCAGGCGGGTCGCTTCCGCGGCGGTGCCGGCGAACGCCTCCGGCGGGGTGTCGGCGCCGAGGTCCACGGCGTCGAAGCCCCCACCACGCAACACGTCGGCGACCATGGCCGACGGCAGGGCGTGCTCGTCGCCGGCGACCGCCCCGAGCACGACGGTGCCGCGCTTGGGCCCGCGACGGGCAAACCGGGGACCGAGGCGTCCGATGAGGCGTTGGGCCACGGCGACGGCGCGGTGCTCGTCGGCGACAGCCAGCTCGCCGGTGGCCCACCCGTCACCGATGGCCCGCAGCGCGGGCCCGAGCAGGTCCACGAGCGCCGCGCTCGGGCTCAGGCCATAAGCGATCGCCTCCTCGAGCACGCCCCAACTCCCCGGCTCGTCGCCGGCGACCATCCGCGCCTGCAGCCGGTCGGCCCCATCGGTCCGCAAGCGACCGTGGCCCCGTGTCGCCCGGCCACCACCGATGGCCGCGAGATCGGCCGGGTCCACCAGCCATCGCAGTCCGTCCCGCACGGCTGGCAGGCGCCCGCTGCGGACATAACGGTAGGCGGTCATGTAGTGGACCCCCAGCCGTTGCGCGGCCTCCTCCAAGGTGATTCCCCCCGCCGCGGCCATGGGTATCAATTTACTGCTAAGTGGACCAACGTCGGCGATGAGGGGGGACACGGCCGCTGTCCCTCGCCCCTCCCCGCCTCCACGGACGGGCCTCCGGCCAGCGGGTGCCCACCGCCCCCGTCGACGGGTTCCTCTCGAGCGGAGGTTCCAGGTGTTCCGGGCGGGCTCTTCACCATATGGAAGGTGCCGCCCGCGGACCGGGCGCTGTACCTGCCCATCCGCACGTCGTGCTGACCGGGACCAGCTCGGCGGGCCTCCCGGACCCTTGGTGATCCGGGCGTGGTCGAGCGCCTCGATGGCGGCGCCCTGCTTCTCGCAGTGGTGCTGACCGGGCCGGCCGGCGGCCGGCGGGGCCGATGACCGGTCCGGGGTGTCCGAGCCGACACGGCCCCCCCGGCGGCCCCCGATGTGGTCCGGGAGGACTACGTCTGCAGGACTAGGGGGCGGATGCCGATTGCGTCCTCGCCGCCGATGACCGGCCCCGGCCCGGTCCGTACCCTCCGAAGGTGGTGCCCGACCATCGGGCCGGTCCAGGAGGTGTCGGCAATGCCTGTGGTCGCAGCGGTCCTCCTCGCCTGGGGCCGCATCCTCCGCCGTCCGGTCGACGTGCGTCTCAAGCAGCGCCACGTAGGCCCGTCGGCTGTCGTTCTGCTCTGTAGCGCCGTCTACCTGACGTGGGACCGGTGCCGCCCCGGGGGATTCGCGGCCACGTACTTCTACGGAGAGCTCGCCGGTGTCCTCGGGATCTGCTTGCTGAGCTGTTCCCTCCTCCTGGCGACCCGCGCCCGGTGGATGGAGCGCTGGTTTGGCGGGCTCGACCGCGTCTACCTGTGGCACAAGCGCACCGCCATTGCTGCGGTGCCGCTTCTCCTTCCTCACGCGCTCATCACGGGGAGGCCACCGCACACCACGCCGAGCCGGTTCGGGCTCGCGCTCGGCGTGGCGTCCATGGTGGGACTGCTCGGGTTGATCGTGATTTCGCTTCCCCGGATCGGTCGCCTCCTGCATGTGTCCTATGAGCGGTGGCTCTTCGTGCACCGGCTCACCGGGCTGTTCGTCGTGCTCGGAGTGCTCCACGGCCTGACCGTCGACCGGGTGATCGCCACGTCGCGACCGCTGTGGATCTTCTTCGCCTCCATCGGAGCTCTGGGCACCTTGTCGTACGCCTACGCCGAGATCCTCATGCGCCGTCGGGAGCCGTCGGCGCCCTATACGATCGCCCGCGTCGACCGGCCATCCCCCCAAGTGGTCGAGCTCGGACTGAGTCCCGTTGCCGACCCGATCCTCCCGACGGCCGGTCAGTTCGTCTACCTGCGCATCGGCGGCGACGGCGCCTGGCGCGAGCACCCGTTCTCGGTCGCCGGGACCGAGCCCGTCGGACGCCTCCGCCTCACGGTCACCGCCAACGGCCCCGACACACGGCTGATGCACACCGCCCTTCGCCCTGGCATGCCGGCGACCATCAGCGGCCCGTACGGTATGTTCGACTACACCCTCGGCAGCCCTGATCAACTGTGGATCGCCGGTGGGATCGGAGTTGCGCCGTTTCTGAGCTGGCTCCACGCCCTGAGCCCCAGCGACCGGTATTCGGTGGATCTGTTCTACAGCGTGCCCACTGAGCGGCAAGCCATCTACCTGCCCGAGCTCGAGGCGGCCGGCGCCCGCCTGCCTGGCCTGCGCGTCCACCCCGTGTTCAGTCGGACGCAGGGACGTCTCAACGGCAAGGCCATCACCGCGGCGATCGGACCGCTCCCCCCGGGCACCGACGTGTTCCTGTGCGGCCCCGGCGGCATGCTCCGCACGCTCAACCGCGACCTGCACCGCCAGGGCGTCCCTCGTGACCACATCCACTTCGAGCATTTCGCCTTCCGCTAGTAGCGCGGACCCGTCCCCCGGCGATCCGACCCTCCCCGGCGACCCGCCCGGTCGCCAGCCGCGACCGCCATGCCCGCCGGCCGGTACCCTTGACGCCGCGAGGTGAGGGACCAGGGCATCGGCCGAGTGCCTACCCCAGTTCCGTTGTGCGAGCCAGACGCCGGGGTCAACTTCTGATGACAACAGCCACAACTAGCTGCTCGGAATCGTCAAGGCCATGGCGGTCGGGCGAACCCCAGCCCTGGCGGGCCTCTTGGCCCGACGGTCGCGGCCCACGAGACGGTGGGGCGGGGGTACGGACGCGTCGACCAGGGGACGTCGCCGATGGTGGCGAGGTCACGGGCCACGGACCCACACCCCAGGGCACCGCGGTGCTCGCCTGCCCGCCGCCTCCCCCGGGCGTGGTCGCGGTGGCGTGAGGCGTGGCCGGCGAGATGCTACGGGCCGACCAGGCAACGGGTACGGCGCTGACGCCGGGGCGCCCGAGGGCCTGGCTGAGCCACCTTCTGGTCGGCCTCGCCGGTGTCGGGTCCGCTCTTCGGCAGGCGCCCGAGGCTGATGGCGTGGTCGCCATCGGGGCCCTCGCCGCGTTGGTGATCAACCCGGTAGTGGTGCCGGATCAGGGACGGCTCACCTCGCTCGCCGTGGTGCTGGCGGTGCTGACCGCTGCGCCACTGGTTGTACGCCGCCGCTTCCCGGTCGCCGTCCTGGCCTTTGTCACCAGCGGCCTGATGGCCTGCCTCGCCGTGTTCCACCCGAACCAGGCCGCGGCCGGCGTCGTCTGCGTAGCAGTGTTCACGACCGGGCTCACCGGCCGCCGGGTCCGCACGCTCATCGTCGGGGCCTCCATGGCCCCGATCGTCGTGGCGGCCGTGGCGATCACGAGCAGGTCGCCCTCGGCCGCCGAGCTGATCGCCTACCCCGCCGTCGTTCTGGTGGCCTTGGCGGCCGGCGATGCCGTGCGTTCCCGGCGGGCTCTGGCCCTGGCCTTGGCCGAGGAGACCCGCCGCGAGACGGAGGCGGCTGCGCAGCACAGATTTGACCAACAGCGGCTGCAGGTCGCCAACGAGCTGCACGACACGATCGCCCACGCCCTGGTGGCCATCAACATCCGCGCCTCCGCCGCGGCCCATCAGCGCAGCGGCATCGGCGACGAGGCATGGGCGGTGCTCGACGAGATCAAACGGAGCTCCCATGAGGCGCTGACCGACCTGCGAACCACCCTGCGCATGCTTCAGACGGCACCCGACGAGACCCCGATGCAGCCGACCCAGACACTCGACGACCTCGCCGGGCTCATCGATCGAGCACGAGGTGCCGGAATCAGCATCGCGCTGGCCACGACCGGACTGCCGCACCACGTCCCTTCTGCGACGAGCCACGCCGCCTACCGCATCGTCCAGGAGGCGCTCACCAATACCCTGCGACATTCCAACGCTACCCATGTCGATGTCACTCTCGGCTGGGACTCGGGCACCCTTCGCGTCGCGGTGAGCGACAACGGCAAGGCGAATGCCCGCCCGACAAGCGGAGACGGCCATGGGCTGCGAGGCATGGCGGAGCGGGCCGCGGCACTGGGGGGATCGTGCCAGGTCGGCCCCACCGGGCGTGGCGGCTGGGAGGTACGCGCCCTGCTTCCCTCGGGGCCCCAACTCCCATGATCGGCGCCTCTCGCCGCCCGGTACCCCGAGGCACCTGATGGCGATCCGGGTTCTGCTCGCCGACGACCATTCCCTGGTCCGCGCCGGCTACCGCATGATCCTTGGCGGAGAAAACGACATCGAGGTCGTCGGCGAGGCGGCCGACGGGCAACGGGCGGTGGATCTGGCGGCGCTCGAAGCCCCTGATGTCGTCTTGATGGACATCCGGATGCCCCAGATGGATGGCATCGAGGCGACCCGCCGGATCACCACCAACCCGCGGCTCAACGCCACTCGCGTCATCGTTTTGACCACGTTCGACCTCGATGACTACGTGTTTGCCGCCCTGCGGGCCGGCGCCAGCGCCTTCCTGCTCAAAGGGGTGGAGCCGGTCGAGCTCGTCCAGGCGGTACACACGGTTGCCGAAGGCGAGGCGCTGCTCGATCCTCGCGCCACCCGGCGGCTCATTGAGGCCTTCGTCGGGGCGTCGCGAGAGGCACCAACCGTGGCGTCGACGCGCCTGCCGGCCGATCTGACGGCTCGCGAAACGGAGATCCTGCGCCTGGTCGCCGCGGGCCTCACGAACACCGAGATCGCGGAGCACCTGGTGGTGAGCCCGCTCACCGCTAAGTCGCACCTCTCCAGGATCCTCACGAAGCTCGGGGCGAGGGACCGCACCCAGCTGGTGGTCATGGCCTACGAGAGCGGCCTGGTCGTGCCCGGTCGTCCCGGAGGACTACCTCCGCAGGACTAGCGGCGGAGGCGGATTTGCGTCCGCTGCGCCGATGACGGCCACCCTCGGTCTCCGTACCGTCCGAAGGAGGTGCCCGACTCGTGGGACCGGTCACAGGAGGATGTCATGAGGTCCGTCGCCCGTTGGTGTGTCCGGCACCGGAATCTCGTCGTGGTCGGCTGGTTGTTCGCGGCTTCCCTTGCGATCTTCGTGCAGTCCGGTACGGGCAGCCGGTACGCCACCGGCACACGACTGTCGGGGACGCAGAGCGCCCAGGCCGCGTCACTGCTGGCCCAGGCTGCGCCGGCCGCGGCGGGCGACACCGAACGGGTGGTCATCGCCGTCAAGCAGGGAAGCGTCACTGATCCCCCGGTCCGGGCCCGCGTCAGTCCCATGCTCAACGAGCTGGCGCACCTGCCCAATGTGTCGAGCGTCGTGTCGCCGTACAGCCCCGACGGGGCGGCGCAGGTCAGCCGGAGCGGCAAGGTCGCGTACGCCACCGTGAGCTTCTCGGTCGACGACACCAAGGTGCCCCATAGCGAGGCAAGAACGCTGGTGACGGCCGCTCGTGCGCCGAACAGCCCGTCATTGCAGGTCGACGTCCTCGGCTCGGTCGCCGCCTCGACCAACCCGTCGTCGTCCTCGAGCACGCTGATCGGTGTCGGCGTCGCACTGATCGTGCTGCTGATCGTCTTCGGATCCGTACTCCCGGCGCTGCTGCCCCTCGTCAGTACCGGCGTCGCCCTCGCCGCCGGGCTGTCGGTCATCGGCATCCTGTCCAACCGCTTGACGATGGCGTCGTTCACCTCCCAGCTCTGCACGCTCATCGGCCTCGGGGTCGGCGTCGACTACTCGCTGTTCATCCTGACCCGGACCCGCAGCAATCTCCGGCGGGGCTGCACGGTCGAGGACTCCATCGTGAACGCGGCGGGAACAGCCGGCCGGGCCGTGCTGTTTGCCGGCATCACGGTGTGCATCGCCCTGCTCGGGATGCTCACGGTGGGGGTCAGCGTGCTCTCGGGCGCCGCCATCGCCGCGTCGATTGCCGTGGTCACCCCCCTGCTCGCCGCCCAGACCCTGCTACCCGCACTGATCGGCCACCTTGGTGTTCACGCCCTGACCCGTGCCCAGCGCCGGGCCCTCGGTGCGGGGCAGCTCGTCGCCGACGAGTCGTCCCCGCACTGGGGCCGGTGGGCACGCCACATCCAGGCCCACCGGGTCGCCTCGGGGCTGGCCGCTCTGGCCTTGATGGCCGCTCTCGGCGCCCCGTTCTTCGCCATGCGCCAGGGATCGCCCGACTACAGCACCGACCCGACGACCAGCTCGACGACCACGTATCGCGCCTACAAGCTGCTGGCGCGCGGGTTCCGGCCCGGCTTCAGCGGCCCGCTGCAGCTCGTGTCGCCGATCAACACCGCGGCCGACCGGACAACGTTCGCGGCGGTCACCGCCGCGGTCGGCCGCGCTCCCGGTGTCGTCGCTGCCAGCCAGCCGACCTTCTATCCGGCCGGACCCGGCCATCCGGCCGTCGCTGTGGCTCAGGTCCTCCCCGTCGGGAGCCCCCAGGCTGAGTCGACCTCGCAGCTCATCACCCGGTTGCGCTCGATGGTGATCCCACGAGCCACGCCGGGCAGCCAGTTGCGGGTATACCTCGGGGGGCAGACGGCGCTGGCGAACGACTTCGCCGCTCGGCTGTCGTCGAAGCTGCCTGTCTTCGTGTCCGTGGTGGTGGCGCTGTCGTTCCTGCTGTTGATGGTCGTGTTCCGTAGCGTCCTGATCCCGGCGACCGCGGCGCTGATGAATCTGCTCTCGGCGGCCGCCGCCTTCGGTGTCATCGTCGCCGTCTTCCAATGGGGCTGGCTCGGCTCTCTCGTCGGCGCACCACGCCCCGGACCCATCGAGCCGCTGATCCCGATCCTGATGTTCGCCGTGCTGTTCGGGCTCTCCATGGATTATGAGGTGTTCCTCGTCAGCCGGATGCACGAGGAGTGGCTCAAGCGGGCAGACAACTCCGAGGCCGTCAACGCCGGCCTCGCCATCACCGGCCGGACCATCACCTCGGCTGCGTTGATCATGATCGTCGTCTTCGCGGCGTTCATCAACACCACCGGCCGCAACATCAAGATGATCGGGGTCGGCATGGCCACGGCGATCGCTCTCGACGCGCTGGTGGTCCGCACGATGCTGGTGCCCGCCATCATGCACACCCTCAACCGGGCCAACTGGTACCTGCCAGAGTGGCTCGAGCGCCGTCTCCCGCACCTCGACCTCGAGGATGACACCCTGACAACTCCCCGGCCCGAGCTCGCCCCGGTCGGCCACTGACCGAGGCCGGCGCGGGGCGCTGGGCACCCGACGGCACAGGCCGCCGTCCTCGCCGCGGGTGCTGAGGTGGGGGCCACCGTTCCCGCGGCGGTCACCTCGAACGCCCCACGATCCCGAAGGCGATCACCCGAAGGCGGTCTCTGAGGAACCGTGGCCAGCCTCGCCACGCTTTCCCGGCCAGGTCCACCCCAGGGGCATCGAGTCGCTGACCAGCCCGGATGTCATGCGCGAACGGGTTGCGAACGGCTACCGAACCGCTCGCGAAGGGCGGGGCGCAGCGTCGTGTCGACACCTGACGCCGGTCCCCGAGCAGCCCGCCGGGCGGGGCGCAGGCCAAGGAGCACGCCGTGCGCACCTCCCGGACAGCCCGAGCCACGGCCGCCCGGGCCCTGAGCGCCGTCGCCCTCGCCGCCCTGCTCCCCGGCGCCTTCCGTCACGCCGCCCGGCCCGCCGCCGTTCCCCTTGTCACCCCCATCC
>Ga0075017_100000911_pt1 | contig 17525 bp, 14 predicted proteins | sample AleBraG_ABR_2012_FD_71475 | JGI IMG/M metagenome (GOLD analysis project Ga0075017, IMG submission 71475) | Freshwater sediment microbial communities in response to fracking from Pennsylvania, USA - Alex Branch Run_MetaG_ABR_2012 | ecosystem: Environmental > Aquatic > Freshwater > Creek >... | reverse complement strand
GGGTCCACTGACCGATTGACAGGGAGGAAGGCCACCCTCCCTGGGTGCAGCGCTACCTGGCCCCGGGCGATGGCGTTCCATCTCCTGGTGGCCAGGGCCTCCTGAGCGCTGCCCTGCGCAGTGGGCGACGGTTGGCCGAGGAAGAGGACGTCCGTGCCGACCTGATCAGCGACGATCTGGTTGACCAAGGTCGACATCGCTCCAGCTTCTGACGATGGGTCTCGCAGGAGGCTCAACTGGTCGCCCGCAGCCCAAGTGAGCACCACGACACCGACGCCATGCTGATGGATGCCGAAGACGCTGAGCGAGATGTTCTGCGAGACGTCCGAAGCACTCGCTGGCACCCCATTGCTGTCAAGGAGGCCCCAGCCGACGCCGGTCGTCAGATGCGCGGAGATCTGCCCGGTCGACGCAAACGCTGGCAGGAGCGCACCAGCGAGCCGTCGCATCGAATCGTCGCCGATCAAGGCCACTGAGAGAGCCTGACCGTTCGTTCGAAGCGGAGGACGGAGCGGGAGTCCGACGATGCCACCGGAGCCCGGAACGGTGCCCGAGGTGCCTGGCAAGACCGCAGCGGTGGGCGGCGGACCAGCAACGGGCTGAGCCAGCGACGGGATGGTGCCGACGATCGCCACCAGGAGGATGATCACCGTTGCGGCCGGCCAGGCGGCTCGCTTCCAGCCCGTGTAGCTAGCCCGGCGAAGCGGTCGCTCAATCAGGTAGAAGCTCAGCGCCGCGACAGCAAAGGTGAGCAGGAGGTGGAGCGCGTCGAGCGGGATGCCGCCGAAGCCGACCACGTCCTCACTGAGGAAGAAGTTGACGGGCCAGTGGTACAGGTAGAGCCCATAGGAGATCAGCCCGATCCAGACCATCGGCGCCCACCTCAGCGCCCGACCGATCACGGAGGGGGCATCTGCGGTGGCATCGCAGATCACGACCACCGCCAGGATGCCGGCGATGAGGAAACCGCCGCGGTACATGAAGGGTGAGGGCCACTTGATGATCGCCCCGCGCTCTCCGATGGAGAAGAAGATGCCGAGCCCGACTGCACAGAGGGGTGCCGCGAATCGTGCTGCTCGCTGCAAGGGGGCGACAAGACTGCTCCCGGAGGCGAGCAGGAACGCGAGTGCGGCACCGAGGAAGAGGTCAAAGGCTCTCGAGAAGGTGTTGAGGTAGGCGTGCATCGGGCCCAGAGGTCCCGATGAGGCCAGCGTTGCCATGTACGCGCTCGATGCCAGCGTCGCCGCCAGCGTGATCACCAGACCCGCTCGCCGCCATCGCATCGCCCCCCAGGTGACGATCAAGATCATCACCGCCGGCCAGACCAGGTAGAACTGCTCCTCGATCGACAGCGACCAGACCTGCCCGAGCGCTCGAGTGGCCACGTAGCGTCCGGTCCCTTGGACCTGCATGTACCAGTTCGCAACGTAGAAGACCGTGGCGACGGCGTCTCCCCGCAACTGGTGCAGTGGCACCACGGGACCCTTCGCTGGGAGCCAGCGGCCCATGACGTTCACCGCTCCGATGGTGCTGGCAAGCAGGACGTAGAGCCCTGGGAGCAATCGTCGAGCGCGGCGCACATAGAAGGCGCCCAGCCCTACGGATCCCTTTGCGGCGCGCTCCTCGAGCAGCAGTGAGGTGATCAAGAAACCGGAGAGGATGAAGAAGAGGTCGACTCCGAGGTAGCCGCCGGCAAGGAATGGGTGACCGAGATGAAAGAAGAGCACCGCCAGGATGGCGACCGCCCGCACGCCGTCAAGGGCGGGAAGTCGGCGGCCGCGGACGATCGTCTCGCCCGGCTGCTTGCTGCTCGGCCGTCCAGTGTCGGTGTAGACGACCACCGCTCAGGACTCGATCAGCCGGCCGGGGCGCGGAGCGAGAAAAGGAAGCTCATGGCGACGCGCCGATCATGGGTGCCCGCTTTGGCTAGGCCAGCGATCGTTCGATTAGTCGCGTCGATCTCCATGCCCTCAGGAAGGCGGGGTCGGTCAGCTGCTCCCATGTCGCGGTCGACGAGATGAAGGCAGCCCGCGCCACCGGAGATATGTCCGACGATCGCTCCTCCAACGTTTCCGGCGCCAAAGACTGCGAGCCGGGCCATCAGCTCACGAAGCGGCGACAGAGGTGACGAGCTTCGACAGGGTGTCCTTGGCGTCGCCGAAGAGCAGCGTCGTCTTCTCGTTGAAGAGCAGCTCATTGTCGATGCCAGCGAAGCCGGGTCGCATGGAGCGCTTGAGGAAGATGATCTGCCCAGCCTCGTCGGCGTTGATGATCGGCATGCCGGAGATGGGGCTTCCGACAGTTCGGGCGGCCGGGTTCACCGTGTCGTTGGCGCCGACAACGAGGGCGACGTCCACCTGGCTCATCTTGGGGTTCGCCTCGTCCATCTCCAAGAGCTTGTCGTAGGGGACGTTGGCCTCAGCCAGGAGAACATTCATGTGCCCCGGCATGCGACCAGCCACGGGGTGGATGGCGTAGAAGACCTCGATGCCCTTTGCCTCGAGCTCGTCGGCGAGCTCACGGATGGTGTGCTGCGCTTGGGCCACGGCCAGTCCGTATCCGGGGATGATCGCCACCTTCTGGACGTAGGAGAGCATCACGCCGATGTCCTCGGGCGTTCCGGACTTCACCGTCCGGCTGTCGTCGCCGGCAGCGCCGCCAGTGGCGGTGACCACGGAGCCGAATGCGCTGAACAGGATGTTGGGCAAGCTGCGGCCCATGGCCTTGCACATCAGCTGGGTCAGCAGCAGACCCGAGGCGCCCACCAGGGTGCCGGCGATGATGAGCATGTTGTTGTTGAGCGTGAAGCCCGAGGCCGCAACAGCCACACCGGTCAGTGAGTTGAGCAGCGAGATCAAGACGGGAACGTCAGCACCGCCGATAGGCAGCACCAGTCCCACGCCCAAGGCCAAGCTCACCACGAGGAGCGCCCAGACCATGCCGAGCGAGGAGGTCGCAAGCGCAGTGATGATCAGACCGATGGCAGCCAGCGCCAGGATGGCGTTGACGAACTGCTGGCCCGGATAGGTGATCGGCCGACCGGTGATGAGCTCCTGGAGCTTGATGAAGGCGATCGCTGAGCCTGAGAAAGACACTGTGCCGATCAGGACGCCGATCAGGACCTCGAGCAGCTTGTAGGTCGGGACATTGCTCGGCAGTCCGGAGATCACCGTCTGGAAGATGATGAAGCTGGTCAGCGACACGAGGGCTGCCGCACCACCGCCGACGCCGTTGAAGATGGCCACCAGCTGGGGCATCGCGGTCATCTTGACGAAGCGAGATGCCGGGATCCCGATGGCGGCGCCGATGACGATGGCGACGACCATCAACGCCAAGTGGCCAAGATGTTCCTGGAAGAAGGTCGCCGCGACGGCCAGCGCCATGCCAGCCATGGCGATGAAGTTGCCCGATCGCGCCTGCTTGGGGTTGGACAGGCCCTTCAAAGCGAGGATGAAGGTCACCGCCGCGATCAGGTAGGCGACGTCGATGATCGTGCTGCGGGTCACTTCGACACCTCGTCAGCCTTGGGCTTGTCTGCCGGCTTCGGCTTGAACATCTCGAGCATCCGGTCAGTCACGGTGAAGCCGCCCACCACGTTGAGTGTGGCCAGGACGACGGCGATGAAGCCCAGCGCGGTCTCGAGGCCGGTGGTCGCCCCGCCGAGGATCAGCATGGCGCCGACGAGGATCACGCCGTGGATGGCGTTCGATCCTGACATCAGCGGCGTGTGCAGGATGCTCGGCACCTTGGCGATGACCTCGATGCCGACGAACACCGCCAGGACGAAGACAGTGATGTACGGGAGATTTGCGTTGAGAGTGGACATGCTCAAGCCTCCTCTTCGATTGGGGCCGGCGGCTCGGTGATCGGGCGATGCGGAAGCTTCAGGAGCTCAGCGGCAGCGGCGTTCGCCACCTCGCCCTCCTTCAGCACCGTGGTGCCGATGACGACCTCGTCAGCCCAGTCAGGCTCGAGCGACCCGTCCTTCGAGAACAGCGCCAAGAGGTTGAGCACGTTGCGGGAGTAGAGGAAGCTGGCGTGCGTCGGCATCCCTGAAGGGGGGTTTGCCAGGCCGACGACGGCCGTGTTGCCGTGGATCACGGTCTCGCCGGCGACGGTCAGCTCGCAGTTGCCGCCGCCATCGGCCGCCATGTCGATGATCACCGATCCAGGCCCCATCTGGTCGACCATGGCCGCAGTCACAAGCGTGGGCGCCTTGCGGCCCGGGACGGCCGCGGTGGTGATGACGACGTCAGAACCGGCAACCTCTGCCGCCAGGGCCGCCTGCTGCGCCGCGAGCTCTTCGGCGGTGAGCTCTCGGGCGTAGCCACCGCTTCCCTCGGCGGTCACGCCGAGGTCGACGAAGGTCGCTCCGAGGCTCTCGGCCTCCTCCTTCGCCGCTGCGCGCACGTCATAGGCGCGGACGTTGGCGCCGAGACGACGGGCGGTAGCGATGGCTTGGAGACCGGCGACGCCGACCCCCATCACCAGGACCTTCGCCGGTGGGACGGTGCCGGCTGCGGTCATGAACATCGGGAAGAACTTGGCCAGGTGCTCAGCGGCAGCCAGGCCGGATCGGTAGCCCGAGACGGTTGCCTGCGAGCTGAGCGCGTCCATCGACTGGGCTCGACTGATCCGTGGCAGCAGATCGAAGCTCACCGCCGTGGCCTTCTTAGCAACAAGAGCCTCAAGAGCATCGGCTGATTGCGACGCCTGCAGAAAGCTCAGGACCAGGACGCCCTCGGGATAGCCGGCCGCTTCCTCCGCACTCGGCGCGTTGACCTTGACGATGACGCCAGCTTCAGCCACGGTGGCTGCCGCGTCTGGGGCGATACGTGCCCCAGCGTCTGCAAAGGCAGCATCAGAGAAGGTTGCGTCGACTCCCGCGCCGGACTGGACGACGACGTCCCAACCCTGTTCGACAAGTCGCTTGGCAATCTCGGGCACAAGCGCCACGCGGCGTTCGCCCGGGCGCGTCTCGGTGGGGATGGCGAGGATCACGGGCGATTGTCTATCAGACGGGCTGTCAGAAACGCTCGTCCGCGTGGCCTCACGGTCCCCCTTCTGCCGCCCTCAAGAATGCCGGCCACTCGCCACCACCGTGCAGCACGACGTTGGCGCCGGAGAGATAGGGGGTGAAGGGCCCAGCAAGAGCCAGCACGAGGCCGGCGACGTCGTCGGGGGTCCCCATCCGGCCCAGGGGAACGGTCGCTGCCACTCGAGCCATCCCCTCATGTCCCCCGTAGTGCTCGGGACCGGCGCCAGAATCGAGGAGGCCCGCCGAGATGCAGTTGACCCGGACCTTGGGTGCCCACTCCACCGCAAGTGACTCAGTCAGGTTGATCAAGCCTGCCTTGGCCGCGGCATACGCCGCTGTGCCCGGCGACGGTCGCAGCGCCGCGACGGAGCCGATGTTGATGATCTGGCCACCCTCTTCTTGGTCCTGCATCACTGCGTTCGCCGCCTGGGCACAGAAGAAAGGAGCCAGCAGGTTCAACGACACGATGGCAGTCACGAAACGAGGTGAGGCAGTCGCGGCATAGGCCTGCGGCGAGCCGCCGGCATTGTTGACCAGGAGGTCGAGGTGCCCGTGCTGCTCGGTCGCCGCCGCTACGACCCGTGCGGCATCATCGGCGTCGCGGATGTCAGCCTGGACGAAGCTGGCTTGGCGCCCGGCGTCATCGGGGCCGACGATCTCACGGTTCTCGCCGGGATCGCCTCGCCCGCAGATGATGACCTCCGCTCCCGCGGCGAGCAGGGTCTCGGTGATTGCAGCTCCAACCCCCCGGGTTCCGCCCGTGACCACCGCGACATGTCCGATCAGCTCTACCGATCCGTCGGCCACGGATGTCCCCCAGTCCACGTTGTCGATCGCCCAGGACCTTACGCGGCTCAGAGGCCGGCCACAGGGGTGGCCGCGTCCTGATGTGGTCGCCTAGCGTGACCTGACGCCCCGTCAGATCGACGAGACGCCACGAGGAGCCGGCCGATGCCGATCAGGACAGAGCAGAACCGGGATGGGATCACCGAAGTGATCATCGATCACCCACCGGTCAATGCCCTCGATGTTGCAGGCTGGTTCGATCTCGCCGAGCAGCTCCTCGCTGCCGGCCGGGTTGCGGACTGCCGGGTGGTGATCCTTCGAGCAGAGGGTCGGGGCTTCAACGCCGGTGTCGACATCAAGGAGATCCAGGCGAAGGGTGACGAGGCCCTGGTTGGAGTGAACCGCGGCTGTGCAGCGGCCTTTGCCGCCGTCTATGACTGCGAGGTCCCTGTGATCGCCTCTGTGGCCGGCTTCTGTCTGGGCGGGGGCATCGGCCTGATCGGAAACGCCGACATGATCGTCGCTGCAGACGACGCCACCTTCGGGCTCCCCGAGGTCGATCGAGGGGCGCTCGGAGCGGCGACGCACCTCTCTCGACTCGTCCCGCAGCACCTGATGCGCCGCATGCTCTTCACTGCCGAGCCCATCGGGGCCGACGAGCTCGCTCGCTATGGATCTGTGTGGCGGGTCGTGCCGCGAGGAGAGCTCGTCGACGCGACCTATGAGCTCGCCGACAAGATCGCGTCGAAGAGCCCCAGCATCTTGCGCCGGGCCAAGGAGTCCGCAAACGGCATCGACCCGATCGACGTAAAGCGCAGCTATCGCTATGAACAGGGCTTCACCTATGAGCTCCACGTTCGAGGAGTAGCAGACGAACAGCGTGACGCCTTCGTCGAGAAGCGCGAAGCCGACACGAGCATCTGATCATGGCGAACAAGCAGCGGAACCTTGACGAGCTCGCGGCAGAGATCGAGACGGGCATGACCCTCGGTATCGGCGGCTGGGGATCGCGCCGCAAGCCCATGGCGCTGGTGCGCGCCTTGCTGCGCAGCGACGTCAGGGACCTCACGATCGTGAGCTACGGCGGTCCTGACGTCGGCCTCTTGGTCGAGGCGGGAAAGGTCTGTCGGGTCATCACCCCCTTCGTGACCCTCGACTCGATCGCACTCGACCCGCTCTGGCGCGCTGCACGACAGGCCGGCGAGGTCGAGCTTCGTGAGATCGACGAGGGCCTCTTCTACCTCGGCCTGCAGGCCGCCGCCTGGCGCGTCCCCTTTCTCCCAGCCCGAGGGGGCCTGGGTTCGGCTGTGCTCGACGCCAACCCCGAGATCGTCACCATCGAGAACCCCTACGACGCTGGTCCCTACGCCGACCCAGCAGACGCAGGGGCCCGGTTGGTGGCCATGCCGGCCCTCCGCCTCGATGTGGCCTGCATCCACGTCAACGTCGCCGACCGTGCCGGCAATGCAATGATCTTGGCCCCTGATCCCTTCTTCGATGACCTCTTCCTCGGCGCGGCCCGTCGCCGGCTGGTGACGGCCGAGCGGGTGATCGAGGCCGGGACGCTCAGCGAGCAGGGCCCGATCGAGCGCGCAACGATCCATCGGCTGCTGACCGACGTCGTCGCCGAGACGCCGGGCGGCGCACACTTCACCGCCAACCAGCCCGACTACCCGCGCGACGAGGCCTTCCAGCGGAGCTACGTCACGGCCGCCAAGGACCCTGAGGCCTTCTCGGCCTTCAAGGACCGTTTCCTCAGCGGCGACGAAGGGGACTACCAACGTGCCGTCGACGAATGGAGGGCCGAAGCGTGAGCAGCCTGTCACGAGCCGACATCTGCACGATCGCCTGCGCCGAGGCGTGGAGAGGTGATGGGGAGGTGATGGCCAGTCCCTTCGGCTCGATCCCGGCGCTCGGCGCCCGTCTGGCAAAGGCCAGCTTCGCCCCAGACCTGGTCCTGACGGACGGTGAGGCTGCTCTGGCGGCTGGCGTTCCCGCGCTCACCGTCCGCCCCGACGACCTCGTCCGGGAGGCCTACGTCCCCTACAAGGCGATCTTCGCTGTCGTCTGGTCTGGGCGACGCCACATCATGATGATGGCCAGCCAAGTCGACCGCTTCGGCAACCAGAACATCTCGGCCGTCGGCCCCGTCGATCGGCCGACGGCCCAGCTGGTGGGCGTGCGGGGCGCTCCTGGTAATTCGCTCAACCACCCCACCTCCTATTGGGTCCCCGACCACAGCACGCGCTCCTTCGTGGCCTCGGTCGATGTGGTCTGCGGCGTCGGCAACGATCGCGCGCGCGCCGCTGGTGTCGGCGCGACGAGATTCCATGACCTGCGTCAGGTGGTGTCGAACCTCGGCGTCTTCGACTTCTCCGGTCCCGAGGGATCGATGGCCATCCGTTCGCTGCACCCTGGCGTCGAGCTCGACGAGGTCGTCGCCAAGACCGGCTTCGAGCTCTTCATCGCCGACGCTGAGATCCCCAGCTCCCGACCGCCGACCAAAGAGGAGCTGGCGCTGCTCGAGCAGCTCGACCCCAAGGGCTTCCGATCCAAGGAGGTCCCAGGGTGATCGGGGCGCCTCCTGCGCTCCGCACTCGCTTCTGCGAGCTCGTCGGCGTCCGCTATCCCATCGTTCAGACAGGCATGGGATGGGTGGCCGGCTCGAGCTTGGTGACTGCCACCGCCAAGGCAGGCGGCCTCGGGATCTTGGCCTCGGCCACGATGACCCTCGAGCAGCTCAAGGAGCAGATCGCCGAGGTCCGGGCCGAGACCGACGCGCCCTTCGGGGTCAACCTGCGCACCGACGTCGACGACGTCGACGCCCGCATCGCGGTGATGGTCGACGCCGAGGTGCGGGTGGCGAGCTTCGCCCAGGCGCCTCGGGCCGATCTCGTGACGCAGTGCAAGGAGGCTGGCCTCGTGGTGATGCCGACCGTTGGAGCGCGGCGCCACGCCGAGAAGGTGGCAGAGCTCGGCGTCCAGGCGGTGATCGCCCAGGGTGCAGAGGGTGGTGGCCACACCGGCGTCGTCCCCACGTCGCTGCTCACCCCAGCGGTGGTGGCGGGGGTTGGCGATGAGGTCTGTGTCATCTCCGCTGGCGGCTGGTCAAGTGGCGCTGGCCTGGTGGCCGCGCTCGCGCTCGGCGCTGACGGGATCGCCATGGGGACCCGCTTCCTGCTGACGACCGACAGCAAGGTGCCCGACGAGGTCAAAGCGACATACCTCGCCACCCCCGTGACCGGCACCGTCGTCTCCCGACGGGTCGACGGCGCGCCCCAGCGTGTCGTGCGCACCGATCTGGTCGACAAGCTCGAGTCCTCGAGCTGGCTGGCAAACCTGCCGCGGTCGCTCCGCAGTGCGCACCAGTTCCGCAAGGAGTCCGGCGCCTCGCTGCGATCGCTCCTCACCGAGGGCCGCGCCATGAAGCAGGGCAACGAGCTGACCTGGCCACAGGTCGTCATGGCGGCCAACGCCCCGGTGATGACCAAGGCCGGCCTCGTCGACGGGCGCATCGACGCTGGCGTCCTGCCCACAGGCCAGGTGACCGGCGTCATCGACGAGCTGCCCTCGGTGGCCGAGCTCTTCGAGCGCATCCTGGCCGAGGCGAGCGACAGCCTGCGGCGACTCGGCGCGTAAGAGCGCGCCCCTAGGGTGAGGCGATGACCGCCCCGCTCGAGCAGCAGGATCCGGGAGTCATCCGCCGGGAGAACCTCATCTTGGCCTTGGCCTGCGTAGCGCAGTTCATGGTGATCCTCGATGTCTCGGTGGTCAATGTCGCACTGCCCTCCATCGGTCGTAGCCTCCACTACTCGGCAACTGGCCTGCAGTGGGTGGTCAACGCCTACGTACTGGCCTTCGCCGGCTTCCTGCTCCTCGGTGGTCGGGCCGCTGACTTCTTTGGGCGGCGGAGGGTCTTCCTCTTCGGCGCAGCGCTCTTCTCGATCGCAAGCCTCATCGGCGGCCTGGCCTCAACCTCGGGGATGCTCACCGGCGCCCGAGTGGCCCAAGGTCTTGGCGGCGCCTTCCTCTCACCGGCCACACTGACGATCATCGTGACCACCTTCCACGGTGCCAGGCTCCCCCGAGCCCTCGGTGCCTGGGGCGCGGTGGGTGGAGCCGGCGGCGCCATCGGCTCGCTGCTCGGCGGGATCCTCACCGCCGAGCTGTCATGGCGCTGGGTGCTCTTCATCAACGTGCCCATCGGAATAGCTGTCGTGATCGGTGCCGTGCTCTGGCTTCCCGAGCTCTCTCGGCGCGATCCAACGCAGAAGCTCGACATCGCCGGTGCCGTGCTGGTCACCGCTGGCCTCACGGCCCTCGTCTACGCCATCGTCGGCACCAATACCCACGCCTGGGGCTCGACGGTCACGATGACCTGGCTCGCCGTCGCCGTGCTGCTGCTTGCCGCCTTCGCCGTCGTCGAGCAGAAGATCGCCACGACACCGCTCCTGCCCTTCTCCTTCTTCTCCCACCGCACCACTGCAGGGGCGAACACGGTGATGCTGCTGGTGGGGGCCGCCTTCTTTTCCATGTGGTACTTCCTGACCCTCTACATGCAGGAGGTCCTCGGCTACAGCGCGCTGACGACGGGCTTCGCCTTCGCCCCGCAAGCGGTTGCCATCATCATCGGCGCGCAGCTGGCGTCGAGGCTCATGGGGAGGATCGGCATCTGGCCGCTCATCATGACCGGCACCACCCTGGCGGCGATCGGCTTCTTCTGGATCAGCCACCTCAGCGCCACCTCGGCCTACTTCGGCGGTGTCTTCGGCCCCGCCGTCACCATCGCCTTCGCCCTCGGTCTGCTCTTCAGCCCCTTGGCAGCTGCCGCCACCTCGGGGGTCGGTCCTTCTCAGGCCGGCCTGGCCTCCGGCGTGCTCAACACCTCACGGCAGATCGGCGGATCGCTTGGTCTCGCCGTGCTCGCGACCATCGCGTTCAACGCCACGAAGTCGATGCTCGGCGGTGCGGCGGCGGCCCCAGGCTTCGGTCACGCCACGTCGAGTGCCGCCAAGGAGGCTCTCACCCATGGCTACGACCAGGCTTTCTTGGTGGCCTCGGCCATCTGCGTGGTGGCCATGGCTGCGACCTTCCTCATCCCCCGTCATCCCGGTTTCGGCCTGGCGCAGGTCCCGCAGGCCACTGCGGAACCTGCTGCTGGCTGAGCGGCGCGGCGCCTCAGGACGTCGTCGAGCTGCTCGGCAGGATGTCATCGGCGGGCGGGGCTGCAACCCGGTCGCTCCATCGCTGCCAGCTCTCGTCGATCGCGATCGCAGCGAGTGGGAGCATGGCCACCTCGGCGGTGATGCGGTAGCGCCAGTGGCCCACGAAGATCGCCGCCACCAGCAGCGTGTTGAGCACGAAGAGGAGCTCTGGCCAGACCGCCAGCTCCTTCCGGCGCCGCAGCAGAGCGCCGACCACCGCTAGGGGGATGAGGATCCAGAGGCCGACGGCCTGGCTCCACGTCGCCCAGGTCGGTTGACCGATCGCCACCGACAGGCTGACAACCCAGCCAGGGCGGTAGAGGCCGAGGAGCCATGCCTCACGCATCACCAACACCAGCGGCACTCGGCTGAGGTGCTCGCCCACGTAGTGGAGGGCGATCGATCGTTCGATGTCCGAGCGGACCGCCTCGTCGTTGCTCGTGGCACCGGCAATCTTGTCGGCTGCAGCATTGCAGAGCAGTGCGTCGTAGCCGATGAGTGGCCCGTAGTAGAAGCCCGCCTTGCAATCGGCACCGGCCAGGGTGGTGCCCAGGTTGTTGGTCAGGAGCACCGTGCGCTGGAACCGGCCAGCATTGAACCCCACCCAGGGACTCAGGACTGCGAGCAGGGCGACGGCGCAGAGCGCCACCGCCGCGATCTTCCGTCCCGCCGACAGCCGTTGGCGGCGCAGCCCGATCACGAGAACCGGGATGACGAAGAGCGGAGCCAGCAGCAGCAGCTCACCGCGAGCCAGCGCCGCCAGGCCGAGGAGGGCACCCAGCGCCGTTGCGACGACCAGGCGCGGGGATTCGAGGAAGTGGAGAGCGACGAGGAGGAGCAGCGCTACCAGCAGCGTTGAGATGGTCTCGGAGGTGGCCAGGCCATCTCTCACCCAGAAGCCCGGGTTTGCTGCCGCGAGGCCGGCGCAAAGAATCCCCACTCGTTCTCCCCCGAGCTGGCGACCCAGGAGACCCATCACCACGATGACCGCACCGCCGATGACGGCCATGACGAAGCGCAGCCCCGATGACGAAGAAGGAAAAGCCCATGCGACGGGCGAGAGGACGATCGAGGTGAGCGGCCCGTGCTGCGCCGATGGGAACTGGCTCTGGAAGACGGCGGTGAATGGTCTCGGACCGAAGAGGCGATGGGCCTCGGTGACATACCAGTTCTCGTCGCTGAAGGCCTGGAAACGCGGCTCAAGGCTGACGTAGACCAGGCGCCACGCGACAGCAAGAAGTGTGATGAGGCCAAGCAGGCCCTCGAAGCGGCGCTCGGTCGATCCAGATGCTCCACGCTGCGCCATCATGTCGACTCCTCGGTCGAGCTTGTGAGCGCCACCGGCCCATCTGATAGGTCACTTCGTCGCCAGAGCTCGTCGAGCGCAACGGCTGCGAGTGGCAGGAGCGCGATCTCTGCGGTGACGCGATACCGCCAGTGCCCGACGAAGAGGGCAGCGAGGACCACGGTGTCAACGACGAGTGACAGAAGCGGCCAGACGCGAAGCGAGCGACGCCGAGCCGAGAAGGCACCGATGAGCCCGAGGGGGACGAGCATCCAGAAGCCAATGGCTTGAGCCCAGGTGGCCCAGGTCGGTTGACCGAGTGCGACGGACTGGTCGACCACCCAGCCGGGCTGCTCGAGACCCAGCATCCACAGCTCGCGCTGTGCGACGACTTCAGGGATCTGAGCGAGGTGTCGGCGGACGAAGTGCAGGGCGACCTGGCGCTCATACGCTGATTGGACCGACTCGTCATGGCTTCGCCTGGCGGCGGCGAGGTGAGTCGAAGCATCGCAAAGGAAGCTGTCGTAGCCGACGAGTGGCGAACCGGGGAAGCCGGCCGGACAGTCGGCGCCAGCGAGGGTGTTGCCGAGGTTGTTCGACAAGAGCACCGTCCGCTCGAAGCGCCCGGCGTTGTAGCCGACCCAGGGAGCGAGGACGCCCGAAAGCGCCAGCAGAGACAGCGCAAGCATCCCGGCGGTTCGACCGAAGGGCATCGACGACCGTCGAGCAGCGACGATGAGTACGGGGAGGATGAAGAAGGCCAGCAGCGCCAAGAGCTCGGAGCGGCTGAGTACGCAGAGTCCAAGGACCGCCCCCATCGCTGCCGCTCGAAGCATGGTCGGCCGCTCGAGCTGGCGATAGCCGACGATCAGGAGCCAGACGAGCAAGAGGGCGGCGGGCGCCTCCGAGGCGACGAGGCCATCTCTGATCCACAGGCCCGGATAGACCGCCGCCAGGCCAGCGGTCACAAGACCGACGCGCGAGCCTGCAAGCTGCCGGCCGAAGACACCCAGGAGAACGACCGTGACCATGCCGATCGCGACCATGAAGGGCCGGAGCCCGGCGGCGGATCCGGGGAGAGCCCATGCCGCCGGCGCGATGAGGATCGAGGTGAGCGGGCCGTGCAGTGCGCTCGGATAGCCCGGATCGATCAGCTGGCTCCAAGGCCGGGGGCCGAAGAGCTGGTGTGCCTCATAGACGTACCAGCCCTCGTCGCTCACCCGATGGAAGGGTCCTTCGAGCTGGATGTAGAAGAGGCGCCATGCTCCGCCGAGCAGGGCGATCAGGCCCAGGCGACGGGTGAAGCGATCAGCGATCAGTTGTCCGAGCATCGCCACCGCACCGTTGTAGTCCAGGACATCCTCCCGTTCCTCTCGTGGACCGGGAGCTTCCTGCTGTTCGTCAGCGGGCGAGGATGACCGAGGAGCCGTGGCCGAAGAGTCCCTGGTTCGCCGTGACCGCCACCTTGGCATCCTCGACCTGTCGGCCAGTGGCCTGGCCGCGCAGCTGCCAGGTGGCTTCGCAGACCTGTGCGATCGCCTGAGCGGGGATCGCCTCGCCGAAGCTGCTCAGGCCGCCCGATGGGTTGACCGGCACCCGGCCACCAATTGCAGTCGAGCCATCACGCAACAGGCCCTCTGCCTCGCCCTCCTTGCAGAGGCCGATGTCCTCGTACCAGTCGAGCTCGAGGGCGCTCGAGAGGTCGTAGACCTCAGCCAAGGAGACATCTTCGGGACCGATACCGGCGAGCTCGTAGGCCGAGTGAGCGATCGACGCGCGGAAACCTCGCCCGTCGGGCTGCACCGCGGCCGACGAGTCGGTCGAGAAGTTAGGCATCTCGATCACCGTGTTGGGAAAGCTCGGCGTCACCGTCGAGACCGCGTTGACCGTGACTGGCGAGCTCAGCCCCTGGCGCTTGGCGTAGGCCATGGAAGTGAGCACGATCGCCGCACCGCCATCAGAGGTAGCGCAGATCTCGAGGAGTCGCAGCGGGTCGGCGACGACCGGCGAGGCGAGCACCTCCTCGAGCGTCACCTCCTTGCGGTAGCGGGCATTGGGGTTAGCCAGGCCGTGAGCGGCGTTCTTGACCTTGACCTGAGCGAAGTCCCGCTCGGTGGCCCCATACATCGCCATGCGGCGTCGGGCATAGAGAGCGAAGTAGGTCGGGTTCGTCGCTCCAAGAAGATGGAAGCGCAACCAGTCCGGATCGTCGCGGCGCTCACCGCCGACGGGCTTGAAGAAGCCCTTCGGCGTCGTGTCGGCACCGACCACCAGTGCCACATCGCAGAGGCCCGCCAAGATCTGGGCGCGAGCATTGGCGAGCGCAGCTGCTCCTGATGCGCAGGCCGCATAGCTCGAGGAGACCTGGGCCCCGGTCCAGCCCAGCGCCTGAGCGAAGGTGGCGCCGGCGATGAAGCCCGGATAGCCGTTGCGGATCGTGTCCGCCCCGGCCACGTAGCCGACGTCGGTCCAGCTGATGCCAGCGTCGTCCAGCGCGGCGCGCGCCGCGGCAACCCCGTACTCCACGAAGTTGCGTCCCCACTTGCCCCAGGGATGCATGCCCACGCCGGCAACCGCGACCCTCATGTCGTCAGCCACGATGATCCTCCTTGCTCGGCCGCCACTTCCAGACGAGCGCGTCACCATCGTCGTCGCTGTAGAGCACCTCGCTGACCAGCTCGACCGGGTCGCCGATCTCGAGATCGTCGACCCCGAAGCCGCTGGCGACCTGGCCGAGGACCACGATGCCCTCCGCAGCGAGCTCAACCGCGCAGAGCGCGAAGGGGACGTAGGGATCTGCGGCGAGATACGGCTCTGGTGGCTGGTACTGCGCGTCGGTGTAGGACCAGATCGTTCCGCTGGTCGAGAGCGGGATAGGGGTAAAGCTCGTTGAGCTGCATGCAGGGTTGCGGCACCAGGTCTCCTCGGCGGGGAAGAAGACCGTTGCGCAGCCGTCGCAACGCGAGCCGAGGAGGGCTGGGATCGACGGATCGAAGAAGCCTTCGATGGCGGGACGGGACGCCATCAGCCGAGCCGCTCGATGATCGTGGCATTGGCCTGGCCGCCGCCTTCGCACATCGTCTGGAGCCCGTAGCGGCCACCGCTCCGCTCGAGCTCGTTGAGCAGCGTCGACATCAGTCGAGCCCCCGAGCAGCCGGTGGGGTGGCCGAGGGCCATGGCCCCGCCGTTCACATTCACCTTGTCCATGTCGGGGTGGTGCTCCTTCTCCCAGGCGAGCACCACCGAGGCGAAGGCCTCGTTGATCTCGATGAGGTCGATGTCGTCGAGCGACAGACCAGAGCGCTCAAGGATCTTGGTCGTTGCCGGGATCGGTGCGGTGAGCATGATCTGGGGGTCGTTGGCCGCCACAGCGAAGCTGTGGAATCGAGCCCGTGGCCGGAGGCCAAGCTCGCCGGCGCGCTCCTCGCTCATGACGAGCACCGCTGCCGCTCCATCGGAGATCTGCGATGAGGAAGCGGCGGTGACCTGACCATCTTCGAAGAAGGCCGGGCGCAAGCCAGCCAGCCGCTCAAGAGTGGAGTCTGCACGGACGCCTTCGTCTCTGGTCATCGGCCCGGACGTCGATCCATCGTGGCCGCGCGCCTCGATGGCGATCATCTCATTGTCGAAGCGGCCCTCAGACTGAGCGGTGGCTGCTCGCTGGTGGGAGCTCAGCGCCAGACGGTCCATGTCGTCCCGGCTGATCGACCAGCGACGAGCGATCTCCTCTGCGCACTCCCCTTGGTGGATGAGCTCGTAGCGAGACGTGTAGAGCGGGCCATATGCCTCGCCGGGACCTGGCTCGGTCGTCGAGCCGATCGGCACCCTCGACATCGATTCGACCCCCGCGCCGATTGCGATGTCCATCGCTCCCGAGAGGACGGCTTGTGCGGCGAAGTGGATCGCCTGCTGGGCGGAGCCACACTGTCGATCGACGGTGGTGCCCGGCACCGTGTCAGGAAAGCCAGCTGCCAGAGCCGCATTCCGGGCGATGTTCATCGCCTGCTCCCCGACCGTCATGGTGCAGCCCATGATCACATCGTCGACCATCGATGGGTCGAGATCGTTGCGTTCGATGAGTGCCGCGAGTGGCTGCGCGGCGAGGTCGGTCGCGTGCCAGCCAGAGAGCTGCCCGCCACGTCGGCCCACGGGGGTTCTGACAGCGTCGACGATCACACAGCTTCGCATCGTGTGATTCTTGCCGACGATCTGATGGTGTGTCAGATTGCGCCGGTGGACCTCACCTTTACCGACAGCGAGGTGGCCTTCCGCTCCGAGGCGGCGGCATGGCTGGCAGAGCACGTTCCCGCCGCCGGCGCGCTCGGATCACTCGACACCCAGGAGGGCTTCGAGGCCCATCGGGAATTTGAGGCAACGATGTTCGCTGACCGCTGGTCGGTGGTGTCCTGGCCTGAGGAGTTTGGGGGTCGCGACGTCGGCATCATCGAGTGGTTGATCTTCGAGGAGGAGTACTACCGCGCCGGTGGTCCTAAGCGCGTCAGCCAAAACGGCATCTTTCTTCTCGCACCAACGATCTTCGACTTCGGGAGCGACTCGCAGAAGCATCGCTTCCTTGCTCCGATGGCCTCCGGAGAGGAGATCTGGTGCCAGGGCTGGTCCGAGCCTGACGCGGGGAGCGACCTGGCCTCGCTTCGCAGTCGAGCACGCAAGGTCGACGGCGGCTGGCTCCTCAACGGGCAAAAGACCTGGGCCTCACGCGGAGCCTTTGCCGAGTGGTGCTTCGGGCTCTTCCGGAGCGACCCTGATGCCGAGCGCCACCGGGGGCTCAGCTACTTCCTGATCGACATGGACTCGCCGGGCATCACCCGACGGGCGATCGCCCAGCTCGATGGCGAGACTGGCTTTGCTGAGATCTTCTTCGACGACGTCTTCGTCCCCGATGATCTCGTCCTCGGCGAGATCGGCCAGGGCTGGAAGGTGGCGATGGCGACGGCCGGATCGGAGCGAGGCCTCTCGCTGCGCAGCCCGGCCCGCTACATCGAGGCCACCAAGCGCCTGGCCGCTCTCATGGTCGAGCGAGAGGGACTGAGCGCCAGCGGCCTGTCGACGGCTCGGGTTGGAGCGCTCCTCGACGCGGTGGCCACCGCGTGGTGCGAGTCGAAGGCCTACGAGCTCCAGACATGGTGGACAGCCACCGCGATCAAGGAGGGGAAGGGCGTTGGTGCTGAGGCTTCCACAACGAAGGTCTTCT
>Ga0075017_100000910_pt1 | contig 17525 bp, 18 predicted proteins | sample AleBraG_ABR_2012_FD_71475 | JGI IMG/M metagenome (GOLD analysis project Ga0075017, IMG submission 71475) | Freshwater sediment microbial communities in response to fracking from Pennsylvania, USA - Alex Branch Run_MetaG_ABR_2012 | ecosystem: Environmental > Aquatic > Freshwater > Creek >... | reverse complement strand
TCACCAACTGGAACGACGAGCCCAAACCCTACGTCTGGCACAAGACCGCCGATGAGATCCTCAACGGCCTCGCCAACTACTGCAAACGAATCAACGACTCAGGTCACTAGACGTGCACCGTCTCGGGCAGCCGGGGCTCGACCGGGGCCTCCTGCGCCGCCTGGGCCCGTGTGTGAGCCGGCGCCCCCTCGCGCCCGACGAGCGTCCACGCGATCAGGGCGCCGGCCAGTGCGACGGCCGAGCCGAGCCGCAGGCCGTTCTGCAGCGCGTATACGAAGGACTCGTGCGCGGCGCTGAGGATCCGGGCGGGGGCGCCCGAGTGCGGGCCGGCCCCCGAGCCGAGCCCGTCTGCGATCCGGGCCCGCGTCGCCGCCGGCAGCGAGGGCAGCAGCTCGTCGAGCCTGCTGCGTCCGAGCGTCGCCACCAGGGCGCCCAGGACGGCGACGCCGAAGGTGCCGCCGACCATGCGGCTCATCGACAGGATCCCCGAGGCGACGCCGGCCTTCGTGGGCTCGACGGAGTTCATCGCGGCGGTGCTCATGGGCGACATCACGAAGGCCATCCCGATGCCCATCAGCACGAAGCCGGGCAGCAGCGTCGAGTAGGAGCTCGAGGCGGTCAGGTGCGACTGCCAGAAGAGGGAGCCCGAGACGCACAGCAGCCCGAAGGTCATCAGCGGGCGCGAGCCGACCCGGTCGGCCAGCCGGCCGGCGATCGGCGCGATCATCACGATCATCAGCGTCGAGGGGAGGAAGCGGACGCCGGCCTGCAGCGGGCTGTAGCCGCGGATGTCCTGCATGTAGAGGGCCAGGAAGAAGAACATGGCGAGCATCGCGAAGCTGACGATGAAGGCGACGATGTTGGCGCCCAGGAAGGTCCGCGAGCGGAAGAAGCTGAAGTCGACCATCGGCACCCTTCGGCGCGTCTCGACGAGCGCGAAGCTCACCAGGCCGAGGAGTGCCAGCAGGTCGAGGACGATCTCACGGGTGGAGCCCCAGTGCCAGGCGTTGCCCTCGACCAGCGCCAGGACCAGCGCGCCCAGCCCGACCGTCAGCGCGAGGACGCCGGGGATGTCCACCGTCCGGGCGACCGTCTCATCGCGGGACTCACGGACGGCGAACAGCGTCACGAGGACGGCTGCGACGGCGACCGGGAGGTTGAGGAAGAAGATCGACTGCCAGCTGACGTTCTCGACCAGGAAGCCGCCAAGGACGGGGCCGATCGCCAGGGCCAGAGCCGAGACGCCGGCCCAGGTGCCGATCGCCTTGCCGCGCTCCTCCGCCGGGAAGGCATTGGTGATGATCGACAGCGTCGCCGGCATCATCAGGGCCGCACCGGCGCCCTGGGCGGCCCGCCAGCCGACCAGCCAGCCGTCGTTCGGCGAGAAGCCGATCGCGGCGCTGGAGCCGGCGAAGACGACGACGCCCGCGAGGAACAGTTTGCGCCGGCCGAAGAGGTCGCCGAGGCGCCCGCCGGTGACGAGCAGCACGGCGAAGGAGAGGGTGTAGGCGTTGACCGTCCACTCCAGCGAGGCCGTCGAGGCGTTCAGGCTGCGCTGGATCGAGGGCAGCGCCACGTTGACGACGGTGTTGTCGAGCATGATCATGAAGAGGGCGAAGCACATCGCCCCCAGCGCCCACCAACGCCTGTTGTCGGCGTTCATCTGCAGCGATCGGATTCTGTCGGTCATCGGCTCGGTCCTCTCGTGGCGGCGGGGCGGTAGGCGGCGATCTCGTCGCGGCGCTCGAGGATCAGCCCCAGGGCGCCCTCCAGTGCCTCGGCCTCCGCGTCCGTCAGCGAGCCGATCAGCTCCTGCAGGGCCGAGAGGCGGGCCTCGTTGAGCGCCAGCGGAACGCGCCGACCGGACTCGGTCAGGCGGACGCGCTTCATGCGCCGGTCGGCCTTGTCCTCCTCGCGGCCGACGAAGCCGCGCTCGAACAGGCCGTCAACGGAGCGGCTCATCGCCGGCAGCGACACGCCCAGCGAGTCGGCCAGCGCCTTGACCGAGCGTTCCTGCCCGTCGGACTCCAGCGCGCAGAGCGTCTTGATCTGGGTGAAGGAGAGGTCGAGCTCGGCGATCGCGTTGAAGGTCCCGACGTTGGCCGAGCGCATCATGTAGGCCGCCAGCGCGTACATGTCGCCGGTCAGCGAGGCACGGTCGGCGGTGGACGCGGTCGTAGATGCTTGCATCGCTGCAACCATATTCTCCGCGCAACCGTTGCTGTGTGTTCTGCGTCACAGATGGTCATCCGCTGTATAAGCACGGCATGGCGCTGAGCAGGAACCTCTGGCCCGGCAGAGGTGCGTGGGTCTCGGGCCCCGCGGGCGAGGAGTCCGGGGCCTCGCGCCATGCGCGCCGAAAAGCACGCGAGCGGGCGATCGGGCGCCGACGGCATCCCGGCCCGGTCCGTCGCGCTCTGGCCCGCGCGCGACGCCTGCTGGGCAGGCCCTAGCAGACCGCTTCGAGCGCCGTCCGCTCCGTCCGGTCTAGGTGCCGGCGAAGGGCAGCCCGACCACTACGCCCCGGCCGGTCTCGCCGCACTCGACCGTCGCGCCGACGTCGGCCTCGCGCCGCAGGAGCGCGAGCCCGATCGGTCCGAGGGCGGGGGAGTCGGCGACGCTCGTCAGCCGCCCGACGACCCGCTCGCCCAGGCGCAGCTCGTCACCCGTCTGAGCCGGGCCGGAGAGCCGCAGGCCGCGCAGGTGGCGGTTCGGCTTGCCCTTGTAGAAGAGGCGGGCAACGGTCTCCTGCCCGACGTAGCAGCCCTTCGTGAAGCTGACGGCGCGCTCGTTGAGGCCGGCCTCCTGGGGAATCACCGTGTCGTCCAGGTCGATGCCGTAGCGCGGTCGCCCGGCTTCGATCCGCAGGCACTCCGCGGCGGCCTCGCCGACCGGCACCGCGCCCCGGGCCCGCAGCGCCTCGAGCAGCGCCGCGGTGTCGGCGGCCGCGCAGACCAGATCCACGCCGAGGTACGTTCGCACCGCCAGCGCCGTGAGCCCGTCGAGCTCGACGGGGGCGTTGGCATGCTCGTCGGGGCCGAGCCCGCCGGCACCCGCCAGCTCCTGCGCGCGCGGCCCGATCAGCGAGATCTCCCCGGTCTCGAGCGTCCGCTTGTGAAGCTCGACCCGGTAGCCGATCTTGAAGCGGCCGATCATGTCAAACAGCGCCTGCAGCGCCGGGCGCTCGGTGTCCAGCAGCAGCTCCACGCCGCCCTCGGCCCCGCCGAGGGCCAGGATCCGCAGGTCGCCCAGCATCTTGCCCTTGTGGGTCAGGAAGGCCGCGTAGCGGCCCTCACCGGGCTCAAGGCCCGCGAGCTCGTTCGTGACCTGTCCGTTGAGGAACTCGATCGCGTCGGGTCCGCTCAGTGCGAGCCTGCCCCGCTCGGAGCGGTCGATCACGGCGCAGCCGGTGCGCAGGGCCGAGTGCTCTGCCCGGGCGATCTCTGTTCCGGCGGCGGCCATCGACTCGAGAATAGCCGCGCTAGGCTTCCCGGCAATGGGCCTCGCGGACACCTTCCAGTCGATCGTCGACTCGCTGCCCGACGACTGGACCGATCTCGAGCTGGACATGCGGATCGCCGATGAGTCGCGCTACGTCGAATCGGCTCTCTACCTGGCCACCTGCGGCGCCCGGCCCTACTCGCACAACGACTGGCACTGGCGGCTGCTGGTCGCCCACCGCTTCGGTCACGCGGCCTCGGCCCAGACCGTTCACGGGGCTCTGCGCCTGCTCGATGAGGCCGGCGTCGAGGGCGAGTTGGCGCTGCGCGAGACCCGCACCGGGCGTGTCGAGGTGACGCAGATGTGGGGCCGGCCCCAGTCGGCCCGCGAAGAGTTCCGCCGCCTGCGCTCCCAGTAGCCGTGGCGCGAATCCTGGTGCTCACCGGGGACCTCCTGTTCGGCTCGCGCCTGCAGGGTGCCCTCGCGGCGGCCGGCCACGAGGTCGACCTGGCGCCGGGCCGCGAACGGCTCGAGCGGGCGCTCGCCGATGGGGCGTCAGGCCCCGCGGCGCTGCTGATCATCGACCTGACCGATGAGTCCCTTCAGGGTGCCGCCGTCTACGCCTCGCTCACCGAGGAGGCGCGGGCGCTACCGAGCCTCGGCTTCTACTCGCATGTCGAGGCCTCGGCGCGGGAGGCAGGGGAGGCCGCCGGGATCAGCCGGGTCGTCCCGCGCTCGCGGGTCGCCCGCGAGGCCCCGGCTCTCGCCGAGCGGTTGCTGGCCGGGGGCTGAGGCCGGCCGGCCGCCCCGGTCAAGCCGCCGCCGGCGCGGGGGTGATCCCGGCCGGGGCGTCGGTCCCGGCGGGCCGGCGCGCGCAACGAGTTCCTGATCCTCGCCGGCGAGGACATCAACGGGGTGGCCCGAATCCGGGAGTGAGCGCTGCTCAGCCCACGTGGGCGAGGAGGTCCTCGAGGATCTCGCCGTAGGACTCGACGACCAGCGAGAGGTGGCCGTGTCCGGGGTGCAGCTCCCCGCGGGCGCCGGCGACGTTGCGGGCAAGCCACTGACCGTGCGCGTAGGGCACGAACCGGTCCTGGCCGCCCTGCCAGATCGTGACCGGACGGGAGATGTCCTGCAGATCAAAGCCCCAGGCGCGGTAGAAGGCGATGTCGTCGTCGAACCAGCCCCAGATCCCGTTTTCCACCGCCGCGCCGGTACAGCCGGCGAGGTATTGGGCGAACTCGCCCGTCAGGGCCCTGCGATCCACCTCGCAGAGGAGATCGCCGAAGCCCGCGAGCAGCCCGGCGGCGGTGGCTGCGGCCATCGACGGAGCGTTCCGCTCGAGATGGGCGAGCAGCTCTGCGTCGCCCGCCGCGGTCGCAGCGAACTCGTCGATGTTCTCCTGGCCCATCCCGTCGAGCCAATCCAGACCGTCCGCCTCGAAGGGGGCGACGCCGGCGATGCTGGCGGCGGCGATGACCCGCTCTCCCAACACGGCGGCGCAGGCCAGTGCGTGCGGGCCGCCGCCCGACCAGCCGGCGGTCATGAACCGATCGATCCCCAGCTCGTCGGCGATCGCCGCGACGTCGGCGGCGCAGTCGGCAACGCTCCGCCCGGCGTGACGCTGCGAGCCGCCGTAGCCGGGGCGCGAGTAGGTGATGTGGCGCACGCCCCAGGAGGATCCCGCCTCGACCATCGGCGCGAACAGCCTGCCCGCGGATGGCGTTCCCACGTGAAAGACGAGTGCCCGGCCATCCTCGGGCCCGGCCACCTGAACCTCGAGCCGGCGGCCGTCCACGGTGGCGATCTGCACCGTCTCGTACACGCCGCTCACGATAACTGGGTCGGGGCTCAGCGGGGCGCGGTCCGGGCGCCCCCGCCGGGGTCGGCCTGCGCGGCCGCGAGGGGGTCGAGCGGGACGAGGGCGGCATTGGCGACTCGCGTGAAGCCGATTCCGTCGGCCCCGATGCGGCGGTGCATGGCGGCCCGGATCACCATCCCGTGGCATACGACCAGCGCCGGGAGAGGGCCCAGCATCACATCGGCCAGGGCCGCCTCGACGCGCACCTCCTGCTGGGCGAAGGACTCGCCGCCGGGGAAGGCGAAGCCCGGGTCGGCGGCCGCGAAGGCGTCGAACAGCTCCTCGGCCTCGGCCCGGACATCGGCGAAGTAGCGGTCGGTCCAGTGCCCGGCGTCGGTCTCCATCAGGCGGGCATCCTCGATCGGGACGAGGCCCGTCCGGGCGGCCACGGCGGCGGCGGTTTCGCGAGCCCGCAGCAGGGGGCTGGTCCACAGCGCCCTGAAGCCCAGGGGGGCGGCACGCTCGGCCAGCTCCAGCGCCTGGCCACGGCCGGCCTCGTCCAGCGGGATCTGCTGCTGGCCCTGGAAGCGGCCCTCCCGGTTGTAGGCGGTCTGACCATGGCGGGCGAGGTAGACGTGGCGTTCGGCTCGGTGGGGCATCGGGCGCCGAGGATAGACGGGTGAGAGCCCATCGGCCGGGCACCCGATCGCGGGCGCCAGCGCGCCGCGTCATAGACTCCACCCATGCGCCGCCGGGTCACCTTCTCGCGCAACCTGACGCTGTCGCTGTCCCGGACCTGTCGCTGCTACTGCAAGTACTGCGCCTTCGCGACCCACCGGGCCCACCTCTACTCCCCCGAGGAGGTCATCGAGCAGCTCGACGGCGCGGCCCGGCGCCAGGTCAAGGAGCTGCTCGTGCTGACCGGCGAGCACCCCGAGATCAACCCGATCGTGCGTGAACGCCTGAGCGCCCATGGCCACGAGGACTTCACGGCCTACGTCGTCTGGACCTGCGAGCGGGCGCTGGAGAGGGGTCTGCTGCCCCACACCAACCTCGGCGTCCTCGAGCCGGCCGACCTGGCCCGGCTGCGCGAGGTAACGGCCTCCCAGGGGCTGATGCTGGAGTCGGTCTCCGAGCGGCTGATGGAGACCGTCCATGCCGGCTCGCCGACCAAGCACCCGGCCCGGCGCCTGGCGACGATCGAGGCCGCCGGGGAGCTGCGGATCCCCTTCACCAGCGGGATCCTGGTCGGGATCGGTGAGACCGAGCAGGAGCGGATGGACTCGCTGGCGGCGCTGGCCCGGCTGCACGAGCGCCACGGTCACATCCAGGAGGTGATCCTGCAGAACTTCGTGCCCCACCAGCGCTACTACGGGCAGGAGCCAGCCGCGATCGCCGACGAGGCCGCACGCGAGTACTGGCGCACGGGCGTCGCCGAGGGCCGCCCTGAACTCGCGCTGCCCGACTGGGCCTGTCCGGTGCAGATCGATGACATGAAGCGGCTGATCGCCGAGACGCGGCGGCTGATGCCCGACGTCGGCATCCAGATCCCGCCGAACCTGGCCGACTGGTGGGGCGAGCTCGTACGCGCCGGCGCGACTGACCTCGGCGGCCTCTCGGCCAACGGCGATCACATCTCCCCCGAGCACCCGTTTCCCTCGCCCCACCAGGTGCGCAAGGAGCTCCAGCGAGACGGGATCGCGCTCACCGAGCGCCTCTGCGTCTACCCGCGCTACATCGAGCAGAGCTGGCTCGCCCAGGGCGTGATGGACACGATCAAGCTCAGGTACTGGTCGTTCATCCCGCGGCGGGGCTCGGGCCGCACCGAGCCGCCGGCGCCGATCGCCCCGGGCCTCGTTCCCGGCGCCATCGAACGGGCCCGCGACGGCCTCGCCCTGAGCCCCGAGGAGCTGACGGCGATGTTCGCCGAGACCCGCCCGGAGGCGATCGAGGACATGCGCCAGGCGGCCGACGAGCTGCGCGCCGAGCTGGCCGGCGAGCTGGTGACGTTCGTCGTCAACCGCAACATCAACATCTCCAATGTCTGTACCGTCGGCTGCGCCTTCTGCGGCTTCGGGCAGGGGAAGCGCTCGCCCGAGGCCTACGAGCACGACGAGGGGGAGTTCGTCGGGCGGATCCACGAGGCGCTCGACTACGGCGCCACCGAGCTCTGCATCCAGTCCGGGATCCATCCCGACTGGGAGCTCGAGGACTACCTCGGCTGGCTGCGCCTGGCGAAGCGGACCGCCGAGCAGGCCGGCGCGGAGCTCCACCTGCACGCCTACAGCCCGATGGAGATCGCCCACATGTGCGACATCTCCGGCCTGCCGCCGGCCGAGGTCTTCGCGCGCCTGCGCGACGCCGGCCTCGGCTCGACCCCCGGGACGGCCGCCGAGGTCCTCCACGACGGGGTCCGCGAGCGGATCTCGCCGAACAAGCTGCCGGTGGCACGCTGGGTGGAGATCATCCAGGCCAGCCACGAGGCCGGCCTGCGCTCGACGGCGACGGTCATGTTCGGTCACATCGAGGAGCCCTGGGAGCTGGCCGAGCACATGCGGGTCGTCCGCGAGCTGCAGGAGCGCACCGGTGGGATCACGGAGTTCGTCCCCCTCTCCTTCATCCCCTTCCAGACGCTGCTGGGGCGCACCCACGGGGTCGAAGAGATCTCCCGCGGGGAGAACCTGAAGCACACGGCCGTCTTCCGCCTGGCCCTCGGGCGCACCGTTGCGAGCCTGCAGGCGAGCTGGGTCAAGATGGGCCTCGACGCGGCGACCGAGGCGCTCTCGTGGGGCGTCAACGACCTCGGCGGGACGCTGATGGAGGAGTCGATCAGCCGCCTGGCGGGCAGCTACCACGGCACCCGTCTGGACCCCGATGAGCTCGTCGCCGCCGCCCATGCCGCCGGGCGCCCCGCGGCTGAGCGGACGACGCTCTACGCCGTCCGCCGGCGCTACCCGCTCGAGCTCCAGAGCGCCTGGCCGACGGCCGCGGCGGCAGCCGTCTGAGCCTCAGCTGAACAGGTCCTCGGCCGCCGGGCGCAGCAGGGCCAGGGCGCCAGGGCCGTCCTCGGCGCCGACGAAGCGCTCAAGGCCCTCGATCAGCACAACGGGCTCGGCCGAGTCCTTGGCCCGCACGAGGTCCGCCGCGCCGGCGGCGGCGTCGGCGATCGCCAGCCATGTCGCATGCAGGCGCAGGCCGTGCGCGTCGGTCCGCCCGCGCCAGTCGTCGAGCGGAGCGAGGCCGGCCAGGCCGATCGCGACATCGGTCTGGCCGTGACGCCAGGCCCGGCCGAAGCTGTCGGTGATCATCACCGCCGGCGCCTGGGCCCGCGCCAGCCCGGACAGCTCGGCCAGGCGGGCCCGCAGCGAGCGTGCCGATGCGTCGGGGTCGGCCGGCAGAACGAGCACCTGGTCCCGGCCGGCCGCGTTCGAGCTGTCGACGCCGGCGTTCGCACAGACGAAGCCGTGGCGGGTCCGGCTGATCAGGACGCCCCGCTCGGCCCGCAGGATCTCGGCCGACTGCTCGAGTGCGACCTGCACCACGCGCGGGTCCCTGCCCTGCCCGCGCCCCAGCTCGAGCGCGCGGGGGCCGGGCTCGATCGTCGCCAGGTCCACCAGCGCCCCCTCGGCCTTCGAGACGACCGTGTGCGCGATCGCGACGACCATCCCGGCTTTCAGCTCGCCGGGGCCCGCGGCCGTGGCGATCGCCTCGGCCAGATCGTCGCCCGGGCGGATCTCGGGGATGCCCGCAAGGGCGCGTGCGCTGAGCGTGGCCAAGGCGCTCAGGCGAGGCTGCCCGTCAGGAGCGCCTCGGCGAACCCCGGGCCCGCGAGGATCGCCCGGGTCGAGGGCGCCCGGTCGGCCAGGCCGGCCAGGCGCTCGCGCAGCACGGCCAGGTCGGCGCCGGTGTCGATGTCGAGCAGCAGCGAGGGGATCCGCTCGATCCGCCAGGCGACGCCCGCCCGCTCCGCCAGACCCCGATGGCGCGCGCAGCTGCCCGGCCCGAAGCTCGGGGCGATCGCGAAGGGCGGGGCGACCAGCAGGCCGTTCGTCCCCGTCCCGTGGCGGTCGGGGACGATCACCACCTCCGGGCCCTCCGGTCGAGGGCCGGCCAGCAGTGCGCTCAGCTCGGCCGGGTCGGCGGCCGGGCAGTCGCCGGGAACGCTGAGGATCCGCTCGAACCCCTCGGCGGCGGCCCGCGCGATGCCGAGGCTCGCGGCCGCCGACTGGCCCTCCTCGCCCTCGTCGGCGATGAGCACGGCGCCGGCCGCGAGCGCGGCCTCGGCGATACCCGGCTCGCGGGTCACGACGAAGGTGCGCTCGATCTCGCCGGTCCGGGCCAGGGCGGCGATCACATCGGCGACCATCGCCCGCGCGAGCTCCTCGCGCAGCGGATCGGTAACGGTCGCGCCGAGGCGCTGCTTGGCTCGGGCGAAGCTCTTGACGGGGAGGATCGCGGCGGTGCGCACGGCCCGCTGAGCCTAGCTGCCGGCGGCGGTGGCGGCCGTCGGGCCCAGGCCCCGGGCGAAGTCCACGATCTCGCGCGCCAGGCGCATCCGCGCGGCGCCGTCGCCCATGCGGGTGTCCGTCCGCAGGGCCGGGGTCCCGTCGACGGGCTCGTCGGCCACGATGCCGTCGAGCAGCCCGCCGTAGTAGTCGCGCACGCCGGCCGCGCTGGGCGGCAGCCCGGCGAAGGCCATGAAGGCCGCGGTCGGGCCCTTGAGGACCTCGCCGCCGACGATCGGGCTGACCGCGACGATCGGCGCCGCGGCCGCGATCATGGCCTCGCGAATCGCCCCCACGGCCAGGATCGGGGCGATCGAGGCCAGCGGGTTGGACGGGCCGAGGACGATCACCGCGGCCCGCTCGATCGCCTCGAGCACGCCGTCGCCGGGGCCGGCGCGCTCGGCGCCGCGGAACTCGAGTCCCTCGACGGGGCCCGCGGCGCCGGCGCGGATCATGAACTGCTGAAACGGGGACCAGCCGTCGGCCGGCGTCCGCACCCACGTCCGGACGGGCTCGTCGCTCATCGGCAGGACGGCCGAGCGCAGGCCGATCGCCTTCCCCATGCGGGCCAGGGCGGCGCGCGGACTGTGCCCCTCGGCGATCAGCCGGGCCCGCTCGATGCACCAGGCCAGGTCACGGTCGCCGAGGTTGAACCAGACATCCACCCCGAGGCCGCGCAGCGCGTCCATGACGGCGAAGGTGTCGCCCTCCAGGCCCCAGCCGCGGGCGTCGATCAGCCCGGCCAGCCAGAAGCAGACGAGATCCGGGTCGGGCGAGACGTGGGCGCCGTAGATCTCGATGTCATCGCCCGTGTTGACGATCACCGCGAGCCGCTCGGGGCCGAATGCTTCGGCGATGCCGCGGGCCAGCTTCGCGCCGCCGGTGCCGCCGCTCAGCAGGACGATGTCCTGCGCGGCCGGGCTCAGTCCCACAGGCCGTCGGGCAGCCCGCTCAGACGGATGCCGGCATGGACCTTGTAGCGGGCATTGACCGAGATCAACAGCGCCGTCAGCGACTCGGCCGTCCGCGACATCTCCAGGCGCCCGCAGTCGACGCAGCGCAGCCCCTCGATCCGCTCGATCAGCAGGGCCGCCTCGCGCTTGTCGGAGCGGGCATCGCCGCACAGCAGGACATCCTGGTCCAGGGGATGCCCGAGGTCGCTCAGCGATGCGGCGCTCACGGTGTGCAGCGCCGAGACGACGCGAACTCCCTCGCCGACCATCTCCGCCGCCTGCTGGGCCGCCGAGCCCTGCCAGACGCCCAGCATGCGGGTGGCCTTGCCGCCCACGGCAGCGGCCAGGGGGACGGTCGCGTCGATCAGCAGCTGGCCGGGGGCGAGCGCCTCCCTCAGGTTCGCCAGCGTCTCGGACTGGCTGCCGAAGGGGACGCTGAGGAGCACGATCTGCGCCGCCCGGGCCGCGGCGGCGTTCTCATGGCCCGTGAAGCTCGCCTCGGGGACCAACTCGGCGGCCCGTGCGGCCGTCTCGCGTGCCCGGCCGGCGTCGCGCGAGCCGATCACGACGGGGATGCCGGCACGGGCGAAGCGCAGGGCCAGGCCGAAACCGAGGGCGCCCGAGGCGCCGATGATCGTGAGCGGTTCGGGGGAGCTCTGTGACATGGCGGCCGAGTATAGGCTTCGGGCGATGAGGCTCGAGGGCAAGACGGCGCTCGTGACGGGCGGGGGCTCGGGGATCGGCGCCGCGACGGCCCGCCGGCTGGCCGCCGAGGGGGCCCGCGTGGCGGTCGGCGACATCAACGAGCAGAGCGCCCGCGAGGTGGCCGGCGAGTTTGACGGCTACGCGTGCCTGATGGACGTTGCGGACACCGGATCGGTCGCCGCGGCGGTGGCCGGCGCCGAGGCCGAGCTCGGCCCGATCGAGGTGCTCGTCAACAACGCCGGCACCGATCGCTTCGCGTTCTTCGTCAACACCGACGAGGAGCTGTGGGACTTCGTCCTGGCCGTCAACCTGCGTGGTGTCATGGCCGTGACCCACGCGGTCCTGCCCGGCATGCAGCAGCGCCGCTCGGGCGCGATCGTCAACGTGGCAAGCGAGGCCGGCCGCGTCGGCTCGCAGGGCTCGGCCGTCTACTCGGCCGCGAAGGCCGGCGTGATCGGTTTCACGAAGGCGATCGCCCGCGAGGCGGCCCGCTATCGGGTCCGCTGCAATGCCGTCGCACCCGGGCCGATCGAGACGCCGCTGCTCAACTCGGCCGCGCTGATGCTCGGCGAGGTCGGCGAGCGCCTCAAGCAGGCGATGGTCAACGCGACCGCGCTCGGGCGCAGCGGCGAGCCGGAGGAGGTTGCCGCGGCGATCGCCTTCCTGGCCGGCGAGGACGCCTCCTACGTGACCGGCCAGACGCTGAATGTCAGCGGCGGCCTGTCGATGTGGTGAGCGGCCCGCCGAGCCCGCTGCCCGGGACGGTGCGGATCCGCGAGGTCGGCCCGCGGGACGGCTTTCAGAACGAGCCCGAGGTGATCGCCACCGAGCTCAAGGTCGAGCTGATCGAGGCGCTCGCCCGCACCGGCCTCTCGCGCCTGGAGGTGACCAGCTTCGTGCGGGCCGACGTGATCCCCCAGCTGGCCGACGCGGCCGCCGTGCTGGGCGCGATCGAGGTGCCCGCCCAGGTCAGCATCTCGGTCCTGATCCCCAACGAGCGAGGCCTCGACGATGCCCTGCGGCTGCTCGATCAGCCCGGCGGGGGGCGGCGGGCCTTCGACGAGGTCAACGTCTTCCTGTCGGCCTCCGAGACCCACAACCGCAGGAACGTCAACCGCACGATCGCCGAGTCACTCGACGGGCTGGAGCGTGTCCTCGAGCGCGCACGGGGCGCCGGGCTGCGCTGCGAGGGGGTCATCTCGACCTCCTTCGGCTGCCCCTACGAGGGCGAGGTGCCGCTCGGGCGGGTGCTCGAGATCGCCGCCCGGCTGCGGGACGCCGGCGCCGAGGAGGTCGGCTTCGGCGACACGACCGGGATGGCCAACCCGCTGCAGGTCCGAGACTTCTTCGAGCGGGCCCGCGCAGAGCTCGGCGAGCTCGAGCTGACGGCCCACTTCCACAACACCCGCGGCCAGGGCCTCGCCAACGTCCTGGCGGCCCTCGAGGCCGGCGTCCAGAGCTTCGAGTCGAGCTTCGGCGAGCTCGGCGGCTGTCCCGTCCCCGCCGGGGCGACCGGCAACATCGCGACCGAGGACCTCGTCTCGATGCTCGCCGAGATGGGCATCGAGACGGGTGTCGACCTGCCGGCCCTCCTGTCCTGCGCCCGGCGCCTCCAGGAGATCCTGGGCCGGCCGCTGGGCAGCCACACGCTGGTGGCCGGCCCGGTCGACTGGCACCGCCGCTAGCCGGCCACGGCCTGCTCGACGGCGCCGGCCCCCGCCCTGGCGGCGGCCACGCAGTACTCCTGGACCGCGACCTCGAGCTCGAGCGAGGCCGCGAGCGTCGGGCGGGCGACGGCGTCCAGGACCCGCTTTGAGCGCCCGACCGCGATGTGGGAGTTCGCCAGCAGTTCGTCGAGGAGCTCGCCGGTCGCCTGCTCGAGCTGCTCGGGCTCGACGACGCGGTTGAGCAGGCCGATCCGCTGGGCCTCCTCGGCGCCGATCGTGCGGCCCGTCATGATCAGCTCCTTGGCCCGGCCGAGGCCGACGACGGCGGGCAGACGGGTCGAACCGCCGACGTCGGGGATGATCCCGAACTTGACCTCGGGCAGCCCGAGCTGGGCGTCGCTGGAGGCGATCCGCAGGTCGCAGCCGAGCGCCACCTCGAGCGCCCCGCCGACACAGGTCCGGTGGATCTGGCAGACGACCGGCTTGGCCATCGCTTCACACAGGTTGGCGCACTCCAGGAAGACGCCCCGGAAGGGGCGCAGCATGCCCGGCGTCGAGGTCGAGGACATCAGCTCGCCGAGGTCGACCCCGGCCGAGAAGACCGGCCCTTCGCCACGCAGGACGACGCAGTGGACCGATTCGCTCGCGGCCGCGCTCCGCAGCGCCTCGCCGAGCGCCAGCAGGAGCTCCTGGTTCATCGCGTTGCGCTTCTCGGGCCTGTTCAGGACGATGTGGCGGACCGGGCCCCGGTCGTCGATCTCTACGATTGCCATCTGGCTGCCTTTCGTTGGTTGGACTCGGCTCGGGCCAAGGGCGCCGGCGGGCGCCGGGAGTTGCAGGCTATCCCCACCGTGCCCTTCGTACTAGGCTCTCGGCTCGTCGCGGCGGGCACGAGGGCCGTCGCGGACGACAAGCACGTGGGCGGGGGAGATCGTCTGCCCATCGAGACCAAACGAGGAGTCCCATGGCGCAGAAGATCAAGCAGGTGGGGGTGCTGGGAGCGGGCCTGATGGGCCACGGCATCGCCCAGGTGGCGGCGGAGGCCGGTTACGAGGTCGTCCTGCGGGAGGTCGACGAGGCCACCCTGCAGAAGGGCATCGCCAAGATCGAGAAGCAGCTGGCCAGGGGGGTCGAGAAGGGCAAGTCCACCCAGGAGGATGCCGACGCGGTACGGGCTCGGATCAAGGGCACCGTTCACTACCGCGACCTGGGCGTCTGCGATTTCGTGATCGAGGCGATCACCGAGAGCCTCCCGATGAAGCTCGAGATGTGGCGGGAGCTCGACGAGATCGTCAAGCCGGAGGCGGTCTTCGCGACCAACACCTCGTCGCTGCCGGTGATCGACCAGGCGGCGGTGACCGGCCGGCCCGGCCAGTTCGTCGGCCTCCATTACTTCAACCCGGCCCAGGTGATGAAGCTGGTCGAGGTCGTCCGCTGCGTGACGACGACCGACGAGGCCCTCGCGACAGCGCTCGAGTTCACCCGCTCGGTGGGCAAGCTGGCGATCCCCACCAAGGACAAGGCCGGCTTCATCGTCAACCGGCTGCTGGTCCCATACATGCTCGACGCGATGCGGGCCTACGAAGAGGGGGTCGGCTCGGTCGGCGAGATCGACGAGGCCATGAAGGCCGGTGCGGGACACCCGATGGGGCCGCTGACGCTGTCGGACTTCGTCGGCCTGGACACGCTCGGCTCGATCTGCGACGTGCTGTTCGACGAGTTCCGCGAGCGGCGCTTCGCGCGGCCGCCGATGCTGCGCAAGATGCTGGCCGCCGGTTGGTTCGGGCGCAAGTCGGGGATGGGCTTCTACGACTACTCGGGCGAGGCGCCGCGGGAGAACCCGGCCTTCTGAGAGGCTGAGCGACCGTGGACGCCTCAGAGATCCGGGTCGCCGACGCCGACCGCGAGCAGCTCGCCGAGGAACTGCGCGAGCACATGCTTGCCGGACGCCTGAGCGCCGACGAGTTCGAGGAGCGCCTGGCCGGGGCCTACCGGGCGGTGACCCGCTCCCAGCTTGACGCGCTGCGGGCCGACCTGCCTCTGGGTCTCGTGCGGGTCAACGGTGAGCTTGCGATTCGCCGGGCGAGGCTGCGGCGGCGCCTGATCGGAGAGGGGGGAGGGGCGCTCGGCGTCTCGGCCCTCTGCGTCGGCATCTGGGCCGCCAGCGGCGCCGGCACGGGATTCTGGCCGGTCTGGGTGATCCTCGCGACGGGCATCCCGGTCGTCCGCAACGCCTGGCGGCTGTTGGGGCCGGCACCCGACGTGGAGTCGGTCGAACGGCAGCTCAATGCTCGCGCCGAACGACGCGCCCGGCGTGACGGTCGCCGCTCGCGCCACCGCCACCACGGTCCGCCGCGTCCCCCGGGCCTGCCGCGATGAGCGAGCTTGGACGGGCCGCCGGCCGGGCCCTCGCCGGGGGGCCCGAGCGCCACCGCGCGAAGGCGCTCGAGCAGGGCAAGCTGCCGGTCCGCGAGCGCGTCGGGATGCTGCTGGACGAGGGCTCGTTCTCCGAGGAAGCGCTGCTCGCCAACTGGAATGAGGACGGGCTGGGCGCCGACGGGGTCCTCACCGGCCTCGGCTCGATCGGCGGGCGCCCGGTGGCGCTGATGGCCAACGACCCGACGGTGAAGGCGGGCTCCTGGGGCCCGAAGACGGTCGAGAAGATCCTGCGCATCCAGGAGCGGGCGATCGAGCTGTCGGTCCCGATGGTCTACCTGGTCGACTCGGCCGGGGCCCGGATCACCGAGCAGGTCCAGATGTTCCCCGGCCGGCGGGGCGCCGGCCGGATCTTCCACAACCAGGTCAAGCTCTCGGGTGTCGTGCCGCAGGTCTGCGTCCTGTTCGGCCCGAGCGCGGCCGGCGGGGCCTACATCCCCGCCTTCTGCGACCTCGTGATCATGCGTGACGGAAACGCCTCGATGTACCTTGGCTCGCCGCGGATGGCGGAGATGGTGATCGGCGAGAAGGTGACGCTCGAGGAGATGGGCGGGGCCCGCATGCACACCGGCGTCTCGGGCTGCGGCCATCAGCTCGTGAAGAGTGATGCGGAGGGCCTCGAGCTCGCCCGCCGCTACCTCTCATACCTGCCGAGCAACTGGCGGGGCGAGCCGCCGCCGGCGGAGCCCCGCGAGCCGGCCCCGGACGCCGAGGGACTGTCGATCGGCGAGCTGATCCCGGCCGACGAGAACAAGCCGTTCGACATCGGGCGCCTGATCGAGGGCCTGATCGACGAGGGCTCGGTGATCGAGATCCACCCGCGCTGGGCCAAGGAGCTCTTCGTCGGCTTCGCCCGGCTCGAGGGCCGGGCGATCGGGATCGTCGCCAACCAGCCCAAGCACAAGGGCGGCGTCCTGTTCTCCGACTCGGCCGACAAGGCCGCCCGCTTCATCTGGAGCTGCAACGCCTACAACGTGCCGCTGCTGTTCCTGGCCGACGTTCCGGGCTTCATGATCGGGACCCAGGTCGAGCGCCAGGGGATCATCCGCCACGGCGCGAAGATGATCAGCGCCGTCAGCGAGGCGACGGTGCCGAAGATCTCGGTGATCGTCCGCAAGGCCTACGGGGCGGGGCTCTACGCGATGGCCGGGCCGGCATTCGAGCCCGACTGCTGCATCGCCCTGCCGAGCGCCTCGATCGCCGTGATGGGCCCGCAGGCGGCGATCAACGCCGTCTACTACAACCAGCTGCAGGCGATCGAGGACGAGCAGGAGCGGGCCGCCGAGACCGAGCGGCTGCGGGCCGAGTACGGGGCCGACATCGACATCCTGCACCTGGCCTCCGAAATGGTGATCGACGCCGTCATCGAGCCCGAGCTGCTGCGCGGGGAGCTGATCCGGCGCTTCGCCCAGGCCGCCTCCAAGCGCCGCGACTGGCCGGCCAAGCACAACGCGGTCACGCCCGTCTAGCTCGGATAGATTGCAGGGTCCGTGGATCCCTCGGAGCTCGCCTACGCCGGAATCGCCCGCCAGGCCCAGCTGATCGCCGCCGGCGAGATCTCCTCGCGCGAGCTGGTCGAGCTCTACCTGGGCCGGATCGCGGCCCATGAGCCGCAGCTCAACGCCTTCCGGGTCGTCCTCGCCGAGCGGGCCCTGATGGAAGCCGACCAGGCCGACAGCCGGCGCTCGGCCGGAGGCGAGCGCCCGCTGTTGGGTGTCCCGATCGCCGTCAAGGACGACATCGCGCTGGCCGGCGAGCCGACCTGTTTCGGCACCAACGCCCACGGCGGCCCGGCCCCCGCCGACGCCGAGGTCGTCCGCCGGCTGCGGGAGGCCGGTGCCGTCGTCATCGGCAAGACCAACGTACCCGAGCTGGCGCTGTGGCCCTTCACCGAGACGGCGACCTTCGGCGTGACGCGCAACCCCTGGGACCTGCAGCGGGCGCCCGGCGGTTCGAGCGGCGGCAGCGCGGCGGCTGTGGCCGCCGGCCTCGTCGGCGCGGCGCTCGGCTCCGACGG
>Ga0075017_100000909_pt1 | contig 17528 bp, 12 predicted proteins | sample AleBraG_ABR_2012_FD_71475 | JGI IMG/M metagenome (GOLD analysis project Ga0075017, IMG submission 71475) | Freshwater sediment microbial communities in response to fracking from Pennsylvania, USA - Alex Branch Run_MetaG_ABR_2012 | ecosystem: Environmental > Aquatic > Freshwater > Creek >... | reverse complement strand
CTGGCTTGATTCGAGCCTGGGCGTGGGCACCACGTTCTACTTCACCTTGCCCGGCACGCCGGTGGAGTCCGGCTGATGCCGCAGCGGCCGATCCTGGTGGTGGAGGACTGCGACGAGGACTTCCAGACCGTGCAGGACGCCGCACGGCGCACCGCGCTGACGCATCCGATCGTGCGCGCCAGCTCGGGGGCCGAATGCCTGCGCCTGCTGCGCGGCGTCCCGCGCAGCCCGGCGTTGCTGGTGCTGCTCGACCTCAACACGCCCGGCGACGATGGGCGCGAATGCCTGCGCGAAATCCGCAGCGACGATACCCTCATGACGTTGCCGCTGGTGGTGTTGAGTGCCTCCGCCAAACCGCGCGACCTGCAGTTCTGCTACGCGAATGGCGCCAACGCCTATCACGTCAAACCCGTGGAGCACGCTCTGCATCTGCAGATTCTGCAGACGATTCTGAGCTATTGGCTGGGCAGCGTTGCGCTGCCGCATGCACCGACGAAAGCCCGATGAGCAGACCGCTCTGGCACATCCTGCTGATCGAAGACAGCGCCGACGACCGCGCCGACCTGCGACAGATGCTGGTGCGCGGGAGCAGCCGTCGCTACCGCTTCAGCGAGGTCCAGTTCGGTGCCGAGGGCGTGCGTAGGATCCTCGACCTGCAAGCCGGGCCGGTCGACTGCGTGCTGCTCGACTACGACCTGCCCGACATGAACGCACTCGGCGTGCTGGCAGCCCTGTGCGGGCAGTCCCGCCTGCCGCCCTGTCCGGTGGTCGTGATCACTGGCGCGGAGACCGAAGAAGGACCGCAGCTGCTCGAGGCCGGTGCGCAGGACTACATCGGCAAGCGCTGGACCAGCAAGGAAAGCCTGACGCGTACCGTCGAGAACGCCATCGAGCGCTTCAGGCTGGTTGCCGAACGGCGCAGGTCGCAGGACGCCCTGCGGGCATCGGAAGAACGTTACCGCGCCCTGTTCAACTCGATCGATGCGGGCTATGCCATCCTCGAGGTCATGTTCGACGCGCAGGGCCTGGCCGTCGACGCCAGGTACCTGCAGATGAATCCGGCATTCGCGCGCCAGAGTGGCCTGAGCGACGCAGCCGGGCGGACCGTGCGCAGCCTGATCCCCGGCATCGAAACGCTGTGGTTCGAGACCTACGGGGCCGTCGCTCTGACGGGCGTTCCGGTGCGCATGGAACAGCACAGTGCCGCGCTGCAGTGTTGGTACGAAGTCTACGCCTTCCGCCTCGGCGAGCCGCTGGCGCGCCAGGTGGCGGTGCTGTTCAACGACATCACCGAGCGCAAACAGTTCGAGCTGGCGCTGATCGATGCCAAGACCAGGGCCGAAGAGGCTAACCGGGCGAAGTCGGACTTCCTGTTGAGCATGAGCCATGAGCTGCGCTCGCCGCTGAGCGCGATGCTCGGCTTCGCGCAGCTGATCGAAGCCGGCACGCCCGTGCCCACGCCGCCGCAGCAGGACAGCCTGCAGCAGATCCTGTCCGCCGGCTGGTATCTGCTGGGCCTCATCAACGAGATCCTCGACCTGACGGCGATCGAATCCGGAAAGCTGGTGCTGTCCATGCAGGCGGTGGCGATGGGAGGCATCATGGACGACTGCCGCGCCATGGTGGAGCCACAGGCGCACGCCGCCGGCATTGACCTGCGCTTCACCTGCGCTCAGGCACCATTCCCCACGCGCTTTGACGAACCCTGTATGGTGCAGGCCGACGCCACGCGGACCAAGCAGGTGCTGCTGAACCTGCTGACGAATGCCATCAAGTACACCCGCAGCCCCGGTCGCGTAGAGGTGCGTTGGGCTGCCGCCGCCGGGCAGCGTGTGCGCGTCAGCGTCGAGGACACCGGCCCCGGGTTGTCGGCGGAAAAGATGGCGCAACTGTTCCAGCCCTTCAACCGGCTCGGCCAGGAATCCGGCGGCAAGGCGGGCACCGGCATTGGCCTGGTGATCAGCAAGCGGCTGGTCGAACTGATGGGCGGCTGCATCGGCGTGGACAGCACGGTCGGCGTGGGCAGCTGCTTCTGGTTCGAGCTCGACCTGGCGTCCTCGCAAGGGTCGGGCGACCTGCCGGTGCACACAGTGCTGTGCATCGAGACCGATGCGGCGCGCCTGCAACGGGTCCAGGAGCTGGTCGCCCGGTGGCCGGGCGTGTGCATGCTGCGCGCGCATGATGTCCGCAGCGGCATCGAGATCGCGCGCTCGGCGCGGCCCGACGCCATCCTCGTAGGTTTACCCCTGCTGGACCCGGGCGCGCTGCAGGCAATTCTGCCGCTGAGGAAGCACCCGGCCACGGCGCACATCCCGGTCATTGCGCTGGGGCCTGCCGCCGTGCCGCCCGACAGCGAGGCCGGCCCGGCGGCGGACTACCTCGAGTATGTCACGGAACCCGTGCACAGCGCAGCGTTCGAGCACGCGCTCGAACTGGCCATGCAACGAATCCGCGTGGACGACAATCGCGCCACCGCCCAGGAGATCACCTGATGCTGACCGACACCGATCTGCTCAATGCCAAGATATTGATCGTCGACGACGAGCCGACTCACGTGCATCTGCTCGAGCGCCTGCTGCACGACGCCGGGTACCTGAACGTGGCGGCCACGACCGACCCGCAACAGGTCGGCGCGCTCTACGGCGAGCACCGCTACGACCTCATCCTGCTCGACCTGCAGATGCCCGTCCTGGACGGCTTCGGCATCATGGACGCGCTGCGGGCATATGCCGGCGACGGCGTGCTGCCAGTCATCGCGCTGACCGCACAGCCCGCGCACAGGCTGCGGGCGCTGCAGGCCGGGGCCCGGGACTTCATCAGCAAGCCCTTCGACATGGTGGAAGTCAGGATTCGCATTCGCCACATGCTCGAAGTGCGCCTGCTCTACAAGATGCTGGAAGCCCAGAACCTGGCACTGGAGCGCATCGTGCAGCAACGCACGGCGGCGCTGCAGGCAAGCGATGCCCGTTACCGCAGCCTGACTGAACTGGCCGCCGACTGGCATTGGGAGCAGGACGAAACGGGCGCGGTCACGACCGGGTACTGCCCGGTGCCGGAGATACTGGGCCAGCGTGACGGCGCAGCGAGCGCCGCCTGGGACAGCGCCGAATGCCAGGCGGTGCGGGACAAGGTCGTCGCGCGGCAGCCGTTTCTCGACCTCCCCGTCCATCGCCTGCTCGCCGACGGCTCGCATCAGCAATTCAGGATCAGCGGCGAACCCAGGTTCGACAGGTCCTGCCGCATCACCGGCTACCGCGGCGTCGCCACCGAAGTGCTCACCGGCAGCCCGACAGCTTAGGCCGCTGGCCGCAGGCTGCCATTCACCAAGAGCTCGGGCGGTGAACCCAGCCCGAGGGTGATTGAGGGGGGTAAGAGCCCGGACGTTAGACAGCCGTTAGAAAATCAGGTCGAAGAGCAAACCAAATCGGCCGTAAGTGCTTGATAAACTGGCTCCCGGGTTGGACTCGAACCAACGACCAACGGATTAACAGTAGCATTCGGCCGCTTTTGAGCAGGAGAGGGCGGTTGCGGGCGGCAGGGAAAACAGATACTTACCTGCAGCCCGCTGCTGCTCAGTCATGCTCGCTTTGGGCGGGACATTAGACAACCGTTAGAGAAGTTGTCAGCCGATGAAGTGAGGGGCTCAACGGGTGCGGCCGGCAGCCGTGCCGCCAGCGACTGCATGGAATCCGGGCATGGTCCCGCCGTCGCTGTGATTTCCTGGCTGATAGCAGCCGCGCCCACGCGCTGCGGACGGTATCGACAGGGGCCGGTAGGGTAGCAGCGGCCCGCCCCTGCCAAGCTGCCCGCACACCCGTGCGGCAGGCTTCCAGGCGCTCAGCCGCAATACCGCCGCGCGACTACCGCTTTCCGCTCCATAACCGCCACATTCCGCCGCAGCGTCTCCAGAGAAGCATAGAAACCCATCCAGGACCGCCCACCCGGCCCCAGGGAGCGTGGGGCATCTGCCGGGGTGATGCGCGCCGCATACCTGGTGGGAACGGCGCGGAAACACAATCTGGGATCGTCCACCGACTGTGAACGCCAGCGCGAACAGCGCCAAGCCAGCCACTGACAGCACACCGGCAAGAATCGATCGACCCATCGTGTTCCCGCTGTTGCACTGAGCGAGGGCATCATCGAGGCCGACCGGCTTTGGCCTTTCCACCATTGCTCGGGCTCTACCGCATTCCAAAGGGAAGGCTGCGGCTCCCCGGTGCTCCATGCCGGCATTGGGATTGGCTCTGTCCCATGCATCCGCGGGCGGCGCAGCAACGTCGGTGTCGCAGGAACCCGCGCAGGTCAACGCCGCATCGACCGAATCGATTTCAGATTCTGGCTTCCCGCTCAGATCGACTTTTACCGCAGGCATCTTTTCGTACTTCGCTGCCAACTGATCAACTTTCTTTTGCCACACCGCCTGCACGGCCAGCACTGAAGCACAGTGGATTCTGATACTGAGCGCGTAGCCGCCGACGATGCGACCGGCAGCAATACCCTTAGCACCGAGCCACCAGATGACCACGGCAAGGCGCTTAAGCATGGGGGTTGCTTTTGAAGTGCAGCTTTGACCGAGCTGGTTCTAGCGAATGCCAGCGCCGACGCCGCACATTGCGTACTCGCTCTATGGCAAGCGTGCTCAATCGCCAGCGCCCGGCACCGGCACAGCGCATCACGGCGGCCTGGAGATCTCAAACCGCCGGCTTGAAGAGACGATATAGCACCGCCATCTGCGCCCACATACGATTCTCTGCTTGGCGAATGATGGCGCTGCGCGCACTATCGAGCACTGCGTCCGCCACCGAGACTTCGCGTCGCACGGGCATGGCGTGCATCAGCCGACATTGCGGATCGGTATTCTTGAACCAGGGCTCGCTGACGCACCAGTCGGTCAGTTCGTTGCGCAGTTTCGTTTCGGCGATTGGATCACCGTAGTGGCGCGTCGATGACCACTCCTTGGCGTAAAGGATATGGGCGCCCTGCAGCGCTTCCCGACGATCATTGGTTTCGCGTACTGAACCGCCCGAGCGTGCCGCCAACGTCCTGGCTCGCTGCATGACACTTGCCGGCATCTCGAAACCATCAGGGCGCAGCACCGTGACGTCCATGCCGCGCATCGCGGCGCTCTGCAGAGTAGAGATCGGTCCCGATAGCGGCAGCGCCTGCGGGTGAAATGTCCAGCTGATAACCAGCCTGCCGCCTTGCCGTGCTACGCCTAGATCGTCGAGAGTCTTCCAGTCGCCGAGGCTCTGGCATGGGTGGTAGGCGGCAGACTCCATATTCACTAGCGGCTTGTCGACGAGCTTGGCGATATCCAGGTACGCCTCATCGGCAAGATCGCGATGCATATGGCGGCGTTCGGCAACCGCGCGCAAGCCCATGGCGTCCCCGTACGAAGCAATCACCGGCACCGCTTCCCGCAGGTGCTCGGCGGCCACGCCGTCCATCACGACACCGGAGTGGACCTCCATACCATGGATCGACATGTCCGGTGAGATGACGAACGCGCCACCGCCCATGCGGATCATGGCCGCCTGGAACGAGGAGAGGGTGCGCAACGAGCGGCTCAGGAACAGCATCGAAAACACCTTGCCTTGCAGCACGCGCGGCTCAGGATGCGTTTGCAGGTGCCTGGATAGCGTAAGCAGTTCTTCGACGTGTTCGGTTTCGAGCGCGGCCAGATCGTAGAACGATTTCATTGCCTGTCGGTCCTGGTAGTTGATCTAGCTCCAATACTACACACGCTGCGCGCAAGATCGCTGCGAAAATGCATCAACCATCTTGATTCTCCTCGTTGCCAAGCAACGAATCACCACCAGATCAATGACAGGTGCATACCATAATTCGGATGTCCGCTTCACGGCAGTCTGCTCAGAAGTCGCAATGGCGGGTCTGGGCCGGAACCCGTCTGATGCGCTGCACGAACGGCGCCGTTGGGGCGCCGCGGTCGGGAACCGCCGGTCGTCACCCACAAGAGCCGGTCGCGAATGACTGCTCCCGGGCAGCGTAATCAGTACTTCCGCATCGCGACCGCGCCGTCCAGCCCCGCGATACCGGCCAGGGCGGCCAGGATAAGCGGGCGCATGCGACCTTGTTTGGGGCCGGTCGTAGCACTTACTCCTGGTTGACCCAGCTGTTGATGCTCGAGCTCGAGGCGGTCGAGGGCACGAAGCTCTGGTTCCACAGGTAGCCGTTGTTCCACAGGTAGCCGTTGTTCCACAGATACCCGTTGCTCCACAGGTAGCCCTGGTTCCACAAATAGCCGTTGCTCCACAGGTAGCCCTGGTTCCACAGGTAGCCGTTGTTCCACAGGTACCCCTGCTGGTTGATCTGGTTGCCCTTGGCATCGACGACGTAGAAGCTCCCGGCCTTGTTCTGCCGCGCCGGGCCCATGTAGTGCTGCGTGCCGGCGATGTCCTTGGCGATGTTCAGCCCGACGTTGGCGCAGCTGTAATTCTGGCTGTAGACGGCGTTGTAGGCGTTGATCTGGCCCGCGCCCTGCTGGAACACGGTGTAGGCGAGCTTGCCCGTACTATCCACCGCGGGACGCGCCGAACTCATCAGCGCGCACTTGACCTGGTCGGGGGTCAGCGCGGGGTGCGCCTGGAGCATCAGCGCCACGGTGCCCGAGACCACGGCCGCCGACATCGAGGTGCCCGACATGTAGAAGTACGAGGTACCCAGATACCCGTTGGTGCCCAGGAAGCTCGGATGCGCGTTGGCAATCGTGGAGCTGCCCTGCAGCACGCCGATCACATGCCCGCCCGGGGCGACGATCTCGGGCTTCACGAACCCCTCGAAGGTCGGGCCCGTGCTGGAAAAGGAGTCGAGGTAATCGTCCCCGGCGGTGTTCGGCGTGTAGTTGTCGGTCATGGCACCGACCGTGATCACGTAGGGGACGTTGCCCGGCGCCGTGATGGTCTGCGCGGTGGGGCCGCTGTTACCGGCCGAGGCCACTACGACGATGCCCGCCTGCCACAGCTTCATGACCGCCTGGTCCATCGGATCGTTCCAGTAGAAGGATTGCGGCGTGGCGCCGAAGGACATATTGACGACACGGATGTTGTAGGTCTGTGCGTTCGCGAGGATCCAGTTGATGCCCAGGATCACGTTGGCATAGGTGCCCTGGCCATTCTGGTCGAAGGCCCTGACGATCACGCGGTTGGCATCGGGTGCCATGCCGATGTAGGTGCCATCCTGTGAGAGCGCACTATTGGTCGCGATGCTGAGCACGTGCGTGCCGTGGCCGTAGTGGTCATCCGGTGCACCCACGCCGACCGTGCCGCCGTTGGGGTTGGTCGCATCGAACCCCTGCAGCACCGCGTTCTGTCCGCTCGTGTTGTTCTGCACGGCGTTCTGGCTCCACCAGCCGGTGTCGAGAAACGCGATCGTGACGCCCTTGCCGGTGATCCCTGAGCTGTGCAGCAGATTCGCCTGGGTGTACTCGACCACGTAGGGCTGGACGGTGCCAGTGCTGCCCGCCACCTTGAGCGATCCGTTCGAGCTGAGCGTTAGGCGTGTATCGGTCAGGAGCGTGGCGTGCTGCCGGCTCGAAAGCGTCGCGGCGACCGCGTTGATGATCGGCAGCTCGTGGGTGATGCGACCGCCGACCTTCCTGACGGCGCCGGCGGCCACCGCATAGCTTGGACCCTGCACGATGTAGCTGCCTGCGGTGGCATGCGCGCGCCCGGCCTTGACGGGTGCGGCGTGCCCGGAGGCGACCACTCCGACGGGACCTGCGGCCAGCACCTGGGTGCTGAGCGCCAGCGTGGCAACCAGCGAGACAACGATAGGGCGAGTGTTCATGCGTGCGTCCTGAAACCATGCCCTGTTTGGGCGTGGCGACAGTAGACGCGATCGGGGCCTCGCCCGGCCGTGTGCGGTCCGTCACAGAACCGGCTGGGAAACGCCAACCAACGTACATAACGGCGCTGTCAAATCGGATACTCAACGCCCTTATCGACGAGGCGGATCACTAATTAGCAGCGCCCCGGAATGGCCGCTGTCCGCAGGCCAATGTTGGAAATGCAAGGACCGCTTCGGGCCGTTACCGGTCATTCGTTCGCAGTAGTCGTGCAATCCGACGCAATAGGGACCTCATGGCGCCATGAAAGGCGTTCCGGGCCACCCTCGCCTTACCCTCCGCTGTCTTTGGCCCTGTTGATCGCTCCCATGGTCTCCAGCGGCGAATCAGCGCTGCCCTCAACCGCCGGTGCTCCGGGGGCCGGTAGTAGCTCATTGTTGGCTCCTGACTGTTTGCTTTGCCGACCCTTACCTTTCCGACGACGCCGGGGTTTTTGCCGGAGCGAGCACTCCATTGTTGGCCTGCTGCGGTCCGTGGGAAATGTTGGCCTGATTCACGAAGGCCACAGGTGACGGGTTCTTGATGGTTGCCAAACTCGTCAGCGTCGCCCTGCATTGGGATTGCGCTCGGAAGGCTATGCGAAATAGGTGCTCCTGATGATCCTCGGTGTAAGCCGCACAGCCACGGCGGATGAACTGGTAGAAGAGCAAGTTCAGTGTGTGGACCTGCCCGAGCAGGCCAGACTCAATGCCCCTGATGTCTCCGCAGTGGAATTTCTTGGTGCTTTTGACCAGTAGGTCAATGACCGCGTTCAGATCGAGCTGTTCGCTTTCTCCATCCAACGGAGCGTGCTTCATACCCTCAATCGTCAACGCTGCCTGCACCGTGGGGGAAAGTGCGGCGAATTCCTGGCTTATGGCTTCCATTTTGTCGCCCATCTCCCGTTTTATTGCGGCCGGTACGGGGGCATCACCGACAGCGGGTATCGGCGGATCTTCGGTGTTGCTATGGCGGTTCATCGCCTGATTTCTGCTGAGTTATTCGGTGCGCGACGTTCCCGTCAATCCAGCGCATACCTTGCGGGTCCGGTGCATATGCAGGCGCGGCGGGGTTCGGACTAAGGTTGAAGTCAGTGCAGGCGAAGGGAATGAAGGGCATCGCCCCGACATCCCACCGCGAGCACTGACCATTCCCGGCGGGGTCGGGTCCAGAGGTAAAGTGCGCACAGTTGCCGCAGAGGTGGAGCCGGGAAGTCTCCACAGCCACTTCGCGGGCCTGGCTTGACCATCGCGCACCGCCTCAACGCGCAACTCCTTCTTGGCGCGGCACAGAGTCCGCCGGTGATCGCCGGCATCGTCGGCTGCCCGATAGTCCTCCTTGGCCGCCACTGGACCATCGCCCAGCAAGTCAGCCAGGAAATCCTTGGCTTCATCAACGGGGCAGAGCGCTCCTCTTGGTCCTGGTCGGACTGCTCAGCTTCCGCCAGGATCTCGCGGGCGCTGCCCTCCAACAGCTCTCCCCAGGCGATTCGGGAGGTCTGGATCTCGCCCTCAACCAAAACCTGTGCCAATTCGTAGGCGATGGCACCCCCACTCGGTCCGATGTTCGATTTGATCCGAACAAACACATGCCGCTGGTTCTGCGGCTGATCCTCTGTCCTCTTGTCAGCAATACGCGCAGCGCCCAGCACCAGGCGCGGCGCCGCTCCGAACGCCAGCGATCCTGTCACCCGGTCCAGCGGGTCTTTCCCAGCCGTACCTTTCGAGAAATGGCTGATCCCCAGCACAGCCGCTCCACACTGCTGTGCAAACGAAACGAGCGGAGCGAGACCCCGCCGAACTTCACTGTTGTTGTTGGAATCCCCCGCAACACTTAGCGATACCGGGTCTATCACTAAAAGGCGTATATCCGCGACCTCGGCGACCTTTTCGAATCAGCAGAGGCATGTCCTGCGCGGGATCGAACTCGCGGACCATTCGCGTTCCGTCGGCATCCGATGTAGTCACCGCACGCACGAAGATCACCCGGCTCCTATCGGCTCCCATCGCGGCAGGGCGCGGGACCAACGTGTCCTCCCGATCATCCTCTCCCGACCAAATCAGGACCTGTCCGCGTTCATGGCATCGCGTCCCGTCGGGCCACAGCCCGCCCTGAGGTGACGACAGAAGCCAGCGACAACGCGATGGTGGTCTTCCCGAGTCCCGGCGGACCCGCCAAGATCTCCAGCTTCCCGCGTGCCAACCATCCGTCCCACAGCCACCGAATCGGCACCACTTTTACGTCAGACGCGTTCGTCAGCGTCACACTCGCCTCGGAAGTCTCCGCAGCGCGACCATTGGACTTCGGCGGCGTTGAATCGAAACGCGCCGCCAGTTCATCGTAGTCACGCTGCATGACTGGCCGCCTTTGCCGGATTCGCCATGTGGCGGGCCCGACCTACCCGGCTTGCGGCCTTGGCCAGGCGCTGAACCTGCGATTCGTTGACCACTCGGCGCTGCAGGACATCATTCAGGATTAAGGTCGCCACCACCGGCTCATGGTCGCGGACTATCAGCAGGTCAGGTGCCGGAATCCGGGAGCTGGTCGGTTTGAATTCACCGAGACGCCGTGGAAATTGGTCGGCGAACGTGAGCCCAATGGCAACGAGGACGTCCTCGGTGCCGCACCCGCCGAAATTCTTCAGCAGCACGCGACCGTCATCCGTTTCGCGGATCGACAGAGAGGGCGGCCGATCCGGGTGCGCTGGACACTTTGCGATCCAGCGGCCAGTGCCCGCTGGTTTCAGACCCTCCAGCCGATCAAGTAGCCGTGCTGCGGCGTTCATGGTGCCATCGGTTTTGTGAGCCGCTTCACCGGATAGCGAAGGAAACGAGCGGCGGCCATTAGAAATCTGTTAGAGGCCGCTCCCAACCCCTTACGCAGCAGGCACTTAGGCGTGAGCATTGAATAGGCTAGCCGATGAACCCGTCGAATGTGCGCCGCGATATCTGGCTGCCGCTCATCAAGAGGGCGGGGGTGAGGGTGCGTGACCCTTACTCGCTCCGGCATACGTTCGCCTCCCTGGGGCGCACCTCCGGCGAAAGTGCCTTTGATGTGGCGCAGATGATGCGCCACAGCCGCAGCGTCCTGGTCGATCAGGTCTATGCCCACTCCACGCCTTCCGGGATCGCGAAAGTGGCCGAGAACGTCACGGCACGAGCCCTGGGCGTGAAGCCCAATCTGAGGGTGATCGAGGGGGGTGAAAGCCCGGACGTTAGACAGCCGTTAGAAAATCAGGTCGAAGAGCAAACCAAATCGGCCGTAAGTGCTTGATAAGCTGGCTCCCCGGGTTGGACTCGAACCAACGACCAACGGATTAACAGTCCGACGCTCTACCAACTGAGCTACCGGGGAACCGGAACCAAACAGCAAGCCACTCGAATCCCTGCGGCTCAAGGGCTCTGGAAGCGGGCGTGAATTCTCGGGGCTGCACCTCGGCCCGTCAAGGACGGCTTCGGCACGCGGACTCAGGTAGTCAGGGCCTTACGCATGCGCTCGATGGCCTGCTCCAGGGTTTCGCGGCTGCACGCGAAGGACAGGCGCATGTGGCCGGGCGCGCCAAAGCCGGAGCCCGGCACCACGGCGACCCCCACGGTGTTGATCAGATGCGAGGCGAACCCGTTGTCGTCCCTGATCCCGAGCTTCGCCATGGCCCGGCTCACGTCCGCAAAGGCGTAGAACGCGCCGCTGGCCGGCTGGCAGGACACGCCGGGCAGGGTGTTGAGCGCGGCGACCACATAGTCATGCCGTTCCTTGAAGGCCCGGTTCATGGTGGCCACGCAGGCCTGGTCGCCGTTGAGCGCGGCCACCGCTGCCTTCTGGCTCATGCTGGCCGCGTTGGATGTGGATTGACCCTGAATGGTGGTCATCGCGGACACGACTTCCTGCGGGCCGCCGCAGTAGCCGATGCGCCAGCCGGTCATGGCGTAGGCCTTCGACACGCCGTTGATCGTCACGGTTCGGTCGTAGAGCGCCGGGACCGCGGTCAGCAGGCTGCAGAACGGCTCCTTGCCCCAGTAGATCTTTTCATACATGTCGTCCGTGCCGATCACGATGCGCGGATGCTGCAGCAGCACCTGGCCCAGCGCGCGCCATTCCTCGGCCGTATAGGCCGCCCCGGTCGGATTGCTCGGGCTGTTGATCAGCAGCAGCCGCGTGCGCGGCGTGATCGCGGCGGCCAGCTGCTGTGCCGTGATCTTGTAGCCCTGTTCGGGGCCCGCATACGGCGTCACCGGCACACCATCGGCCAGCAGCGCCATGTCCGGATAGGACACCCAGTAGGGGGCGGGAATGATGACCTCATCGCCCGGATCGAGCACCGCCATGCACAGGTTGAAAATCGTCTGCTTGGCCCCACAGGAGACCAGGATCTGGCTGCGCTCGTAGCGGATGCCGTTGTCCCGCTGAAATTTCGCGATGATCGCGTCCTTCAGTTCCGGCACGCCATCGACGTTGGTATAGCGCGTGAAGCCGCTGTTGATCGCCTGCACACCGGCCGCGCTGATATGCGCGGGTGTGTCAAAATCGGGTTCTCCGGCGCCCAGGCCGATGACGTCCTTGCCTTCGGCCTTGAGCCGGGCGGCGAGTGCGGTGACGGCCAGCGTCGGCGAGGGCTTGACGCGCAGCGCGCGCTTGGAAACAGCTAGAGTCACTGCAGATCCTCTACGGGGGAAATGGGCAGGGGGAACCTGCGCTATATTAACCGAGACCCCATGGAAACTCGACCTTTCGAACTCGTTTCCGACTACCAGCCTGCGGGCGATCAACCGCAGGCGATCGCGCGCCTGACGGAAGGCCTGGAGGCCGGCCTGGCGCATCAGACGCTGCTCGGGGTCACCGGATCGGGCAAGAGCATCGGTCATGACGATGCGCTCTACGTGATCGAAGGTCGCGGGCCAAATCGACGGGCGCGTGTGGTCAAGGCGGGGCCATTCATAGACTCGCTCATGGCCGATCAGGGCTTGGAATCCGTCGCTGAGCGCACCGGATCGGTCGCCGCAGCGGCCGGAGATGTGGCCGCATCGGCGGCAGATAGCGAGCAAGTCGAGCGCTTTGCCTGCGCCGATCGGGCCTACATGACGCTCGCCTATGATCCGTTGCGAGGCGCTGTCGGGGAATACCCCGTGGCAGCATTCTTGCGCCACAGCGCGCCAGAGCGCATGTTTCGGCTGCGCACGCGTTGCGGACGCGAAGTGGTCCTGACCGGCGACCACAACCTGTGGGTACTCCGGGACGGCGTATTGCGGCTCATCGCCACCGATCAGGCCCGGGCGACTGATTTTCTGCCTTTGCCGGAGACGCTGGCAGATTCCGCAGGGGAACGGGCACCCGAGGACGTGCGCAGCAAATCCGGCCTGCGCGAACTCAATATCCTGCCGTACCTGGCGGAATCGGAACTCTCGGTGTACGCGGAAGCGCCGGTTATGGAATTCGTCGCAGCCGTGGGCAACGGACCGTTCGTTGCCGCCATGCGCGGCTGCTCCCTGGCTCCTTATGCAAAGCTGTCTGCCATCCGCCACGGCCGGCGTGGCAGCGGGATCAGGGTCCGGCATTTCATGCGCTTGTTGTCGGCCACATCTGAGCTGGCGGGCGGTTTTCCCAACGCCCGAATTTCCGTGGGCGGCAAACGCAGGCCATGCCGCTTGCCAGCGCGATTGCCGGTGACGGACGCCTTCGTGAAGTTGCTTGGCTATTACGTCGCGGAGGGCAACAGCCAGCGCAATTACTTCATCATTGCCAATCGCCACCCGGAAATCAGGGCGCGTATCGAGCATGCGCTGCACGAGCTTGAGGTGCCGTTTGGCGTCCGCAAGTCCTCCGACTACCAGGTCTCCTCCCGGACACTGACCTGCCTGTTGTCGGCCCTGAGCGGCAAGACCGCAGGGCAGAAACGGCTGCCCGAATTCTGGACCGAACTCAGCGACCATTCGCTGGGCCTGATGCTCAGAGCCTATTTCGATGGTGACGGCACCGTCTCGGCCAACGGCCAGGTGATCGCCACGACGGCGAGTGATCAGCTGGCCTCCGATCTCGCGTATGCGTTGAAGCGGTTTGGGGTGCACGCGCGCCTGCGCCGAACTCGAAAACGCGCCACGAACAGCAGCCATGCCGGTGGCGATTACATCGACGTGTCGATCTCCGGCCAATTGGATCTGCGACGCTTCGCCCGGCACGTGGGCTTCGACCACCCGGAAAAGCAGCACCGGCTGGCACAGATCCTGACGCGGAAATCCGCCACCAACGTGGACGTGGTGCCGGTCGCGCCGCGAGCATGGCGCGAGCTGCGCGTGGCTTCGGGTCTGTCGATGCAACGCCTGGCCATCCTGGCGCGATGCTCGCGACCGATGCTCAGTTTGATCGAAAGCGGGCAGCGCAGGCCCAGCCGCGCATTGCTGATGCGCCTGCTGATGGCGATCGCAGAGCGCTGCCTGCGTCATAAAGTGACCGATCTGGCGCTTTGGAGCAGATGGCAATCCATGCGTGGACTGTGCACGGTGCGCTGGAGCCGGATCCGCGACGTCGAACCCTGTGAATACCGCCATGCACACGTCTACGACCTTTCCGTGCCGGGACCGGAGACCTTCCTGGCGGGAACCGGGGGTCTGTTCGTTCACAACACCTACACCATCGCGAACGTGATCGCCAACGTGCAGCGTCCCACAATGGTCCTGGCGCACAACAAGACGCTGGCGGCGCAGCTGTACGGCGAACTGCGCGAGTACTTTCCCCGCAATGCGGTCGAGTATTTCGTCTCCTATTACGACTACTACCAGCCCGAGGCCTACGTGCCGTCGAGCGACACCTACATCGCCAAGGACGCGTCCACGAACGAGCACATCGAGCAGATGCGGCTGTCGGCCACCAAGGCGCTGCTGGAACGCAGCGATGCGATCATCGTGGCCACGGTGTCGTGCATCTACGGCCTCGGCGACCCGCAGGCCTACCTCGCGATGGTGCTGCACCTGGTGCGCGGCGAACGCATCGACCAGCGCCGGCTGCTGCGGCGGCTGGCCGAGATGCAGTACACGCGCAACGATCTGGAACTGCAGCCCGGCACGTTCCGCGTGCGCGGCGATGTCATCGATATCTTCCCGGCGGAGTCGGCGCGCGACGCGATCCGCGTCGAGCTGTTCGATGACACCATCGAGAGCCTGTCGCTGCTCGACCCGCTGCTGGGCAAGGTCATCCAGCGCGTGCCGCGCTACACGGTCTATCCCGGCACCCACTACGTCACGCCGCGCGACCGCCTGGTCAACGCCCTGGACCTGATCCGCGATGAGATGCGCGAACGCCTGCAGCTGCTGCAGGCCAACAACAAGCTGGTCGAAGCGCAGCGGCTCGAGCAGCGTACGCAGTTCGACCTCGAGATGATCCGCGAAGTCGGCTATTGCCCCGGGATCGAGAACTATTCGCGCTACCTGTCGGGCCGCGAACCGGGCGAACCGCCGCCGTGCCTGTACGACTACCTGCCCCCCAACGCCCTGCTGGTCGTGGACGAGAGCCACCAGTCGATCCCGCAGCTCGGTGCGATGTACAAGGGCGACCGCTCGCGCAAGGAGACCCTGGTCGAATACGGTTTCCGCCTGCCTTCGGCACTGGACAACCGGCCGCTGAAGTTCGAGGAGTGGGAGCGCCTGGCCCCGCAGATGATCTTCGTTTCCGCGACCCCGGGCCCCTACGAGCATGCGCATTGCGGCCAGCTCGTCGAGCAGGTCGTGCGCCCCACCGGGCTCCTGGACCCCGAGGTCGAGGTGCGTCCGGCGAGCACGCAGATCGACGACGTGCTCGACGAGATCCGCCGCTGCGCCGCCGCGCAGCAGCGCGTCCTGATCACCACGCTGACCAAGCGCATGGCCGAGGATCTGACCGAGTATCTGCAGGAACACGGCGTTCGCGTGCGCTATCTGCACGCGGATATCGAGACGGTCGAGCGGGTGGAGATCATCCGCGACCTGCGCCTCGGCCGCTTCGACGCGCTGGTGGGCATCAATCTGCTGCGCGAAGGCCTGGATATGCCGGAAGTCGCGCTGGTGGCCATCCTCGACGCCGACAAGGAGGGGTTCCTGCGATCCAGCGGCTCGCTGATCCAGACGATGGGACGCGCGGCCCGCAACCTCCATGGCCGTGCGATCCTGTATGCGGACCGGGTGACCGCCTCGATGCAGAAAGCCATGGGCGAGACGCAGCGGCGGCGCAAGAAGCAGCAGGCCTACAACACGGTCCATGGCATCACGCCGCGGAGCATCGTCAAGGCGGTCACCGACGTCATGGAAGGGGCGCGGACCGCGCCGGCGCCGTCCGCACGCGGCCGGGGCGGCGCACGGCCGATCCCGGTCGCGGTGCCCCGCAACCTCGCGGAAGCGGGCCGCGAGATCCGCCGGCTCGAGGAACTCATGTATGGGCACGCCCGCAATCTCGAGTTCGAGCAGGCCGCGGCCGTGCGCGACCAGATCGACGCCCTGCGCAGGTTCGAACTCGAGCTGGGAGCGGCCCCGCTGGCGCCCAGGAAAACGCTAGGTAAATCGGCACTTTAGCTTGCCAGCGGCGGCACCCTCCGGTATCGTTCCGCCCCCTGCAACAGGCGCGTAGCTCAGTGGTAGAGCATCACCTTGACATGGTGGTGGTCGCTGGTTCGATCCCAGTCGCGCCTACCAATTCCTGAAGGTCCGAGCGGAGATTCCGTGCCCGTTGTCACGCTGCCCGATGGCTCCCAGCGCCATTTTGATCGACCCGTCACGGTGGCCGAGATCGCCGCGAGCATCGGTCCCGGGCTCGCGCGTGCGGCGCTCGGCGGCAAGGTCAACGGTAAGCTCGTCGATACCAGCTGTGCCGTCGCGGCCGACGCCGCGGTGGCGATCGTGACGGAGCGCGATCCGGAAGGGCTGGAGATCATCCGTCATTCGACCGCGCATCTGCTGGCCCAGGCGGTCAAGCAGCTCTACCCGGAAGCCCAGGTCACGATCGGCCCGGTGATCGAGGATGGCTTCTACTACGATTTTGCCTATGCGCGTCCGTTCACACCTGAGGACCTGGCCGCCATCGAAGCGCGCATGGTCGAGCTCGCCCGGGCCGATGAGCCCGTCACGCGCCGCGAAATGGCCCGTGACGAGGCGGTCGAGTACTTCCGCAGCATCGGCGAGAAATACAAGGCCGAGATCATCGCCGGCATTCCGGCGGCCGAACCCATCAGCCTCTACGGCCAGGGCGACTGGGTCGACCTGTGCCGCGGGCCGCACGTGCCTTCCACGGCCAGGCTCAAGGCCTTCAAGCTGATGAAGGTGGCCGGCGCGTACTGGCGCGGCGATTCGCGCAACGAGATGCTGCAGCGGATCTATGGCACCGCCTGGCCCGATCCGAAACAGCTCGACGCCTACCTGCACCGGCTGGAAGAGGCCGAAAAACGCGATCACCGGCGCATCGGCCGGGAACTCGACCTGTTCCACATGCAGGAGGAGGCCCCGGGCGCCGTGTTCTGGCATCCGAAGGGCTGGCGGATATTTCAGCGCCTGATCGGCTACATGCGGGAGCGCCAGGAGGCCGCGGGCTTCCAGGAAGTCAACGGTCCGGAACTCATGGACCGCAGCCTCTGGGTGGCTTCGGGTCACTGGGAACAGTTTGGCGAGAACATGTATACGACCCAGACGCCGGACGAGCGCGTCTACGCCATCAAGCCGATGAACTGCCC
>Ga0075017_100000908_pt1 | contig 17529 bp, 14 predicted proteins | sample AleBraG_ABR_2012_FD_71475 | JGI IMG/M metagenome (GOLD analysis project Ga0075017, IMG submission 71475) | Freshwater sediment microbial communities in response to fracking from Pennsylvania, USA - Alex Branch Run_MetaG_ABR_2012 | ecosystem: Environmental > Aquatic > Freshwater > Creek >... | reverse complement strand
GGCGACCAGAACGCGAGAGGGCCGATCGAGGAGGCCAGGAACGCCGGCATCACGGTCGTCGACTGGGTCGACGAGCGGACCTCGCTCTCGGGCGCCGCCCGCTGGATGATGTTCCGCAAGGTGCCCAAGGGCACCAACTGGTTCTACACGCTGGGCTCGGCGACGATGTTCGCCTTCCTCTCGCAGGCCGTCACCGGAGTCTTCCTGGCGATGTACTACCGCCCCGATCCCTCCGGCGGGGCCTACGAATCGATCCGCTACGTGACCAACGACGTCTTCCTCGGGCAGTTCGTCCGCGGCATGCACAAGTGGGGCTCGAGCGTGATGGTGATCCTGGTCTTCCTGCACATGGGCCGCACCTTCTTCTTCGGCGCCTACAAGTACCCGCGCGAGCTGAACTGGGTGATCGGCGTCGTGCTGCTGATCCTGACGATGACGATGTCCTTCACGGGCTACCTGCTGCCGTTCGACCAGCGGGCCTACTGGGCGACGATCGTGGGCGTCAACATCAACGGCACCGGCCCGTTGCTGGGCCCCTACCTGAGCGACTTCCTCCGCGGGGGCTCCGAATTCGGGGCCACGACCCTGTCGCGCTTCTATGCGATCCACATGCTGCTCGTGCCCGGCCTGCTGGCGGCGCTGATCGGGGCCCACCTCTACCTGGTCGCCAAGCTCGGCACGACGGCGCCGCCGTGGACCAAGGCGGAGAAGCCCGAAGAGCTGCGCCGGGCGGAGGTCTAGGGAGCCGTGAACCAGCGCGAGAAGGAGGAGTACCTCCGCGAATACGCCATCCTGAAGTCCAAGGGCAAGCCGTTCTTCCCCTACGCGGTGGCCAAGGATGCGGCGATGGCCTGCATCGTGATGGCGGTCATCATCACGATGTCCCTGGTCCTCGGGGCCGAGCTCGGCTCGAAGGCCAACCCGACGACGACGACCTACGTACCGCGTCCCGAGTGGTACTTCTTCTTCCTGTTCGAGGTCCTGCGCGTCGTCAAGCCGCCGAGCCTCGTCGGCCTGGCCACCATCGGCGTGCCGACGATCTGCATGATCCTGCTGTTCCTGTTGCCGTTCTACGACCGCGGTCCCGAGCGCCGGCCCGAGCGCCGGCCGGTGGCGACGATCACGGGCATCGCCGTGATCCTGCTGATGGGCTACCTGACCTACTCGGGCGCCAATGCGGGCTCGCCTACGGCGATCGAACTGGCGACCCCGGCGGCCGTCAAGCAGGCCGGCGGCGTCCAGCTGGCCGAATATGAAGCCGGCAAGAAGGCGGTCGCCCAATCGGGCTGCCTGGCTTGCCACAAGATCGGCGAGAACGGCAACGCCGGCCCCGGCCCGAACCTGACGGACATCGCCTCGCGGCTGCCCCGCCAGGCGATCGCCCGTACCCTGGTGAACCCGACGGCGCCGATGCCCTCGTTCAAGAACCTGCCGCCCAAGAAGTTCGAGGCGATCGTCAACTTCCTCTCCCAGCTCAAGCAGTAGGGCGCCCATGGCCGCCCGTCAGGGAGCCGGCGCACCCTCCGACGGGGCCTCGCCGGAGTCGCGGACCGCGCAGGATGGAAGGCTCGAGGCGCGCCAGGTCCGCGCCATGTTCGACCGCATCGCCGGGGTCTATGACCTGCTGAACACGGCGATGACGGCCGGGCTGCATCACCGCTGGCGCGAACGGGCGGTCCTCGAGGCCAGGGTGGGGCCGGGCAGCCGCGTGCTGGACGTGGCGACGGGGACGGGCGACCTGGCGCTCGAGCTGGCCCGGCGGGTCGCCCCGGGCGGCGAGGTGATCGGCAGCGACTTCGCCGAGGGGATGCTCGACCGGGCCCGGGCCAAGGCCGCGGGCCTGCCCGCGCCGGCCCGGCCCCGCTTCGAATGGGGAGATGCGCTGGCCCTCCCCTACGAGGATGGGTCCTTCGATGCCGCGACCGTCGGCTTCGGGGCACGGAACTTCGAGGATCTGGGACGGGGACTGGCCGAGATGGCCCGCGTCGTGCGCCCCGGCGGCCGGGTCGTGGTGCTCGAGATCACGACGCCGACCCGCCCGCCGCTGTCGGTCTTCTACCGGTTCTGGTTCGACCGGCTGGTGCCGGCGCTGGGCGCCCTCGCCGGCCGGCTGGCCGGTCGGCGCTCGCGGGTGCCGGCGCGGGAGGGCGAGCTCAGCATCGCCGACGCCTACACCTATCTGCCGAACTCGGTCAGGCGCTTCCCCGACCCACGGACGCTGGCCGGCGAGCTCGAGCGGGCCGGCCTTCAGGAGATCAGCTACGTGCTGATCGCGGGGGGGATCGTCGCGATCCATGCGGGAACCGTCGGGACGGCCCGATGAGCGCCGGCCCCTTCGCCGCAACCGCGGGCCCGCCGCAGGACCTCGACGGCCTCGACGCGATCATGACCCGTGGCGGAGAGAAGCTGCGGCGCATGATGGAGCGGACCGAGGCCCATCTGATGCGCGTGACGGCCGATGCCGGCGAGCCGCTGGGCCCGCATGCCAACGCGACGGTGGCCGCCGGGGGCAAGCGCCTGCGCCCGCTGCTGGTCCTCCTGGCCGCCGAATCGGCGGGTGGGCCCGTGCCCCTCCCGGCCGGGGAAGAGCGGCTGCTGCGGGCGGCCGTTGCGGTCGAGCTGGTGCACTCGGCGACGCTCGTCCACGACGACCTGATCGACGGGGCTGCGCTGCGCCGGGGTCGCCCGACCGTGGCCGCCGCCGCCGGGCGCCGGGTTGCCGTGGCGACGGGCGACCTGCTGTTCTCACGCGCCTTCGCAGAGCTGGCCCGCAACGAGGATGCCGCTCAGCTGCTGGCCCTCTCGCAGGCCAGCTCGGCACTGGCCGAAGGCGAGCTGCTCCAGCGCGAGGACGCCTTCGCCGCCCACGTGGCCGTGGAGCGCTACCTGCGCCGCTGCGAGCTCAAGACGGCGGCCCTGTTCGAGGCCGCCTGCCGCCTCGGGGCCCTCACGGCGGCCGGCGGCTCGGAGGACCTGGCCGACGCCCTGGGCGCCTTCGCTCGGAGGATCGGGCTGGCCTTTCAGCTGCTGGATGACATCCTGGACGTCTCCGGGCCGGTCGAGCGGACCGGTAAGTCGCGCGGCACCGACCTGCTCGACGGCACCGTCACGCTGCCGTTCATCCTGGCCCGCGAACGCGAGCCCGAGCTGGCCTGCGTCGATCTGCGCTCGCTGGCCGGAGAGGGAGGGCAGGAGAAGATCGGAGAGCTCTGCGAGCGGATCGCCGCGACGGGCGCCCTCGAGGAGGCCCGCGAGCGGGCCCTGGCGGTCGTGGCCGAGGCCAAGGCCGCCCTGCCGGCGCTCCTGCCGGGCGGGCGTTCGGTCCTGCTGGAGCTGGTCGCCGACGCGGTGGTCGAGCGCTATCGCTGAGCTAGAAGTCGCTCGGCAGGATCAGATCGGCGTCCAGGGCGCGAGCGAAGAACTCGATTTCCTCGGACATGTTGGCGTGCGTCATCCTGCGCAGATCGCCGAGCAGGGCGCTCGAGCCGCGGTCCAGCTCGTCGTCGAGTCGTTCCACCACGCCCTGGTCGAAGACGCCCTCGCGGCGGGACTCGCACTCGGGACAGCGCAGGACGATCCGCCAGTGGCGGGGCCCTTCCTCTGACCAGTCGAGCGGATAGACCAGCTCGCCCGCGCAGTGGAAGCAGATGTGCAGTTGCCCGGGAGATCCGTTGACCTCCGAGGCGTGTGCCTGCCCGCCGGCGACGAGGTCAATCTGTTCCCCGGCAGGCAGCGGAGGCCGCTGCTGGATGTCGGGATCTTTTTCGGTGTCCATGCGGTTTCCCGTTCACCATCGACCCCGGAGCCGGTTGGCTTTAGCTCGCAGGCGAGGCTGCCCACGGTGCTAGGTTCACCGCTCTAGATGCCCAGGACCCTGCGCCCTATCGGACCCGAGGACCGGCTGAGCCTCGTGGATCACCTGGACGAGCTGCGCACGCGGCTGATCATCTGCGGGGCGGCGCTCCTCGTCGCCTTCGGCTTCTGCTTCTGGCAGAACCACGAACTGCTGCGGATCATCAACAAACCGCTCACCACCCAGACCCGCAAACAGGCGCTCAAAGGACAGGGGACGGTCGGCCAGGCTGTACTGGCTCAGCAGGCGATCGTCAGATCCGGTCAGGACACTCAGCGTCTCCTCGGCCTGCTGGCGGCCCCCGGCAGCGGCCTGTCGGCCCACACCCGCGCCCAGCTGGCCCCCCTGATCCCGGCGCTGAAGCTCGACGTCGCGCGGGTGCCGCGAAGCCCCGAAGGGCAGCCCCCGACGGTCCTGGGCGTCGGCGAGGCGTTCACGACGACGCTGACCGTCTCGCTCTACTTTGCCTTCATCATCGCCCTGCCGGTGATCCTCTACCAGCTGTTCTCGTTCGTCGTGCCGGCCCTGAAGCCCAACGAGCGCCGGGCCGCCGCACCGCTGTTGACGTCCGTGCCGTTGCTGTTCGTGATCGGCGTCCTGTTCGGCTACTTCGTCGTCCTGCCGGCGGCCGTGCGGTTCTTCGTCAACTTCAACGCCGGCCAGTTCAACAGCCTCGTCCAGGCGAGCCAGTTCTACAGCTTCGCCGCCACCATCCTGCTGGCGATGGGCGCCTTCTTCCAGGTCCCCGTCCTGATCCTGGGCGCCACCCGCCTTGAGATCGTGACGGTGGGCCAGCTGCGCAAAGCCCGGCGCTACGCCCTGGTGGCCTGCGCGAGCATCGCGGCCTTCCTGCCCGGCGACGCGATCACGCTGCTGCTGGAGACGGTGCCGCTGTATCTGCTCTACGAGGCGAGTATCCTCCTGGCAGCCGTTCTCGCGAGGACACGACGTCGGGCCGAGAGGGCTGGTGAGGGTGAGGGGAGTCCGGTCGCGGACCCCGAGCCGCGAGCGGATCACGCTGAGGACCCAACCGTGCAGCAGATAATCGACCACGTAGACGACAAGCTCTCCTGATGCTCTTTGACCTCAGAGGCCGCCACCGCCGGCGGCTCGTCCGTGTCATCTACGTCGGCCTCGCCGCCCTGATCGGCGTCGGCCTGGTCGGCTTCGGCATCGGCGGCGGCCTGGGCGGCGGCGGCATCTTCAATGCGGCCAGCTCCAACGAAGCCACCGGCGGCGCCAGCTTCGCCGCCCAGGTCAAGAAGTACCGCAAGCAGACCCTCGCCCAGCCGAAGAACCCGGCCGGCTGGGAAGGCCTGGCCAAGGCCCTGCTGCACGAAGCCGGCGGGGAAGAATTCACGACCTCCACGGGTGTCATCACGAGCAAGGGCAAGGCGCTCTTCAAGCAGGCCTCGGAAGCATGGAGCAGCTACCTGGCGCTCAACCCGCCCAAGCCGAACCCCGAACTGGCTCAGCTGATCGTCCGGATCTACGGCGAAGAAGGGCTCAACGAACCGGCCAAGGCCGTCGAAGCGCTGCAGATCGTGATCGAGCATCGACCGGTCGCCGCCTACTACGCCCAGCTCGCCGAGTTCGCCTACAAGGCCAAGAACGTCCGCGTCGGCGACCTGGCCAGCGAAAAGGCGGTCGGGCTGGCCCCGGCGAGCGAGCGCGCCCGGGTCAAGAGCGAACTCGAAGAAGTCAAGAAGAACCCCAACGGCGGCAAGACCTACGTGACGACGACCAACGGCAAGACCTACGCGCTGAAAAAATCCCCCAGCGGCGAATTCACGGGCACCCAGATCACAAAGACGCCGCCGCCGGCCACGACCGGCACCTCGACGACGAGCACCTCGACGACGAAGAAGAAATAGGCCCGCCCGCCCCGAGCACGGGACGACCGGCGAGGGCGGCAGGCGGTCCTCCCCTGGGTGCGCCCCACAGGCCCGCTCGGCTAGAATCGACGGCCGTAGCCGGCCCAGACGCCGGTGCCCTCACGGGCCGTTAGCTCAACCGGCAGAGCAGGGGCCTCTTAAGCCCAAGGTTGCAGGTTCGATTCCTGCACGGCCCATCAGTAGAAGTGCCTGCAAATAGGTTTGTTTGGTGGTGTCCAATTTGTAGGCTGCCCTGCTTGCCTACATGGTGGGTACCGCTGATGGGTACCCCTCAACCCTTTCGACCGGCGATGTTCGTCCTATTCGAGCTACTCGTCTCCGGGGATGCGAGCTTCGCGCGCTCTTCACTGCCGCAAAGCCGGAGACCACGGGCGGCCCCCTACTGTCGAAATGGTCACGGCCCCCCGTCCGCGAGGGCTGGCGTGGATCGGGCGGGTGCGACCCCACCCGCTGAATCTGCTTTCGCGCGCGCCCGCGTGGAGCGGCGCTGAACACCAAGACGCTCACCAAGGCGCGCCCGGCCCATCCCACCATTGACGTTCCACGTGTGATGCGTTAGGAATTGCCCTCGGAGGCTAGCCGCATCAGAAGTCGCGCCCTGGCCCCCAGCAATGGATAGCAATGCTGTTAGATCGGGGGGTCCGGTGCGTAGGTCATTGGGTGTAGCGGGCGCTGGGTTGGCGATCATTCTTGCCCTCGCGTTGGGGTTAGGCGCCATGCCGGCGGCCGCCGAAGTGATCAACGTGAGACACGAAAACTGCGGTCCCGACTCCAAACAGCCATGGAGCGCCTACTATGCGCGTTGCGAACTGGACAGCTACGACGAAAAGAACACTTCGACCGGCCAGATAGTTAGTTTCGTCACTATCCACAAGCCCGTCATCAACACTGGCAGCTTTCCGTATGAATCGGTCAAATTTAGAGCCGGTGACCGGATCACCGTTGAAGCGGGAGGGTGCGCCCAGACTGGCGGCAGCGGGAAAACCTGGAAGCGTTACGTCCATCCCACTGGTCCAAACGCGGGCCCGGGGCCCGGCCTCTACCACGGGACGATCACGATAAACGGCGCCTTTGCCGCTGTCGCTAACGAACCAAGCAAATACAACGCATCAGACAATGTCGACACCTGGTCAATCGAGCGAGCGACAAAATCGATCATCGACGTTCCTGATCTCACAACTGTTGCGGGACCGCCTCCGGAAGAACGGTTCTTAACGCTGGGCTACGTGGACGACCAGCTCGGCGATAACGGGTACTGGGGCTACGACGAAGGCACCGAAGGGCAGTGCTTGGGTAAGGAAGGGCTGCCCGCTTGGGTGACGCTGAAGATCGAACACGATCTACCGTCGACCAACATCAATGCGGCGAGCTACAAGGCGTTTGACCTCATCCCCAACGGCTACGAGATCAACTGGCTCCCATTTGACCCCCAGTGGGGCTGGCAGACATCAGGGGTCGCAACGAGGAGCAACGGGAGCAACGAAGGCCAGGCAGAAGTCGAGTGCCCCAATTGGAGCGTCTTTGACCCAGTGCCCTCAGAATGCACTTCGGATTACACGACGCCGGAACGAGCCCTCGATCCGTCTTTCTTCTCAAGCCAGTGGTGGAAGAGGGTCGAGGAGTGGACTCCTGTTTGTAAGGCACATCACCGCCTCGCTGGACACATGAATTGGCATGAGGCAACGCTTGAAGGGATTGTCCGCGAAGAGGTCAACACTCCTCCCAAAGGCATCGAGGATTGGATCGCAAGTCAGTTCCCAGACGGCGACCGGAACATACGAATAGAAACGCCTTTGGCGAAGCGAGTGCCAAACCCCACCGTTGTTGGAGCGGCTCCAGCGGCGGAACCATCCATCAACATGGAGTGGGACGAAGCTAGTGAGACCGGCGGCCCGTTTGACGGCGCTGGGTTCCTGCCCTCGGGGCTACCGGTATTTCGCCTTGCAGCACCTTCGTTCACGGCGCTTCTCGAAAACAAGTGGGTGTCCCCTTACAACGGACATGAAGCGATCGCGGTCGGCCTCGTGGGGCTCGACACCGAGCATGGTGCGCGAGCCGAGCTTCACCCTGTCCATCTGCTCGCCGTTCGGGCTGAGAGCCCGGTCAACCCAGAAGAAGACATCTGGAGTATCTTTGCTCGCAATTGGGGCGATGAGGGCCAGTGCAGTTCCTACCAGCAGTACTTGCAGAGCCGGAAGATCAGCGTGTTCCTCCCCGCGCCGCCCCAAATAGCAAAGAGCGGAAAACTGGTTTACCCTTACGAGCTTCCGGAAACTAAGTTCTGGGAATACCGCGGGGGCGGGGCCGCGGGCGTTACAGTGAACCCAGGAAGCTCGACCATCGGAGGGTCTTGGGTGACGTTCACGTTACCGCCCCCTTCGGAAGGGGGCCTCGTCTTTGGCACCCTCGCGCTCGACTGGAGCGAAATCAAAATCGGTGCACGAGTGGGGCCACCTGCCCACCGTACGCCGAGGCGGCCAAGGCCGACTACGGCCGTGTCCGCTGCGAATCCATTCTCTGGTCCGGTGGCCCCGCTTGCGCCGAGTCCGCTCGCGGCCACACCCGGAGAAGAAGAAGGAGAAGAGCCCGAGGACCAGATTACTCACGCGCTAGAAGAGCTGAGCGAAGCGCAGCTAGAAGAAGTTCACAAGATCGTGCCCCACTGGCCGCTCTCAATATCCCCCGTGCCGGTAACACCGCTGAATCAGACACTCAACTACTCGTACGTGCCGTCCAAACCGGACGCGGAGCCCGTGGTCACACGTCAGTATGATCCCCAGCACGTCGCGAACACACTCAGCTTGCAGTATGCGATCTGCATCGTCACTCATGGGAGTGTGCCCAATTTCGACGAATTCTGTCCCGCTGGATTCAAAGGCGTGATAACAAGCTACCCGCCGCCCGGGATACAATCTAACCCGGGCGCGCCGCCCGGCGTTCCGGACCCGATTCTGCCAATCGTGAATAAATGGCCTGGGGGCGGGGTTCCGTTTGCTTGTACCGACACGATCACGGGCCGAGTAAATGGAGCGCTCACGGTGCCCCGAGGCCACGTCTACTGCCTCACGAACGCACTGGTGACAGGCAAGACCACCGTCCAGCCGGGCGGCGGCCTACTGATGAACACCTCAAGACTCGAAATGGGACTGCACAGCGAAGGCGCAACCTACCTCGAAAGTTGCGGCAGCACCGTCAAGGGCAACACGGCAGTGATAAGCGGTAAAGGGGTCGTAGTGTTCGGAAGCAACCTCAATAGCTGCCCGGGGAACTCGCTGGGAGAGGTAAGCATCCGCCACAACTCGGCGCCAGTAGCATTCATCGGAAACAAGGCATCCAGCAGCGTCGGTGTCAACGAAAACACAGGGTCCAACTTCGACGCTCCGGAATACGGCCCAGAGGTCCAAAGCAACCGGATAGCTGGCACGCTGACCTGCTCTGGCAACTACCCGAACCCGATAAGCAGGGGGCCGAAGAACAATGTTGCCGGTCCCGAGACTGGGCAGTGCCGTGGATTCTAGAGGACCTTGCGGTGGCCGCCGGCGCGGAGGCCCTTCGAGCCGGATGTGGTCCGACCAAGGCGCCTATTTCGACGGCGTCTTCAGTCCGACCGGAGCGTCCGGATGCGAGGCGGCCAGAGAGATCCAGTCCGTGCGCGGCGAGCGCGCGTTGCCTTGATGAAGTCCCGTTGCGCGTCGAGCGGCGGCGCATCGGCCCCGCGTGGGCGGGACTCGTCGGCGTTCGTCTCACGGCGTCTGTGGCGGCCGAGCGTGGCGCTGCTCGTACTCTTGGTTCTAGCGACCCTATGTGCCGCCCCGAGCGGTGCGGCTGCCGCGACGCCCGAAGGACCTGGTAACGGGACGCCTTGGGTTGTGAGTCTTGGCGACTCGTACGTGTCGGGGGAGGCTGGGCGATGGGCCGGGAACGTCGAGCAGGCCGGAGATGCTCATAGGATTGACGCCGGACACAGCGATGCTTACGACGACCGGAATTACGGGACCCCGAGTGAGGAAGAAAGTACGCCAAAGTGTCATCGCTCTCACTCTGCAGAGATACACATTGGCGAAGGAGTGGAAAGTCTCAACCTAGCGTGTTCCGGAGCCCGCTCGGGCAGCCGGCGCGAATCGACGGTCGTCTCCGTGTTTCCCAAACTCGAATACGGTTGGAACTGGAAGCCGGGACTGGACTTTTGCGGCCCAGGCAAGCACGAAGCGGCGTGTCCTGAAGGCATCAGCGTGGGGCCGAGCGGGGAACGGAAGCCTCTCGAACCAGGCGAAGAAGGACAGGCTCTGATGCTTGAACACTTCGCGGAAGCGCACAACGTAAAGATGGTTCTTGTGGGAATCGGGGGTAACGACTTCGAATTCTCTACGCTCGTCAAGGAATGCGGTAAGGTATGGGGAGTAGGCTACGTCACCCTCCTTGGCCGCCTCCTATCGTGCTCCACGGACCCGAGCACCTTTACGAGGCTCGAAGCACCGAATGTCAGGATTGTGACCGAAAAGATTGAACAGGCGATCAAGAATGTCGCACAGGCGATGAGGGCGGCGGGGTACTCGCAAAGTCAGTACACGCTTGCCGTACAGACCTACCCTGATCCGATTGCGCCGGCGACCAACAATCGCTGGGGAGCGTGGGACATCAGGCGGTTCGGCAGTGGTGGGTGTCCGTTGACTGAAGTGGACGAGGAATGGGCACGAAACACGATAATCCCTACCGTGAACGGGGCTTTGCTCCAAGCCGTGGAACACCTAGGGCTATCCAACGCGATTACTCTGAACTGGACCAACGCTTTCGAATGGCACCTGCTCTGCGAGAACGGGGTCGGCGACGTCGCCGACGCGTGGAATTTGCCAAGCGAAGAAGCTGGCGCCAATGGGAGTGAGTGGGTCAACCGTGTTTGGGTGGAAAGCGACGAACTCAAGACCGGTGAACTAGAACCGCCGCTCGAAGAAAACGAAAGCCTTCATCCAAACTATTGGGGGCAGCTCGCATTGCGGAACTGTCTGCGGCAGGCGTACCATGGTGTGCACGGGACACCGACGGGTGGTACCTGTATCCGACCTGAGCGAAGTGGCCCTCTATACACGCCATTCGAACCGAACGCGCAAGCCGAGCCGAGCATGGTCTTCCAGCCCGATCTCAAGCCGGATGGTACGTTCGTGGGGGATCACTCCGATGGCAATATCTACCGTATCGCGGGCGGCGCACCCATTTACGTACAGGACTGTGCCCCGTTTTCCGGGGGCTGCGCCCCCATCGCATCGGTCTTGGACTTGGCTGGCTACGCCCAGTATCCCGCGGAAGCTCCGTACACGCGGTACCCAAACGAAACCACAACCCTCTGCGGTCAGAAGGTCGGTGGCGGGGGCGGCGAGTTCGTCGTAGCGGGCGGGGCGCCAGTGTGGGTCACGGACACTGCGCACATCCCTAATGATTATCCGCCGTGTGTGCCGGTGGATCAGTACGCCATCGATCATGCGGGCGGAGGAGGGGCCCTCGATCACCTGCGATACAGGCCGCAAGACGGCACGGTTCTGGTGGGGACGGGCGTCGGGAGCATTGCCTTCTACGTGATGGCTGGGGGAACGCCCTTCCCCGTGGAAGATTGTGGCTTCATCGCCGCCCCGTGCGAGAACGCCGTGGCAGTGGATAAGTCGGCGATCGAAGGGGCGGGCGGTCCGGGATACCTCTCACACCTTGCGTCGGTGCCGGCCGACGGAACCGTCGTCTTGGGCCTGCCTTCTCAACAGGGCTGGGAATTCCAGCAAGGCGTGCGTCATCACGCGGGATCTCTCGCGAACGCCGTTCGGGTTGAAGACAAGAGCCTCGCCCAGTTCCCGATCTACTCCTACACCTCAACAAAGCTGAGTTGTCCGAACCCCCTCCCAGTCGGACGCGCGTCAACGTGCACGGCCACGGTGGAAAACCTTCCCGGCGGAGGTAGTACCGTGCCAGCGGGAACGGTCACCTTCAAGTCGGGTACTGGAGGCACCTTCGGACCTTCGGCTAGCTGCGCGCTAGGTCTCTACGACGGCAGCTGCACCGTCACGTTCACGCCGAGTGTTGACGGCCCACAGGCGCTGGAAGCGAACTACGCCGGGGATCGGGCTCACGCCGAAAGCGGCGCCATGATATCGATAACGGCCTATAAGCTGTTGTCGGCGGGTGTGTCGAGCTGTAACGGGTATTCTGGAGGTAGTGGTGGTGGAGTCACGGTGCCGAAAGGAGCCGTGTGTACGCTTGTGCCCGGTACGCAGGTGGGTAGCGATGTGAACGTCATGCCGGGGGGAACCCTGGTGGACGAAGGCACGACGGTCGCCGGTAACGTGATCGCGAAGGGGGCGCAGGTCCGGCTCGGCGGCGCTGCACCGAACGTCGTCGGCAAGAGCGTCCAGATCAGCGGCGGCACGCCCGGCCCCGACTATGTCTGCAACACGAAGATCGGCGCCAACCTGGAAGTAAACGGCGTTGGTGCGGGTGCCGGACCGGTGACGGTGGGTGCGGCACCCTCGTGCGCCGCCGGTGATCAGGTCGGCAAGCTCCTAGTCGTCTCAGGCAACGCGGCCACGGTGACAGTCGCAGGCACGGCAGTCGGGCTCAACGCGAGCTTCTACAACAACACGGGGAACGTGAGCTTCTCCGACGGCAGCACCGGCGGGGATCTGGTCCTCCGGCACAACACGGGCGCGATCGGCGTGTCGAAAGACGCGATAGGTCGCGACCTGGTCGTTGAATACAACACCGGAGCTGCGACGGTCTCAAACAGCACGGCCGCGCGTAACGCCTACTGCATCAACAACAAACCCGCCGCCTCCGGCGCCGGTAACACCATCAAAGGGAAAAACAACAAATGCCCGACATGAGCGCCAGCCCGCCGGTGATCTGCTGGACGGCGCCTTGACAGCCCGTGGCTGGGCGCTCGGCCACGGGCCATGCGCCGCGACCGCGGTCAATCCCGGTGCTCCGCCCCGTCCTGCTCGCGAAGGGCCGTGAGCAGGGCGTCCTCGGTCACGTCGAGCAGGCCGAGTCCCCGGGCGGTCAGCGAGGCTTCGAAGCCGCCCGAGATCGGCTCGGGGTCCAGCTGCAGGTAGTCGGCCCGCTCCATGCCTTCGAGCAGGCGCCGGACGGTCTGCTCGTCGGAATCGGCCAGGCCGGCCAGCTCGGTGACGTTCAGGCCGTCGGGGCCCGGCGGGTAGAGCAGCGGCAGATGCTCGGGCCCGAGATCCTCATAGCCGGCCTCCCGCCAGCAGGCGAGGATCCGCCCGACGACCTCCGGATCGAGTTCGCGGCTGGAGGCCGGCATGCCGGAGACTTCCCGGCGCCGACGGCGCTCCCGCCGGCGCCCCAGGACATACAGGGCGATCACCGGGACGACGAACGGGAGCCACTCCTCGACGGGGATCTTGCCGATGTGGGCCAGCTGGAGGAGTGCGGCCGGGGCGGGCATCAGCTCAGGTGTTGACCGCCGACAGGAGCCACAGGCCGAGGCTCGTGAAGCCGACCATGACGACCAGCATCCAGTACTGGGATCGCACGGCGAGCTGCGGCGAGCGGTAGGTCGCCAGCGCGCGGTCGTGGGCGAGGGCCAGCCCGGAGGCGTGACCGACGACCAGGGTCAGGACCTGCACGTACCAGATGCCGGTCGAGCCGATGAAGTTGTAGTTGATGTGCCACCCCGCGGTGCCGAAGTAGTTCGTCCCGTGCCCCAGGGGGTTCGAGGCCAGGGATGCGATCCCCTGACCCTGCCAGATCAGCAGCGAGAAGTAGTGGGCCAGGACATATGCGAAGCCGATCGGCACGAGGGTGTGGGCGAACAGGCGAGAGAGCTGGGCCCCGCCGGGACGGCGGGCGACCGACTGCATCCCGAGCACGCCGATCCGGTAGAAGCCGGCGACGACGGCGATCGCGAGCACCAGGCCGAGGCTGTCGGCGATCTCATCGGGCGCCGGGTCGGCGAGGCCCAGGTTCGCGAAGACGCTCTGGACATGGGGTTGCAGGGTGTTCCAGACGACGCCGTTGGAGGCCCCGTCGAACGTCGTGATCCCGATCACCACCAGGATCAGGGCGACCGTCCCGCGCTCGGTCCTCAGCGACGGCACTCCGGACAGCGCCCGCCTGCGCCACAGGGCGCCGTCGCGGACCTCGAACGGAGCCAGGCGCCCGAGCAGCGCGAAGTAGCCGCCGAAGGCGTCCCCCCGCTCGGTCCACTCGTCGATCCCGAACAGCCCCATGCCGAGCAACATCAGCGCGAAGTAGGCCAGTGAGAGCGAGGCGAGCGTCCCGGGGTTGTCGTGGTCGTGGTAGATGAGCTCGAGCCAGCCGAAGCAGAGGAGGCCGAGGACGACCGGCCAGCGCCCGAGCCAATCGGGGTAGCGCAGCGGAGCCCTCCAGCCGATGTTCAGCCGCCCTCCCGCCCAGCGCAGGGCGCGGGCGAATGCACGCCAGGGGCTGAAGGCCGAGAACCAGTCGCCCAGCAGCGCCGAGCTGACGGGAACGGCGACCCAGAAGATCACGTAGATGAACGTCGGGTCGAAGTTGGCGGTGTAGTAGGGGACGCCCTCGTAGCCGGCGTCGATCACGAGAGCGAACAGGGCGAGCCCGATCGCCCCGGCCGGCACGCGCAGGATCGCCGGCCAGGAGCAAAGCCGCCGCTCGACCGGCTCCTGCAGCCTGGGGCTGGGCCACATCGTCGAGAGCGCCACGAAGGAGATGACGAGGACCGCCGCCGCAGCCCACGCGAACAGCCAGGCCGGGACGGGCAGTCCGGCCCGTCCGGAGATTCCGTGGGCGCTCGCGAGGGCCGGCACGGCTGCTCCCGCGAACAGGATGCTCGCGGTCAGCGAGGCGATGAGGCGCCCGCGCCGAAGCGCGGGGTGAGGCCCGAGGAAGTTGCTGGACATTGGGTCCTCCCGAGATCGTGGGTCGGCGCCATGCGCCGTCGCACGGCGGCCGCTAGAGCAGGACGGCGGTGGGCCCCGGAGGCGGTCGCTCCGCCAGCGAGCATGCGATCAGGCGCCCGCCGCGTGCCACCAGCACCCGCGGGTGGGACCGCGCCGAGCGGGCCGGGGAGACGCGTCCGCGGTGCCCGCGGCGGGAGGCGATGGCCTCGAGCAGGGCCCGCTCGCCCGGGTAGCGGCGCGTGGCCAGAGCGGCCAGCAGCGGCAGCAGGTAGGCCAGCGCCTGCAGCAGGGCCGCCGGGAGGCCCCCGCCGAGCAGCCAGGCGGCCAGGAGGGCGGTGGTCGCGACGGCGATCAGGGCACGGCGGGTGAGGCGCGATCGTGGCATCGGCCGAGCGGACGATAACGGCGGCGGCCGGCCGGCGTCTCGCAGGCCCTGGTTCCGTGGGATACTGGGCTCATGGATGGAGCCGAGCACGAGGAGCCCCCCGAGGCTGCCCGTCCCGGCGGCTGGCTGAAGCTGGCGCTCCCGCTCGTTGCGATCCTCGTGATCGTCGGCGGCGTCACCCTGTCGCTGTCCGGCGGCTCCTCCAAGCCGGCGCTGCCCGGCAACGTGCAGACCCTGACGTCCGCGACGCAGACGGCCACCGCCGCGAGCTTCGAGGGGCAGAGCCTGACGCCGATCCAGCCGGCGCCCGCGATCACGACGCTGCGCAACTACAACGGCGAAAGCTTCAGCCTCACCGCCGACCGCGGCAAGGCCGTCTTCGTGACGTTCCTCTACACCCACTGCCCCGACGTCTGCCCGCTGATCGCCTCGAACCTGCACAACGCCTACGCCAAGATGAGCCCCGCCCAGCGGGCCAAGGTCGACATCGTCGCCGTCTCGGTCGACCCGCGGGGCGACACCGCCGGCACCGTCGCCGCGTTCATGGCGGCCCACCAGCTGGCCGGCGAGGGCAAGTACCTGATCGGCGCGGCCCGCCAGCTCGCGTCGGTCTGGAAGTCCTGGAACGTCGGCTCCGAACGCGATGTCTCGCGCCCCGAACTGGTCAGCCACTCTGCGCTGGTCTACGGCATCAGCGCGAGCGGGCACCTCTACACGATCTACGCGGCCAACTTCGCGCCCGGGCAGATCGTCCATGACGTGACGCCGCTGCTCGCCAACTGACCCCCCGGGTCCTCCATGTCCGTGCCCCGGCGGGGGGCCGGGGCGCCGCTCAGGCGGCGACCGGCGCGGGCGGAGCCTGGCTCGGGGCCTGCGAGCGCGAGAACTCGATGCCCTCGTCCTCGAGCGAGCCGCGGCGGAGCATGCGGATGTCCAGCGCGTAGTTCTGGTGCAGGCGCCAGGGCGTCCGCGAGCCCTGCTTGGGCAGCTGCTCGATCGAGCGCAGGACATAGCCGGACTTCAGATCGAGGAAGGGCCCGACGGCGACGGACGGGCCGGGGGCGCGGGGCATGCACCGCGTGTAGCCCTGGGCGCTCATGTGGTTCAGCAGCCGGCAGACGTATTCGGCGACGAGGTCGGCCTTCAGCGTCCACGAGGCGTTTGTGTAGCCGAGCGTCAGCGCCAGGTTGGGGATGCCGCTGAGCATCATGCCCTTGTAGCCGACCGTCTGGCCCAGCTCGACGTCGCGGCCGTCCACCCTCACCGCGATCCCCCCCAGTGCCAGCAGGTTCAGGCCGGTGGCCGTGACGATGATGTCGGCCTGCAGTTCGGCGCCCGACTCGAGCAGGACACCGTGCTCGGTGAGGCGCGCCAGGCGGTCGGTCACTACGGAGGCCCGGCCGGCGGAGATGGCCTTGAACATGTCACCGTCGGGCACCAGGCACAGGCGCTGGTCCCAGGGCTCATAGGTCGGCTTGAAGTGGGTCTCGACGTCATAGCCGGCGGGGAGCTTCGCCCGGACTCCGCGCCGCAGGAGCGAGCGGACGAGACCGGGCGCCCTGCGGCTGAGCGAGAACATCGCCATCGCCATCAGGACGTTCTTCCAGCGCACCAGGGTGTAGGCGGCCCGCGTCGGCAGCAGACGGCGCGCCAGATCGGCGATCGGGTCACGGGCGGGCATCGAGAGGATGTAGCTGGGCGAGCGCTGCAGCATCGTCACATGGGCGGCCCGCTCGGCCATCGTCGGGACCAGCGTGACGGCCGTCGCCCCGCTGCCGATCACGAGCACCCGCCTGCCCTCGTAGTCGAGGTCCTCCGGCCAGTGCTGGGGGTGGATCAGCCGGCCGGTGTAGCTCGCGAGGCCGGCGAACTCGGGGGTGTAGCCCTCGTCGTAGCGGTAGTAGCCGGTGCAGCCGTAGAGGAAGCAGCAGGTCATGGTCCTCCGCTCGCCGTCCCGGGCTCCGCCGGTGCCCTCGATCTCGACCGTCCAGCGGCCCTGCTCACTCGAGAACTCGGCCCGGAGGACCCTGCTGTTGAAGCTGATGTGCCGTCCGATGTCGCGATCGGCGGCGGCCTCGCGGATGTAGCGGCGGATCGAATCGCCGTCGGCGATCGCCTTCGCCTCGACCCACGGCTTGAAGGCGTAGCCGAGGGTGAACATGTCGGAGTCCGAGCGGATGCCGGGGTAGCGGAAGAGATCCCAGGTGCCGCCGATCGCGGCTCGGGCCTCGACGATCGCGAAGCTCCGGCCCGGGCATTCGCGCTGCAGGTGGCAGGCCGCACCGATCCCCGACAGGCCGGCGCCGACGATCAGGACATCGACGTGCTCGGTCTGCGACTCGCACCCCGAGGGCGCCTCGAGGCGACTCATCTGCGGGAGAGCGTACCTCAGCCCGGCGGCCGGCCGCCGAATCCGGGTAGCGGCGGGCCTTCCCGGTGATGGAGTTCCTCGCGCCGTTCGGTATAGGTGACCGTGAACGAGCCGTCGGCGGGGGA
>Ga0075017_100000907_pt1 | contig 17533 bp, 11 predicted proteins | sample AleBraG_ABR_2012_FD_71475 | JGI IMG/M metagenome (GOLD analysis project Ga0075017, IMG submission 71475) | Freshwater sediment microbial communities in response to fracking from Pennsylvania, USA - Alex Branch Run_MetaG_ABR_2012 | ecosystem: Environmental > Aquatic > Freshwater > Creek >... | reverse complement strand
CGGAGTCGGAGGCGTCGGCTGCCGAGCGGCGGGCGCCAAAGCCTGCTGCGTCGTCCAGATCTGTGGAGGTCGGCAGCAGGTCCGGGTGAGCCCAGATGGCGTCGCGCCCGGCAATACCGCGCTGCTCCTTCAGTGAAGACCACAACGCTGCGGCTTCGCGAAGCCGGCGCGGGCGCAACTCCAGGCCCACCAACGAGCCGAAGGCATGCTCCGCCGGCCCGCCCGTGGCACGGCGGCGGCGGATGGTCTCGCGGATGGCTGAGGCGGCGGGCAGGTTGGCCGCCGCCTCGAAGGTAACCTCATCGACCCAGCCTTCAACAAGGGCCAAGGCGGTCTCCAGCTTGGCCAGTGCCGTGTCCTGGTCGGGGGTGCGGGCCGGCATGAAGACGCCGTCGGACAGGGCCGCCTGCAGGGTTTCTGGATTGGACGGGTCAATGTTGGCGGCCAGGTCCTCAATCCGGGACATGTCGATGTGGATGCCGCGTGCGTAGGATTCGATGGCGCCAAAAAGGTGCCCGCGGAGCCAGGGAACCTGGACAAACAACCTGGCATGGGCGGCCTCGCGCAGTGCAAGGAACAGCAGGATTTCCTGTTCGGGAACTTCCAGTCCCTCGCCAAACGCCTTGATGTTCGCCGGCAGCAGTGCCATTTGGAGGTCTGCCAACGGGAGCCCGATGTCGGTGGAACCCACCACTTCCTTTGCCAGTGCACCGACGGCTGCGCCGAGCTGGAGCCCGAACAGGGCCCCTCCCATGTTCTGCATCATGGAGGCCGCCCCGCCCATCATGGACTTCATCTCCTCCGGCAACTGCTCGTTCATGGCGGAGGAGATGGCGAAAGCAATGCTGTTGGCCACCGGTTCCGTGAGGCGCTTCCACGTGCCCAGGGTCTCCTCAACCCATTCGGCGCGTGACCAGGCCCGCCCAACAATGGCCGTCGCGGCAAGGTCGGTGAACGGGTCAAGCCACATCTCAGCCAGGCGCAGGGCCTCATCCACTGCTTTTGACTGTGCCGGGGTGACGGAGGGATCGTCGCCCGCGGCAGCCTTCCGGGCGGCGTCGTGCGCCAGGTCCCAGTTGACGGGGGAGTCCTGTGGTCCACTCATCATGGCCTGAACCTGGGCGAACATCTGTGACAGCGCATTGGGATCGGAGGGCAGGCCGGCGGCCTTGGCCAGCTCCGCCGGATCAAAGCCTTCCATTCCCTTGCCACCCATGAGGTTGGCCAACATCTCGGAGAGCGGGTCCTTGGGGGTGTCGTCGTCGTTGTTGGCTGGTGTGGAAGACATGGTGTGCCAATCGTTGCAGTGAATGTAAGAGTATCTTCACGTTACCGCCGTCAGGGGTGCTTGTCGCCCCATGGGCCACCCCTGTTCGCTACAGGCAAATGCGCCGAAAAGGCTCCCGATAGTTCCCCGGATCCTCCCAGCTTGCACACGGGTCAACACAGTAAGGTAGGTTGAGCCCGGCGCTATTTTGCAGCGCCGCAACCAGCCCCAGGACTTCTTGGAAAGGGAAAGAGTATTGAGCCAGGAGAACCAGGACGTTGCGGCACCGCCCACCGTTGCCCGTGAACGCCGATTTTCCCTCATGATGGTCTCTGGCGCCGTCGCCGTGGTCCTGGCCGTTGCCGCCGTGACCATTCCGGTCCCGTACGTCGTGGAATCCCCGGGCCCTGCCATCAACACCATCGGCAAGATCAACAACCAGCCTGTCATCACGGTTTCGGGCACGGAGAGCTTCCCGGCCACGGGCGGCAGCCTTGACCTGACCACAGTGCATGTCACCGGCGGCCTTCCCGACAGCCAGATCAACTTCTTCCAGGCCATGCAGGCCTGGCTCACCCCTTCGGATTCGCTTTACCCCGCCGAGCTCATCTACGCCCCGGGGACCAGCCAGGAGGCGGTGAACAGCGAGAACTCCGCCGCCATGACCTCTTCGCAGGAGAATGCGACGGCGGCGGCCCTGACCGCCCTGAACATTGACTACAAGACGGTGACGGCTGTTGCCTCGGTTCTCACGGATGGGGCCTCGGGCGGGATCATCAAGCCCGACGACGTCCTTCTCACCATCGAGGGCAAGCCCATCACCGGGATCTCGGTTATCCAGGACGTGCTGGCACAGCAGCCAGGGAAGGCCGTGACCGTTGAATTGTTGCGCGACGGCGTCAGTAAGAGCGTGTCCGTCACCCCCCGCAAGGGCACGGACGGCAAATACCTTCTGGGAATCACGCTGCAGGACAAGTTCACCTTTCCCTTTGAGGTGAACATCACCCTGAGCAACATAGGCGGACCGAGTGCCGGGATGATGTTTGCCCTGGGCATCATGGACAACCTGACCCCGGGGGATTTGACCGGTGGCAAGCCATTTGCCGGAACAGGAACCATTGACCCTCAGGGAAATGTTGGCGCCATCGGCGGCATCGCCCAAAAGATGATCGGGGCGCAGCAAAACGGTGCAGAGTATTTCCTGGCTCCGGCTGCCAACTGTTCAGACGTCGTGGGACATGTCCCGAATGGGCTTCAGGTCATTAAAGTGGCTACCCTGAAGGAAGCATATGAGGCGGTGTCCGCCATTGGCTCCGGTAAGGACAGTTCCACGCTTCCTACTTGTAAGTAACAATTGAGCATCGTACGGAACTTAGCCTTACCGCCATTCGTGGCACCAGTAGGACACCAGCTAGTAAAGACGCCGGCACCAGCAAACAGAGGTAAGAGTGACATCGCGCCCAGCCCCTTCGCCCAGTAACGCCCCCCAACGGAAGCGCCGCGGCGCCCTCCTGCCGACCATCATTGTGGTGGCCGTCCTGGTGATTGCCCTGGTGATTTTTTCCGGTATCTACACTGACTTCCTCTGGTTCAACCAGCTGGGCTACTCCGAGGTTTACCTGCGCGAGAAGCTTGCCAAGCTGCTGATCTTTGCCACGGCTTTTCTGGTCATGGCCGTCAGCGTGTACTTCTCCATTCGCGTGGCCTACCGTGCCCGGCCCGTCTACGCGCCGGACAACCAGCGCGATGACAACCTCAACCGCTACCAGATGCAGTTGGAACCGGTCCGGCGCGTAGTGATGATTGGCATCCCCGTCGTGTTTGGCTTGTTCGCCGGCACCGCGGCGATGGCGCAGTGGGAGAAGGTGCTGCTGTTCATTTACCGGGTGCCGTTTGGCCAGACTGATCCGCAATTTGGCTTTGACATCAGTTTTTACACCAACACCTTGCCGTTCCTGGGTTTCGTCATGGGCCTGCTGATCAGTGTCACGGTGATCTCCTTCATCGTTGCCCTGCTGACCCACTACCTGTACGGTGCCATCCGGCTCACCGAACGTGGCATCTTTACCTCGCGCCAGTCGCAAATCCACTTGGCCGTGTTGGGCGCCGTATTCCTAGTGCTGCTCGGCATCAATTTCTGGCTTGACCGCTACACCACCTTGCAGAACAACGGCGGCTACCGTGCCGGTGCCATGTTCACCGACGTGAACGCGGTGATCCCCACCAAGGCGATCCTGGCCGTGGCCGCAATCATTGTGGCTGTCTTGTTCATTGTTGCCGCCTTCATTGGCAAGTGGAAGCTGCCGCTGATTGGTACGGGCATGCTGGTTGTCACCGCCATTGTGGCCGGCGGCATCTACCCGTGGGCCGTCCAGCAACTGCAGGTGGTCCCGTCGCAGCAGAGCCTGGAATCGCAGTACATTGGCCGCAACATCGACATGACCCGGCAGGCCTATGGGCTCGCAGGCATGGAGGTCACCCCCTACAACGCCACCACGACGGCGACGCCCGGGGCCCTGCGCGCGGACGCCGACACCACGGCCAACATCCGCCTGCTCGATCCGAACCTGGTGTCCTCCACCTTCGCCCAGCTGGAGCAGTTCCGGCCCTACTACGAGTTCCCCAAGACGCTGAACGTGGACCGTTACACCATTGACGGCAAGGTCCAAGACGCCGTGATTGCCGTGCGCGAGCTGAATCCGCAGGGCATCAACCCGGACCAGCAAAGCTGGTACAACCAGCACCTGGTCTACACCCACGGCTACGGCGTGGTTGCCGCCAAGGCAAACACCGTCACCTCCGACGGCAAGCCCGAGTTCATCCAGTCAGGTGTCCCCTCGACGGGGCTGTTGGGAACCGACACCAGCTACCAGCCGCGCATCTACTTTGGCCAGTCGACCTCCGACTACTCCATTGTGGGCGCGCCGGCGGGCACCCCCAACGTTGAGCTTGACCGCCCCCAGGGGACAACCGCCAGCACCGATGCCTCGGGTGAATCACTGACCACCTTCACCGGCAACGGCGGCCCGTCCCTGGGCAACTGGTTCAACCGCGTCATGTACGCCATGAAGTTCCAGTCCTCTGACCTGTTGCTGACCAATGGTGTCAACGAGAAGTCCCAGATCCTCTACGACCGCACCCCCGAGGAGCGCGTTGCCAAGGTTGCCCCGTACCTGACCATCGACGGCAACCCGTACCCGGCCATCGTGGATGGCAAGGTCAAATGGATAGTGGACGGCTACACCACCAGTTCCTACTACCCGTACTCGCAGCAGCAGCAGTTGCAGGAGGCCACGACCGATTCATTGACCGCAGCCAGCGGCGCCGGTGCGCTGCCCCCGGCATCTGTGAACTACATCCGCAACTCGGTCAAGGCCACAGTGGACGCCTACGACGGCTCCGTTGACCTGTATGCCTGGGACACCGAGGATCCAATCCTGAAGGCTTGGGAAAAGATCTTCCCCACCACCATCAAGCCATACACGGAAATGTCCGGCGACGTCATGTCCCACGTGCGCTACCCCGAGGACCTGTTCAAGGTCCAGCGGGAGCTGATGGGCCAGTACCACGTGACCGATCCCGGGAAGTTCTACAACAACACCCTGGCCTGGAGCGTTCCGGACGATCCCACCACCACGGCCGTTGACAAGCAGCCCCCGTACTACCAGTCCCTGAAGATGCCCGGCAAGGACAAGACGGCGTTCTCGCTGACCACCGACTTCATCCCGCAGCAGGTGAAGAACACCGATTCACGCAACATCCTCTACGGCTTCATGGCAGCCAACGGCGATGCCGGCAACGTCAAGGGCGTGAAGAGCCCCGACTACGGCAAGCTTCAGCTGCTGGAGCTTCCCGATGCCACACAGGTGCCCGGCCCCGGCCAGGTCCAAAACACGTTCCAGTCCGACCCATCGGTGTCGGAGCAGCTGAACGTGCTCAAGCTTGGCCAGTCGGATGTCATCAATGGCAACCTGCTCACGCTTCCCATGGGCGGCGGCGTGCTCTACGTCCAGCCCGTCTATGTTAAGTCCACAGGCTCCACCTCGTACCCCACCCTGCAGCGGGTGCTTGTCGCCTTCGGCAACAAGATTGGTTACGCGGCCACGCTGAATGACGCCCTGGACCAGCTCTTCGGGGGCGACTCCGGAGCCCAGGCCGGGGACGCGAATGTGCAAAAGGCGCCCGGCACCAGTGGAAGTTCCACGGAAACCACCACCCCGGCCAGCACCAACCCTGCACTGGCCAAGGCCCTCAACGACGCCAACCAGGCGTTGAAGGACGGGCAGGCCGCCCTGGCCAAGGGTGACTTCGCAGCCTACGGTGTGGCGCAGAAGGCGCTGCAGGCGGCCATCAACGCGGCCATCGCAGCCGAGGGTGCCACCGCTTCGGCAACGCCGAGTGCAACACCCAGCGCCACCCCCACGCCCTAGGGCGTCGGGCAACTGAAGACACAGTGGGGCCCGGAGGGTGCGTGACATCCTCCGGGCCCCACTTGCGTTTAACAGGTGCCTGCGTTGGCGCATGGACCTGCCGGCAGGGGCCGGCGAAGGGGGGAGACGAAGGTCACGTGCCCTCAGTTTGCTGCCAGGGCCTGCCTGCGCGTAAAGTAAAGAACACATCGCGGGGTGGAGCAGTTCGGTAGCTCGCCGGGCTCATAACCCGGAGGTCACAGGTTCAAATCCTGTCCCCGCAACCATGTTGAGGAAAAACCCCAGCCATTTGGCTGGGGTTTTTTCGTTTGCCGTGCCAGCCCCCCTGTTTCGCCCCCGGTAGACCGGCGCGAAACAGGGGGGCTGTGTCATTTGTGTGGCGGGCCGCCTGACAGGGGCCGGGCGGCCCGCCGATTCCACCGTGAAACCGTTCCACGCGGTGCGGTCTTCGATGTCCGGCGCCGTTCCCCTCACCACCAGGTAGTCACCGGCATCCGGGCGCAGCCACAAACCGTTGGGACATTGTGACCTGCCCAAGAACATCGGTGGGGCCATCAACTGCTAATCTTTCAAAGAAACACGGCCCCGTGGGTGTCGTGTTTCACTCACGGGCCGCCAAAGTGTGCCCGCCTAGCTAAACGAATTTGGGGTACGTAGTGAATTTCCTTGAGACTCTTTGGTCCATCATCATTTTCTTCTTGTTTTTGTCCTACCTGATCCTGCTGTTCCAGATTGTTGCCGATCTTTTCCGTGACTCCAAGCTCTCCGGCTGGATGAAGGTCCTGTGGATCATTGGCCTGGTTGTTGTGCCGTTCCTGACGGCCTTGGTGTACATCATCGCCCGGGGCCCGGGCATGGCCGAGCGCAACATCGCCAAGCTCAACGAGGCGCAAAGGGAAACCGAGGAATACGTCCGTCGGGTGGCCCACACCCAGAGCCCGGCCGAGCAGATCGCTGCTGCCAAGGCCCTGCTGGACGCCGGCACCATCACCGAGGACGAGTACGCGCAGCTCAAAGCCAAGGCCTTGGTCTAGGCGCGCACCGAAGGACTGGGGGATAGGCGCATCCGGGTAAATCAGGTTCCTGATCGAGCCTCGGGGGTGACCTCTTCGGTATTGCCTCTGATATCAGCTGCCTGGGCCCGAACCCGTGCGGTGCTGCGATCTTTCACTCCCCAGCCAGCCGTTCGCTGACCGGTGTCACCACCAGGCCAGCACGCGCGTGCTCAGCGAACTGATAGTGAACTTCATCAAGGTTTCCTGAGTAAACCTGCCCAGAACTGGCAAGATTCAAAGTGACGCGACGGCGGACTCGGGTGAGTCCGCTGTCGCCCGTTTTTCATAAGGGAGAGAACTTTTAGTGAGCATCCTTAACTGGTTCAGCGACGCGGGCAACCTTGCCGGGGTGCTGCTGGGCCTGCACGTGGTTCTGGGTGCCGTCGCCGTCGCCTACATTTCGGCCCGGCGCAGGCCCGCGACAGCCATCGCCTGGATGCTGACCATCATCTTCATTCCCTATATAGGCATCGTCACCTTCTTCCTGGTGGGATTCAACCGCCTGCCCAAGACCCGCCGTGACAAGCAAAAACACGTGAACGAGCTGATCCTGGAGCGTACAGAGGGACTGGGCCAGCTCAGCCACCGGGCGGATTGGCCCAAGGGGCTGGCCAGCCTGGTCACCCTGAATACCAACCTGGGTGCGCTGCCCATGGTGGGGGGCAACGGCGTCGACCTTCTTCCCGACTACCACGGCTCCATCGCCGCCATGGCCAAGGAAATCGACGGGGCCGCGCACTATGTCCACGTGGAGTTCTACATCCTGGTGCTCGACTCGGCCACGCAACCGTTCTTTGACGCCCTGGAACGGGCCTGCCGGCGCGGGGTGCAGGTGCGGGTGCTCAGCGACCACCTGGCATCGGTGATGAACCCCGGGCGCAAGGAAACGCTCGCCGCCCTGAAGGCCATGGGCGCCGAATATCACGCCATGCTGCCGCTGCGGCCGTGGCGCTGGCAGTGGCAGCGGATCGACCTGCGCAACCACCGCAAACTGGTGGTGGTGGACGGCAAGGTGGGTTTCACCGGATCCCAAAACCTGGTGCATGAGAGCTATAACAAGAAGAAGAACATTGCGCGCGGGCTGCGCTGGCACGAGCTGATGATGCGCGTGCACGGGCCGGTGGTGCGCGAGCTCGACGCCGTCTTTGTCACCGACTGGTTCAGTGAAAGCGATGTGCTGTTGGAGTTGGACACCTCCCCGGTGGTCCTGGACCCGGCCACACACCTGGTGGACATGCAGGTGGTGCCCAGCGGGCCCAGCTTTGAAAATGACAACAACCTCAAGCTGTTCGTGTCCATGATCCACCAGGCCACGGAGCGGGTCAGCATCACCAGCCCGTACTTTGTGCCCGAGGACTCGGTGCTGCTGGCCATCATCACCGCCGCCGGGCGCGGACTCTCCGTTGAGCTGTTCGTGTCCGAGATCGGCGACCAGGCCATGGTCTACCACGCCCAGCGCTCCTACTACGAGGCACTGCTGCGGGCCGGGGTAAAGATCTACCTGTACAAGGCCCCGGAGGTGCTCCACTCCAAGCACTTCAGCATCGATTCCGATGTGGCCGTGATCGGCTCCTCCAATATGGACATCCGCTCCTTCTCGCTGAACATGGAGATCTCGGTCCTGGTCCACAGTGCCGACTTCGTGACGCAGATGCGTGCCGTGGAGGACGGCTACCGGGCCAACAGCCGCGAACTGGAACTGGCCGACTGGGTCAAGCGCCCGGCCGGGGAGAAGTTCTGGGACAGCGCAGCAAGGTTGACCTCAAACCTGCAGTAGCCGTTTGCCCAGCCAGACGCTAGCGCAGCAATGGTCGGATTTTCACAAACGCTATCCCAACAGGTGCAGGAGCGTCTGCCGTGGCGCGCAGGGTTGGGCGACGGGCACACCCAGCACCGGCCGCGAGGTCAGGTTCGGGAGGGCCAAAATGTTGGACCCACAATGGAGGAAATCCGCCCAAACCAAACAGCACAATGGCCGAAGCAGCGGGGCTGAGCAGGATTTTGGTGCCGGATGAATCCGCGCCTTCCAGGTAGCAACGATTCTTGGTGATTCACTCAAAAATCACCACTTCGAGGCAGCCCCCATGCCCCATGGCATCAAAATACCTCACCCGGCACCTGGCGCCCAGGTGCGGGCTTCGGCGTCGTCGGTGAGGGGCAATGGCCATGCCCGGCCCTGCAAGCCGGGGAAAGGGCGTTGCCGGGGACGTTCAATTCGCGGGGTGGTTCTTAGGTGCCGGGGACTGCCTGGAGCCGTCCGGTGGAGATGGCGTTGGTGAAGGCGGCAAAGTCACGGTCGTTTTGCCCGGCGTAGTCGCTGGCGAAGTCGGCGATAGCACGGTCGAAGACATCGCTTTTGCCCAGATATGCGGCGATCGCAACCCGGTCCCCGGCACGGGCGTGTGCCCGGGCCAGGGTCTGGCCGCACATGGCAGCATAGAATTTCGCGCCGCGGGGGCGGACGTTGTCCACGTCGACGGAGCCCTTCCAATCATGGAGTTGGCGTAAGTAGAAGTCTCGGGTGATCCCGTCGGCCCCGGCCACCTCCTGCCAGCCGAGAAAGATGTCGCTGGAGGCCTGAAGCAACCGCTGCCCGGCGACCACCCGCTGGCCGTGGCTGGTGAATTCGCTCGCCCCAAGGAAACGCTCGAGCACGGATTCCTGAGCTTCCTTGGCTTGAAGTATGAGCGGGTCGTTGTCGTCCCGACCCCGCAGCAGAAGCACCCAGGCCCGGGTTCCGACGCTGCCCACGCCCACCACCTTGCGTGCCATGTGCACATAGCTGAATTCATGTATCGGATGATTGCGTTGCAGGAGAGTGTGCGTGTAGGTGTCCAGTAGCTGACGCATCGCACCCTCAGCGAAGTCGCGCGCCTTGGCCTCCGTAAGGAGATCCTCGATCGGTTCGACCAGCGGTGGATCGGCCTGGATGCGCAACCTGCCATCGACCACCCTCACCAGTTTCGCGAACGCGGCTGCACTGTCCTTCGAACGGGCCTTCGCCAGGACTTTTTCGCCTTGGCGGACCTGCCTTGTGCCGACATGGTGGGCCTTGTGTTCGGCGCTGATCCACTCGCGCAGCTTCTGGGCATCCAACCGGTCGTACCAGGACTCGAGCACCGGCTCGTGCGCGGCCGCCCGCATGCGTTCCCGGTAGCTCCGGGCCACCGCCAATACCGTCTTGCGGCGCAGAGCCGGGGAAAAACCTGCGTTGCGCCCGCTGATCTCGAAGCTCGCGGCCAGACGTTTAAGGTCCCATTCCCACGGCCCCGGCAGGGTCTCGTCAAAATCATTCAGGTCAAAGACGAGTTTCCGTTCCGGGGTGCCGAACACGCCAAAGTTCGACAAATGCGCGTCGCCGCAAATCTGCGTGACAATCCCCGAATCCGGTGTCCTCGACAAATCCGAGGCCATGACCAACGCCGCGCCCCGATAAAACGTGAACGGCGAGACCATCATCCGCCCGTACCGGATGGGGACCAGCTCCGGGACCCGGCTCGCCGCCTGCTCCTCAAGCAGCGCCACCGGGTCGGGTCGCTCTGGTGACGGAACCGACCCCGCATGGCCGGACCGTGGTGACAGCTTTCGCGCGGCCAGGCCCTGTGCCCACCGTCCCTGAAAATCAGACAAATTCATGGCGATCCCATCGTTTTTTGAAGATGTGGCACTTTCGGCAAGCTTCAGGCACGGGAACAAACATGTGTGCCTGAAGCAACCGCGCCTCTGGCGACGGCAGCGGTCTCGGCGTTCTATTGAACGGACGAGGGTCCCGTGCCGAGAGTACTCATGGCGTGCTGCTTCAATTGTTCGAATTCCGGTTGCGTGATGGTACCGGCGTCAAGCAGGGCCTTCGCATCAGCAATGTGCTGTGAGGGTGAAGTCGCTGCGACCGGGCGGGTGTAGGAGTCCTCCTGAAATTGGGGCGCGTGTGAGCGTTCCGCAGACCGGGTCGCCAAGCCACGGCCACGGGCGATGATGTACACCAGCACCGTCAGGAAGGGGACGAAGACCAGAAAGAAGATCCAGATTGCCTTGACCACGCCATGCATCGTATGGTCACGGAAGATGTCCCCGATCACGGTGAACAAGGCAAACAAGTAGGCAATGAAGACGTACGTCCAAAAGAAGATCCCCACGATGTTCCAGAAAGTCATGACATTTACTCCTTCTTGTCAGGCGAGAAGTGAGAACTTCGTCGCTTCGAATGCGTAGCTAATGACTCCTGCAAGCCCCGCATAGGGGTGTCGGCGGTGTGGTGCGGCTGGAATCAGTCAACGAAAGGTTCCTTGGCTGGTGCCGTCCGGAGGTGGCAACTCTTCGGACCGGATCCGGTTCACCGAAACCAACTCGATGGTCAGGTCCCGGAGAAGTTCAAGCAGTCCGTGAAGGCGGGCTTGATCCGGCACTTGCCCAACCAGGTGGGTGGTCCCGTCGTCGGTGCGCCGAACTTCGAAGCCATCGAATGCGGCGACCAGGGCCGGACTCAGGGTTCCCTTGACAACGATTTCGAAAGTCTTGGCGCGCACGTTTACCCTTCCTGCGTACCCCTGAACTAGTTATAGAGCCTTGCCAGCGGATGCATCCTGATGCATCCTAGATTCATGATGGTCCGGCTTTGATGGTTCGGCGTCATGCCGGAAGGATGATTTCGTGTTGGTGGTTTCATCGACAATCCTGCGTAGATGTCAGGAAGATTCGTAGTCAAATTGGGGTTCATTCCGCGAAAGAAGGACAGCTCATGTCTACGGGCCGGTTCGTACCTGCACACGCAGTCGACAGGCCCGATCTTCGCCGGAAACTCGACGTGGCGCTTGAGCGGGCCCTCACTCTTGTCGTTGCTCCGGCAGGCGCGGGGAAGTCAGTCTTACTGACCCAGTGGATCAACTCGCATCCAGAAGTGGGTTGCGTCTGGATCGATGTGGCCACCGCCGACAACGACCCCGTTCGATTTGTGCGGCATATGTTGCACGCCTTGGCAACTGTCAGTCCGGAGTTCGAGGGCCTCGCCCCGTTGGGTGTCCCCTTTGGTGGCGGATTGGGCCTGCCGATCGTTGTTGCGCTGGCTGCCCGTCTCACAGAGCTGGGCGAAACCGTCATGGTCCTCGATGACCTCCACCACCTGTCAACCAAGGCCATCATCACCGACCTTGGCCGGCTTATCGAAATTGCCCCTCCCAACGTTCATGTAGTTCTCTCCAGCAGGGTTGACTTGCCGATTGCCTGGACCCGCAACCGGATGCGCAATGAAGTGAGCGAACTTCGGCAAGCCGAGCTGGCAATGAACCACCAACAGTCCGCCGAACTGCTTCGCAAAATAGCCGGCGTCGAGCTGGATGCGGCCGAGGTGGATGTGTTGGTGGACCGGACCGAAGGGTGGGTCGCCGGTCTGCAACTGGCCGGCATGACGATCCGGCTTCGCCCCGATCCGGCCGAGTTCATTGCGCAATTCGGCGGGTCCGACCGGCTCGTGGCGGACTATCTCAGCGAAGAGGTGCTACAAGCCCTGCCGCCGCAGGAGCGAACGGCGCTCCTTGCCATGTCCGTCCTGGACCAGATGAGCGTCGAACTTCTCGCCCACGTCTCCAGCGCATCGGTTGCGCGCCAACTTCTGGTCCAGCTGGACAAGGGAGGGATATTCCTTATTCCGACCGACGACCTTCGCGAGTGGTTCCGGTTTCATCACCTCTTCCGCGACCTGCTGCGTTTCCGAATTCGTCTTGAGGTCCCCGGCGCAGAGGCGCGCATCCTGACCTCCGCGGCGGCCTGGCATCTACGCCGCGGCGAATCCGGGCCCGCGATCGACTATTTGCTTCGTGCCCACGAATGGGAAGCGGCCATCGAGGCGATCCTGGGCAGAGGTGACGATGTTCTCGAACTTCGAGAGGCGGCAACAGTGGTCCAATGGATCACCGCTATCCCGGACAGTGTTCGATCAGCACGAACCGATATCGCACTTCTCCTGGCCATAATCACCGAGCACTTGGGATATTCGGCAAAAGCCGAGGACATGTTGCGTGAAGTCGTTGCCAAACCGGACCTCACGCCAGTGCAGGAGGCCTGTGCACACACCTTCCTTGCGGCGCTCGCTCCGTGGCGCCCGAATCCTGAAGTCTTCGTTGAACGTGCGGAACGCGCACTGGGCACCATCGCGAAGATCCATGAGACCGCTCCGGCCAATCTCGTCAACCTTACCGATCCGCGCTCGCTCGAGGCCGTCGCCTTGATCTCGGGCGGTCGTGCCCACTTCTTCGCGGGAAACTTCGCGGCCTCGCGCAGGTGGCTTGAACGTGGTCTCACTTCTGAGGGTGCCCAGTTCTCGAGTTGGCGCATCGGTGGTCTCGGGTCGCTTGCTCTCTTGGAAGCATGGTGTGGACACACAGTGCGTGCCGAGGAACTTGCCAGGGAGGTGTTGGGCATTGGGCAGGACACCGGCAAATCAGAGCATCCGGCAACCGCGGATGCGCATCTCGCCAACGCCTGGGCGGCCATCGAACGGGCCCAGACAAGCCGAGCCAAATCTGCATTACGGGAAGGGTCCTCCCGGGCGCAAGCGGACCACCGGACACAGTTGACGTGGATAGCGGAATCGGCACGGGTGGCATTGGGTTCCATGCACAACAGCCCAGCACCTGATCCCCCTGCGCCACTGCCCCCGCCCCCGCCCATAGCCCAGGAACAGCTGCTCGCCATGCGAGCCCGGACGTATCGTCTGGCCGGATCAGCCAATGATGCACTCCACATGCTTGAGGGGGTTCCTTCCTCGTGGAGCGCAACCGTCTTCGAACGGGCAGCCGCCCAACTCTCCCTCGGCCACGTGGACGCCTCGCGGTCGACAATTGAGAAGCTGTCAACGCTGCGGGACCGCGAAGAGCCGCTCGCGCGCGTGCGCAGAATGATTTTGGGCAGCTGGAAATCAGCTGTGCTCGGCCTCGACAACAGGGCGGCTGTCCAACTCGCAGAAGCATTGCGGGAAGCGGAACCAGAAGGGCTCGTTGACGTCTTCGTGGGTTCGGGTTCTTTTATCGTCGGGCAGATCTCCCTGCTCATCGACGGCCCTGCCCCGGCCTTGAGGCAAGCAATCCTCGATCAAGCGGCTGGCATACTCATACCCCTTCCCCGCATCACGATCACTGAACCATTGACAAATCGGGAGAAGGATCTGGTCGCATTGTTGCCAAGCCGACTCTCGAACGAAGAGCTCGCAGACCGGTTCTGTGTCTCCGTGAACACCATCAAGACCCACTTGGCGCACATCTATAGGAAGCTGGACGCAGGGAACAGGCGTGCAGCGATCCAACGTGCAACGGAGATTGGGCTTCTACGTTGAGTGTGGCCTCACCGCCCAGGGAAGAGCCCGGGGTCTCCTTGCCGGTGCTCTGGCCAGTCGTTCTAAAGATGCGTCAGGCCGTTACCCACGATGGCGACCCCAATCATCAATAACATGACCATGCTGATGTACTGGCGGTTCTGCGAAAGCGTGGCCCGTGTGCGCACGAGCCTTGCTTCGGCTTTCACAGGGGAGATGAGCGTTGCTATGACGAGAAGACCCACGGTGGAAGCGGCAAGTGCCGTGTAGATGGCGATCACTGTTGCCGTCCCGCCAACCGTGAGCCCGTCTGCTCGCAACGACAATCCGGCAGCAGCACTCAGAAGAATCGACTTCGGGCGCAGATTGAGCACGAAGCCGAGCCCACACGACGACCACGGCCCGAGGGAATCGACTGCGGAGAACCACTTCGGTTCGTCCCCCGCCGACCTGCCACGCGATCGGCGCCAGACAATGACGGCCAATGTCACCAACGCGAGTCCGATCACGATCTCCCCGATCCCGGTCGCCATCGGTTGCGCCATGGGCGACGACGTGGGGATTGCTGCGGCCACTACCGTAAATCCGGTCACAATGGCGGCGATGCCAAGGACCCAGCCGATCAGATAGGGCACCGAGGAACGCCGCTTGTTCTCAGACAAGAGGATAAGGATGGTTGCCATGATCGGCACTGTGCTCAGCGCCAGGGCAACCGAAATCAGCAAAACATGCCCGAGGGCCTCCCACATGGGCTGGCCTCCTTAGCTGTCCGGGATCGCCGGCATGAACCGGGCGGTCATTGAAGCCCGGACGTTAGCCGCGCGAGCCCGTCCAGGACGGACGAACGCAAGGGCTGCTTGGTCCACGCCGAGAGGCTTAGCTCCGTACTGATTTCGCGGTAGCGGGCCTCGATCTTGCGCATTTGGGCGACGAACGGCCACCCGCACACCATCAACGAGACTTCAAGATCGAGGCTGAACGAGCGGATATCCATATTGCTCGAACCGATAACCGCGACATGGTCGTCAACCGAAAAGTGCTTGGCATGCAAGATAAAAGGCGCCGGGTATTGGAAGATCCGTACGCCCGCTTCGAGCAGCTCGGAGTAGTAGGAGCGCTGCGCGTGGAACACCGGGCCCTGGTCGCCTATCTCGGAGACGAACAGCTGCACCTCAAGGCCGCGCTGGCAGGCCGAGGTAATGGCATACATCATTGCCTCGTCGGGCACGAAGTACGGGCTGGTGATGATGATCCGCTCCTGCGCCGAGTAGAGCAGCGCCAGAAAAAGGCGCAGGTTGTTCTCCCCCTTGAACCCCGGCCCGCTTGGCACTACCTGGCAATCGAGCGCGTCTGGAGAGGTATCTGCCACCACATCCAGGGCTTGGACGTTCTCCTCCATAGGGAGTTCGTCGGTTTCGCAGAACCAGTCAGAGAGAAATATGGCGTTAATTCCGGTCACCACTGGTCCCGTTGCACGCGTCATCAATTCCTGCCACTGCAGCCCTCGGGACAAGTTCTTCCTTGAGTTGTAGCTGCGGTCTATCAAGTTTTGGGATCCCATGTAGGCGACCCGGCCATCAACTACCACGAGCTTGCGATGGTTACGGAGGTCCGGACGCTGGTACCTGCCCTTGAGCGGCTGGACGGGGAGCATATAGCTCCATTTCACGCTGATCCGCTCAAGTTCTGCAACAGTTTCCTTGTGGCCTACGGTTCGAACCGAGGCCACGTGGTCGAGAAGGAGCCGAACTACCACGCCGCGTTTGACTGCCTTGTCCATTGCGGCGAAGAATTCCTTGGTGGTGCTGTCAAAGGAAACGATGTAGAACTCAATATGCACGAAGCTGACGGCTGTGTCGATGTCCTCGGCCATGGCCGTGATGGAACCATGGTAGTCAGCCAGAAGGCGGGCCTGATTACCTCCCATTATCGGCACCGCACCGAGGTTTTGGTTCATTTCAACAATGCGGGCCAACCACACCGGCCAGGCATCGCGTTTGGCCTCAAGGGCTATCCCGGAAACCCGTTCAGCAATCATGGCGTTGATCTGTGTCTGCTTGTCACGACGCTTCTTCGGCAGTTTCGCGTTCCCGAGCAGAAGGAAGAAGATCACCCCGACATACGGGAGGAAGAAAACGACGAGCAGCCACGCGGTCGCGGCGCTTGGCTTGCGATTGCGCGGGATGATGATGATCGCGGCAATTCGGATCGCCAGGTCAAGCACGATTACGAGTGTCCAGACCAAGCCGGTTTGCTGTCCGCTCATGCGGTGTCCTTCCACGCGGGCCCGGCTTGCGGGTTGTTCGATGCCTTCACGCTAGGAGCTGTGGACGCAGCCCACATCACCCCGCGGGGGTGATGTGGGCTGCCATCGGCATTGCCTACCCTAGGTCCATGAGAATTGGACAGCGATGAGTTCCGGCGATCGTCATTTCCCCCGAGGAACGACAATTCTCCTCGGTTTGGCGGCGGCCACAGTGACTGCGATCGGGATCAGCGGGATCCGGGGGATCCTCGCCCCGGTGCTCCTGACCCTCATACTGACAATTTGCGCGAATCCGGTTCGTACCGCATTGCTCAAGAGGGGTGTTCCGGGCGGCATAGCCACAGGCTCCGTCATCCTCGTGGTCTTCGGGCTGCTTGCGGCCTTCACCTATACGATCATCATCGCTTTTGCGCAGTTCGTGAGCATGCTTCCCAACTACGCCATACAGTTCGAACAGATAGGGGCGAGCATCGGGCGGGCCCTGACCCGAATCGGCATTGACCCGGCCCAGGTGCATGCCGTGGAACAGGGCATCAGCCCCAGCAACATTGCCGCTCTCGTGACGGGCGCCTTGGGAAGCGTTGTGGGCATCACGGCTTCCCTGGTCATAGTCCTGACGATGATGATCCTCATGGCCGCGGACGCCGTTTATGCGCGCACCATCCTCGCACAACTCGCCCAGCGCAGACCTGATCTCGTTGCCGCCGTCGACCAATACGCCTCCGGTGTGCGGCGTTACATGGTGGTCACCACAGGGCTCGGCATCGTGCAGGGCGCACTCAATTCGGTGGCCTTGCTCATCATGCAGGTGCCTGCCGCCCTGCTCTGGGGCCTGCTTGCGTTTCTTTGCAGTTTCATTCCCAATGTTGGCTACTTCTTCGCGATCGCCCCACCAATTGTCTTCGGGTTTCTGGTCGGAGGTTGGCCGACGGTCATCGCGATCGTCATCGTGTACGGGATCATCAACGCCGTTGTGCAGTCGGTGATACAGCCGCGGGTGGTCGGCCATGCCGTCTCACTCAGCCAAACGATGACCTTCTTTTCCGTGCTTTTTTGGGCGGTCATCATGGGTCCCATCGGCGCTATCCTGGCCATCCCGCTGACACTTCTGGCGAAGATGGTACTCATCGACTCCGACCCGAAAGCGCATTGGTGGCGGCCTGCCGTGGGGCCGACCCAGGAGACGCGGGAGATGCTGAAAGCGGCCGA